>ERZ1066127.314-NODE-314-length-28739-cov-15.456213_pt1 | contig 28739 bp, 16 predicted proteins | sample MGYA00382774_ERZ1066127 | MGnify/ENA primary metagenome ERZ1066127 (study PRJEB33369, sample SAMEA5778357) | biofilm metagenome | biome: Industrial cooling water; feature: Water cooling tower basin; material: Biofilm | place: United Arab Emirates | collected...
ATATACGAGAGTTTGCGGAATTTCTACAAGATTAGCTATTCCGCTACGCCGTATATCGGTCAAACAATAATAGAAATTGCACTAAATACAGCTCACGGAAATGAAAAAACAACGCTGTTATCAGTCACGCCTGATACTTCCAATAAAAAGCAGTACTCCAATACTACCAATTTCCGTTCAATCGGTGATAGTGAAAACAAGTTGCCGAGGAAGAGCGGTAGAAAAAAACAGCCGATTTTGGGGAGAGTGGTGATTGACAAATCGCCGTTCAATATGTTCGATACGCTCAATACGGTCTTTTCCACGACAAAAATCTATTTCGATTACAAAAAAGCCGATATTCGCCCCGAATCCGCACCAATGCTTGATGCCATAGCGGGCGCAATGCTGAATGCCCCACGCACGAAAATTGAAGTTCGCGGACACACAGACAACATCGGCGGGGAAGAATTTAACCAGCGTCTATCGGAACTGCGGGCTGCTGCGGTTGTGCAGGCGTTAGTGGAGCGGGGTGTGAAGGTAGAGCGTTTGCGGTCGAAGGGATATGGGATGTCGCAGCCGGTAGCGACAAATGAGACGGAAGACGACCGCCAGAAGAATCGCCGGACGGAGTTTGCTATTATTGCAAGGTGAGATGGTGCTAAGAAAAATCCGGCGGTAGAAGTTCAATATGAATCTACCGCCGGATGAAATCTATGCCTAAACAATACCCTTTAGCTTTGTTCTTGTTCTGCAAGTTCCGGTGGAAACTCGCCCCGCAAGAAGGCTTCCGCTTCCAAAACATCATCACGGCTGCCGATGTAGAGCGGGGAGCGCTGGTGAATAGCTTCGGGGCGAACATCTAAAATTCGGTCTTTCCCGTTGCTGGCTCTGCCGCCTGCTTGCTCAATAATCATTGCAAGGGGATTACATTCATACATAAGGCGGAGTTTACCTTTGGGGCTGCTTTTGTCGGCAGGATACATGAAAATACCGCCGTACATGATGGTGCGGTGTAAATCCGCAATACTTGTCCCCACGTAGCGAAGCGAGTACGGACGGCGTTTATCGGCAGATGGTGTTTTCAAGTAGTTAATATATTTTTTCAGATTATCGTCCCATTTCGTGTAATTGCCTTCGTTCACGCTGTAATACTTGCCTCTGTTCGGAATTTGAATTTTTTCATCGCTCAGCAAAAATTCACCGATGGTCGGGTCGTAGGTAAAGACATCCACGCCGTTGCCAGTTGTATAGACAAGTTGTGTACTGCTGCCATAGCAGACGTAGCCTGCCGCTATTTGCCGCGCTCCGGGCTGCAATACGTCTTCCAGAGTGCCGTCGCCGACGTAATCCGGCGTAACACGGTGATAGATAGAGAAAATTGTACCAATAGTAACGTTTACATCAATGTTAGAAGAGCCGTCAAGCGGGTCGAAAAGCAGCACGTATTTTCCTCGTGCGTATTCAGGCGGGATAGGAATAAGCTCCTCCGATTCTTCGGAAGCCATAACGCAGAGATGCCCCCCGTGATCCATCGCACGGAAAATCGTGTCGTGGGCGATTTGGTCAAGTTTTTTGACCTGTTCACCGTGAACATTTGTTCCGTCGGTGATGCCCAAGACATCGTTCAATCCGGCTCGGCGGACATCGCGGGAAATGAGGCGGATTGCTAAGAGCATATCACGCATCAGGCGTGAAAACTCCCCTGTAGCTCCGCGTCTCATATGTTCTTCTTCTGCGATGTGGCGTTCGATAGTTACTAATTTGTTCACTCTCATTCGCATAATGATTCTCCTTCTAGATGAACATTCACACAAAAACACATTGTACTCGCCGAATATAGTGTTTATGCGGGAAATAACGGGTGTAAAATTTGATTGCTTGCAAAAAAACTTTATGGGAACGCTGTACAGTTCGGGCTGCGGAGTTTTCGGTATGAAAAATGATGATAATTTCTTGAGATGATAGATTGTTGTTCTTAATGATTCTTTGCCTCGTGGAGTATGCGTCCTCTTCAACGATACCATTTTCCTGAATTGCCTTCAACTAATGACAAGGCAAAGGAACTTTCTACACACTATGCGGTTAATGAGTTTCTTGTTGTTACGGCTGATGTGCAAACAAGCGGTCGTGGTCGTAATGGTAAGACATGGCTTGGGGAATATGGTGATAACGTCTATTGTTCGTTTGCCACGCGCCATTCGGGTATGTCCGAGAAAAGCACTGCGGAACTTGCTGCTTATCAAGTACGAGGAGCGTTAAGCGTTATTGGAGCGGTGCGTTCTTTTATGCCGCCAATGCTTCGCGGAAATGTTCTGTTGAAATATCCGAATGACGTACTTATGCTGGATGTTACTACAGAGCGGAAGAAAATAAGCGGCGTATTGGTTGAGCATGAGTTTATCGGGTCGCGCTGTGTGGGAACTGTGGTTGGTATTGGCATCAACGTCAGGCAGCAGGTATTCCCGCCGGATTTAGCCTCGAAAGCCTCTTCTTTGTTGCTTTGCGGGGTGAATACGACCGTCGAAGAAATAGTAAATGCACTAATGGAAGAATGGAAGCAGGTGCTTGAAATACCCTTGAGTGAGATATTTGATAGGTGGTGGGAAGAGTTGAATTTGAAAGGTGCTTCAGTAGCAATAAGCGGAAGCAGCGAAGAATGGACTGCCTTACGGTTGAACGCTGACGGTACGCTACTTGTGGAAAATCAAAATGGGGAGAAACGTGTCGTTACCAACGGTGATTCTTTGCAGCGTTTGGATTGGCGTTAATCTTCAAAATTGGTATTCATAAAAAACAGGCTGCCTCTTGTGATATAAGAAACAGCCTGCTTCAACTTCAAATTGTCTGAAATCTCAAGCGAGATTACTTCGTCGCGTCGGTATTTTGTGTCTGAGTTTTCATTAAATTAACTACTTCTTCTTGTGTTTTTCGACTGAGACGACGTTGCCAGAAATCCTGTGCCAATGGCTGTTGTCCGCCAAGTTGGACCGCACGATAGAAGGATTTTGCTGCTCCTAAGCTATCGCCTAATTCAAGTTGTACTTGTCCTCGGAAGAGAAAGAGATTGTAGTCGTCGCGTTTGAGGTCAATGTATTTGTTAATCCATTCGTATGCGTCTTTGTAATTTCCTTGACGGAAATTAATTTCCGACATACGTCCAAGTGCTTGATAGTTATTGGGGTGCATGACAAGCAGTTCTTTCAAAACGCGCTTTTCAATTTCCTGCATGGAGCGAATTATATTCTCATTTTGCTGAGGATTCGCATACAGTTTATCGGTTTGCGTACTACAAGCACGCTGCATATCCGAAACAGGGCTGAAAATAAGGTATTTCCCAAACGCATTTTGATAACTATTCCAACCGTGATCGCCATTCACAGTACCAAAAATGCGGTCCGTGACAACATCAACGGGTTCACCTTTGGTAAGCATAACGTAAATTTGACGGTCGCACCACATCATTGACCCCCAAGAAACGGCAACCCAGATGTAGAACACACCGGCAATTTTACGGAGCCAGGGCAACCAGCGTACATTCAGCGTGAGAATTGGCGCTGCTCCCGCTTCAGAGCAAATCATTGCTGCCATACCACCAACCCACACAGCAGCATACACACGAGCAGTCGCAAAGTCCGTTTGTGTAACAAATACCCATGCTAAAACACCACCGACAGAAGCATACATTAAGCCTTTTTTGCGTTCGCGCCATGCGTAATACAGGAGCGAGAGCATAAAGCCATTCCAGCTAATAAAACCAACAACACCGAGTTCCACAAAGGACTGCATCCAGTCATTGTGAATTTCCGCACCCAAGTTGTGTAAAATCGGAGTGTACATTGGTACATAAAGTGGAAATTGTCCCAAGCCTACACCAAGAAACCATGCCGGAATCCCAAATGGGTGTTCGTAGCGGTCGCGGGCTGATTTTTCAAAGATAATTCTTCTCGACATACTCCAAAAGTCAAAGCGATCATTATGGTCAGACGAAATAACCCGTCCCATTGTTCCAAGCGCCGTATGAGTATATTCTTTACTTGTTCCCTTGAGTTTTTGCGGGTTGGTGTCTTTATTGATAAAATCTTGGCTGGGTGGTAAAAAACTCACAAAGACAGTCAATATTAATGCGGCAATAGCATGGGGCAAATACTTTACTTCTTTCCAGCGTTTTTGCATAACAAATATGATTGCTAGAACAGCAAAGCTAACAAAAAAGCTAATCCAACCCGAACGAGCGCGAATGTGGAAAAGCATAATTGCTGCCGATGCAAATGCGGAAGCCGCAAAAATGAAACGACCAATGGTTTGTATATGTCGCGAAAGCATATACCACGCCAAAAATGGTAATGACATACTCAAATATGTTGCCGCATATGCTCGAAAAGCGAGGGTTGATGATGGACGACCTGCCGACATAATCCAGTCAAACGAAATAATCGTTCGTAAGGGTAAATCAAAGAATGGTTTGTCGTTTTGAATATGACGCATTGGCAAGTTCGCATCATCGCCAAAGAAGTACATACACATATTCACAATGCCGACAATAAGTGCCGTTGCTGCAAATACATCCCAGAAAAGGCGGGATTTCCAGAATTGCGTTTGTTTGCCGAGAATGTAGCCTCCTATGCCGTATGCTGTCAAGTAAAGCAAACGCTCGTAACCAAGTGTAGGATTCAATGACCAAGAAAGAGCAATTGCTCCCCAGACCATATACACAAGCCAGAGTATTTCAGGCAAGTTAAATTGAAGCGGGGCATTTTCTTTACGCGGAGACTTTGTCAAGAGGAAGGTGAGTGCGAACACTGTTGCAATATACACCGCTTTAATGTAAAAGTCTACTGTATGAACACCATTCATGATGTAAAGGGGGTTGGCAGCAATAAGTGTCCATGGAGCGCGGATGGTAAAGAAACATGCAATTGCACCAAGTACAGTCCAAATAATCATGCCGCTAAAAGGGAGTCCGGCAAGGCTATTGATAAGCAAAAGCGGATTCAGCAAAAGTGGAATCAGCATCCACATCTGAAACGACGTAATTTCGTCATGCGGAGCAAAAAAACTGCCCAAAGTACGCTGTGGTTTCCCGACAGTGCGTGATTGTTGTTTTGCCATGGCAAAGATAAGGAAGAAAAAATGGAAAGAAATACTTGTTATTGCGCTAATATGCAATGATGTGAAGACATTCGGAATGGTGTTGAATATCTTTATGATTGTGAAACAACAATTGGTTCAACCACTTCATGATGTTCTGTACGACGAACCTCAATATGGCGTGTATCTTCCTCTTTTTCGTCTAAACGAAAAATGACCGAATATCGTGCTGTTGGAATGCTTGTCGTTGCTTTGTCAGCCCATTCGATAAGTTTAATTGCATCTTCTGCTGCCATACATTCATCAAAGCCGATTTCATCCAGCTCTCGTTCTGAGTTGATACGGTATAGGTCTAAATGATAAATACGCAATTCCTCGTCGTCAGGTAAAATACCGACGTAGGAATTGATAATAGTAAACGTTGGGCTTGATACAATATCGCCGACGCGAAAATACTCACAAACACCGCGTACAAATTCGGTTTTGCCTGCACCCAAATCGCCATACAACGCAATAATATCACCGGGTACAAGGCGTGCGGCAAACTCTTTGCCTAAACTTTCTGTTTCCGTTTTGTCGTGGGTTGTGTGTAGCTGTCGTTCCATGCAGCAAACAAGATGAAGTGAAGAAAGGCAGAGCACTTTGTCACGTAAATGGTACGTTTTTATAAGTACTCTGCCTTCGATGAATTACGATTTGGCTTCAAGATGAATCACGGGTAGAATCATTTCTTCTAAAGAAATACCGCCGTGTTGAAAACTGTCACGATAATGATTTAAGTAATGATTATAATCCGTTGGATAAACAAAATAATAATCTTCTTTAGCAATAATATAATTTGTTGTCACACCCGGCTTCGGTAAATGATATTCTTCAGGATGTTCAATAATTAGTGCATTACGCTTTTCTGCTTTGACGTTTCGCCCGAATTTGAATCGAAGGCACGTGGAAGTATCCTTGTCGCCAAGAGCCTTTGCGCCGCGCATACAACGAACAGATCCATGGTCGGTGGTAATGATAATTTGTGCATTTTTGATACCAGCAATTGCCTTGAGCATTCCAAAAAGGCTTGAGTGCTGAAACCAAGACCGTGTTAACGAGCGGTATGCAGACTCATTAGGAGCAATTTCCTTGAGAATCGGGTAATCCGAGCGTGAGTGGGCAATCATATCCACCACATTTACCACGATAGCATTCAGGTGGTTTTTGCTGTAACTAAGAATCTCACCCTCAATTTTTTTTCCAAAGTCTGTATCAATGATTTTAACGTACTTCACATCATTCCGCAATTTAATTCGGCGGCGCTCTAAGAACTTTGTCAGCAAATCTTTTTCATAACGATTCTGTCCGTGATCGTCGCCGCTACCTTCCACCCACCACTCGGGATAATGTTTTTGAATCTCATCGGGATACAAACCTGAGAAAATCGAATTTCGTGCGTAGGGGGTTGCTGTCGGTAAGATACCGCAATAGTAATCTTTTTTGACGCTAAAGAATGGTCGCAATAATTCTTCCATCAACAACCATTGGTCAAGCCGCATACAGTCGACAACGAAGAAGAATACCGGTGCATCAGTTTTCAGCGCTGGCACGACGTATTTGTCGAGAATTTTTGGAGATAAGAGCGGCGTATCGGGATTTTCGGGAGATTTTAACCATGATTTGTAGGAGTCTTCGACAAACGAGGAAAACTCTGCATTACATTCGCGCCATTGATTGGCAAGCGTTTCTGATAACCCTAAATCGGGGAACTTGTCAAGTTCCATGCTCCAATTCACGAGCTTCGTATAAATTTCTACCCAGTCTTGCCATGATAAACCTTCCATCAAGCGACGAGAAACTTCGGTAAAGCCTTGTAGATAATCTTGGGTGAATTTTTGGCTGGTAATTTTTTCCGTTTCAAGAAATTTTTTGCATGCTGCAAGAATTTGTGCAGGATTAACAGGTTTTGTCAGGTAATCATTGATTTTCCGTCCGATAGCTTCTTCCATAACGGTTTCCGCTTCATTTTTTGTTACCATGACAATCGGTACGGAATTATCAATGTCTTTCAAGACAGAGAGTGTTTCCAAACCGCTCATTCCTACCATAGATTCATCTAAAAAGACTAAATTGTGGCGGTCTTGTTTGAAAAGTTCAATTGCGTCTTCACCGTTTGTTGCGGTGGAAACGTTATAGCCGCGCTGCTGAAGAAGAATAATGTGGGGGCGCAGAAGGTCTATTTCGTCGTCAACCCAGAGGATATGATGCTTCGACATAATTTGATGGGGGTAACTGTTGGAAAATACATCGCACTTTGGGGCTGTCTTACAAAGGTATGTCGCCAAGACAATCACTCAAAGAGTGCATAGATACATGTTTTATCGAAAGTGTAGCTGTGTACGATGTACTTCTCCGTAAGTGAAGCGAAGCGGATAAAGGAATATTGTTAGAATTTTGCTTTGTAGTAAAGCAACTAATCTACTAAAATTGCAAAGATACGCTAATTTTCAAAGGTTTTTTTTGCGGTTCATATGTTAAGTATTGATTTTACAAATTAATAGAAATAGTATGTTGCCGTAAAACTTTTTTTGTCAAGCGCGTTATTTCCTTTTGATTTGTGTATCGCTGACGTAATTTGGAAGTGTCGAATAATTTTAATTACCACATTTTGGTTTATTAACGAGGTGAAATCATGGAGATTAAAGTAACTGCCCGCCATTTTGACGCAAAGCCCTCCTTGAAGGAAGAAGCAATTGCTGCCGCAAAAAAATTTGAAAAATTCTACAACCATATTGTTAGTACGGAGGTCATTTTAAGTTTCGAGCGCATGAAAGATTCGATCAAAATTGCGGAGTTTGTTGTTCATGTTCACGACCACACGCTTGTCGCAAAAGAATCCAGCGAAGATTTTTCCAAAAGCCTCCATGATGGCGCAGAAAAAATGATTCGCCAACTCACAAAACTCAAAACAAAACAACACGTGCAACTCTAGGGGCTACAGGGATACTGTAATGATATATTCTCCCTTTGATTGAGTTCCTTTCGACAAAGACACCGTACTTTTTTAGGTTCGGTGTTTTTGTTTTTGATACGCAAATTTTCTGTGAACATATCTCCGAGCCTTTATGAATCTCACTCCGCAGCCTATTGCTCCCCTTCCTATCACCGTCGGTGATATGATTCAGTCACCTATGCTTCGTATGCCGCTAGAGCAGATAAATCCTAGTGTTGAGCCAAAACGGAAAATTACCGATAAAAATATTCATCGCCCACAACTTGCATTGGCGGGATATGTGGGGCTATTTACCTATCATCGAGTACAGATTTTTGGTAATACGGAAATGTATTATTTAGAAAGTCTTACGCCGAAAAAGCGGCAGCAGGCTTTCCGTACAATTGCACAATTTGAGATTCCTTGTATAATTCTCACCAATAACCACACGCTTGAGGAAGAGATTATCACGCTTGCAACGGAATATAGTATCCCGCTCTTTCGCACGCCGCTTGAAACCACGCGTGTAACATATATTCTTTCAGAATTCTTGGATACGCATTTTGCTCCACAAGTCTCGTTGCACGGCTCTTTTGTGGATGTATATGGTGTGGGGATTATGTTTATCGGGAAAAGCGGTATCGGGAAAAGCGAGATTGCATTGGATTTGATCGAACGTGGGCACCGCCTTGTGGCTGATGATGTGGTTATTCTTACGCAAAAACGCGACGATATTTTAATCGGAACCGGTACACAACTTGTCCAGCATTTTATGGAAGTCCGAGGTTTGGGGTTGATAGATATTCGTCAAATGTTTGGTATTCGTGCGGTGCGTTATCAAAAGCGATTGGAAATTGTTGTTGAATTGGAGCATTGGGACGATAGCAAAGCATATACGCGCACGGGGCTTGACCCCGAAACAATTCAAATTCTCGAAGCACCAATTTCCTACGTCCGTCTGCCAATTCTTCCCGGAAAGAATATCACTGTTATTGCAGAAGTTATTGCATTAAATTATTTGCTTCGTGCTTATGGCTACGATGCTGCGCACGCATTCACGCAGCGTTTGGAAGCAGAAATTACCCGCAATGCGAAATCGGGTGGTGCGGTCGAGCGTTTCCGAAGGAATTTATCGCAGTATCATAATGATTTTGAGTAATGTTATTCAGCTAGAGAGCACTATCAGCACCCAAGACGATGTTGGTTATTGAAGAACATTTTGCTCGAAATCGCCGGAAATGTTTGCATTTCTGAGATGAAGAAACGATATTGCGTTGCTGTATTTTGTTGTATAGCAAATCTCCAAACTCCTCTTTTCATCACCTTCTCACCTTGTTGTATGCACTCTTTACTGTGTTCAGGGAAAACACTTACCAAAACTTTTGTTCGCAGCATTCTTCTTTTGCTGCTCGGTGGTTGTAGCTTATATGCGCCTTTCGGGGCATTTGCACAAGTTCTTGATTCAACGTTTTATCTTGGTATGAAAGCTCGTTCAATCGGTCCGGCGGGGATGAGTGGGCGGGTTGCAGCCATTACCTCCGTTCCTGAAAATCCCGATATTATCTACGTCGGAGCGGCTACCGGTGGTGTGTGGAAATCTATCAATCGCGGCACGACGTGGCAGCCTGTGTTTGATACGCAAAATACCTCTTCGATTGGTGCCATTGCTTGCTTTTCGGGCAATCCCAATACTGTGTGGGTGGGTACGGGTGAAGGTAATGTGCGTAATAGCGCAGGTGTAGGGCGAGGAGTATTCAAATCGCTTGACGGCGGTAAAACATGGAAAAGTATGGGGTTAGAAAAAACCGAGCGTATTCACCGTGTCATCCTTCACCCTACAAACCCTGATGTGGCTTGGGTTGCAGCGATGGGAACAACATGGGGCGAAAACGCCGAGCGAGGTGTATTCAAAACCACTGATGGCGGTAAAACATGGCGTAAAACATTGTTTGTGGATAATAAAACCGGATGTGCCGAACTCGCTCAAGACCCGCACAACCCGAATCGTCTTATTGCGGGAATGTGGGAGCATCGCCGTTATCCGTGGTTTTTTACGTCCGGTGGTACGGGAAGCGGTATGTACACTAGTAGTGACGGCGGTGAGACATGGACGCGCCTTACCAATAAGGATGGTCTGCCTGAAGGAAACTTAGGGCGCGTGGGGATTTCTTTTGCAAAAAACGCTCCCGGCGTGGTATATGCGCTTGTTGAAGCAAAAGAGAGCGCATTGCTCCGTTCTGATGACGGTGGTGAAAAATGGCGTACCGTAAACAATAAATTCGATGTGAACCCGCGTCCATTCTATTTCTGCGATATTCGTGTTCATCCGCAAAATGAAAATATGATTTACCGCTTGCAAGTCACGATGGACGTTAGCACCGATGGCGGTAAAAATTTTGCGCCAGTCTATCCCTATACGACTATTCACCCCGACCACCACGAACTCTGGATTCATCCTGCCGGAAAGTATATGATTGTTGGAAACGACGGTGGTATCGGCATTTCAGAGGATAATGGCAAAACATGGCGCTTTGTGGATAATCTACCGCTTGGGCAATTTTACCACGTTGCTGTTGATAACGATTATCCTTACAATGTCTATGGCGGTTTGCAGGATAACGGCTCGTGGCGCGGTCCCTCGAACTCACTTCGTTATGATGGTATTTACAACTACGATTGGATAACGGTCGGTTTTGGAGATGGCTTTGCTACTATTCCCGACCCCGAAAACAACGAATATTGCTATGCTATGTCGCAAGGCGGTGCGCTGCTTTACGGGCACATCAAAACGGGAGTACGAAAAAGCATTCGTCCTACCGAAAGCCGCGTAGGAGAGCCGGAAGTAAAGCATCGCTATAATTGGAATGCGGCAATTGCGATTGACCCGTTTAATCCGAAAGTCGTCTACTACGGCAGTCAGTTTGTTCACAAAACCAGCAATAAAGGCGATTCGTGGCAAATTATCAGCCCTGATTTGACGACAAATGATCCCGCAAAACAGAAATCTAACGAAAGTGGCGGTATTACGCGGGATGTAACGGCGGCGGAAAATCACTGTACGATTCTTTCGATTGCACCAAGTCCCGTGAAAGAAGGCGTACTTTGGGTTTCAACAGATGACGGTAATGTGCAACTCACTCAAGACGGTGGTAAAACATGGTCTCGCGTGAGCGCAAGTCTGACCGACGGCGCAAAATCTCGCGTTCCGGCAGGTATTTGGTCTCCGCACGTGGAAGCCTCAAAGCACGATGCAGCGACAGCTTTTGTGGTATTTGACGACCACCGCCGCTCGAATTGGGAAACCTACGTTTTCGTTACCCGCGATTTTGGTAAAACGTGGCAATCACTCGCAACGCCTGAAATAGACGGCTTCTGTCATGTTATCCGCCAAGATATTGTCGAGCCGAATTTGCTCTTTGTCGGAACGGAATTTGGCTTGTACGTCAGTTTGAATGCCGGAAAAAATTGGCAAAAGTGGACAAGCGGCTTTCCGACTGTTCCCGTAACCGATATGGTTGTCCATCCACGCGACCACGATTTGGTCATTGCTACGCATGGACGCGGTATTTACATCCTTGACGATATTCGTCCCTTGCGCGAATTAGCGAAAAAAGGTGCACAAACACTTGCCGCGAAGCCATTACACCTTTTTGATATTAGTCGTGCAGTAGCAAGCAATTACGAGTTTTGGGCTGGTTCATACATCGGTACTGGTCATGCTATGTTCAAAGGTGAGCAACGTCAGTACGGAGCGCTTATTTCCTACGTTGTAAATCCGCCGGACAGCGTGTTGGCAAAGAATGAAACGCCAAAAGCGCAGAAAATTAGCATTGAAATTTTGAACAGCAAGGATTCAAGCGTTGTTCGGACAATAAAAGGTACTATGAAAAAAGGCATTAACCGCGTGGCATTTGACCTGCGTCGCAAAGAATTTGAGCGTCCGCGCCGTGTGGAGCGTGAACGCCGCGACGACGATGGTGATGGAGCAGGAATTGACCTCCTTCCGGGAACATATCTTGCAAGGATGAAATTTAGTGGTACGACTGCCATTCAGCCGTTTGAGATTGCGCCCGAACCGCGTATTACCGTCAATGCGGCTTCATTACAAGCAATTTATGATATGCAAATGCGCGTCGGCGGCATGATAGAAACCAGTGCCAAGGCGGTGAAGCAGATGGTCGAATTGCGCAAAACTATCAAAGCAGTCGGCGATTTTGCAAAAATGAGCCTTGAAAAGCCGAAAGCCGATTCACTCGCAAAACTTGGCAAAACGCTTGATAGCAAAATTGATTCGCTTATGGAGCAAATCGTTCCCAACGAGGAACGAAGCGGTATTTACGACCGTCAAGCCGAGATTGTTCCGCAAATCGGTAATCTGATGGGAACAATCGGCAGCAGTTACGACGCACCCACTGAAGCCGCACAGGTGAAATTCGAGAAGTTGAAAAACCGCTTGAATACTGTCTTAGGGAAAGTAAATACGCTCTTTGACACTGACGTAAAAGCATATAAACAGCAGGTAGAAAGCCTCGGATTTAGTATCTTCGGTAAAAGCGAAGCGTTGAAGATGAAGGAATAATCAGGCTTTTCGTGACAAATTGTACTTCGGCGGGGCAAAAAACCCTTGTCCCGCCAAATTTTTTCTTCAACGTATGCTTCATATCGTCCAACCCGACCGTATTTATCGCCGCGCAGCGACACCGGAAACTCCGGTAGATATGCTGGTTATTGCGGCGCATCCCGACGATGCCGAACTTGCTTGTGGTGGCGTTATTGCGCAAATGACAGCCGAAGGCAAGCGTGTTGCGATTGTTGAATGTACGCAAGGTGAGATGGGGTCTCGTGGTACACCAGCAATTCGCCGCGAGGAAGCTGCAAAAGCCGCAGAAATCCTGAATCTGACCGAGCGTTGGAATTTGCTTATACCCGATGGCAATATCGAAGCCTCAACACCAAATGTTGCGAAAATTATTGCCGCAATGCGTTATTTTCGCCCTAATATTTTGATGTTTCCGCCGGAATTCGAGCGTCATCACGACCATGAAAATGCACATCGTCTTGTCAGAGCGGCATATTTTCAAAGTGGATTGTCGAAATTTGAGGTACAACTTTTCGGAGAAAATTTACCGCCGTACCGCCCAAAACGCCTATTTTCTTATATGCAAACGTATGAATTTGAGCCGAATTTTTACGTTGATGTCTCAGCCCATTTTGAAACAAAATTGCAGTCGTATTATGCTCATGCTTCGCAAGTCTATGTGCCGGGAGCCGCACAAAATCAAGCTGAACCGCAAACACTAATTTCCAGCCCGGAATTTTTAGAATTCCTCAAAGCACGTGCGCGACATTTCGGTGGCAAAATTGGCGTTGAATACGCCGAAGGATTTACTTCCGTTGAACCACTTGGATTTAGGAGTATAAGCGACCTTTTACGGTAACTGTTGTCTCATTGTTTTTGTATTGTGCCATGCGTGTCTGTGATTATTCCCAGCGCTCATTTGCAGCCGCACTCGTCCTTAGTGCGCTTTGCTGCTTCTTTTTTCAACAGCCCTTGTTCACTCAGGATTTCTTCAATGAAGCCTCCGGCGCGTTTGTCAATAGCACCGGTAGTCTTGTGCGCTTGCGTAGCCGTGAAGCGCAATTTCGCAATGATAATTCTGAACTCAGTCGTGTTCGCAATGATGGCATAATTGAGTTTCTCGGTGCGGAGAATCGTTTTACGGGAAGTGCCGCATTAGGAGCAAATCAGGCATCGCGTATTGGTGGGCTTGTGCGGTATGCAGCGACTACTGCTACGCAGTTCCAACAGGTGCAGGCGCGTTGGTATAGCAATCTCGCGCTTGAAGATGCTGCTATTAAACGTATTCCCGACGGTGTGCGTATAGGTGGTGAATCCCCTCAAACAGGTATTTTTACTGCTTCCGGTGGCTTTCGTCAATATAGCGGAACATTATACTACGACAACCGCACCGCGCAAATACTCCTGGGGGGCGAACAATACCAAAATGTTGAGATTGCACGGGGTACCGAACCAAAGCGCGTTACAGAACATTCTACGGTTAGGACGCGGGGCTTCTTTCGGCAAGACACAAGTAATAATGCAGGTTTACAGGTGTATGGTGTTTTAAGCATTGGAACCGACGGTATCTTTCCTACGACATCTCTTGGTAAAGGCAACATAGATATTGGTACAAGTTCATCGCTTCGTGTAGAAAATACACGACTGGCTCAAGTGCTGATAAATACAGGTGTTTTGAGTGTTGGTATTGAAGAAGTAAGGGTATATGCCGGTGCGTTGGTGGCAAATTCAGAGCAATCACGGATTATCGTTCAAACACAAGCAACTGTGAGGCTTTATTCGCCGTCTTCTTCCACGCACGGTACGCTAAGACTACCATTTGCCGGAAACGAGGTAGTGATCGAAGGGGTTTTGCGAAATGACTTTGTTAGTGGTACAAACGCTCATTTTCATGCGCAAAGCACGGTGCGATATGCTGCTTCAACCTCTCAAACGCTTATGCCAACAACAAGTGCGTTCCCGTACGGAAATCTTACCCTTCAAAACTCCGATAAAATCTTATTGCGCGGTACTGTTGCCCTTGCCGGAACGTTGCGTGTCGAATCTGCAATGGCAGATATACGGGAAGGGGAATTGCTGATGCTCAACCCAAGTGCTGATGCGCTATACACGGGGCGAAGCGAGGTGCGGGGTGCAATGAAGCGACTGTTTAATAGAGCCGCGAGGCAATATACATTCAACAACGCTGAAACCCGCTTCACACCAAGCACTCTGGAACGCCCTTCTTCCATGACGCTGACAATCCTACCCCAAACTGAACCTGCAGCCTATATGCCTGAAAATGATGTCCGTCGTCGGATTCGTTGGCAATGGGAGCATGACGCACAAACCCCGTGGGTGGGCGTTTTGCGAATAGGATACCGATTGGAAGATATTTCTGCGCCATTTCAACCTCAGAATGAGCGCGTCGTAGCAATGTTTTCGGTTTTGGGAACAAATGCTCAAAATGACCGTGTAACGCGGCTGGCTGGTTTGGGTATCACAAGGCGTGCGGCAACAGGTTCTGTTTTGGGTTTTGTAGAATACCAAGGATTAACGAATGCCATGCAAACACCTTTTTCTGTTCGCTCCGGCGAAGAGATACTTTTGCGAGGTTTGCAAGAACCCTTGCGTAGTGTGCGAGACGGGCGCTGGTCGAATCCGGCAACGTGGAATCTCCTCCGTGAGCCGGATGCAGAAGATAGTGTGGAAATTACACATACTGTCCATGTAGGTTTCCGTCGTAATGCTCTTGATGGTATGAGTTTTGGCGGACAAGTGCGGGAGCGCTTTCAGGACATTCGTCGTGACTCGTCGTACCGATTGGCGCGTTCTATTCGCATTCAGAATGGCTTGGTACATAATGCCGAGAGTGATTCTTCGCGTCATGCTGCACTTGTTATTGCTTCTTTTTTGCGGAGTGATTCGACGTTTGCTGACGAAGCACCTCCGCAATTCGCATGGAAACTTGGTTCGGTGAGTGTTGGCGCTGATGACCGTTTTGTAGGGGCTTCAGTATCTGACGCACAGGCGCTCTCCCGAATAACCGAAACAAGTGTTTCGCGGCAATCCGTGAATCGTTTGCGTTCTACATTGCTGCCTGTGTTGAGTAATTTGCCAACAGCCGAGCGCCCTCCGGCTTTGGTAATTGCTGCCTTCCCTGACGATAGTGAGGATAGTTCTCGCGTTGTTCTTGAGCGGCTTGACAATCGCGGTTTTACGGCTGTTGGTGGGAAAATGGACGTTGAGGAACATTTTATCAATCGTGGTTTTATTGGGAATGTCGGGGAAATACGAACATTTGCGGCTGAAAATTCCTTGACGCAAGATTCTGTCGGCTCTCTGGTGATATTTGCGCGGGATATGCTACGAAATGAACAGCATATTCCTGCTTTGCGATACAGTCGTCTTGCGCTTTCGGGTCGTGCGCCAAAGCGAACTTCCTTTTCTGTCAATGACACTGTGAGGAATATACTTATTGTACACGATTCGCTGGAAACCACATCAGAAGCAGTCTGGATGATTCCCCCTTCTGCTTCTGTTCAAGTGCGTGGAGGAATACTACATGAAGGACGATTGACGAATAATAATCGTGATGCCGTTTTGTGGGCTAATGGCTCGCAGAGGCAGGTTTTAAGCGGTTCAGGTGTTCTTGATGAACTGACCATTGAAAATCCGCATGGTGTGGTGAAAGAGCGTGGAATATTTCGCCTACAAAGCGCTTTGAATCTAGTTTCCGGTGAATTTCGTACTACGCCTCAGCATAGTTTACGGCTTCTTGATAATGCTGTTATTACACGCTTCCCTCAAGCAACGCTTATTGGAGAGCCGATTGTTGAGCGTCGTGTGCGGCTTCGTACTCGTGGTGATGGGAGAATGAGCGCAACGGGAGAATTTGTGCCGATGCTTTCGGTACTGGACGTCGCTAATAGTGGCGGTTATATTGCCTCGCGGAATGTTGTTGTACAAGACTCTCTTAGGCTTGCATCGCGTCTGTGGTTTGAAACACCGAGTAATTCTTATACACTTGATTTTCTTCCGCGCACTACGCAGCCTGTATTTTCGCAAGATACGGCGGAAATAATCGGAGTAATGCGTCGTATGGTTGATGCTGATAGTGTTACAAGGCTTTTTCATAATCGCTACACTGGTCTTCAAATCTTGCCTTTGGGGCAATTCGGAGCCAACGCTTTACAAGCAACAATGCGCGTTATGCCTCAGCGTTTCCCTTCGCCGAATAATGATTCAAGTAAGATTTGGCGTGCTTTTGAATGTTCAGTAAGCGATACACTAACGAAAACCGCTCCGCCGCTTACTGCGCGTTTTTCTTACGCATGGCGGACAGCCGGAGAACAAGATACCTCAAGCGCCGATGAGACAAATGGCTTAGAAGCACCGCGCGTCCTTTTACAGCGCTGGAATACTGCTCGTGCCGAATGGGAAACTGCCGGAAGTCCTTTACGGGCGAGCCGCCGTAGCAGCTGGAATCGGCTTTCCGAGCAGGGCGCTTGGTACTTCGGCGTAGCGGATAGTGTGATGATGGGAAGTCTGGCACAGGCAGCTATGCCCTCACCGTTCTATGGACTTGGTGTAGATTCTACACGAACTGTTGCTCCAAGCCTCTTTGTTCGGGCGAATCTTGTGTTAGAAGGGGCTTTGCTCCCGTCTAATGCGAGCGTGCAAAATAGCACGGCAAATACCAGTGCCGCGCTGATGAAAACAGATTTACGGGTGAACGGTTATTTACCAAGCGGCATTCTTCAAGCACAAATCCCCGTGCTGGCTGATAGTGTAGTGAGTGATAGTCTTGGCTCGCGGAATATCGTTTCAAGCCGCAATGCCGCAAAAATACGTGGTGTACAGGTAGTAAACCGAGCGTTGCCGCTTACGACGGTAGATTGGCTGGTACTGGAATTTCGACCAATTCAGCTTTTTGCGCAGAATACGAGTCAGTTTCTCTCTCAAACCCAGCAAGATTCAGCACAGATTTTTTTGCCGTTATTGCTTCAGCAAAACGGTGTGGCATGGAATGAAAATAGACAAAGTACGCTGACGCTGGAATTGCCGGAGGCGTGGGAACGCGGTGGGCGCTTTCTCGTAAGGATTCACCACCGAAATCATTTACCGGTGCAATGGCTTGATACGCTGGAAATAGCACCACAGGGGCGCTGGACGTTTGATTGGACAGATACGGCAAAGGTACTCGGAAGAGCGCAAGCATTGAAGCGATGTTCCGTAGGTGGGCGCTCAGTGTTTAGTTTGGTTGCTGGTGACGCTGTTGATGATATCGCTGGCGATTATGCGATTACAAGGTCTGATTATGATGTCGCACTTCAATCAGCATGGAATCTTGTTCCAAAGGAAGGGTATGTACGCGGAGATGTGGATTTGGATGGTATCATTACCACGCGGGATGCCAATATCATTTGGAATAATCTTGGCAAAAGGAGGGTGCGATGAATACGATAGTACATCGTCGGTTTTACCTCGTTGTGAGGACGATAGCAGCGTACTTCAGTCTTGCGTGCGTCGGTTTTTGCTGTGCTTTGGGGCAGCAAGCAGATACGACAGTGGCGGCAGAAGTTCGTGTTGCGAATATTGTTGTACTACCGCCGCGTACAATCGAATTTGACCTTGTACTCGTCAATCGCTCTTTGCCTCAATCACCCATAGAATGGCGCTTTTGGGCAAATGGGACATTTGTGTTGAATCTGCGTGGTATTGCCATGCAAAATGCTACATTGGAACTTGATTCAACGGCGCTTTCGCTTGAAACACTTTCACCCTCACAATTGCTTTTGACGCAGCGCCGATTGCGCTATGAAATACGAACACTGATTCAAGAGCAGCAGCAACGTCTCGTAATAGCAGTGCTTGGCGGCGATAGTGTAGAACATACACAAACTTGTTTGCCTGCTTCCTCCTTGCTTATTGGACGATTTCGCCTTGTGTTGCAGCAAGATATTCAGAACCCTAATTCGGTACGATTTGCGTGGGCAGCACCATTAGTGCGATTTCAAGCAAATGCCTTCAAATTGGCACAGCCACAAACAATCAACGGAAAAGAGTATCGGCGCAATGATAATTGCGAAATGAATACACAATTTTCCGTTGAAGAGCCGCAAATTGAGCAAGCGCCCAACCTTGTCAGCTCAGGTTTACAGGCGGAATATCGCGGCGACAAACGTATTCTCATTCGCTGGAAAACCGCCGAAGAGCGCATCGGAAGGCGCACCAATGCAGGCTTTCTGCTTTTACGACAGTCATTTTTTGCCGAGCGTTCTTCAAATGACACTCTGCCTCGTACATTTGACACCATTGCTACCTTTCGTCAAAATTCTCAATTGCGAGTCCGCGGAGCGAGGAATGGAGCCGAGTATGAGTATCGGGATTCTATTCCGACACGCGGGAAAATTTATGTGTACCGTCTTGCCTTTGCTGATGCGACCATTCGCCCTGCACAGGCGTTTCAAGTGCTTTTGCCTATGGATACCGTGCAAGTACCTGTTCCGAATGCTGTTATTGCTGAGGCAAGTGTTTCTCCGAATCCTGTGGCTGACAACAGCGTTTTGGCGTACACACTTCTTGACCGCGCTATTGTAACATCGCAAATTATTGATGTTGCGGGGCGTGTACTCCTTGAACTTGAACGTGGCGTGGAGCATCCGAGAGGAAGCGTACGTTTGCCTGTTCCCAGTGATGCTTTACCGCATCAAGGTGCTATTTTTCTTGTCTTGAAGGCTTTACCTGCGAATGATATTGCAGTAGAACGTTCTCAAGTAACACTGAAGCTACAAATTTCGCGTTAAAATCTCCTTCTTTGGCTGTTCCTAGCCATCAATTATTAACCCTTCCATGCTTGTAAGCAAGTAACCATCTCGCGTTGCAGTGATTGGGTTTTATCTTTCGCATACCACGCATGAACGTTAGCAATCATCGTGTCGTGGTCAGTGTGTTGCGCTTTTTGCTCAAGGACATATTCTTGCGCCTCTTGGGGTCTCGGTCCCCAATGCCCGATTTCATCAAGAGTTTCGGTGTCTAAACAAATCACTTTAGGAATAGAGCGAGAAGTTCCGGTCAAATACGCATCCATGACGGCGGGATGTTTATCGCGGAGCAGGAGTTTGAGTGTAATAAGAGGTGATTGCTCTGCAAGGCGCATCCAGACAGGAATACACTGAGCCGCATCGCCACACCATGACTCTGAGAGAATAATCCATGTTTGCGGTTTCTGAAGCGATTGGGCTAAGGCTTGCAAATCCTTGTGAAGCGTTGTAGTTTTGTAAATACGGTTCATACGCTGAAGATTGAGTTTTGTATATTCAAGATGCTTCGGCGTATTAAGGTTGTCGGAGTCAGATGTGGTGCGCCCCTCAGCGAGTAATGTCTCTGAAAGTTGTACGTATTCCGAATACGATAAAGCCTGCTCGATATGTGAGCGGGTAATGATTGTTTGAGGTGTTGGCATGGTGAAAAACAACTGTGAAAAAGATAGTGAATAATTCGGAACGCTGTTTGCTCCGCACATTATCTAACATACACAAACGGCGGTAATTAGCCGAATAATCCTTGAATATTTATCCGCAAAATCGCATGAATGCTTGGTTATTAGCTATTCGTCCTAAAACTCTTCCGGCAGGTGCCGCACCTGTTGTCTTGGGTATGGCGCTTGCCTATTCGCAGGGGAAATTTATGATTGTTCCTGCATTAGCAGCGCTGGTCTGTGCGGTGATGATGCAGATTGTCAGTAATCTTATCAACGATTTATACGATTTTCGCAAAGGAGCGGATACGGCAGAGCGGCTTGGTCCGCCACGAGCCTTAGCTTCCGGCGTATTGACCGAGCAAGCGGTTAAAAATGCCGCATGGATACTCGCTGTGGCAGCATTCTGTTTGGGGCAATACTTGGTGTGGGTTGGAGGTTGGGAGATCTTGGCGATTGGTGTTATTGCGCTTGGGACGGCATGGGCATACACAGGTGGTCCTTTTCCATTGGCATATTTTGGTTTGGGAGAAGTTTGCGCATTTGTCTTTTTTGGCGTTGTAGCTGTGTCGGGGACGTATTTTGTGCAAGCGCATGAGTGGTCGTGGGTTGTGCTTCTGTTCTCGCTTGTACCGGCGTTTTGGTCTGCAAATATTTTGCTGGTCAATAATATCCGTGATATCACCACCGATAGCACAGTCGGAAAAAACACGCTTGCTGTGCGGATTGGCAGCCGTAATGCAAGAATACTGTATTGTGTGGCTTCCGGCGCAGCATTGCTTGTGCCGGCGTTGTACTTGATTCTGAAGTGGGATTGGACTATGTGTGCGTCTTTTCTTGTGCTTCCGCTCGCCGTCAAGGCTTGGAAAAATGTGTTTGTATTGGAAGGGAAAGCGCTCAACGGCTTACTTTTGCAAACGGTGCGATTGCTTATTCTTCATACCGTGCTGATTTCATTAGCGCTTGTGATACGAACACTGATGTTATCGTAGTGCCGATTAGCACAAACAAAAAGCCGCATGACTGCTTGCTTCATGCGGCTTTTACTGGTTGATTTTTTTTTTTGCTCAGTTCTTATTTTTGAACTGCTTTTTTGTTCTTATTTTTTGCCTTCAGGTTTGATGCCGAGAAGCTGCTTGCCGTCACGGAAATTGACGATAAGCGAGAAGCGGAGCGTGTTACCAAGCGGGTTATTAACTTGCGTCGGGATGATATAGCTGAAGTCGCCTTGGAAAATATCAAAACGTACACCAACACCAACGGTGAAGTAATTCCGAATGGCATTGCTTACCCGCGCCGGCTCAAAATAATACCCACCGCGCAGTGCAACGGTTTTATCATACCAATACTCCAAACCGCCTGCAATCTCAAATTCACGTGTTCCCCACGCAGTGAAAATTGCCGGAATAGCCTGTACGAAACCGCCTTCAATGGAAGAATCACGCTGCACAAGCTGTTTTGCGTAATCCACTGCGATATTGAGTTCATTAAACTCATCACGCACGAGCGTTGCCGCTAAACCTACACGAGCCTGCATGGGAAGCGGGTCTGAGAACTGATTGTAGCGCATAGAAGGACCCACGTTTTTGATGTTTACACCAACCGAAAAACGGTCGCTTAAATCAACATCCGCTAATTTCAATTTGAGTGGTTTCCACATACCGGAAATATCGAACGCCACTGTTTGCCCCAAACCACCGCCAACGTTGTCGGTTGTAGCGCCGAGATTGGATTGGATATACTTAATTGCTGCACCCACGCCAATGTCGTCGGTTACTTGTGTCGCAATCGCGCCGGAAATAGCAAATTCAAAAGAATTGAAGCGACCTAATTCACGTCCTTGAATATCGGTACGGATAAATTGACCGAGATTGAAAAGAAGAAAATCAACGGCAATCGTACTCTGCAACGCCGGAACATACTGCCCGTAAGCGCCGCGAGCATAGTATAAATCTGCGTTAAACTGTGGCAACCAGCGTGAGAATGCCAGTGAAACTTGGCGGTCGTATTGAAATGCCAGACCTGCCGGATTCCAGTGAATAGCATGGAGGTCTTCAGCCATCCCCGTATTGGCATCGCCCATGCCATTGGCGCGAGAATCCGGTCCAATAAGCATAAACGGTACAGCAGGCTGCCCGCCAAGCGGCGGTTGATTATTTTGCGCTTGTGTCGGCGCTGATGCCAACAGCACCAATGCCAGAGCAGAAAATACCTGCACCAAAGGCGATGTGAAGCGCATGGCAAGGTTTTTTGCGGATACGTTCATGGAAAAAATCAAAAAATGTGAGAAAATGATAGTTGGTATTTCTTTGTTCAAGCCCCTTTTTCCTGTCGTTGAGGCTTCTAAGTTCATCGAGAACGCAGGATATTCGCGCTTGCCGATTGCATTTGTCCGTTTGCCCCTCTAAGACCCACGGTGAAAATATATGCCCCCGAAGCAACGGGATTCCCAAATTCATCACGTCCGTCCCAAGGAATTTCGATCGTGCGCGAATTAGTCGTGCCGGTAAACACCTTAATGGGAGTGCCATTGGTTGAATAAATACCCACTGTGTATGGCTGCTCTGTCGTTTGGTTATGACGAAAACGCAGCATTGTTGCGTCGGTAAAAGGATTCGGATAATTCAATAGTTCGGTCAAAATAAGCTGAGAATCTGACCCAACCACACGAAAATACGTTTCACTTTCGGAATAATTGTTAAAAATATCCCATGCACGAACGCGAACTCGGTGTAATCCTGGCGAAAGAGCCGACAACACGCGCTCCACTGTGCCTCTACGCGGGTCTTCAAGCGAAACACGATAACTTTGCGTGAGCGTAATCGGAATCGGGTTATTGTCAATCCAGCACTGAATATCATGCCCAATTCCTGTGCCAGTTGCATTTACACCCGTAGCATCGTAAATATCGGCAATAAGCGTTGGTGTTGACCCAACAAAATCACCGGCTTTGAATGTTCTTGCATCCAAAAACAAGCGAATTTCCGGTCCAATACCGTCATTAACAGCCGTTTCGTCCACATCGCCAATAGTAAATTGTGTTGTCGCACCACGTCCGAATTTTCGCCCATCGGTGCTGACAGCATACAAAAATAAGCGTCCTGGGCGATTAGAAAAGCTAATATCTTTCGGAATCGGTAAATTGAGGCGAAAACGTCCGTTGCGAACCGTTGTAGCACCGATATTCAGCAAACCGCCCAGCGTTCTTATTGGATGCTGGGTACGAATAAAATCGACATCTGTAATCATTCTTTCAATATCCGTATCGTGTAATGATGCAAGGATACTGCCGGAAAAAGACGAATCAATTCCGCCGGTTGTTGGTAACGTAATAGCGCCGCTGACAGCCATTTGTGAGAGAGCCTTGACTTGCGGCAGGCTTGCCGGATTCGAGAGCGCTACACCATTGAGCGAATCAATAACAACAGGCTGTTCCGGTAATGCCAAACGGACGGTCGGGTCGCCTAAAAGACAGAACTTGCGGTCATTATTGTCAGAGCCGGTATAAAAAAGTTGTTTGACATTAAAGAGTAAATCGCCAAAACGCGGTGGTTCTGCGCTGCCTGTATTACGGAAAATTTGCCGAAAGAGCTCCTGACTAATTCGCGCATTATCCGACGCATAAACAGTACGCGAAGCGGCAAAGACGGCAATTGCTCCACCACGTGGGGAACTTATCATTTCTTCTGCGCCACTTTGTTCTTTGTAACTGTCAAATCTCGCAAAGTCACACGTCGCTGCCACAAGGAAAAACAGGCGGTCAAGATTGGTGAATTGTGGAATGGTAATATCGCGTTGGAGAAAATTTTCATTTGCCCATACCTGAGGATTACCGTGACCAATCCAATTGAGGATAAGTGCACCCTCGTTTACGCCTGCTATCAAGTCTTGTGTAGCTCCTGGGCGACGACGACCGCTTGGTACATTTTCCGTTGGGAAATCCGGTAAATAAGTTTTCCGCTGACGCACCGTTGTTGGTAAAACAAAATTGGCTAAATCTTCCGATTGCCCAGTGTGTAATGCTCCGTCAGAAGCAGAAAGGCTCGATGTTGGAGCATCGTCGGCAGTAAGCATGATGCGTGTTCGCCAGTTATCCTGAGAAGAGCCGGTTTCATATTGGCGAATTTTGGAAAGAATAGTATTGCCTTCATCATTGGTGCGGACACAAAGACGACCTGCAGCTAAATCTACAATATTATCTTCGCCATTGACGCACACGAAATAATCTTCAGTCGTATAATTTGTGCTGATAGAATTTAGCTCACCGTCAGCATCGTAGAGTTGATATGTTGGAACGAGATTTTTTGCCGCTAAATTTGGTGTAATACCGCGAAAATCAAAATGCGCGTCTCCCCAAAACAAGACGTAGCGAGGCTTGCGCTGCCATGTGTTAAACGTATAGGCAATATAATCGCGGATGGCAGTTTGGTCAGGAGTTCCGCCGTTGAACTGATAATAAATCTGGTCAGTCGTAACAACTGTAACTGCCATATTGCTTTGGCGCTGGCGGTAATCACGGTATGCCTGAGCAGATGTTAAAAGTTCCTTGTTCGTAATGACAATAAGGTCAGCATTGGCGGGCGCACCGCGTAAATCGGCAATATCTTCAACGCGCTCCAGCGAAGTAGCAGAAAGCGTTTGCGAAGAAAGGAAGAATCGGCGTGGGACTTCCGGTGAGATAGTTGCCCTAAAGCTTGCTTGACCGCTTGTTTGGTTGGTATTACGAAGGAACTGTGGATTAGCGCGGTCTGTAGCATCAACGATAAATACTTGATTTCCCGTAAACCCGCGTACGTTGTACTCTGCAACGCCTCTGGAATTAAGAGGAGAATCGGTAAAAAAGTCGAGTTGATTTTCCGCAGCCACAAATTCACGGGGATAGTGAATTTCAAACCAATCCAATTTTCCATGCGAGTCGCTGCCGCTATTAGAAATGTAGAGAAATTCAAGGTTACTGCGGTTATTTTGAATCGTCGCAGAAGGGATGCTGGCGCTGCGTGTTGCGACTTCTCCGACGGAATAATCATTAAATGAGCCGATGAAATCATACGGCGTAGAGAAGAGTTCTGTTCCGGTCTCCCGAACAAAAATTTTCCCGCCCAGCCCATTACCCGAAGGATTATTCCACGCTGCCGAAATACGGTACGAAACAGGTACAGAACCGCGCACAAGATTGGGCAAAGCAGTCTCAAAACGTGTGGCGCTGTTACTGGTCAAACTTTGTCCCAGCCAGCGTCTGCCTGAGCCGAATAACCCGGCATCGTAGGGGTTTGCAAGGTCATCGTCTTTGAAAACCCGCGAAATATGGTACGTTGGCGAGATAGTTGCCGGAGAAGTGTTTTCGGCAAAAGTTACCCGTCGCCCTTGGGAAGTACCGCCGACATTAAGCATATAAAAATTGCGGCGCGAAAAGGTATTCACAAAATGCTGAATTGTCGGCGCTGATGCACCGTTATGAACGGCAATAAAGCCATTAGGAGCGCAGCCGAAAAAAGAAATTGCTACTAGTGCGCCGTTTGCATCTGTTTCTACCAAAAGCGGCTGCTCACGCATCGTGTTGGTGGTAGAAAGCGTAACTGATTCCGGTAATTCCACACCACCATTCCCAAAAAGTTGAATGGAGGTAATTTCGCCATTTGCTACCGTAATTCCTGCGTCGCGAAGTTGTTGAGCTGTGATGCGGTAAATACCATCGCGTTCTACACCGATTTTAAGCCAGCGTCCGGCAACAGACTGCTGCGAAGCAGATCGCCCTTTTGCGTCAGAATAAGAAACGGATGAACCGTCCGTGGCAGGTGGTGCAAATGTGGTTTGTGGTGCAATGCGCCATGCAGAGGTTTGAGCATGGTTGAGCGTTGTCATAAAGCCAAGTTCAGGCGGGAGCGCCGCTGTTTCGCCGAGAATTTTTTGTGACGATTGCTGATCGGGAAGAAATTCCAATGCAATACGCATCGTCTGCGGAAGTTCGATGCTACGGGTTTCCACGTTGTAGCGGGCTGCGCGGAGCGTGAGCATCGCAATATGACGGTCTCTACCGATGCCGTTGTATTGCACGGAATACCACTCTGTTGTAGGTGTGCTGTCGTACACATCGTTATTCAAGCGGTAATCCGGTTCGCCATTGCGTGTGTGTCCGAAGCGCGGAGCCATGTCTGCTTGAACAGACTTAACATTACGTATATTGTGCGAAAGGATACGGAATCCTGCTGGCGAAGGGACAGTCAAGGGGATACGTAATTCTGCGCTAAGAGGTGAGCCAATCGAGGGAGATTCAAGTGTCGTGCCGAGAATTTTCGGTCGAAGAAGAACTTTACCGTCAATCGTGATTGTATCAAACCCCTTTATCTGAGGTGTGTAATCAATAACTAAACTGACCGAAGATGATTCTACAAGTGTAACACCGCACCACGACCAATTTTGTGGTGTTGGAACGGAAGAAACAGCTTGCGGTTGTGCATAGGCGGTAGGTTGATTTCCCGCTAAACCCAAACCCAAGAACAACCATAGTAATACAGCACGCGAAGCGATGCAACTGCACGTATAAGACATTGGCATGAAAGATTAGTGAAACAATACAGCGAATTTGGTGCAACGAGTATTTGGGCAATCACACGTGTACACCTAGGGTGATTCGATTCTACGCGAAAACATTGTCTTATGAAGAAAAACAACGTTGAAAGCAAGAGAGTAAAGGAGTGGAGCGCTAGAGGTCAAGATTTCGGGGTTCGACAAAAGGCGTATAAAAGGTTTATACGCAAAGGTTCGCTGTATTTGAAGTCGCAATATACAATAAATTTCTTTTTTGTCTGTGAGGAAATTATGTACACGATAAAAAATTTCTTTGAACGCCCAATTATTGCGATGTATTTTACAGTCTTGTTCTCGGTCAAATTGTCTTGATAAAGCCTCTCAAGGTATTAGTACTATCGTTTTTCACTATGGAGATTATACGTTATATCTACGGGTATTTTGTATTCTTGTATTGCACCAAGATTATATCATGGGGATTCTCTGAAGCGATAGTAATAAGGAACTATTGTCTTCTGTAGTAGTTTGTGTAAATAGATTGTTTTATTGGTCATGCACAGTACCTTAACTTATGAAAATATATCAACGTATTGTTCGGCAGTTTTTTTTCGGTATTGATGTCGCACGCGAGCGCATGTTTCAGCGCTTTCGTGACAGGGTGTATCCGTCCACTTTTGAAGAAGAGATTAATGAGCAGTGTGATATTTTTTTTCCTCTCTATTCATTACCATTTTTTGTTGCATGGCTTCCTTATTTGGCTCTTGACCCGCTAGTTATTCCTGACCAACCAATATTCCCCTTTTTGCGTGTTGGCTTAACCGTTGTTGGATTGCTTGCGTTGATTTTACGGCATTCGTGGAATAATCCTGCACGGCATCGTTTAATCGGGAATGGAATGATGTACTATTTAATTATTGCAACAGGTATTATTACAGGGCTTGCTAAGGCGCATCCTAGTTATGTTGGTGGATATTGTTTCTTGATTACTGTGCTTGGTGCTATGCCGGTACAGCCAAAACATCTTTACTTCGCTTTGGGGTTGTCACTAGCTACATTTGCCGGACTGTGTTTGTATTATCATGTCTCATTTGTAGAACCTTCGGCTCGGTATAGTTTACAAGATTTGATAAGTACCGTAGGTGTCAGCGTTTTGATGAGTGCTGGTTGGACGATGCTTCGGCGAAATAGTTATGAAAAAGGTCGCGCTTTGCAGCAGATGAATACTCAAATCCGAGAGCAACAGTCTCGTTTGGCTGAACAAAATGAATCGTTACAACATCTCAATATGGAAAAAGACGAACTCATTGGCATTGTTTCTCACGATTTACGGAATCCTTTAGCTTCTATTTTGGGTATGACAGAGGTTTTGTCAAATGATGATGAGCGCCTCGCGTCTTCGTTACGTATGGAAATGTTGGTGCGTGTGCATGAAGCAGCCATGCAAATGCGCTCACTTATTGATCATCTACTCAATGCTAATGCAATTGAAAATGGCGTTCTCAAGCCAAATTTAGGCTATTTGAATGTTGCAAAAATTGCTATGAGTGTTATGCAAAATCATCGTAATCATGCTGAACAGAAAGATATTGAAGTCCTTTTTGATGGGAACGAGAGTTCCGTTGGATATGCTGATACATTATTTGTACGGCAGATACTTGACAATCTCCTTTCTAATGCAATTAAGTATTCACCACATGGATCTCAAGTGTTTATGCGTGTTTTGCAGTATGATACTGCCGTACTCATACAGGTAAGCGATCAAGGACAGGGGTTAACGGAAGAAGACCACGCAAAACTTTTCAGGAAGTTTGGGCGACTCTCGGCGAAGCCGACGGCTGGTGAGCAAAGCACAGGTTTGGGACTAAGTATCGTCAAAAAAATGGCTGAATCAATGAATGGAAAAGTATGGTGTGAGTCAGAATTTGGAAAAGGGGCGACGTTTTTTGTCGAATTGCAAAGTTTTCAGGAAAAATAAGGGAGATTTTTCTTCAGAAATGAAATCTCATGCCGCTGCTAAAATTTTGTTTTATATAGTAGTTGATTGCGCGGTAGTAGCAAAAACCCAGTATTTATGCTTCATTCGGGGGATTTGGTTAATATGAGTACAGAAATATAAAAATATTTTC
>ERZ1066127.316-NODE-316-length-28478-cov-11.042079_pt1 | contig 28478 bp, 30 predicted proteins | sample MGYA00382774_ERZ1066127 | MGnify/ENA primary metagenome ERZ1066127 (study PRJEB33369, sample SAMEA5778357) | biofilm metagenome | biome: Industrial cooling water; feature: Water cooling tower basin; material: Biofilm | place: United Arab Emirates | collected...
CCATGAACCAAAACGCGCCCAAACCCCAAGTCGAGGAAGAGCCGCAGCAGCCCAACCCCTCGCCCACGCCCCCCCAGTAACAACACTCTCATGATGAACTGTTTTATCGCCGGAACCGATACCGGAGTGGGCAAAACCCACACCACCAGAATTTTGTTAGAATCACTGCGCGCGGATGGCATCGATGCCGTCGGCTACAAGCCCATCGTCTGCGGGGATCGCGATGACGCCCACATCCTCGCCGCGGCATCGGGCGGACTGCCGTTGGAGCAAGTGAATCCGGTGTGGTTGAAAACTCTCGTCGCCCCATGGGTGGCGGCGCAGCTCGAAAACACGCAGATCGATTTCGCCTCGCTGATTGCCGGTTATCAGATCCTGGCCGCCGAGCACGAACTGGTGCTGGTGGAAGGCTGTGGCGGCTGGGAGGTGCCGATCACGGCGGAGCTTTCCATGGCGGATCTGGCAGTGGCTCTGGGCCTGCCCGTGGTGCTGGTGGTGGCGAATCGACTGGGTGCCATCAATCACACCCTGCTGTCCTGCCAGGCCATCCGTGCCCGCAAACTGGACCTGCGCGGCTTGATCATGAACCATCTCGTCGATGAGTTTGATACCGCCACGATCTCGAACAAACACTGCATCCCCCAGCTCGCACACTTGCCCGTGCTCACAGAGGTGATTCATGCGCAAGACTGGATCGATACCGACTGGCTCACCGGCCGCTGATCGCCATGGATGGGAGCGCAGACTTCAATCCGCGCTCCGTCTCCACACTTAGCTCAGCCTCTTTTCGTCCAGATATCGTCCGACCCAGCCGATGTCGTAGTTGCCGCTGACGAAGTCCGGGTGATTGAGAATTTCCAGTTGGAAAGGAATCGTCGTCTTGATGCCGCGGATCATGAACTCCGACAAGGCCCGCTTCATGCGCGCGATGGCGATTTCACGAGTCGCCGCCGTGACGATGAGCTTGGCAATCATCGAGTCATAGTAGGGCGGCACGCTGTAACCGGAATACACGTGGGTATCCACGCGTACGCCTTTTCCACCCGGAGCATACCACAGGTCGATTTTCCCGGGGCTGGGCGTGAAATTGTTGTAGGGATCCTCGGCATTGATGCGGCACTCGATGGAATGGCCACGTGGGGTGGCATTCAGCACGTGCTCGGAGAGCGGCATGCCCGCCGCGATGCGGATTTGCTCCTTGATCAGCTCGCAGCCCATTACCTCCTCCGTGACCGGATGCTCGACCTGGATGCGGGTGTTCATTTCCATGAAATAGAAATTCTCCCCACTTTCATCGACGAGATACTCGATGGTGCCGGCATTTTCGTAACCGATGGCCTTGATCAGCTTCACCGAGGCATCGCCCATGCGCTGACGCATTTCCGGCGTGATGAGCGGTGACGGGCACTCCTCGATGATCTTTTGGTTGCGACGTTGCATGGAACAATCGCGTTCGCCGAGGTGGACGAAATTCCCGTGCGTGTCCGCGATGATTTGGAACTCGATGTGATGCGGATTCAGCACGAGTTTTTCCATGTAGCACTCGCCGTTGCCGAAACAAGCCATGGCCTCATTCGAGGCGGCGACGAACAAGGAATTGAAATCCTCTTCCTTGAAACAGGGGCGCATGCCGCGACCACCGCCACCGGCCGTGGCCTTGATCATCACCGGGAAACCGATTTCCTTGGCCTTGGCCAGCGCTTCATCGGGATCAACAATGATGTCCGATCCGGGCGTGATGGGCACGCCGTTGGCGATCGCATTGGCGCGGGCGGTGGCCTTGTCCCCCATCATGGAAATCACCTTGGCCGAGGGGCCGATGAACTTGATGCCGGAGGAGGCGCAGATTTCCGCGAAGCGGGCGTTTTCGGAAAGAAAGCCGTAGCCCGGGTGGATTGCCTCCGCCCCGGTGATCTCACAGGCGGCGATGATGCGATCCGGCTTGAGATAGCTCTCCTTCGAAGGGCCCTTGCCGATGCACACCGCGTGGTCGGCGAGCTGCACGTGCATGGAGTCCACATCTGCCTCGGAATACACCGCTACAGACTCGACGCCGAGCTCGCGGCAGGCACGGATGATGCGCAGGGCGATTTCGCCACGATTGGCGACTAGAACGCGTTTGAACATGAGAGTGGAGAAATATGGTTAGGCAAGGCGGAACAGCACGTCGCCAAATTGAACGGGGGTGCCATCCTCCGCCACCGTAGCGGTGATGGTGCCGGATTTTTCCGCCTTGATCTCGTTCATCACCTTCATGGCCTCGATGATGCAAAGCGTCTGGCCAACACTGACGGTATCACCCACTTTGACAAAGTCTGGGGCATCGGGAGAAGGTTTGCGGTAAAAGGTGCCCACCATCGGCGACGTGATTTCCGTGCCAGCGGGAGCCGCCGCTACCGCAGGAGCCGCTGCCACGGGAGCTGCGGTTGGTGCAGCAGCCGGAGCCGCCGGTGCGAACGATGCCGCCGAGAGGGCACCACGCAGTGCTTCAAAATCCGCGCCTTTTTTCAGACGCAGGTGCACGCCATCGGCAGTGGTCATGTCAAAATAAGAAAGTTCATGCTCCTGCATGAGTTCGACGATTTTGCGAATTTGATCGAGTTCCACGGTGGTATAGGTTGGTAGGTGAGAATGTAGCAGGTTTGCTGGGCGGAAAATTGCGAAATTTTCCCGCCGTGGTCAAGCCATCAATGCGGGCGGCAAAAATGGAGCTCAGCGTGATCCGCTCTTGCGGAGACTTATTGCAACAACTAAGCTGAGCGCGATAACAATGAACCCCGAACCAACACCTGATCAGCCTTTCCCGCCGTCGCGACGAAGCGCCTGTGCGGATGCGGCTCTGTTGGTGGAAATCGAACGGGTAAAAAAAATGACTGTCCGCGAAAGAATGCTGAAAGCCCTCGCCCTGGGGCATGAGTTAAGCACTCTTTTCCGCCCCAACTCCACTCCCTCAGATCATGGAACATCACATCACGCAGACCATCCGTGAAGCCGAACGAATCGGTACCATCCTCGCAGATGAAGGCATTTCCGCGATCGTGATCGGAGCGATCGCTCTGGCGGCGCACCGTTACGTTCGCGCCACCAGGGACGTGGATCTGGGCGTCAATGTCAGCATCAAGGATTTGTCACACATTCGCCAGCGACTCATCGAACAGGGTTACCATGCCGAGTTCCATCTCCCCGACCTGGATGACCCTCTCGGCGGAGTGATCGATGTTTCCGGCGCTTTTGGCATGGTGCAGATCGTGAACTACGGAGAGCGGTTCCCTGCGGTGATCGAGGACTCTTGCCACCAACAAAGCCCACATGAAGATGCCGCCACTTCGCTGACGATTGCGCCACTCCCGCAACTGATCGCCATGAAACTCTACGCTGGCGGCTGGAAATCCATGAGCGACATTGTGGAATTGTTGCGACGGAACCCCGAAGCTGATCTAACGGAAATTGGCGGCATTTGCCGCAAATATCGGCTGCACGGTTGGAATCGCGTGCTGGAGGAGTTGCAAAAATCCTGACAACGTGCTGCCCGATGATTGACAGCCTGCCGTTTTTCGGGAACAAGCTTTTCCGCACATGGCGAAAGGCGTGAAACTCAAGGACATCGAGGCGGGACTGTTTGTGCCGCAGGACTACTTTGCCCGCATCGGCAGCGAGGCGATTTTTCCCGGCAACGCGCCCTTCGAGGTCGATCTCGGCTGTGGCGACGGGGCCTTTTTGCTGGCCATGGCCCAGCAATTTCCCGAGCGCAATTTCCTCGGCGTGGAGCGTTTGCTCGGTCGCGTGCGCAAGGTCGCCCGTGACATCACCCGCGCCGGCCTCACCAATGCCAAGGTGCTGCGTTTGGAAAGCAAATACACGGTCGAGTGGTTGCTGGAAAAAGCGAGCATCGACCGCCTCCACCTGCTCTGCCCCGATCCCTGGCCGAAGGGACGCCATCACTCGCGTCGCTTGGTGCAGCAGGAATTTCTGCAAGCGTTATGGGAGGCGCTGAAGCCCGGCGGCGAGTTCCTCTTCAAGACCGACCACGAGGAATATTTCCAATGGGTCTGCCGCGAGGTGACGGAGTTCGGCAGATTCACCCAACTGCCCTGGGCCGACGGCGATTTTTTCTATCCGAAAACCGATTTCCAATTGCTCTGGGAAAGCCAGGGCAAGGTCTTGCAATCGCTGCGCTGCGTGAAGCGAGGGTAGTCATCCAGGCAGGGACGCTTGACGTCTGGGATCGCTTCACCACTGGCCTTGCGATGAAACTAACAACCATCTCCCACCGCGGCGGTGGCCTCTAGCCCCCCTGCCAAGTCCAGATATGCGAGCGCAAATCACGAACCGCCGACCACCGGTATTACGAAGCACAACACGCAAACCTGTGCCTATCAAACAGAACCCCAAGGTCTAGTTCATCCCACCGGATATCAACATCATTCTCCAAAAATCCTTGCAATACCTAGCGATTTTGTCTTGATTGGTGCTGATGACTTAGTGGATGATAGATCACATCATCCTACGAAAAAATAAATTTAAGACAACAATATGCCGGTCAGAGACCATAACTGCAAAGTGGGTGGAAAGTGTCCATGCTGTAACTCCAATACAAAGCAGGTTACTGGAACGGTATATATCAATCATGATTACGAGACACTGTATTTAGCCCGTTGGACCGAGCAAGCTCCTGATCATGGAATAGCATGTCTCATTTTAATTCCAGAGACCGGGACATGCGTAAGCATCTTGTATTCTTTCGAAGAGGAGTCGTTTATGGTTGTCGGGGAAGATGGTTACGACTGGTGTTTGTCCGACTTTGAGTTGAGGGTGCTCGACCGAAATGAGGTCATTGGAACTCCTCTCGCTGAGCTAGTTTTTGCCTGCATCGACGAAATATGGATAAACGATAGCGAGTTACGCAAGTTTTACGAACAACCGACCAAACGCTAATGGAGTATGCGGGAGGCTCTCACTCCCGCGCCCCACACCACCGACCATACGGATCCGTAGCACGTCGGTTGCCATTCGTCATCTGTGCGAGCATCGCCCCTTGATCCGATCAACGTCTCTGCCGTTGACGCGGTGGGAGCCACGGTCTATCATAGCACACTCCTATGACGCGCTTGCTTTTCCTGTGCTTGGCACTGCTTTTTTCCGATTCGCTTTTCGGTCAGGAGACCGCGGCCCCGAAAGATGCCGCACCAGCAACCACGGAACCTGCGGAGAGTGAAAAAATCCGTGCCCTGCGTGTGCTCACCGAGTCCATGCGCGCACTCGAGACCGAACGCACCAACCAACGCGAGCTGCTGAAAAAAGCCACGGTCGAGGAGCAGAAAAAGGAAATCACCGCGGAAGTCGAGCGCCTCACCGCCAAGATCAAGGAGCTCAAAACCTCTTTCACCACAACGGCCACAGGCCTCAATCCCGATGAGGCACAAACACAGACTGATACGCCGGTCAGCATCAACGAGGAACTGCGCAACATCTTCCAACCGGCGATTCAGGAACTTCGAGATGCCACCGCCCAACCAAGGGAAATCGAACACTTGAAGACGCAGGTCATTCTGTGGACCAACAAGCTTACGGTGGCCAAAACCGCTCTTACCCAACTTGACCAACTACTGAAAGACAGCACATCGCCGGAACTCACCCGCGAGTTGACCGCTGCACGCAAGTCATGGGAAAAAAACCTCCTGGAAGCGGAAACATCGCTTACCAATAACACGGTACAATTGCAGGAGCGGAAACGCAATGCGCCCTCTGTCGTCACGCTTCTGGCCAACATGCTCGCCCATTTCTGGAGAAACCGCGGTCTGAGCCTGCTCATCGCCCTTGTGGCCCTGACTCTCACTCTGGTCGTGCTGCGCCGCATCTATCAACACCTGCGCAAATACAGTCCCATCCATAAGAAATACAACGATACCCTCACCGCCCGGCTGGTGGATGTCATCGCCAATTTTTGCATCATCCTGGCATCGGTGTTCGCCTTGGTTCTGACCCTCTACATCCGCAATGACTGGCTCCTGCTGACTGCCGTCTCCATCATGTTCATCGGACTGGCGTGGGCCTCGCGCACCGCTCTGCCGCCGTATTTCGAACAAATCCGTTTGATCCTCAACCTAGGCACCGTGCGCGAGGGCGAACGCATCATCTACAACGGCCTGCCTTGGCGCGTCGAATCCCTGAATTTCTTCTGCGTGCTGCACAACCCCGACCTCAACGGTGCCACCCTGCGCCTACCTGCGAAGACATTGCTCAGCAGCTTCTCGCGCCCCTCCATGCCCAAGGAGCCGTGGTTCCCCAGCCGCATCGATGACTGGGTCATCCTCGATGATGGCGTGATGGGCAAGGTGGTGCAGCAAACCCCGGAGCAGGTCGTACTGGTCAAACTGGGCGGATCCTACAAAACCTACCCCACCCTCACCTATCTATCGAAAAACCCGGAGAACATCTCGCCCCAGTTCTCCGTTTCCACCACTTTCGGTCTGGACTACCAGTATCAGGCCATCGCCACCACCGATATACCGGACATCATCCAGAAAAAAATCTACCAGGCCTTGGTCGAGGAATTCGGCAAAGACAAAGTACTTTCCATCAATGTGGAGTTTGCCTCCGCTTCCGCCTCCTCGCTGGACTTCCGCATCACCGCCAATGTCAGTGGCGAGCTCGCGCCGAAATTCAACGTCATCCAGCGCCTGCTCCAACGCGGGGCCGTGGATGCGGCGAACGAAAACCACTGGGTCATTCCCTTCCCTCAACTCACCGTCCACCAATCGCCCACATGAAATTGATTTTCCTCACCATGCTGATGGTCGGTTGCCATGCCGCGCCGCGCGCCGTGCCCGTGGCGATTGCCGCGCCGCAACACCGCGTGGTCCAACTGAATGGCATCACCCTGCAAACCGTCAGCTTCGATGCCCGCTCGCACCGCCTCCGCGTCATCGATCAACCCAACGGCCCAGGCACCCTCTTTGTCAACGCCGAGGCGGCGGCGAAGTCGGTGCAAGGTTTGGCTGCCATCAATGCCGGTTATTTCACCCCGGAGGGCAAACCCCTGGGCGTGATGATCAGTAACGGCAAAAAACTCGGCGGCAACAATCCGTCGTCGTTAGGATCCGCCGTGTGGTTTGAGGCCAAGGGGCGCACGGGCATCATCCGCCGCGAGAAAACCAATTTCAACGCCCCGGAATTGCTGCAAGCCGGCCCGCTGCTGGCGGAAAACTCACGCGGCATCGCCGGGTTGGAAAACGCCAAAACCAGCGCCCGTTGTTTCATCGCATGGGATGGCGGCACGCTGTGGATGATCGCCCGAACCAGCCCCTGCACCCTCGCGCATCTCTCACAAAGCATCGCCGGCCAGAGCCCTTGCGGCTTCCCCATCGCCACCGCCCTCAATCTCGATGGCGGAACTTCCGCGGATCTTTTCGTCGCCCGGGACATCAAAGGCGGCCCCGCCCACTACCGCGCGATCTGGAACAAACCGGTACGGAATTTCCTCGTGCTGGAAAAACGCTGAACACGCACCCCATGCGCCGGCCATCGGATCAGACGGATGCGCGGAAATGATTCCCTGTGAGGCATCCTCTTGAAACGGGCTTTTTCGTTGACGCTGCGGATGCGACTGTTATCATGCTGGCCTAACATACAAGGAGGAAGTTGTGGACCAAGGACTGTTGCATACGGAAAAAATCATCGCGGATCGGAAAACATTTTACATCGATCTCAAGGAGAATGCCCGCGGCATGGTGGTCAAGATCACCGAGGATGTCAGCGGCAACCGTGACACCATCATGGTGCCTGCGGAAATTCTCGGCGATTTCATCCAAGCACTGCAAGACGTGAAGCACACCGCGGACCAGCATGCGGACTGATCATTGGCCCGTTTCCATCCCCACTGCATGAACACGCCCGCCTCGGTCACTGTCGCACGACTCACCTATCTTCTCATCTGTGAGTTGCTCGCTGTGACGGTGGCACTGACATTTCCGCATGTGCTGCCACTGTGGGTGGCCATCATCGGCGGCCTGTCGATCGCCGGTTTTTTCATCCTGATCGAAAGCACACTCAAGAGTTTCACATTTCGCGGATTTTCCACCGCCACCTTCGGCCTGGGAGTCGGCTTGTTTTGCGCATGGCTGATCTCGCGCGTGGACATCGCCGAACTGGTGGCCAACATGATACGTCTCAGTGCCCCGCAGGACGGCGACGACCGCAGCACGGAGCTGCGCTTCATCATCAACGAACGCGCGGATGCGATCCGCCTTTCCATCAATGTCGCCTTGTACTCCAGCTTGGGCTTCCTCGGTGCGGCCATCGCCCTGCGCAGCAATCGCGACGACTTCGCCTTCATCATCCCCTTCGTGCGTTTCCGCCAGGAGGGTGCGCAAGGACGCCCCGTGGTATTGGATGCGGATGCCGTGATGGACAGCCGCGTGATCAACATCGCAAAAGCGGGTTTTCTCGGCGGCAAATTGATCATTCCCAGCTTCGTGATGGAGGAAATTCAAAAATTGGCCTCATCCCACCAAACCACCCAGCGACTGCGCGGAGAGCGCGGCGTGGAGGTGTTGGCGCAAATGAATCGCGATTCCAACACACAGGTGGCGATTCACGAATCCGGGAAAATTTCCGAAGATGCCCCCTACCACACCCGCATGGTGGAGGTGGCCCGCATGGTCGATGGCCGCCTACTGACCAGCGATGAAACCCTGGCCAAAATCGCCCGCTTACAGGGCGTGATGGTGCTCGATTTGCATGAGCTGACGGATGCTTTGCGACCATCGATTGTCATCGGCGAAAAAATCCGCCTGGCGCTGGTGCGACCGGGCAAGGATGAGCACCAAGCTGTGGGCTACCTCAGCGATGGCACGATGATCGTGGTGAACCAGGCGGTGAACTTGATCGGCACCACCCAGACCGTGAACGTCATCAGCACCCTGCAGACCAACAACGGCCTGATGGTGTTCGCGGAAGTGGATGACGCCTGAGGCGTGCGGGCCGGAGATGAAAAATCACAAATCCTCGTCCAACTGACTTGACTCTGCCCGCAGATCAGGCATCTTGCGCGCGCCATGTTGTCCGATTACCTGCCCGTGCTCTTTCAAATGCTGATCGCCCTCGGTTTCGCGGTGGTCGTGCTCTCCTTGAGTGTTGTCTTCGGCAAATCCGCCCGCACCAACCTGACAAAGGACAGCGCCTATGAGTGCGGCATGCTCCCGGTCGGCGATGGAGCCCCACGTTTTTCGGTGAAATTTTATCTGGTGGCGATGCTCTTCGTGATTTTCGACATCGAGGTCGTGTTCATGTATCCTTGGGCCGTGCAATTCCGTGACATGGTGCAGGTATCCGCCACGCCGCTGTTGAGCATCGCCGGTTTTGCGGGAATCCTCGCTCTGGCCTACGTCTATGCCCTCAAGAAGGGCGCCTTGAACTGGAAATCCTGAACCACAGACGGGTCGAAAAGGCGGTTCACACGGAGTGAACCGCATCGATCAGTTCTTTCGCCAATCGCAAGACGGCTTCCACGGGATGTGGCTCATGGCAATGGAGTTCCACTTGTTTGACCAAAGCTGATCCCACAATCACGCCATCGGCGTGCAGCGCCACCTCACGAGCCTGCTCGGGCGTGCTGATGCCGAATCCCACGCAGACGGGCACGGTGGCATGGGCTTTGAGCGAGCTGACCAGCTCACCGATCTGCGCCGAGGGTGCGCCGTGCGCGCCCGTGACACCTGTGCGCGACAGCGCGTAAATGAAGCCTTCGGCTTGGGCGGCGAGCATTTTCGCGCGCGGTGCCGGTGTGTTGGGAGCAATCAAACGAATGCGCAGCAGACCATCATTGCCATCGAAATCGTGGCTCTGGCCGGCCTCGTCCGGGGGCAGATCCAGCAACAGGATGCCATCCGCACCGGCGGCCACGGCATCGGCTTGAAAGGCCTCGAAGCCATAAGCGAAAACAGGATTCAGATAGGTGAACAGCACCAGTGGAGTCTCGTGGGTTTGGCGGAAATCGCGAATCAAATCCAGCACACGTTTGGTGGTCATGCCCGCTTTCAGGGCGCGTTCCGCAGCCATTTGATTGACGATGCCATCCGCGAGAGGATCGGAAAACGGCAAGCCCAGCTCCAGCACATCCGCACCGGCATCGGCCAAGCCTCTGAGAATTTCCAGGGAACGGTCGTAATCCGGATCGCCAACGGCGACGTACGCCACGAATGCCTTTTTGCCTTGTTGTCGGAGGGTGTCAAATGTGCGGGTGATGCGGTTCATGCAATGTTCTAACGTTTTTTGATGCGTTTGCCGGAAAGTCGGGTCGCCAGCAAATTGGGGCAGATGCCTTTGAGACGCAGTTGCTCGCAACCGGCCTCGATGTGGATCGCCTGGCGGATGGGACGGTAGCCCAATCTGCGTGTGATGCAATCATTGAGCAGGTCAATGTGCGCGTCTTCAAATTCCACGACCTTGCCGCAATCCACGCAGACGAGGTGGTTGTGCGAGGGTTTATCGAGGAAATTCGGATCGTAGGTTTTCTCCTCGGAGCCCAGATCGATTTCCCGCAGCAAGCCCGCTTCCACGAGCAGACCGATGGTGCGGTACACCGTCGCGCGCGAAGCCCGCGAGTCCGTGCGGTGAATGCGGTCAAACAATTCCTCGGCGGTGAAATGCTCGTCCTTGGCGAAAATCAAGCGCACGATCGAGTCGCGCTGCGACGTGCGGCGAAGAGATCGTCGTTTGATGAATTCATTGAAGCGCTCGAGAATCTGTTCTTCCATCCGCAGCCACAAGCTAGAGCAAGGGCCCGGGATGAAAAGAAAAAAACAACGGTTCATGATGCCGATAGTTTCGAACTTATCTCTGCGTATCCAGCCGCTGGAATGCAGTTTTCCCATCTCACCATTTCACTGTGCCTGATCCTGCCTGCTACCTGGCAGTGCCTCGCGGACCCCGCGCCTGCCGGGTCCGACTTGCGTGCCGGGCATTCCCATGAGGGTGAGGCCTTCAATGTGGGCCCGCGCCAGAATGCCTTTGCCATCCCCGGCACCGGCGACGTGCATTTTCCCATCCGCAGCACTTGGCCGGAGGCACAAGCTTTTTTCAACCAGGGCGTGGGGCAACTGCATGGATTCTGGTATTTCGAGGCCGAGCGCACCTTCCGCCACATCGCCGCGCATGATCCTCAGTGTGCGATGGCTTACTGGGGCATGGCCATGGCGAACTGGGAAAATCCCCCGCGCGCTAAGGAATTCATCGCCAAGGCCATGGCTTTGAAATCCCAAGCCGGGCCCGCCGAGGCATTGTGGATCGAGGCGCAACACCGCTTCCACCACAGCCCGGACAAAAACGACCTCGACAAGCGCAAGCAGATGATTCGTGATCTGGAGCACATCATCCACCAGCATCCTGAGGACATCGAGGCGAAAGCATTTCTTGCCTGCCGGATTTGGCAATTCAGTCGCCTGGGCATACCCATCAGCTCGCATGAACCGGTTGACGCCCTGCTCCAGCAAGTCCTGGCACGCAAGCCTCTCCACCCCGCCCACCACTACCGCATTCACTTGTGGGATGAACAAAAAGCCGAACGCGCGCTCGACTCCGCCAAAGTCCTGGCCCGCACCGCGCCGGCCATCGCCCACATGTGGCACATGCCCGGACATATCTACTCGCGCTTGCACCGCTACGATGACTCCGCCTGGCATCAGCAAGCCTCCGCGCGGGTGGATCACCGCTGGATGCTGGAACAGCGCATCCTTCCGGATCAAATCCACAATTACGTTCACAATCAGGAGTGGCTGATCCGCAATTGGCAGATGCTGGGCCATGCCAGCGCGGCCCTCGATGTCTCGCGCGGCCTGTTGGCCAACCCGCGCCACCCGCAACTCAATGCCGCGGACAACCGCAAGTCCAGCGTTGCTTACGGTCGCCTGCGCCATCTCGAAACACTGGAACAGTTCGAGCTGTGGCAGCAAGCACTCGATGAGATCGCGCAAGGTGACTTTGCTGATGCCGCCGATCCCACAAGCCTTCTGCCAGCGTTACGCCTGCGCGGCATTGCTTGTTTTGAGCTCGGGCAAGCATCTCCGCTGTCCGCCGTGGTCGCGGAAATCCTCGCTCTCCACGAGCGCATGAAATCCGAAAAATCGCAGGCGGAAACCACCGCCCGCCAACTGGCGACCAAGGAAAAGCAAAATCGCAAGGCCATCGATCAAGCTGTCGCGGCGGCGGGAAAACCATGGGCCGATCGCGTCAAAAAATCGCTGGAACTGCATGCCGAAATGACAGCTCACCAGGCTCTTCTCTCAAAAGATCCTGACATTTCCTGGAAGGACATCCATCGGCCCAAGCATGTGCTGGCGCGGTTGCGACTTCGTTGCGGACAAAAAGACGAGGCACTGCGCCTCTCCCAAGAGGCGGTGGATGCGGCACCAGGACAGACGCTGCCACTGGCCGCGCGCATCGAGGTCCTGCATGCCTGCGGCGATGACAAGGCCTTGCGCGATGCGTTTGCCTCGCTGCAAGCAATTGCCGCACACATCGATCCGAGTGCGCCACCCTTCGTCCGAATCAACCCGATCGCGGCCACTCTGGGCATGGCCACGGACTGGCACGTGACCAAGCAACCTGCGCGGCCTGTGATGGAGAGGCCCGATCTCGACACGCTCGGCCCAAAGCAATGGACACCGCCCCCAGCACCGGGGTTTTCTCTGCCCGACTCCGATGAAGGCAAGCTGTCTCTCGCCGATTATCGCGGCAAACCTGTGGTCGTGCTTTTCTATCTGGGGCACCGTTGTTTGCACTGCATCGAACAACTCAATGCCTTTGCCCCGAAGCATCAAGCCTTCCAGCGCGCCGGCATCGAAATGGTTGCCATTAGCACGGATTCGTGGAGCGACATCCAAAAATCCCAGCTAGCTTATGAAGCCGAAGGTCACTTCCCCTTCCCGATTCTGGCCGACCCCACCTTGGCCGCCTTTCAATCCTACCGCGCTTATGATGACTTCGAGAAAAAGCCGCTGCACGGCACCTTTCTCATCGATGGACGTGGCCGTGTGCTGTGGCAGGACATCGGCGCCGAGCCCTTCTCCCAGCCGGACTTTCTTCTGCAGGAAGCCCCACGGTTGCTGAAAATTCATGCGTCACGATGATGATCCCTGCGTGCGTAGGAATGCGGCACGATACCGCGGCTCCCAGTTAATCCGCCAGCAAGGCGTGGCGGAGACCGATCTGATCGGCGGCGGCGGCGAGCTGTTGCAGGCGCGATTGATAGACCGCATCGGAAGGGCGCGCACCGGCGGGGAGCTTCACACCCAGCCAACGTGGGGCCGTGGTGGATTTCCCCTCGGCGATGGCTGTAATCAGTAGCTTGCCATCGTCATCCCGCGGTGCGGGGTCCGGCGGTGCCGCAAGAGCTTTCAACAAGATGGGAAACGGCACCAGTTTGCCGTGCAGATGAAACTCGCCCCGCTCATTGGCCCGCAGCGCGATGATGGCATGCTGAAAGAGCTGTTGGCGGATATCATCGACGCTGGCCGCGGCATCGCTGCGATGCAGGAGCGCCATACGATCGCGGGACAGTTCGATGGCGTAGTCCGTTTCCACGCCATGATTGCGATCCGGAGCCGCCAGAGTGAGGATGTGCGGGTAGCGTTTGGGGCAAAGAGGGTAGCGCGCCCGCACACTGCGCCATTGCTCCGGAGTCAAGGTGAGGGTGCCCAGTGTTTGCGTCTCATCGATCTGCTCCGGTGTCAGCAGAACGATGGTATGCGGTGCCTGGATTTCCCCCGTGACAGCATCGATGACAACGCGATCGGAAAACTCCTTCCCGTCCTCATTCCGCGGCGGCGCGAGGTTCATCAGCGCGAGGGATTTTTGCAGCCCGCTGAGCCGCGCCTGCAATTGGTTTTTCGCTCGCGCCAATTCCGCATGATCGAGGCGCTGCCGGGTGAGCGAGGCCTCGAGCTCGGATTTCGTTTGCTGAAGACGGGAGATTTGTTCGGCGTAGCGCTCCTGGTTGGCGACTTCATTGGTGACTTTATCCAACAGGCTCTGGTTTTCCCGGCGCAATGCCTCAAATTCACTGGGCAGTGTGGTCGCACTGGTATTCATGCGACTGATGTCACCCAACATCTTTTGGTTGGACTCAAGCAATCCGGCGAGGCGCTCCTTCATGTCGATGAGCTCCGCATTTTTATCCTGCAACTGTTCCTTGGCGGTGATCGCCCGCCGCATGCCCACGGAGGTGCCCAGCGCACCGAGGATGAGCACAAGCAACAGCGCCGCCGCAGCGATGACGGGACCACGATGGCGGCGGGTGAAACGCTGCATGAGATAGGCCATGCTGGGCGGACGGGCCTCCACAGGCTTGTGTTGGAGAAAACGTTGCAGATCCTCGGCAAAAGCACCGGCGGATTCATAGCGGCGCGAGGGCTCTTTTTCCAGGGCTTTCAGGACGATCCAGTCGAGGTCGCCGCGCAGCGAACGCGGCGCGATGACAGCCCCCTCACCCGCACGCTGGCTGGGTCTGACGGGAATCACTTCGCGAATCAGCCGCTGCATTTCACCGTAGGTGGCATGGAGCAATTGCGCGGCATCGAGCGGGGTTTGTCCGGTGAGCAGTTCATACAGAATCGCGCCGAGGGAGTAGATGTCACTGCGGGTATCGATGGCCTGTGCATTTCGCTCCGCCTGTTCCGGACTCATATACTGTGGTGTGCCGATCATTCGATCCTGCTGGGTGAAGATCGTTTTTTCCGTCAACTCCATGCCAATGGCTTTGGCGATGCCGAAATCGATGACCTTGACCTGAGCTTGTCCGTCCTGGTGACAAACGAGGATGTTAGAGGGCTTGAGATCGCGGTGGATGATGCCTTTCTGGTGGGCGTGTTGGATGGCCGCGCAGACATCGATGAAAAGCTGCAAACGCGCGCGGGTATGAAGTTCATGACGGGTGCAGTAGGCGGTGATCGGCTCGCCGTGAACCAACTCCATGACGAAATACGGCCTGCCCGCATCACTGGTGCCGGCATCCAGCACTTTGGCGATGTGAAGATGATCCATCATCGCCAGCGCCTGGCGCTCGGCCTCGAAACGGGCGATGATTTCCTTTGAGTCCATGCCCGGTTTGATGACCTTGAGCGCCACCTGTCGTTTCACCGGCTGCTGCTGTTCCGCCAGAAATACGGTGCCGAATCCGCCTTCGCCCAGTGGTTTGAGAAGTTGGTAGCGTCCGATCCAATCCCCCTGCCCTTCCTTGCGACCATCGCACCAGAGCGTTGCGAGCGAAGACGTCATGAAGGTCTCATCCGCCAGATAAGCCGCCATCAGCGACTCGACCTCCTGCCGCAGCTTCTCATCTCCCGCGCAGGCTTGATCGAGAAAAGCCGCGCGGTCGAGTAGCCCTGGGATATCCAGGGCCTGCTCCATGATAACATCGGGCGCGGGCTGCATGATGGTGGATGGCTTTTCTCCCGAGGTTGCGGAATGTTCCCGGAAAACAGAACCGAGCAGTGATCCGGGAGCGACGGGGCGTCACGGTTTGCCCAGAATTTCTTTGATTTTCGGCGTGATGGCTTCCGCCCAGATATCATAACCGCGGGGAGCGAGGTGCAGGAAATCGTGCATATCCTCCTTGCTGATCATGCCATCCGGTTGGAGGTATTTGTCATAAACGTCCACATAGGTGATGTTTTCCCCGGCGTATGTTTGGATGATCTTGTTGGTCGCGGCGCGCAGTTCACGGCCGGGGCCGGGCTTTTCGCCCACAGGCAGGAGACTCATGAGCAGGATTTTCGCCTGCGGTTGTTTTTCTTTGATCAGGTCGAGAATCGCCTTCACGCCCGCGGCAGCATTCTCGGGCTTGGCATCACGCCCCCAGAGGTTGTTGGTGCCGATCATGACGACAAACATCTTGGCCTTGTAGCCGTCGAGTTGTCCGTTTTGCAAACGCCAGAGCACAATCTGGGTACTATCGCCGCCGATGCCCATGTTGACGGCCTTGTAGTTGCCCCAGTGCTTCGTCCAGCTTTCACTGCCGCGCCAGCGTGCGGTGATGGAGTCGCCGATAAAGCCGACATCGATGGCGCCGCCCGCCTCTTTCAGATCTTTGTTGATGCGCTCGTAGTTGCCATTCCACCAGGCTTCGCTGTTGGTTTTACCGCGAATCGGTGTGGTGGATTCCAACTCTTGCGCGTGCAGAGAAAACAAGCTCATCGCCGAGAAGACGAGAGCGGAGGTATGAGAAAAGATACGTTTCATGATGTGCGTGTAGGATACGGATGATTCGCCGCATTTCAATCCTGATGTTGGAGTTCCCGGTAAAGCCATGCGCGGGCATACATCCAGTCGCGTTTGGCCGTTGGCACGGAAATGCCCAAGGCTTCGGCGCATTCCTCGAGGGTCATGCCCACAAAGTAGCGCAGCTTCACGACTTCCGCTTTGCGTGGCTCGATCTCGGCCAAGCGATCCAGGATGCCATGAATCGCGAGAATTTCCTCGTCCTGCGCGGCGGGAACCTGGATCCCGTCTTCCACATACTCCGTGCGCTGCCAATCACCGCCATGGCGCAGGGCTTTGCGGTGGCGGGCGCGATCAATCAGAATACGGCGCATGGCTTCAGCGGCAGCGGAAAAAAAGTGCCGCCTGCTGTCCCACTGGGACTCGCCCGGCGAAAGCTTCAAGTAGGCCTCATGCACCAATGCCGTCGCTTGCAAGGTGTGAGCCTCCGCCTCTTGTTTCAGGCGATATGCCGCGAGCTTGCGCAACTCACCATAAACCAAGGGGATCAAATCTTCCGCCGCCTGCCTGTCCCCATCGCTCGCTGCATGGAGAATCCGCGTGAGGTTGTCGTGTGGTTCAGACATGGACAGTCTTGTGGCTGGGTGAACAACGCAGCACATCTGCTCGGAAAAATGCTGCGCTCAGATGCTAAACAAACGCCCAAAGTCTGCAAGCCCGATCGTCGTGAGAAACGCGGCAGGAGTCTTGACTTCGCATCTTGCTCGTGCATCATCACTCGCGCACTGTCATGGCATTTCCTTCCTCACCCACGTTGATCTTCCGTCTCGCCTGTTGGCTGATGGCCGTCATCGCATTGGGGCAAATCATGATTTCAGGCGTCGCACTCGCCATGCGCATGGAAAGTTCCCGCACGGTGAAAGTCGTGGAAAAGATCGTGCCCGCCGAACCGGAGATCGCAGTCCAGCGCACGGAGCCCGCTCCGCCGCCCGCCGCCGCAGCCCGGACCATGACCATTCCTCACGTGCCGGAGCAGGACGCAGTCGCCTCAGCGCCCTTGCCGCCACCCCGTCCCCTGCTCACGCCCGATGTGGCCGATCCCGTCACCGAGCGATTGCTCAAGGAAGCGAAATCCGCCCGCGTGGCGGAAGACATGATGAGCGCCATCACCAAGCTCAACCAAGCGCTGCAAACCTCTCCGAACGAAGCCAATGTCCTCTACGAACTGGGCCTCTGCCACGAAGCCATGGGCGTCTATGACCGCGCCCGTCAATACTATCTCCAGGTCTATCAACTGGGCACCACCGTGGCAGGCGAGCTCTACGTGCATGCGGCAGAAAAACTCAAACAAGGTTTCGAGCAACCGCAGGACAAAATCAATCGCATCGTGCTGGGTCGCATCCGCGTCTTCAAAGATCCCAACACCGAGAGCGGCGAGCGCGTGATTCTCACCATCCCCATCCAATCCGTGCCGGGCGAGCAAATCGATGGCCGCGATCTGGAACTCAGCCCCTACTTTTTCAATGAAGTGGGTGGTCGCAAGGAAATCACCCAGGCCGATCAAGTGACGAGCCACATCGACTCCAAGTGGACCACCGAGCCTCTCGACTGGGCCACCGGCGAGGAATTGCTCCAAATCACCTACACCATCCCGCGCCAGGATCGCCAGCAGGAACACCTTTTCGGCGACATCCGCTACTACGGCCAGGTGATCGAGCTGAAATACAAAGGGGAACTGATCGACGCCCAGGCTTGGCCGCGCATTCTCGCCCACAAGATGAACAAACCCGATGCCGCGCCGGTGTTTTTGGATCGTGAATTGCCCGAGGGCTACAACCCCTACAATCCTCTCCTGCCGAATGCCGAATTCGATGAACCGAACCTGAACGCCAGACCCGACTACTCCGACCACGACCTGCCGCCGCCACCGCCCGATGATCTCGCGCCGCTGCCCGTCCCTCCCGAATACCAAAATCTCCCGCAACACTAAGTTTTTCTCCATCCATGCTCGACATCCGAATCATCCGCGAAAATCCCACCGCCGTGCAAGACCGCCTCAAGCTCCGCGGCGGCCATCACTGGAAACTCATCAATGACGTACTGGCTTGTGACGAAAAACGCCGCAGCGCGGAAACAGAAAAGCAAGCCCTCCAAGCGCAGCGCAAACAGCTCGCCAAGCAAATCGGCATGGCCAAGGGCAAGGGCGAAGACACCAGCGCCGCGGAAGCCGAGGCCCGCGCCATCAACTCTCAAATCGACGCCTTGGATGCCGAGGTGGAAGCCACCTCCCTGCGTCAACAGGAACACCTGCTTCACATTCCCAATCTGCCCTATGAGGCTTGTCCCCATGGCGAAGATGAAACACAGAATCCCGTCGTGCGCGAGTGGGGTGTGAAACCAGACATCGCCGAGCCCAAAGACCACGTCGAGCTGGCCACACAGCACAAACTCATCGACTGGGACGATGCCATTCGCGTCTCCGGTGCCGGATTTGCCGTCTATCGCGGTCGCGGCGCCCGCTTGGAGCGTGCCTTGATCAATTTCCTGCTCGATACCCAAACCGCCCACGGCTACGAGGAAGTCAATGTCCCCCACCTCGTCAAACGCGAGTGCATGGAAGGCACCGGACAGTTGCCGAAATTTGAGGACGACATGTATGGTACCGAGCGCGGCGAAGACGGCCAAAACCAGCTTTTCCTCGCCCCCACCGCCGAGGTCCCCGTCACCAATCTCTACCGCGATACCATCGTGCCGGAAAGCCAGCTTCCCATCAAACTGGTGGCCTACACCCCCTGCTTCCGCCGCGAGGCCGGTTCCGCCGGGCGCGACAACAAAGGCATCATCCGCATGCACCAGTTTGACAAAGTCGAGCTCGTCCAGCTCGTCCACCCGGATCACGGCTTCGCCGCCCTGGAGGAACTCACCGCCCATGCGGAAGCCATCCTGCAGAAACTGGGCCTCCACTACCGCACCATCGAGCTCTGCACCGGCGATCTCGGGGCGAATTCCGCCAAAACCTACGACATCGAGGTCTGGGCACCCGGCCAAGGAAAATACCTTGAAGTCTCCAGTTGCTCGTGGTTCAGCGATTTCCAGGCCCGCCGCATGAAACTGCGCTTCAAGGATGCCGAGGGCAAAAACCGCTTCCCCCACACCCTCAACGGCTCCGGTACTGCTCTGCCGCGCCTCTATGTCGCGCTGCTGGAGCAATACCAGCAAGCCGATGGTTCCATCCGCATCCCCGCAGCATTGGTTCCCTACTTCGGTGCTGATTCCATTGAAACCGGCGTTTGATACACCCGGAACATGATGAAAATCATCCCCGCCGCTCTTTGGTCTTGATTTCTGCCATCGGGCGGCTACACTGCCCCGGCGCAGGTCTCTCTGAAACAGACCTGCCTTTTCTCAACTCATGGCAGCGGCACCGCCCATTTCAAGCACTCCCACTCACCCTATCTTTCGCTCGGGTGACCTTGGAGCGCGTGTCGCTCACGCTCGCTTGCTTTCTCGCCCGGGATTATTTCCGGGCCTACGATCCTCCGGGATCCGTGTGTCGGTAATGCTGCCATCAACTATGAAACACTACCAACATGTCCAACGGAACTCAGGAACATAACCCGAATCGTAATCGCAACCGCAATCGTAACCGCAACCGCAATCAAAACAACCCGCGCCAGCAGCAGTCGAACCCGAACAAGCCGCGCCCCGTCTCACAGCACCAGTCGTTCGTGAACCGCGCGCCTGCGAAAAAGCTCAGTCTGTGGCAGAAACTGCTCAAGATGTTCGGCTTCTACAAAGAGCCCGAGCGCCCCGCACGCCAGGAACACAAAGACCAGGCACCACGCACTGCCGAAGACAAAAAGCCCGGCACTCCACGCCCACCGCGTGCGGAAAAACAGGCACCGCGCAATAACACCCGCGATGCCCGCACCGCCGGTGAACCACGTACACCGCGCGAACCACGTGAGCCCCGCGCCCCACGCGAACGCCGTGAGGTGCCCGCCGGTGAAATCGAGTCCACCCGCCTCTACATCGGCAACCTTTCCTATGATGCCAGCGAGTCGGACATCGAGGAGTTGTTCAAAGGCATCGGCCCGGTGCGCAGCGTCGAGATCGTTTACAACAAACACACCCACAAATCCAAAGGCTACGGCTTCGTGGAAATGTTGCGCATCGATGAAGCGAAGCGCGCAGTGGAAGTGCTGCACGATCAACATTTCATGGGCCGTCAAATGGTGGTCTCCGGTGCAAAGGCGAAAAATGCCGAGGACGGCGAAGCCGCTGTGAACCTGCGCGAGCAAAAAGAGCAAGCCGCCGCCGCTCCCCAACCGCAAGTCGCTGCCGCCCCTGAGCCTGTGGTTGCTGCCGAGCCCGTCGCCGTGGCGGAAGCCGCACCTGCAGAAGAGGCACCGGCTCCCGCTATCGTGGAGGAAGTGCACTCCCTGCAAGGCGAGTCCCAGAAAGAAACTTTTGTCTGATCACAAAAGATCTCCACTCCAACGCCGCAGCCCGCCCGGGTTTGCGGCGTTTTTTCATTCCCCGTTGGTGGCGTCACGCCTTCTCCACAAAAATCCGGAACGCGAGATTCAGTCCGCTTCATCACAACGAGGCTCTGAGGCCGTAAAGCCCAATAACCACTTGCCCCCACGCGAAATCCCTGCTACATCATCTTCATGAATTTCATCCCCAAAGTCGGTGCCCTGCTGCATGCCCGGCTTGTCGTGCTCGCGGGGCTGCTCACCGTGGCACTCGTTTCCTGCCAACCCAAGCCCAGCTACACGCTGGTCAACCACCGCTACGAAAAACCACGCCTCGGAGAAAAAACCTTCACCTCCAGCGACGCACAAACCTTTTCCTACCGTAAGTTCCTCAACACCCAACCGGATGCCAAAGAACCGGACACCGTCGTCATCGCGCTCCACGGATTCTGCGGGGCCTCCATCGACTACGAAAACCTCGGCCTCTGGCTCGTTAAAGAAAAACCCAACGTGGCCCTTTATGCCTACGAAATCCGTGGACAAGGTCTGGACCCCGTGAAAGAGCGGCGAGGCGACATCGATTCGCCGCAAAACTGGTTCAATGACCTGAACACCTTCACCATGCTCGTGCGACGTGAACACCCGCGTGCCACCATCGTCTGGCAAGGGGAAAGCATGGGCGCGCTGATTCTGGCCAATGCCTACCGCACGGAGATCGAACAAGGCCGCCGCCCCGGCTGTGATGCCATCGTCATCACCTCACCGGTGGTCGGCATTCGCGGCGATTTCCCCCTATGGAAAAAAGAAACCGTGCGCGTGATCGCGAAAATTTTTCCTGCCGCACGGCTCTCGCTCGACACCCTCTCCGGTGGACAGAAAGTGCAAATGACCGCCACCTCCACGCACAGCGAACAATCGGAAACCAACGCTTGGCACATCGAGCGCCACACCCTGCGTCTGCTGCTCAGCCTCAGCGATTTGATCGATCAGATGAAGCCCAGTGCCGCCACCTTCCGCGTGCCCACCCTCATCGTTCACGGCGGAAAGGATTATTTTTCCGATCAAAACGACGTGCTCGCGTTCTATCAACAACTGGCGCAAGCTCCGGAGAAAAAGCGTCTCTATTACCCGGAGGCCCATCACTTGCTGATGTATGACGCGCAGAAAGATGTGGTCATCCAGGACATCAGCACCTGGCTGGCAGATCTACCGAAACAGCGCAAAACCGCCAAAGCTCACAGATAGATCGTCAGCTTGTCCACTTGATCCTGGTCCAGACGTCGCACCAGGGCTGTGGTCAAGGCCACCATCGCGTGGTAGTCGTTGATGTCGATGATCGCATTGTGCGAGTGGATGTAGCGGGCTGGCACACCCAGGACAATGCTGGGCACACCCGAGCCGGATAGATGAAAGGAACCCGCGTCCGTGCCACCACTGCGGCGGACGGTGACCTGATGAGGAATCTCCTCTTCCTGGGCGACTTGGATCGCCAGTGCCGCCAAGCGCGGATTCGTGATCGCCGTGGGATCAAACAAACGGATTTGCACGCCGCCGCCCAAGCGCCCCTGGGATTCGGCGCGGGAAAAGCCGGGAGTATCATCGGCCGGCGGCCCCTCCAAGACAATCGCCACATCCGGTTTCATCGCATGCGCCGCAGTTTTGGCACCGCGCAATCCCACTTCCTCCATCACGGTGCCAGCCAGAATCAGATGATTCGGGTGATACGACTTGCTGAGAATCTGACCGCTCTGAATCGTGGCCGCCATGCCCACCCGGTTGTCGAAGGCCTTGGCCATGAAATAATCCTCGCGTGCCATCGGCGTGAAGGCGCTGACGGGAGCGATCGGATCGCCCAGGCGTATTCCCATCCCCCGCTCCGCTTCCTCACGGGACGAAGCACCCACATCGATGAACATTTGGTCCAGCGGAATGATTTGGGAGCGCTGCGCAGCAGGCAGGAAATGCGGGGGACGCGATGCCACCACGCCGAGGATCTTGTCACCGGTCCGCGTGAGCACCTCCACGCGCTGGGACAGCAGCGAGTGCTCCCACCAACCGCCCACCGCCACAAATTGCAAAAAGCCATCCGGTGTGATGTTTTGCACCAGAAAGCCCACCTCGTCCATGTGCCCCGCCACCATCACGCGCGGACCACTGCCACGCTCGCAAAACACCGAGCCACAGCCATCGCTGCTCAGCTCGCCGTGGCCTTCCAGTTCGTCCACGAAAATGGCCCGCACTTCATCTTCATGACCCGGCACGGAATGCGCTTCCGTGAGTTCCTGCAACAAGGAGATCGCTTTGTCTTGCACGCCGCAAGCATAGCGCACCCCCATCCATGCGCGAGTGAATTTTCCGGAAAATTGCCCCGCCCGATCAGTCGATCACGATGGATCCCGGATCCCACGTCGGCTGGGGATACTGCATGTTCAACTCCCGCAGCCGCGTCACCACCAACTGCGCGACAACCAGATTGCGATACCATTTCCGATTGGAGGGCACCACATACCAGGGCGATTGAGCGGTCGTCGTCTTGGCTAACAATTCATCGTAGGCGGCCATGAACTCATGCCACAGCGCACGGTCTTGCAAATCATCCGGATTGAGCTTCCAGTGTTTTTCCGGCTGACGCAGGCGTGATTCCAAGCGCGCCTTTTGTTCATCGGGAGAAATGTGCAGGAAAAACTTCAGGATGGTCGTGCCCTCATCGGACAGCATTCTCTCAAAATCCACGATGTGACGGTAGCGTTTTTTCCACACCTCGTCCGGCCGCAATTTTTTCACCCGCACGGCAATGATGTCCTCGTAGTGACTGCGATTGAACACCACAATCTGTCCGTTGCCCGGCACGTGCGGGTGCACACGCCAGAGGAAATCATGCGCCAGGTCCTCCTCGGAGGGTTTTTTGAAGGCTTTCACCGTGATGCCCTGCGGGTCCACACGCGAAAACACATGCTTCACGCAACCATCCTTGCCGCCGGTGTCCATGGCCTGGAGAATGATCAGGATGCGGTGCTTGCCCTGGGCGTAGAGCACTTTTTGCAAGGACTGGATTTCATCACGCAGCTTGTCAAACGTCCGCTCGCCTGCGTGCTTCAACTGTGGTGGCGCATACAGTTTTTCATCCGCATCCATCTGACTCAAATTGACCGCTGTGCCGCGATGTATGATGTAGCGCGTGGCAAACTCCTGCAAATCCATGCCTTCAGCATGCATCGCGGGAGCCGACTTTGGCAAGCATTCTCCGGTGAAATGTCTTCATTCGCATGAACGACAATCCCTCCGCTTTGCGGTTGACAGGATACATCCCTTGGCTAGCCTGTCTCCGCTATCATGGACCCGAACATTCTCAAAATCATCCACCTCGCCGGTGCACTTGGTGTTTTCACCGCCATGGGAGCCATCGCGCTCGGTGCCCAGGACGCCAACCGCAAGCTGGCCACCATGCTTCACGGCATCTCATTGCTTCTTTTGCTTCTCGCCGGGTTTGCCATCTTGCGTAAACCACCCATGGAACTTCACTATTGGAAGGTCAAGGTCCTGCTCTGGCTGTTCCTCGGTGTGGCTCCCGTATTGGCACGTCGCAAGCTCATGCCCGGCACGGTTTTAGTGCTGTTAACGCTGGCAGCCGGCATCCTAGCCGCCTATCTCGGAGTGACCAAAGCATTTTAATTGCCCCGCCGCGTGGAAATGCATTGCCGCGACACAAGTTTTTTGCTTGTTTGTTGCTGTCTGCCGCAACCGGCTCGTATCAAACAAACACATGGATCTCGATCTCATTGACGTACATTTTGACCTTCGCGACATCAAGCCGCGCGAACTGGAGGAAATTCTCGAAGACCCTTTCGGTGTCCGCTTTCTTCCCGACGTGGAGCGAGCCGATGGCGAGTCGCGTTACTACGCCTTGGGCCGTAGCGTCAGCGGTCGGCAGCTGTTCATTTGCTTCTGGACCGACGGTAAAACAACCCGCGTGATCGCCGCCCGCGAAATGACGGAAAATGAGGTGCGCTTCTACGAACGCCGCTACGCCGCACTGAAATAAGTTATGAATACAATCACCCAATGGTCCCAGATCCCCACCTTCGCGGATGAACAGGCGGAGTCCAAGTTCTGGTCGGAACACGAACTCGATGCCCGCCTCATGCAGAGCTGCGTGCATGAACCGGACTCGCGTGAATCCACCACCATCACCCTGCGCTTCGATCCCCGCATGCTCTCTCGCATCAAACGCGTGGCTCGCTCCCGTTATCTCAATTACCAGTCCATGATGAAACAGTGGCTGGCCGAGCGCCTGGAAGAGGAAATCCGCCGTCAGGATGCGCCCAATCGCTAAGACAAACCGCTGGTCATGAAGCTGCCTGCGATTGCTCGCCGCGCCGATCTGTGGTTGCTGCTCTTTGTGCTGTGGTTTGGCACCTTGTGGAATCTTTCCTCGGGTCCCGTAGAGGTGAAAACCGGCTGGGAAATCCCCCATTTCGACAAGGTCTGCCACTTCGGCTACTTCTTCGGCGGTGCCGGCTTGCTCTCCGCATGTCTCTACCGTCTGCAACATCGCGCACCTGACTGGACCCGCATGCTCGCGATCCTGATGTTTCTCATGATCGCTTTCGGCATGCTCGATGAATGGCACCAATCCTGGGTGCCGGAACGCTCGGGCAATGACGCAGGCGACCTTTGCGCCGATGCCCTCGGCAGCCTGGCCGGCTTCCTCGTCTTCCGCCGTGTTCATCACTGGCTCGATGGAAAGTAACCATGACGCGGCCCGGACAACGGGATTTTTTTCACCTTTGCCATTGCCCCCACCTCCATTCCGTTTTAGTGTCCCGCGCGATGAGCAACTGTCACGGACCGCAAATGAAAATGGACCCGACTCTCCATCAAGAGCGGAAGCCCGATTGGATCAAAGTGCGCCTGCCGAACAATCCGCAGTTCTGGTCCACCAAATCTCTCATCACCGATCTCAAACTCGTCACCGTCTGCGAGGAAGCCCAGTGCCCGAACCGTTGGGAATGCTGGGGCCAAGGCACCGCCACCTTCATGATCGCCGGGGAAAAATGCACCCGCGCCTGCGGCTTCTGCGCGGTCAAAACCGCCAAGCCCGATGCCCTCGAAGAAGACGAGCCCCTGCGCGTGGCCGAAGCCACCCGGCGGATGAAACTGCGCCACGTCGTCATCACCGCCGTCGCTCGTGACGATCTCCGCGATGGCGGCGCCGAGCATTTCCAGAAAACCATCGAGGCTGTGCGCGCGATCAATCCCGGCATCATCATCGAGGTGCTGGTCCCCGATTTCAACGACCGCGACTGGGCCCTGCAAATGGTCATGGACGCCCGCCCGCACATTTTCAACCACAACCTTGAAACCGTGGAGCGCCTCACCCCGCTGGTTCGCTCCCGAGCCAAGTATCACCGCAGCCTCGCCGTGCTGAAAAAAGCCAAGGCCATGGTCAACGGCAAGGTCGCCACCAAGAGCGGCATCATGCTCGGCCTCGGCGAGACCCGCGAGGAAATCCTCACCGCCATGGATGACCTGCGCGCGGCGGATGTCACCGTGCTGACCCTGGGCCAATACCTGCGCCCCACCCCACGCCACTTGCCGGTGGTCGCCTACATTCACCCGGATCAGTTTGCCGAATACAAGGAAATCGCCATCGCCAAAGGCTTCCGCCACGTGGCCAGCGGTCCGTTGGTGCGCAGTTCCTACCACGCTGCCGATTTCCGCCCCGAACTCGACATCCTGGAGGATGCCGAAAAACACGCCGTTAACCTTCATGGCCTCGACTTGCAGCCCGAGCACCTCGCCATCCCGCAGGCTCCGCGTGAGATTTTGCAAAGCAGCCTGATCTGATCACGCACACGCCCCTTAGCTCACAGTTGGCCGCTTTCCTTAAAGGAAAAATACGGCAACCGTCCCATGCCCGGGCGACCGATGATCACGTGGTCAATGAAACGAATTTGCATCAATTCGCTCACCTCGCGAATGCGATTCGTAAGCTGGCTATCGGCACGGCTCGGTGCCGGATCCCCGGAAGGATGATTGTGCATCAGAAAAAACGCATAGGCGTTGCGATTGATCACGGGATGCAAAATCTCGCGCGGGTGCGCCAGCGTTTCACTCACAGAACCCGTGCTGATCTCCACTTCCGCCATCATGTGCAACTTCGTATTGAGCAACACCACCGACAAGCGCTCCTGCGGAAGATGCTGCAACTGCAGGGCGAAATGCTCATAAATCACCTCGGGTGAATCGAGCGCCACACTCTGCACCTGTTCTTGCGCCACCCGCCGTCCGATCTCAAAAGCCGCCACCAATTGTGAGGCCTTGGCCAGGCCCAAACCGTGAAATTTCCTCATTTCGCTCAGACTCAACTGCCCCACTTGCGCCAGTGATCCATAACGTTGGATCAGCTCACGCCCCATCTTGATCGCACTCTTGCCCTTCACCCCCGTGCGGATAAAAACCGCCAGCAACTCATCATTCGCCAGCGACTTCACTCCCAAACGCTGCATTTTCTCCCGCGGACGATCTCCCTCCGGCAATTCACGAATCATCGGCTCCATGCCCATGGCTTACCAAACGCCCTCTGATGTTCAAGAGAAAAGTTGTTCATGAGAACAACTTTTCACCTGACTTCTCCCCATCCCTTTTCGGATCAAATCATCCTCCCATCCCCTCCCGTTCGAATGCCTTGTTGTCAGACATCGGGATTTGTGACTAGCCTCCGCCATGTCCGAGCCCACCACACTCTTCGCCTCGCGCTGGCTCATCCTACAACAGCGCGGCCACTGGGAATTTGTCCGCCGCCCCCATGCCAATGCCGCTGTGGGTATCCTCGCCATCACTGACGAGCAAAAGGTCATCCTCGTCGAGCAGTTCCGCATCCCCGTGCAAATGCCGGTCATCGAGATCCCCGCCGGGCTCGTGGGCGATGAACCGGAGTTCGCCGGAGAATCGTTGGCCGATACCGCCGCGCGCGAGTTGCTCGAAGAAACCGGCTACCGCGCCACCTCCATCACCCCACTTCTCTCCTCGCCCACCTCAGCAGGCATGACCTCGGAGTTCACCCACCTCTTCCTCGCCCGAGGTCTCGTGCGCGAGCACGATGGTGGCGGCATCGGCTCCGAGTCCATCCAAGTCCACGAGATCCCCCTCGCCTCCCTTCGCGATTGGCTCGCCTCCCAAGAACAACAAGGCAAGGCCATCGACTTCAAAATCCACGCTGCCCTGTTTGCTGCAAACGTTTGTTTTTCATGATTGATTCACCACTCTTGCTCGATTTTTCACACGTTATCCACTGACCCACAATTGAATGAACATTTGATTAAATCAATCGTTTGAAAGTTATCTAGTACTGATTATAAAATATTTCACTGATTACTAAAAATCAATGCTTTTCGATCGTTTTTCCGGAATTTCTCGACTCTACGGCCAGCAGGCTTTGACGCACTTTTCTCAGGCACGTGTGGCAGTGGTAGGCATTGGCGGCGTCGGCTCCTGGACAGTCGAGGCCCTCGCCCGCTCGGGCGTAGGACACCTCACCCTGATCGATCTCGATGAGATCTGCCTCACTAATGTGAACCGCCAACTCCATGCCATGGACGGTCAAATCGGTCGTTTGAAAACCTCCGCCATGGCCGACCGCATCCGCGCGATCAACCCCGATGCCACCATCGAAGAAAAACAAACGTTTTATTCAGAAAAGAATGCCGAGGAGCTGCTGGGTGCCGGATTCGATGTCGTCATCGATGCCATCGATGCCGTGCGGCAGAAGTGCCACCTCATCGC
>ERZ1066127.317-NODE-317-length-28423-cov-10.575367_pt1 | contig 28423 bp, 68 predicted proteins | sample MGYA00382774_ERZ1066127 | MGnify/ENA primary metagenome ERZ1066127 (study PRJEB33369, sample SAMEA5778357) | biofilm metagenome | biome: Industrial cooling water; feature: Water cooling tower basin; material: Biofilm | place: United Arab Emirates | collected...
GTCTACGAGCGCCACAACGGCGCCGGCTACATCAGCATGCTGGAGATCAAGGTCAAGGAGGGTGGCTTCATCACCGTGTACCACCCCGAGCTGCCGCGCACCCACCTCCTGCGCACCGAGGCCTGCGAGTCCATCGCCGACGCCGTGATGGACTTCGACTGGGAGCTGGATCACCCCTGGCTCTCGGCCCACGCCCGCAGCAACGCCATCACGCTGGACAACCCCGACGGCTTCGACGAGATCGTCGAGGACATGGTCAACAACTCCGGCTTCATCCCGCTGCCCGAGGTCACCTACTTCGACGTGGAGTGCATGCACATCTGAGCCCGCCCGGCACCCTCGCGGTGCCGTGTGTCACATCTGCACAAAGTGCAATACACTCACGCCCCGACACCGACAGTGACGCTGACCTAGTCACCTCCCAAGTCACTTTCGGTGTCGTGACTCAACCGAGGACGAACATGATCCTGAAACCGATGACCGCCCAAGAGGCGTTCGACAAGGCCGTGGCCGGCGTGCGCGCCCAGGGCTACCAGATCTCGATGGACGAGAAGACCAACTGCGTGTACCGCGGCCCCAACGGCTTGCGCTGTGCTGTGGGTCACCTGATCCCGGACGAGCTGTACCAGCCCGCGTTCGAGGACGTCACGGGTGACGGCCTGGTCAAGCTGCACCTCGACCACATCAAGCCCGGGATCGACCTGGAGGGCCTGGGCCGCTTGCGCCAGTTGCTGCCCGCCACTCTGGCGCCGCTGCTCTCCGCTCTGCAGTGCCTGCACGACGGCATCGAGTCCGATTGCGAGGGCATCCCCGTCGAGTTCGAAGACGGCTTCCGCGGTATCGCGCAAGCCTTCGGCCTGACCTACACCGAGCCCGCCGAGGTGATGGCATGAGCTACGGCATGGAAGTCAAGGGCTTCGACCTGCCCGAATCCGCCGAGGACCTGAAGCTCTCGCCCTACATGGAGCACTGCCAGCCCTTCGTGGTCCGCAGCAAGCAAAACCACGCCGACAGGTCCGTCGTGATCCGCCCCGGCCCCGACTCCGACTCCGTCGTGTTCTTCGACTCCGACGGCGTCATCAGGTACTCCATGATCGAGTTCCTGGTCCAGGACTACGAGATGATGCCCCGCCACGGCGAGGTCACCGTCACGCTCAAGGTGCCGGCGAAGCCGTGAGTCCAGCGTCATGGACCAGGGTTCACGGCCTGTAGGCCGTGAACCCCGGCCCTGGACTGACATTCCTGAACCAAACGAAGGAGCAACCCATGCCCACCCTCACCTTCCCCCAGACCCTGGAGCGCATCGGCCGCGACGACGCCCTCGACGCCGTCAAGGCCTACGTCACCGGCGCCTGCGTCGAGCACGAGCAAGTCATCGGCATCGTCTACGGGCCGGGCTGGTACGGCCGCAACATCGACCAGGTCTGGCTGTACCTCAACGGTCAGGCCCAGATCGACGCCAGCTACGGCGACTTCACCGCCGTGACCTGCCACAAGGCCGCCAAGGTCTTCGGCTGGCCCGAGGAGCGCCGCCTCTCCAGCAACCACTTCACGATCGAGCCCCAGCGCGACGCCATCCTGGGCATGACCTGGGATCAGTTCGTGGACAAGGTCTACGAGGAGATCACCAGCAATCGCTTCGTGAACGCCATCAAGACGATCCGGGTGCGCTACCAGATCGGGCTGTACGAGGCCAAGGCGATGATGGAGATCGTGCGGGATGGCAGGACCGGCATGGACCTGTACGACCTCAAGCTGGCCTTCGAGGCGGGGCGGATGCGCGAGTACTACACGAACCGGCTCGTGATCGAGATGTGGACGCCCGAGGTCCGCGAGGCCGCCATCGCGGAGGGCTGGAACCTGATCTACGACCAGGGCCAGTGGTCGATCGGCAAGATCTTCGACCCCGACCTGCTGGTCTCCGACAACGAGGCCCTCAGCCTGGTCAAGTGGGGCAACAAGGTGCACCACGGCATCGCCTGCAGCTTGATGCGGCGCCTGGGGGCGCCGCTGTGAAGCGCAGCACCCACGTCAGGGTCTACGGCACCGTCAGCGGCAGAACATGGGCGGGCTACAAGGCTAGCCTCGCCATCGACGTGGCTCTCGACCGGCGCAAGCCGTTTGCGTTCCAGATCGAGCGGCTGGTGCGCGGCCAAGGTGACTTCGAGTCCTGCCTGCTTGACCTCAACACCGTCATCGAGGTCTCCATCGTGCGCCACCCCGATGCGAGCCGCTACCGCGAGTACGGCCGGATCTTCCCCGTCACCATGTTCCCTTCCATCGCCAAGTTCGTGGCGGCTTAGGGGTCGGCTATGCCTGTTTTCCAGAAACTGAACGACAACGACTACGTCGTCTCGGTCTGGTTCGAGCGCGACCGCGCCAACGTCTCGCTTTCGACGCCGAGGGGCAGGGTCATCTTCGACCTGTGGGATGACGACGTCTTCCAGGCCATCGAAGACGGCTTCCTGCCCGAACCCAGTCACCCCAGGCCCACGGATGCCATGTGGCAACCGTGCGCCGTGGCTTATGCAAAGAGCCAGGGACTCATCTAGGAGACCACCATGTCCAAGCTCAACCAGGCGCTGGCCTGCTACCAGTCCGCCTTGCTGTCCACCGCCGCAGGTGACCTGCTTGCCCGCAAGAGCGGCGCTGTGCAGGGTCCCGCCTTCGATGTCCTCGCGGCCCGCGACGCCGTCATCAACTCCGCCAGGAACCTCAGCGCCGAGCGGTTCACCGCCGCCCTCATGGAGTTCCGGTTCCTGGAGCCCAGGAAGCCCGAGCCCCGCATCCTGACCCAGGCCGCGGACATGTTCGAGATCATGCGCCGCGTGATCTTCTACGACGCCATCCAGGGCAAGTACCTGCTGGTGATCGAGGGGTTGTGCTCGATCCACGCCGACCGGGCCGACGGTCAACTGGAGGTGACCTGCAAGACCGGGCCGGCCGAGTTCAAGAAGCACTTCCTGGGCATCAGCGACAACGTGACCTACTTCGTGGAGCAGGTCGACGGCTCGAAGCAGAGCGTCTACCACTACCGCGTCATCTTCAAGCCCGACGTCATCGTCCCGAACATCGACTTCGTGACGGGCGTGGGCAAGTGATCGTCTTCTCGACCAACGAGATCGCCGCCCTGCAGTCGAACCCGGACGCGCTCCGAGCGCTGGCCGGGCAGCACGACTGCTGGGCCAACGAGGCCGGCTCCATCGACCCCGAGTTCTTCGCCCAGACCGTGGTGCTTCACGAGTCCCGTGCTGCCGAGCTTCGGCGGCGCGCTGCGGAGATCGAGTCGGCCTACTGAACGCAGGAGCTGCGACATGACCTGGCACTAGCGACGATCACCCGATCTCTGTTGCTGATCTGACACGCGACTAACCCGGAACCGAGACCATGACCTGGCCGTAGCTGAACCGCAACCACTTCACAAGCAACCTGCCCTCTTTGCTGAGGGACGCCGCTGACCGCGGAGCTGGAGCACAGCCGGTATGGGCGCGAGGGGCGCCCATCCGAGTGTGCTTCTTCCGGTGACCTCTTGGTCATCTTTTCAAACTGGGGCATACTCGCCCCCAACCAAGGAACCAACCCATGCGTTTACCCGTTCGTTCGGCAAGCGGCCCCTGGGGCAATGTGCGTGTCGAGATCCGCTTCGAAGGCGGGACCTACTCCGTGCACACCTGGATCAATGGACAGCCGCAGAAGCCCTCTGTGGGGCTGGAGAAGGACGAGGCCGCGGAGCTGGCCGACGAGACCCTCCAGGCCCGAGAGAGCGAGCTGCACGCCGCCTGGGAGCGGGCCGTCACCGACGACGAGGTCCGCGCCCACCTCGCCAGCGTCACCACGCTGACGCCGATCGACAAGATCGGCGAGATCACCACCTACGTCAACGCCGCCTTCCGTGCCTTCACCAAGGAGCGCAAGCTCGTGGAGGCCTGGAGGTACCTGACCAACAAGCGCGTCGAGGCTCGTCTCGGCGTGCGTCATTCCTGAACGAAAGGAAGCTGCAATGAGCATTCAAACCGGGGAATCCGAGTTCTACCCCTCGCCCGCCGACGAGGCGTCGGGGAGTGAGCGCGAAGCGCTGGACCACTCGCTCAGGAAGTGGATCGGGCTGCGACCCGAGAACCTGGAGCGCCACGGGCTGCGGCGGTTCGACCGCAAGCTCACCGACGGTCTCTGGCGCTTCGACGTGGACAGTACGAGCTGTGCGCTCTGCGAGCGCCACAGCATGGTCTGCGACACGTGCAGCCTGACCACGGCCAACGACGGCTTCTCCTGTGACGGGATCGACTGTCGTGGGCTGGAGGAGGGGGAGGAAGGACCTGACCATTACGGCGAGTTCCTTATCTCCGGCGACCCCGAACCCATGATCAAGCTGATTCAGAAGGCGATCGAGCAGGAGGATGCCAAGTGATCAACGGTTGCTATGCGAACGAGCTTGCCCGCGAGTTCAAGATCGACCACTCGGTCGTCACCAAGCTGATGCGGGACAAGAAGGTTCCGGTCATCGCGACGGTGCCCTATGGCAAGGGCAAGATGACCGTGTTCGACCGCAACGACGCCACCAAGGTGCTCCGCGAGCACATGGCCGAGCGTGAGCGTGTGAAGGAAGCGGCCAAGGCCGCGGCGCCGCCTGCCGTCCACATGGTGGACATCAGCGCGCTGGAGAAGCGCATCAACGTGCTGAGCCAGGCCGTCGAGGACCTGTTGGAGATCCAGCAGGTACTGCGTGAGCAGAACGACCTGCTCCAGAAGCAGAACCGGGAGATCTTCAAGCTGCACGTGGGGCAGAAGGAGTTCCTGGTCAAGCTCGCCGACTCGTTCGGCTTCAAGATCGAGGAGCCGGCATGAAGATGTACTGCTGCCGCGTCTGCGGATCGACCGACGTCTACTGCGACGCCTGGGCCGCGCTCAACAGCGATGTGGTTCATCGCTACAACGACACGCACTGCGGGACCTGCGAGGGACCCCGCAAGGTCGAGGAGGTGGAGTACCAGACCGTGCAGGTCATCTTCAGCAGCGCTGAAGACGACGTGCTGTGGGTCAACGTGCCCGTGGATGGCGATCACTTCGAGCAGTTCGAGGCCGATTGCGAAGCCGCTGGTCTGGGCTTCCACCGGATCATCGACGGCGACACGAGCGTCGACCTCACCTACCCCGAGCATCGCGAGGAGTTCCTCGACTTCATCAGGAAACGCTCATGAACCGCTTCCGTGTCGATCGCGCCGACAGCGGCGCCGTGCCCTGCGGCATGAACTCCATCGTCTACGTCGGCGACAGCGAGCGCGACGCCTCGCGGGCCTTCGCCCGTTCCGAACCCGGGCTCGATGCCTGGGGCCAGCCCAACGAGAGCTACGGCGTCCTGCTGTCCGAGTGGTGCGGCTCGCACTCCGTCGGTGAGTACCGGGTGCGCCGCAGCAAGTTCAAGGAGCCTTCATGAACATGACCCTCCTCCAAGCCCTCGACCGCGTCAAGTTCCTTCTGCTCGAAGGCCAGCCGCCGGAGACGAAGGTCGACTTGGTCCTGTGGGAGTCGTTCCACGACAGCGTCGGCGTGCGCGTCGCCGAGGTCACCTGGACCCGTGGCACGGGCGGGTCGTGGTGCTCCCAGGCCGACATGCCCTCGGCCGCGCTCATCTTCGCCGTCGAGCGCCACATCCTGGACCTGATGCACTTCCCCGACGACGCCATCGACAGCGAGTTCAGGCTGCAGCAGGAGCTTCACAAGTGAATGCCGACCCCAAGCTCGTTCGTTCCAGCATCGAGATCAACTACAGCGCCAACGACGGCTACAGGGTGGAGGCCCTGTACCGTAGCGGGACCGGATTCAGGGTGGGGCAGGAGCACTTGAACCCCAACCCGGAGGAGGCCCTGCTAGGCGCACTTGGCGAGCTGGCTCGCATCACTGCGCTCTTCGGGTTCGAGGACCGAGCCCTGGAGATCTTCAACAAGAATCGCGAGGCGGTCTTCGAGTGGAGGCGCAACCGTGGCACCTGATCCGCTGCGCAACACCGTGCACGCCGCGAGGCGTGCCCTGTGTCCCGAGTGCGGCGCCAAGCCCGGTGACCCTTGCAAGGGCACGACGCGCCTCCGCAGGGGCTGTCACCGGGGGCGCTGGAACGCCTACCGGGACCTCGACACCATCAAGAAGGGAACCATGCAATGAACGCCCATCAGCGCCGCACCGCGGCCCGCGCCTTCCGCAAGCAGTTCAAGGTCGGCGACAAGATCGTCTACTACGACACCATCTACATCATCAGCCAGTTCAACGGCAACTGGGGCGAGGTCCGCATCGAGAAGCCGGGCGGCAGCGCTCGCCATTGGGTGACCGCGGCCAGCATCATCAGCACCAACCCGAACGGGGGCCTGCGATGAACCTCGCTCCCTACCACGACGCCGTCATCTTCGCCGAGCGCTACCACCTCGGCCAGGTGCGCAAGTACACCGGCGAACCCTACGTCGAGCACTGCTTCGAGGTGGCGCGTCTGCTGCTGTCCCGGGGCGTGACCGACCCGGACATGATCCGAGCCGCGATCCTGCACGACGTGCTGGAGGACACCAACGCCAAGCTCTGGCAGCTTGTCGAGCTGTTCGGGGTCACCGTCGCCAACTACGTGTGGTGGCTCACCGACCAGTACACGCCGCAGGCGTGCCCGGAGCTGAACCGGCGGAAGCGCAAGTGGTTCGAGGCTCAGCGGCTGAGCTACGCACCGCACCAGGTCAAGACGATCAAGCTCGCCGATCTGATCAGCAACACGGCGACCATCGTGATGCACGACCCTGGCTTTGCCAGGATCTACCTGGAGGAGAAGCGCAACCAGGTCGCATTGTTCAACGTGCCTCAGGTCAACCGCAGCCTCTGGCTCAGCGCGTGGGAGGCCTGCCGTGAAGACTGACGCCCACCGCACGCACTGCAACAAGGTCGTCGACGGCATCCTGGCCCTCGGCCAGCCCGAGGACTTCTACGGCCACTGCGAGGCCATCCTGAAGCTCTTCGAGGCCGTCCCGCGCCGGTACCGGGCCGACGTGTTCTGGGAGCTGGACAGCCGCTACGGCTTCTACCGGCGCTACAACGACTGGCACCCGTACCTGCGCCGCGTTCGCAACCACCCCGAATGGGGCAAGAAGCTCTTCGCCCTCTGGAGCTGACATGGTCCTGATCAAAGTCATCGACCCCAACCTGCTGATCCAGGATGGACAGCTTGTCCACAAGGACGGCATCGACGTGCAGCAGTACCTGCGCGACTTCCAGCGTGACCGCGGCGTGCCGGATGGCTCGTTCGTCTTCATCGTCGACGCCGCTCGCCTCAACAAGATCGTCGAGGACGCCAATAACTGGCGTACCTACGGCTTCTGCCTCGCCGCCTGAACCCGATCCCACCAAGGAGAACCCAAGTGAGTTTCCACACCTTCGCCTCGATGATCCACGGCCGCTACAACGAACTCGCCAAGGGCGAGCTGTACGTGGTCGACGTCAACCCGGATGACCTCTGGGCGCACTACCTGCAGTCGTTCCCCGAGGGCAGCAACCCGATCTACCGCGTCAACACCGAGCACGATTGCTCGTGCTGCCGGCACTTCATCAAGAACCTGGGGCCGGTCGTCGGCATCGTCGACGGCAAGGTCCAGACCATCTGGGACTTCGCCGCCAAGAACCTCTACGGCCCCTACCAGGTGGTTGCCAACTCGATGCACGACTACATCGTGAGCCGCCCCCTGAAGACCATCTTCCGCAGCAAGGAGCGCAGCTACGGCGTCGAGAAGAACCACGAGACCACCTTCGACGGGCCGGTCATCACCTACTACCACTTCCACGGCAAGGTGCACGAGCGCCACTACTCGGCCACGCCCGACGCCGCCCGCGGCGAGTTCAACGCCGCGCTGCAGGTCTTCACCCGCGGCCTGAAGGAGCTGGCGCCCGAGGCGCTGCAGACCGTGCTCGACCTGATCGACAGCAAGGCGCTGTACCGGGGCGAGGAGCACCGCGCTGCGGTGGCCGCCTTCCAGGCGCTGCAGAAGCACTACAACGACGTGCTGCTGATCTCCGACGAGTGGCGCTTCGCCAACGCCATGACGCCCTACTCCCGCTTCCGCAACACGGTCATCGGCACCCTGGTCCAGGACCTGAGCGACGGCGTCGAGCTGGAGCAGGCCGTGCGCTCCTTCGAGGTCAAGGTGGCGCCGACCAACTACAAGCGCACGACCGCGCTGATCACGCCGAAGATGATCGAGCAGGCGATGGACAAGGTCGCCGAGCTGGGTCTGCGTGACGCCCTGGAGCGCCGCCACGCGGTGATCTACGACACGTCGGTCAACAACGTGCTGTGGGTCTGCGGGTCCAGCCGGCCCAAGATGAAGGACGGCCTGGTCGAGAGCTTGATGGGGTCCGTCAAGCCGGCCAAGGAGCCCAAGGGCACCGACATCGGCATCGAGGAGTTCATGTCCTCGGTCCTGCCGACGGCCGAGTCCATGCAGCTCTTCGTCAAGAACAGCCACCTGGGCAACTTCGTGACCATCACGGCGCCGGTCCACGCCGATGCCGGCCGCCTGTTCAAGTGGGACAACGGCTTCGCCTGGAGCTACGACGGCAACGTGACCGACTCCATCCGCGAGAAGGTCAAGAAGGCAGGCGGCAACGTGGATGCCAAGCTGCGGTTCAGCCTGGCCTGGTTCAACCACGACGACCTGGACTTCCACTGCCAGCCGCCGGGTCTCCGGGAGATCGCCTACTTCGACAAGCAGGGCATCCTCGACGTCGACATGAACGCCGGCACGGGCCGCACCCGTGAGCCCGTCGAGAACCTGGCCTTCAAGACGCCGCGCGACGGTCGCTACACGGTCTGGGTGCATCAGTTCAGCCGGCGCGAGACGACCGACGTCGGCTTCACGGTGCAGATCGCCGACGCCACCGGAGCCGTGCAGGAGTACAGCTACGACCATGCCGTGGCCGGCGACGTGATGGTCGGCGAGTTCCTGGTCGATGCCGGCCGCATCGTGGAGGCCAAGCTCAACCCGAAGCTCAAGGGCGGCGGGGTCGCCCAGGAGAAGTGGGGCGTCAAGACCGAGTCGCTGGTGCCCGTTCGCACGGTGATGCTGAGCCCGAACCACTGGGACGGCCAGCGCGTCGGCAACAAGCACTGGTTCTTTCTGCTGGAGGGCTGCCGTGCCGACGAGCCGATGCGCGGCATCTACAACGAGTTCCTCCGCTCCGAGCTGGAGCAGCACCGCAAGGTGTTCGAGATCCTGGGCAGCAAGACCAAGTGCCCGGTGACCGACGACCAGCTCAGCGGCCTCGGTTTCTCCTCGACCCGCGGCGATGTCGTGACGATCGCCGTGAAGTCTTCCGCTGGCACCCGCCAGTACAACGTCACTTTCTGAACCAAGGAACTTCCGACATGAACATCTTCGAACACGCCACCCGCAACGCCTTCCGCTTCCCGTCCATCAAGGGCCTGATCAGCACCGAGGACCTCTGGGACCTGCCGCTGCAGTCCAAGACCGGCTTCGACCTCGACAGCGTCGCCAAGGCCGTCAACGCCGAGCTGAAGTCCACCGCCGAGGAGAGCTTCGTCACCACGACGCCGACGCCGCGCAGCAAGGAGCTGGAGATCAAGCTGGAGATCGTCAAGCACGTCATCGGCGTGAAGCTGGCCGAGAACGAGGCCGCCCGCACCGCGGCGGCGCGCAAGGTCGAGCGCGAGAAGCTGACGGCGATCCTGGCCGGCAAGCAGGAGGCCGAGCTGCAGGGCCTGAGCAAGGAAGAGCTGCAGGCCCGCATCGACGCGCTGGGCTGACCTGGTGCCCCGCCCTCGGGCGGGGCTCCTCAACCAAGGAGTCAACATGGAAGTCATCAAGGTGCTCGAAGGCGACGAGTTCGCCATCGTGCTCTGGAACACGATATGTGCCGACATGCCGGCGGACATCGGCAAGAAGTTCGGTATCGAGCCCAAGGGCAGAGACACCGAGGTCAACGTCCAGGTCCTCGTCAATGGTGTCGAGGTGCCCTTCCTGGAGGCGGTGCGCGAGGCGTTCCGTCGTCACAGCCTGCTCTATGAGCAGGCCGTGCGAGAGGCAGCGCTGAAGATGCTGGACGGGTCGAGTCTGTACGACCTAATCCATGCGCTCCAGGGGGCGGAGTGGGCCATCAAGGAGCAGATCGACAAGCTGGAGGTGCCGCGATGATCCGCCTCACCGACACCGACTACGTCAACCCGGCCGACATCAGCCGGGTCTCCATCAACCACCACCGCAGCGGCTTGATCGTGACTTTGCGCACAGGGGACAAGGTCGAGGTCCCCTGCGACTACGGCAGGTCGGTCTGGGAGACCCAGGACCGGCTGATCAAGGAGATCAAGGCATGCACACCTTCACCGTGATCGGCAGCGGGCCGTTCCCGTTCGACATGCTGCGCTACGACTGCTGCTGGCCCTACAGCAGCGAGGACGCCAGCCGGCTGCCCCTGGAGGGGCGCCGCAAAGTGACCCTGGCCTCCGGCCGCCGGGGCTCTCCGACCCACGCCCGCTGGGAGTCGTTTGGCTGGAAGGTCATTCTCGAATCGGAGGAAGCATGAGCAAGTTCTTGGTCAGCATCGACGGCGGCCACACCTACGTCGAGACCGATCACGTCGAGGTCCGCGTCCTCGATGTCCACGTCGGCGAAGTGGAGTGCCAGCTCAGCTACCTCTTCGACGAGGAAGGCCTGGTTCTCGACCTGTGGAAGGGTGACGAGGAGATCATCGGCACCGAGCCCGAGGACGAGAACTACGACGAGATCGCTCAACGGCTGTTCGAGGTGGGACCATGACCCGCATCATGACCTGGGCGCTGAGCGGCTGTGCCCTCGCATGGGCGGTTGGCAGGGCGGCCTTTCCCGAAGCGGAGATCAGCCGCCTGACCCGCCGCAGTCGTGAAGGCGCCTGGGCGCCCCATGAGGACTGGGCTCAGGGAAGGCCGCTGATCGACCAGTTCGACATCGGCGTCATGCGCGACGACAAGTTCAACAAGATCGAGCCCTATGCGGCGCGAACCGGGCGCACGGTCAAGCACCCCACGCGGAATGCTTACGTCTTCGGCTTTGGCCGCGGTCCCACCAAGCTCGTCGCCGCCATGCGCTGCCTGGTTGGCATCAAGTTCGGTGACAGCGTGGACGTGCCGGCGGAACTCCAACTCATCGTCGAAGCGCCGTTGATGAAGTGCGGCAACAAGCTGGAGTTCCAGCAGAGGCTGCAGTGGTTGAGCGAGGGGATGCTGGCTCACAACCTCGCCACCGACGATGGCCCGCGCTGGCCTCCAAGTCAGGACGAGATCGAGATCTACCGCAGGTTCAAGGAGAACTCATGAACTCCCACACCCAACTCCGCCCCTTCACCACCCAGTTCCTGCGCCCCATGAAGGCGCTGTGGTTCCACCAGCGCGAGGAGGAGCGGCACGGTTGGCTTGCCGGCCTGACCCAACGTCGCATCGAGCGCAAGGGTCTGCTGGAGCGCATCAAGCTGTGCGCCGAGCCCTGGCAGCCCGGCTACCACGTCTACGGTCACGAGGACTACACCGGCCCAGTGATCGGCGTGAAGGTCTGGTCGCGTGACTGCGACCACGTCTGCGGTGAGAACCGCTACTTCATCCCCGCCACCGTCAAGGCCTACGACGAGTTCGTCGACCGCCAGCTCGACTGGGCCGAGGGGCCGATGACCTTCAGCGTCTGTCGCCCCTCCCTGCCCTTCCGTGCCTGGTCTCGGGACATGGTCCTGGAGGCCTACGAGGACGGCCATCCCCACGCCGTGGCCGACGCCCACCGCCCGGTCGAGCCTGTCCCCGAGTCCGTGGACGAGTGCGAGTTCGGCTACGACGAGTACCAGTGGCGGCTGAAGCAAGCCGGCCTGTGACATCAACGAAGGAAAGGAATCTCATGAAGATCCAAGAAATCGCGCTCATCAACCCGCGCCACCTTCCCCCGGGGGTCTGGTCGCAGATCCGCGGTGGCTACTACAGCGACTACCCGCTGGCGGTGAAGCTCTGCGACGAAGAGGTCCTCGTGAACATCCGGGACATGTTCGCGCTCATGCCGGCGATGAACGACGTCTTCGAGGAGATCCTCGACGACGCCTTCAGCCGTGGCGCCACCTGGGTACTTTTCACCGACGAGGCGGAGCTGCTGGAGGACTACATCACCTACGAAGGGGCGAACTGATGAACAAGCCCGACGACTACAAGCTGATCGAGTTCTGGTGCCTGCGGCTCGGCAGCTTCAGAGACTTCACGCTGGCGCAGCAGAAGGCGGCGGCCTACGACGGCGCACCGCTCGACGCCATCTACCGTCGGGACGACGGCTCCTGGGCCACGATCAAGGACGTCGACAACCCCGACGTGCTCAGCGCCGCGCTGCGCCTGGGCCTGATCGAGCCGATCCCGGACAGCGGCGTCCGCAAGGCCACCATCACCGTCACCGTGCTGTACCGGCCCGACGAGGTCGACCTGAACGGCATGAGCCTCGCAGAGATCAACCACGAGATCACCGACGGCGACGCCATGGGCCACTTCGAGATCGCCTACGACGAACCCCTCAACGCCCACCAGCTCAAGCGTGCCGCCGAGCGCATGGGCGGTGACCCGAGCTTCTTCGGAGGTGCCGAGTCATGAGCACCCTCATCGAAACCCTCGCGTGCCTGAGCACGACCCACCTGACCCGAGGCACCTGCCAGCGCCTGTCCAGCGGCGAACTCGGCTTCTACGCCAACGAGTACGGCGCCTTCGTCTGGATCAACCAGAACCATCCGCTCGACATGCTGCCGAAGGATCTGCGCAAGGTCTACGAGTGGGCCATCGGGCAGAAGCTGGACTGGCTCAAGTTCGACCCGGACGGCCAGGTCGTGCCCGAGCTGCCGGTGTGCGACTGGGAGGGCGCGATGGACTGGGAGGAGTGCCGCTCCGTCACCGACGACCCCGCCGTCTCCGAGGCGCTGCAGACCTTCTCCGCCGACCCGACCGAGGACAACTCGGTCTTCGTCGTCCAGTCCATCGCCCGAGCCCTGGAGGTCCGCCGTGCAGCTCAGTGACGCCGAGATCCCCGACAGCGACAGCGTCGATCTGTGGAGGGTACGTGGCCTTCGTGGCGTGCTCTACCCCACCAAGGCCGCCGCCGAGGCGGCTGCGCGCTACCACTATGCGAACGAGTCGGTCGTCGACCGTTACTCGCGCATTTCCTACGTCACTTACCACCGAGAGGAAACCTGAATGGAGATCATCGAGCAGTACCGTGCCCAGATCAAGAAGGGCGAGCAGAACCTGCAGACCGCCATCGCGGCGCTGGACGGTGTAGGGGCCGTCATCGGCCACCTGACCTCTCTCGTGAACGAGCTGAACGACATCGCCGATCACGTCGGCAACCTGGACTCCGCCGGCCTGGAGGTGCTCGGCGGGCCTGAGCTGGAGAAGGCCCTCGGCTACGCCGCGGAGCAGTTCAACAACGCGCTGCACTACAGCCAGCAGTGGTTTCCGACCATCGAGGCGGCCGGCGCCCTGATCGGGTCGATGGAGGACTGACATGCCCACCATTCGCATGACTGGACACGAGTGCGTGTCCGCAACCCTCGCCATCGGCGAGGTTCGCCAACTCAGCCTGGTCATCAGCGAGGACCGTGTCGACGAACTGCACCGCGCCATCAACCAGGCGATCAACACCCGGCCCGATGCGCCCAAGTGGCTTTTCGAGCTGACCGACATGATGGAGGCCGCCCGTGGTGCAGTGGCTCGTTGACCGCTTCTGGTCCTACGTCCACCTCCTGCTCGTGACACTTTTCGACATGGAGCACTAGCATGTACGACGAACCGGATGACCTCAGCCTCGTCGAGGCCGAGGTGCAGATCTACTACGACGTCGTCACCCACGCCTACTGTGGGATGGCGATCTCGCACGGGACCTTCGACGACATCGAGGAGGCCCGTGAGCGCATCAAGCGCCGCATCAGCTACCTGGAGAAGGAGCAGGGCTGCGAGGTCGTCGAGCTGGAAGAGGACGAGTACGAGGTCCTCGAACCCGAGGGGTGCCGGATGGTGCCCGACTTCTGCGGCATCTTGCTGATCGAACGGAGGACGCGATGAAGGTATGGATCAACGTGGACCAGGCGGTCTGGGAGCGCTCGACCTTCGAGGTCGAGGTACCTGACGGCCTGACGGGTGACGAACTCAAGGATGCGATCCGCGACGCCGTCGACAACTACGACGGCTACGGCGAGCCGGGTCACCAGCAGGAGATCCTGGACGACCCGGTCTACGGCATCGACGTCGAGCGCAGAGCAACGCTGCCCGGCGGGCAGGTCATGGAGGTCTGATCATGGACACCGACGAGTTCAAGGACATCTACAACGAGAGCCGCAACGGCACCGACGGCTGGACGCGGCACCCGCTGTGCCGCAGGCTCGTCTACAGCGACGGCGTGCGAGAGCTTGCCGAGCTGGGCTGCTACTGGCTGCTCGACGTCATCGGCACCGAGTTCGTCAAGGCGGCGGCCGAGCACCAGCAAGATCTGGAGGGCCTGGGCTTCATCTACGTCGACGTGTCCGAGTCGAGCGCCGTCATCACGCTCAAGCGTGACCACGGCGAACCGATCCTCTACCGCCGCGACGTCAGCTACACCGACATGCCCGAGGGCCTCTGGATCTTCTACTTCGCCCAGGGCGACGGCTACTGGATGCTTCACCTTCCTTCGGAGTACTGACATGAAGATCGTGATCTTCGTCGACCCCGACGCCGTCCGCGGCGATGCCCTCGACGCCGCGGTGCACCGCGTCCTCCTGCGGGGGAGGCCCAACGCTACCCACGCGATCCACGTCGGCCACGTTCGCCGCGACGGCGAGCAGGAAACCCTGATCGTCTTCGACGCCGACCAGGACGGCCACTTCACCCGCGGTTCCATGACCGTCTGTCAACTGCAGCGCCATCCCGGCGCACCTCTGGAGTACCACTCATGAACATCGAGACCTACGTCCACAAGGAACTTCTGACCGGCAACCGCGGCGGCTTCGCCGAGAAGCTGGCCGAGGCCTGGTGCCACGCCGACAGCAACAACCGGGAGAAGCTGGAGGACAACTTCCCCGACATCTTCAACCCGAAGACCAGCCGCACCGTCAAGGTGCTCGTCACCTTCAGCGGCCGGATCGACGACGAGTTCGGCAAGTACGACGACGAGGAGCTGCGCTACGAGATCGAGTCCGGGCTGAGCCGCCTGGCCGACGCCATCTGCCGCGGCGGCGAGATCAACGTGGCGCTGGTGGAATGATGGCTACCGTCAACCAACCCTACAGCGCCTCCACCATCGGCCGTCACGGCGACAACAAGGACTACGTCGACGGACCGGGTGATGGCTTCGGCTACTACGCCTCCAGACTTTGGCCTTGGACAGGGTTCAGCACCGAAGACGACGCCAAGGCGGCGGCTTTCCTCTGCAACGAGGCGTTCAAGCAGGGCTACGAGTTCGCTCTGCGTGACGTCCGCAGGTCGCTGGGGATCGCATCATGATGAGCTACCTGTTCGACTTCGGCGACTCCAACACCGGCCCCATCGGCGCCTGCATCCGCGTCCAGGCCAAGGACCGCGCCGAGGCCGTCGCCAAGGTGAAGAACCTCCTTGGCGAGTACGTCGACATCGCCCGGATGCTGCAGCCCGAGGACGACTGCGTCGAGTACGCCAACGTGTACTTCAACCCCGACGCCGTCACCGAGAATGACATTTCCGATGAGGAGGAAGTCGAAGATGAGTGAGACCGCGATCCTGAGCCACACCTTCACGGCGGCGCTGGTCACCGAGGGTTCGTGGGGCGCCCGTGACCTGGGCACGCACGAGTCCACGATGGACCTGTATTTCCACAAGGACAACACGGGCTGCATCGAGTGGGTCGTGCCGAGCCTCGACGAGTACGAGCGCATCGGCCTGTGGTTCGACATCGGCGCCGACGGCAGTCGCACGCTGTCCGACTACGACGGCATCTTCAGCCTTCCCGACGAGGCCATCGCGCTGCTGCGCGAGGCCGGCGTCATCGTTCCGGAGGAGTTCGAATGAGACAGGCCACTCCAGAGCAGATCGAGCGCGCTCGCAACGAGTACTGCCTGTGCAGCGACGACAACATCGAGATCGACGACAACGCCGCCGTCAGCGAAGGCGAGGAAGGCGTTTGGGTCCAGGCATGGGTCTGGCTGCAACACGAGGAGGCGCGATGAACTACGCAGAAGTCACCACCAAGATTCTGCAGCAGTGGCAGTCCCGGGCGGAGACGCAGGGTCTCAAGCCCCAGACGGTCAAGTACCAGAAGGCTCGCCTGGAGTTCCTCCTGGGCGCGTACACCGGCTTGATCGCTGCAGGCCTCATGGAGACCCACCCGCCCATGCTGGTGCTCGCAGCAGTCGGCCGCCCCACCGAAGAGCTGTTCCCGAAGGAGAAGTCATGCGACGGCTGACCCTGCACACCGCCTTCAACACCGGCCGGGGCTACACCAACGAGGGCCAGCGCATCGCCGTCTGGCTTGTCGAGTACGAAGGTGCCAAGGCCTGGGCCATGCGCGACTTCGACCGTGGCATCGACTACGTCTTCGAGTTCGAGGACGTGCAGAACGAGCGCCAGCTCCGCAACTACGTGATGACCTGCTACGACCACCACAGGCGCATCGTCAGCGGGGCGTACCCCCTGACCCGCTGGGTGCAGGACCAGATGAACACCACGCCCCGCCCCGCCGCCTTCCCCCTCTACCACCACTCGGAGTACTTCCTGTGAGCGTCTGCACCATCCACCGGGCCTGCGTCGAGGCCAGCTACGAGGCCAGCTCGGTCATCTCGTGGAAGCGGGAGGAGTTCGACAAGGCTCTCGACCGTCTCATCGAGCTGCACTGCCCGAACCACACCAGCATGAACTTCGGCGCACGTCTCCTGGTCTGCGCCGAGTTCTTCCACAAGGGGCCTGCGGAGCGGTTCGCCGCCGACCTGCAGCGCCTGTTCGACAGCTACGACCGCATCGCGGTCACTTCCAACTGAAAGGAACTACATCATGGCACGTGTCCACACCGCGAAGGCCGCCAAGGACTACCCCGAGTACGGCATCAAGAAGGGCGACACCTACTTCTGGTGGCAGCTCTACAAGCAGCCCAAGCAGATGTCCTTGGTTCGGCCGCGCCCGAGTCAGCTCACCGGCAGCGCCAAGCTCTCCGCGGCCTACGCCGCCCAGGAGGCGGCCGAGGACGCCGTCGCCAGCTCCGGCAGCACCGAGGATGTGATCAACGCGCTGCAGCAGGCGGCCGAGGACGCCCGTTCCGTGGCCGAGGAGTACGAGGAGTCGGCCAGCAACATCCGCGAGACCTTCTCCGAGTCCAGCACCGCCGACGAGTGCGAGGAGAAGGCCGAGGCCCTCAACGACTGGGCCGACGAGCTGGAGCAGGCCGTCGAAGAGATCGAGAGCCTGGATCGCAAGGACTTCGAGGAGGGCGACGAGGGCGACGAGGAGTTCGCAAACGCCGCCCGTGAGATCGCCGAGGCGGCGATCGGCAACCTGAGCATCTGAGCATCTGACCATGAACAAGAGCAATCGTGCACGAGTACTGGGCCTGACGGCCATGGCCCTGACCGGCGGCGCCGGCATCGCCCTGAGCGGCCCCATCCTGCGCCGCCGCATCGAGGACCTGCGGTTCAAGCAGGTCGACGAGGACGCGGTTCGCAAGGCCGAAGAGAAGCGGGCGCGCAAGGCGGCCAAGCTGCGGAGGGACGGGCTGTGAACTACACACCGCGCCACCCTGGCGAAGACGACCGCAACTACGTCGACTCGAACCTCGACCTTGCCGTCGCCCTGCTCGACGCCCACGGCGCCCGCTCCATCGGCCTGATCGACACGGTGGCCCAGCTCGAAGCCGAGCTGGAGATCACCCGCGACCAGCGCGAGGATCTTCGCTCGAAGTTCCTTCAGCTCCAGAACCAGATCGCTGAGCTGCTGCCCGCCCACGACGGCGACCGCGCCAACGACCCCATCATCGAGCGCGTGCGGCGGGTGCGCAACGCACTCGACGGCCTGGTCCGTGCCGACGAGGAGTGTCCCGGGGACGACCCGGCGGTCGCTTACGAGGACACCATGTCCGTCATCCGGTGGCTCCTGGGGATGGAACGATGATCACCGCCACCGTCCTCGAAGGCGGCAACCTGCGCCTGACGGCCAGCCCGGAAGACCTTGCCGAGCTGCACGACTACGACCACTGGGGCGAGGTCGACGTGCTCACTCACGGCATGGAGCACTACTGGACCAGCGGCAGGTTCCAGCCGTTCGACCCAGGCCACGGCAACCCCTTCATCGGCTTGACCGAGGCGCCTTGCATCGCCGAGTCGATGGAGGTCCTGAGCAACGGCCAGCGAATGATCGTTGGCCGGCTCTGGTGGTACCCGCAGTACGAGCTGAAGGACTGCATCCACGAACTGGTGAAGCACGGCTACGTCGACTTCACCTTCGTCAACTAAGGAAGCAACATGAGACACCCGATCATCCGAGGACCCAAGCAGTTCAAGGACGGCAACCAGATCTACCGCATCACCGCCGTCGGCGGCCTGCACAAGATCGGAGACCAGGCGCCGTACTTCAGTCTGACCGGCGACATCGACCGTGCCCACATGGGCCTGTTGTGGGTCGAGGACCGCGGCGGTTGCATCCACGAGGAGATCCTGAGGCACTGGCCCGAGCTGAAGCCTCTGGCAGACCTGCACCTGAGCGACATGGACGGCGTGCCGATGCACGCCGCCGCCAACGCCTGGTACTGGTTCCGGGGAATGCTGCAGGACGAGATGAGCATCGGGCCTTATGCCCCTCGTCACTCGGCCGTGCAGTGCCTGGAGATCTTCGCCAGGCACGTCCGGATCAGCCTGGAGGAAGCTGCGGCGGTCCGCGACGCCGTCAAGAAGCTCGCCGACAGCGTCAGCTTCTACGGCCGGGTCTGGGAGTCCAGGCACCTCCCGGTGATGCAGGCAGGGCTGAACACCTGGATCGAGGCCCAGAAGCCCCGCTGGAAGGAGGAGGCCCAGGCCGCCATCCTCGATCTCGGCCTGGTCATTTTTTGAAGGAGCGCACTATGCGAACCGTTCTGCGCAACACCGACACCGTTTTTCATTACTGGGCCAACCAGACCCAGGCCGAGGGCCGATGCGGCAACGTCTCGTTCTCTGGCCGGGCGCTCTACAGCTACGCCGCGAAGATCGCGGAGCTGGTCGAGCACGACGGCCGGCTGTACGCCGTCCACACCAACCGCTCCTGGTCGATCACGACGTCGAGTCACCAGTCGGATGCCCGCCGGGCCAGCCGCCACCTCCCCTCGATCTCCATCTACGACTTCGGTTTCCAGCCCTCCTACCTCAAGGACGTCGTCGAGAAGGACGCCCTCGCGCTGCTGGAGAAGGCGAAGCGGTCCCGCGTGCACGGTGACAGCCACCGCGCCCTCGCGCTCAAGCGCGTCGAGGACTTCAACAAGTACATGGAGATCACCGGATGCGCCGAGCGCATTCACGGGATCAACGTTGACGAGCTGCGCGAGTCGCTGGCTCGCTCCGAACTCGAACGGCAGCTGCGCGAGGAGGAGGAGCAGAAGCGACAGCTTGCCGCGGCAGCCGACGGCATCAAGCGGTGGCGTGCCCACGAGCAGCATGTCTGCCCTCACACGCCGAAGCCGCTGCTGCGCCTGGCCTTCCACGCCGGCAGCAACGTCCCCATCGTCGAGACGAGCTGGGGTGCCCGCATCGAGGGGCAGGACATCTACGACATGTGGACGCTGGTGCAGCGTGCCCGTCGAGGTGACCGCGACTACGAGGTCGGCCGCGAGGTCGGCGTCTACCGGCTCACCAAGATCAGGCGCGACGGCTCTGTCGTCGTCGGATGCCACGACATCGACTACGTCGAGGTCGAGGGCATCGCCAAGAAACTCGGTCTTCTGAAGGAGGAGGTCGAAGCGTGACCTGAGGCACTGCCGCTGGCCCAGGTTACTTCTTTGTAGCGGCATCAACGAAGGGATAAACGATGAGCATGACCTATCACCACTCCGAGCGTAGCGACGTCAAGCGAAAGCCGCGTCAGCCACGCCTTGAGGTCATGCAAAGACGTCGACGGGACGAGCAACTACTACAAGACGAGTTCCAGCTCGTTCGCCACCCTAACAGGGGGCGCCGCTAAGGAGCGACCGTGGCCCACCGTCCGGTGGGTCACTCTTTCACACAAGGAATCATCCATGCCAAATTGCAGCCCCAAGGGCATCCGCTATGGCGTGATCGCCATGAACAGCCTGGACCCTGACCTGGCCCAGGACCTCTGGTACGGCCCCGACGCCGTCAACGTCAGCGAGGAGGAAGCTCTCGCCGAGGCCAAGGCCGAGTTCGAGGCCGAGTGGGACGCCGCCAACGAGCAGGCCCACATCGCCGCGACGGAGACCGACGCGCACATGGCCGAGGCTGAGCGCGAGCGCTTCGTCGAGAAGTGGCTCGAAGACCACGGCTTCGGCGACGACCGCGAGTACTACGTCGAGCGCAAGTGCGAGTGGCTCGAACTGCAGATCGACGAGCCCTTCATCAAGGGCACCTACGGCGGCGTCACCTACGAGATCCACTGGCTCGGCGGCGCCCCGCTGCTGACCGTGACTCACGGCCCGGTCGGCTACGCCATCTCGCTCTGCTCACCCTGTGTGCCGGGCGCCGCGGACCTCGACGGCGGCTTCGAGCCCTGGCCCGAGCAGGACGAGTGCCATGGGTACCAGTGCTACGTCGTCCCCAAGGACTGGCTCTACAAGGAGGTCGCATGAGCCGCTTCATCGAGTTCCACTTCCACGTGAAGGGGGTCATCAACCGCCGTGAGCGTGTCATCTGGCTGCGGCCGGTGTCGACGACCTGGGAACAGGTCATCGTCGAGGCGCAGAAAGCCGGCTACGAGAACGTGCGGGCCAAGCGTCGCATGTGGCCCGCCTACGCCTGGCCCGGTGGCTACCCGATCTACTACATCACCAGGGACGGCGGCGTGCTGAGCCCGATGGCGGCCAACCGGGAGCTGACGCGGACGCTGGACCCCGACGACGACCAGTTCTTCGTCGTCGGCCAGGGCATCAACTGGGAGGACCCGGACCTGATCTGCGATCACCTGGGCATCCGCATCGAGTCGGCGTATGCCGAGAGGGAGGCGGCGTGAAGTACCCCAAGATCCGCGACTGGAACCCGGCATTCGACATGCCGCACGATCGCGAACAGGCACTCGCCGTACTAAAGGCGTGGGCCTCGCCGTCCACGATGACCTTCAGCTCCGAGCGCTGCGCCCGGGTACTGGAGTGCCTGACGTACATCGCGCCGCGGGTGCTGCGCCCGGCACTGTCGTGCAGCTACGGCACTGGGTGGTCGTTCGGTACCAAAGACGGCTGGTTCGGCTCCTTCGCTACGGAGGAAGAAGCGCTGGATGCGGCCTACGAGGAGGCGTCTTCGTGAAGCTCCATCAGCTCATGTCCAGCGACGACGCCATCGACCTCGACGGCGCCCAGCATCTACACCCCTGCCCCGACTGCCCGATGGCCCGCAGCGCCCTGCCGGGCTGGCTCGGTGGCGCCACTCCCGAGGAGTACGTCCGCCTTGCCCACAGCGACACGGTGGTGGCCTGCCACTGCATCCGTGACAGCCAGTGCGCTGGCATGGCGATCTACCGGGCCAACGTGTGCAAACGGTGCGACCCGCCCAACCTGAAGCTGCCGAAGGACACCGACAGGGTCTTCGCCAGCCCCTTCGAGTTCCTCGACCACCACGGAGGTGACCGTGACAACCTGTGACCCTTTCGCCGACATCCGCGACAAGCGGATGTCAGAACTTAACGAAGAGCAGACCTTGCGGGCGACCGAGCTGTGGCTGCGCACGAACATCGGGCCGAGCGAGGGCTACTGGTACCCGCATCTGCAGGTGTTGTTCAAGATCATCGACAGCCTGCGGGAGTCCAGGCGTAGGTGCCCCTGCGGCGACCGTGCCGCCGCGCTGTGCCCCGGCCAGTGGGAACCGGGCTGCGACCTGGGCGCCAACGAGAAGTACGTCCGTGTGTCGACCTCCGAACCCTTGCCGATCGACCGCGAGGAGATCGACGACCTCCAGGCCGTCGATCGCATGGTCAAGCGCGCCGCTGAGGAGGGGATGCTCGTCGAGGTCGTCACCACCTTCGGCGGCGAGCGCGCATTCGGCGCCACGGTCCAGGAAGCCGCCTTCTCCGCCCTCTACGAATGGGACATCGCATGAAGCTGCACCCGCCCTTCATCATCACGCCCCGGCTGCTGCCCGGCCTGCGCCTGGGCGACGGCTACGTCAGCCTGGAGCGCATCGACCACTACGCCACGCCGGATGGCCGGGACGTGGCCCACATGGTCATCGACCTGCCCGGCCAGGCCTCCTACCACGACGCCACGCTGAAGTCCGGCTGCGGAGGGTTCCGCAGCACGGTCGAGGTCTTCGAGTGCTACCTGGGTTTCCTGGAGGCGGCCCTGGAGTCCTACCGCTACGGCGGCGACCCCGACGACCCGGACTCGAACGCCAGCCTGTTCCCGAAGTTCCTTCTGGACGAGCTGGACCGCGACGGGGTCACCGCCCTGCGTCTGTCACTCTGCGAGGAAGAGACGGACCGCCCCCTGCACCATCTGATCGAGGAAGAAGCATGAGCCCCATCACGGTCGGTTCCAAGTTCATCAGCCTGCGCGACGAGCTGGACAGCGACGAGAACGACGAGGACCGCATCACGCCGGCCGGTTCGCTGTGGCGCGTGACTCACCTTGCCGACAAGCGTGACATGTCCTGGAGCATCGTCTGCGACAAGACTGGCGGCTGGATCAACCCCAACGAAGCCGAACTCGCCAAGGACTTCAGGCGCATCAGCAACTTCGAGTACCGGGTGCGCGAGGAGTGGCCCGAGGTCGCCGACAAGGTCCTTGCCATCGCCCGCGGCGAGATGGACCCGTGCGAGGTCCCGGAGACGGACGCCTGGGTCCGCGGCTGCTACAACGAGCCGAGGGTCAGCGAGCAGAAGATGCACGCCATCGACGTGCTCATCGGCGGGTTCGGGTGCGAGGCGATCTTCGGTGACAGCCACACCTGGCCCGACATGGAGTACGTGAACATGGGCGAGACCTACGCCACGACCATCGTGCTCGACAACATCTCGCACAAGTTCCTCGTCACCTCCTGGGGCGCCTGGATCGAGGACGCCGAGGCGAAGGGGCGGACCTACGCATGAGGAAGCTGCTCAGCGACCTCCAGGTCGCTGAGGCAGCCGCACTGCGCGCATCCGACCCAACGACCTGGACCTACCGAGCCCTCGCCTGGCGCTACGGCGTCAGCGAGGGGTACATCGAACGACGCATCAACGGAAGAAGCAAATGAGCTACGAAGAGATCATCGCCCGCGAATTCGACGACCTGCCCTGCGGCATGCGCGGCAAGATCGTCTACGACTCCCACCCGCGCCCGTACGACGGCGACACCGTCGGCCAGATCGCCTACACCAGCGATCGCTACACCCTCGGCACCGAGCACGTCAGCCGCGACCGGATGGACGAGATCCGCGACGGCATCGCCAACGGTGAGTTGATCGGCCTGCCGATCTACGCCTACGTCCACGGCGGCGCCACCATCAAGGCCGGCAGCGGCTTCTCGTGCCCCTGGGACAGCGGCCAGTCGGGCTACGTCTACGTGGACCGTGAGGAGGCGCTGAAGGAGTTCAAGAACGAAGAGGCCGTGCTGAATTGCCTGCGTATCGAGGTCGGCATCTTCGATGCCTACCTCACCGGCAGCGTGTACGGCTGGGTCCTGGAGGACGAAGACGGCAACGAGCTGGAGTCGTGCTGGGGCTTCTACGGTGACGACGAGTTCGAGTACATGGAGTCGGAGATCCGTTCCAGTGCCGCTTACCACGAGCGCCGCCTGACCGAAGAGCAGCAAGCTGCCGCTAGAGCCGCGGCGGCCGAAGCCGAGGAAGCCGCCCACTGGGCGGCCCGTGACGTTGTCACCATCTGAAGGAGAGAACCATGCAGGTCTATCGACTGACATGCGGCACCGATAAGGGTGTCCACTACGCCACCCGCGACGACGCCCACGACGCCGCCAAGGAGAGCGTCTGGCGCCACGACCAGATCTTCGTCGACCTGATCGACGTGCAGGTCGACAAGGAGGGCGTCGTCGCGCTGATGAACGGCGAGCCGCTCATGAAGACGCTCCGCTCCTGGACGCTCACCGCCCGCAAGGGCCTCAAGGAAATCGAGGTCGAGTGATGGACACCAAGGAACTTGCGAAGCTGGTCTACGAGGCCGAGCGCGAGATCGAGGAGGCGACCCTGGCGACGCTCCAGCGCCTTGCCCAGGCCGGCGTCTCGGTCAAGGACTTCAGTGTGGGTGGCGAAACCACACGAACGCTCAGCGGCCAGCAGTTGGTGATCGGCGTCCACTGCGACATCGACGTCGACTGGAGGTGCACGTCGTGAGCAGCCTGAACATCCACATCAACCTCGACAACGACGCTTTCAGCGGCTGTGCCGGTGACGAGGTCGCCCGCATCCTCCGCGAGCTGGCCGACAAGGTCGAGTACGACACGCTGGAGGGCTTCGGCGCGCACAGCCTGCGCGACCTCAACGGCAACACCGTCGGGCACTGCGAGGTGCAGATGGACGAGGCCGTCGATCTCAGCGAGCTGGCCCGCGAGGCACGTGACAAGGAGTTCCGGGCCTTCGTGAAGAACATGTCCCGCGAGGACATCGCCACCACGCTGGAGCACGCTTGCTCGATCCAGGTCTACGAGCACGAGAACCGGACCCAGCTCGCCGAGTCGCTGATCTGCTGTCTCCACGACGGCGACACCGACCTCCACTCGCTCCGCTACTTCTTCCAAGGAAAGTACCAATGAAGCTCGCCTATGTCTCCGAAGGCTTCTACCCGCTGCCCGACGACTTCGACGTCGCACCCATCGACGACGACGGCGACCCCACCGCCGCAGAGCGCATCTTCGCTCTGATGATGGAGCTGGACGACTACGACTCGTCTCGCTACGCCGTGAACGGCAAGACCGTCTCCAACGGCAGGCAGGAGTGGCTCGTGGTCACCGACGACGAGGCCGACGAACTCTGGGACCAGGATCTGGAGGACTACCTCGACGAGTGCGTGCCCGGGTCCAATACCCCCTACTTCGACCGCGAGCGATGGAAGCGTGACGCCCGTATCGACGGCCGGGAGTATTCCCTCGCCCGCTACGACTGGCGTGAGTCCGAACAGGAGGTGAACGACACGACCTACTACTTGTACCGTCAGAACTGATCTGACACAATCGCAACCCGCGAAGGACTACAGATGAACGTGAAACACCTCTTCAACCGCATACGTGACCACTTCTTCCCCGGTCAGCGTGACCTGATCGCCCAGGAGATCGACCAGGTGGAAGACACCATCAACAAGATGGAGGCCCGCGCCGCCGAGCACGAGGCCCTGGCGCAGCAGCTCCGGGCCGGCGTCCGCCGTCTGCGCCGGGCAGACGGCGGCGAGGTCTTCAAGCTCCCGCACAAGGTGGCCGCATGAACTTCAACGAGTACCAACTGCTGGCCCTGCGCACGGCCAAGATGTTCCACTCGCAGCGCCAGAATCTGCGTCACGCCATCCTCGGCCTGATCACCGAGCTGGGTGAGTTCGCCACCGAGGTCAAGCGTCATGTCATCTACGGCAAGCCGCTGACGCCCGAGATGGTGAGCCACATGATCGAGGAGGGCGGCGACGCCATGTGGTACGTGCCGTTGCTGATGTTCAGCATCGGCGCAGACGAGCTGGTGGCGCCCAGCGAGGAGTTTCTGCAGGAAGTGCCCAGCGATCCGGGCGACGCCTGCGTCTTCCTGGGTGCCATGGTGGGTGGCCTGTCGGCCTGGTTCGTGGCGCCCAGATCCTTCGGTGACCCGCAAGATACCGAGACCCTCGTGGAACTGGTCTCGATCATGATCCACACCTTCGACCACGTCTTCGCCCCGCTGCTCGGCACCACGGGCGACGAGATGCGCGCCCGGAACATCGCCAAGCTGCGGCTGCGCTACCCCGACAAGTACAGCGACGAGGCCGCCGAAGCCCGCGCCGACAAGGGCGGCCTGCCGGCCACCCTTTCCTGATCCGCCGCGGCACCGGTTGTGCCGCACCCTGCCACTACTCCACGAAAGGAACCACCATGGCAACCGCGAAGACCGCCCCGGGCATCCGCAAGAAGGGCGTCGCCGTCAAGTTCACCCGCAAGAACGGCGTCGTCGTCAAGGGCAAGACCTCCAGCGCCGTCCTCGACCAGGTCAACGGCGACTGGATCAACGTGAAGGACGACGGCGGCGTCTCCTACAAGGTGCGCCCGTCGCAGCTCACCGCGATCTGACCGACGACTGGGTCAACAGCAGCCGAGGCCACGCGCCTCGGCTTCTTCATTCAGGAGAAACAGCTTGAGAACTCACGAGTTCCCCAACAGCAGCAACATCTCCAAGATCACCTGGAACGAGGGGGTCATGGACGTTTACTTCGTCAAAGGAACCTGCTACCGCGCCGAAGGCGTGCCCGAAGATCTCATCGACAAGATGATCGTTTCGCCGAGCGCCGGCAGCTTCTTTGCAAAGGAGTTGAAGACAAGGTTCGCTTTCAAGCGTCACTGATGCTTACCGAATGGTAAGATTTTTCGGTTGGACAGGGCGTAAACAGAATGACAAATTTCCGATACTCGAACTACCCGATCGAGGCATACAAGCTGCACGGCGTCCCCAGGGACGAGGTGGCAGTGATCACCGAGGTCCTAGAGCCGCACCAGCGGGTGCCAGCCTGGAACATGATGTGGCTCAGCGCACCGAAGCTCGACAGGCTCCCCGGCGTCGGTCAGCACTGGCACAGGCACTACACGGTGACCCCCGGTCTGCTGCAGTCCATCGTGTTCGACATCGCGGACATCCCGGACCTGATCACTTCGCTGACCCAGCACCCCCTGACCTTCGAGCAGTGGTTCGTGCGGCAGAACCACACTGACTTCAGGACCTACCACGCCGCAGGCCAGAACGTGTGGGTCAAGACGGTCAGCGAGCGCTGTGAGATGGCCGCCGAGATGACCATCGTCCCGGTCCGGGTCACAGCCAGGCCCAGTGGGATCAAGATCTCCTGTGGGGGCTGAGAAGACCCCCTGGGAAGTCGTCCTTGACCACGTCGACTTTCCCACGGAGATCAACGGTCTGCCGTTCATCCCCGAGCCCAAGCAGATCGAGGTCATCAACCAGCGCGCCCTGAACCAGGACGCCGCGGGCGTCGGCATCCGCGTGCTGGCTGATGCTGCCGGCCTGTGGCTCGACATGGGCACTGGCAAAACCTTCGTCTCCACGGCGATCGCACTGTACTGGATGATCATGGGCTGTGGGGCCTGTGTGGTCATCATGCCCCCGAACCTGCTCATCCAGTGGCAGAAGTGGCTCAGGTTGATCAAGTACAAGGAGACGGGTCAGCCCCTCGACGTCGTGCTGTATACAGGGCTTCCGGCCAAGCGCAAGCTGCTGAGCCTCGACGCCGACTTCGTGCTGGTCGGTGTCCACATTTTCAAGCGCGACTTCACCCGCTTCAGCAACTTCTTCTACGACCGGCCCTTCACCCTCCTCGTCGACGAGGCGACTTTCATCGCCAACATCAACTCGGCCAACCACGAGGCCGTCTTCGACTTCGGCCTGGGGCGCCCAAAGCAACTTTTGTCGGGCACGCCTGCCAACGCCCCGCTGGATGCTTATGGCCTGATCAAGTTCACCGCACCGGGTACCTACCTCAACTTCGTCACCTTCAGGAACCTGCACGTCGAGAAGGTCGACGACTACGACCGTCCCACCGAGTGGAAGAACCTGGGGCTGCTGCACGACAACCTGCTCAAGAACAGCACCCGCATCCTCTACGAGGACATGTACCCCGGTGAGCCCAGGCCGCTGTTCGACGTCGTGTACTACGACCTGAGCGAGGAGCACCAGAAGCTCTACCGGCGCCTCGCGGAGGAGCAGCTCCTGGAGCTTCCGGACGGCGGCAAGATCGACGCCACCACGGTCCACCGGCTCAGGCACGCCCTGGGCCAGATCGTGCTCAACCAGGGGCACTTCTGCGGCGACCCCTCGAAGGGGTCGGTGGGGCTGGACATGATCGAAGAGCGTCTGCACGCGCTGCAAGGCGGCAAGATGGTCGTCTTCGCCCACTACAAGATGACCATCGCCAACATCGTCAAGCGCTTCCAGCGCTACGGCGCGGTGGGCTACAACAGCGAGGTGTCAGACAAGCAGAAGGAGAAGAACAAGGAGCGCTTCATCGAGGACCGGGACTGCAAGCTGATCGCCATCCAGTACGTCTCGGGGGGCAAGGGTCTCGACGGCCTGCAGCACGTCTCACACACAGCCCTGTGCG
>ERZ1066127.318-NODE-318-length-28357-cov-12.499293_pt1 | contig 28357 bp, 22 predicted proteins | sample MGYA00382774_ERZ1066127 | MGnify/ENA primary metagenome ERZ1066127 (study PRJEB33369, sample SAMEA5778357) | biofilm metagenome | biome: Industrial cooling water; feature: Water cooling tower basin; material: Biofilm | place: United Arab Emirates | collected...
CCAACGCCCCGGCATTCGAGTTCCACGTTGTCGACACGCCGACCAAGGTGGATGAAACCTCATGGGCCTACATCAGCCAGTGGGGCACCGAACAGCAGGTACTCGGCTACCTCGCGCAGCAGAACCTCCACGCCGTCGAGCTGGCGAAGATTGCCTGGCGCTGCCGCGAAAGCGCGGACTTCTTCAGGAAGGTGCTCGCCGCGCTCGACCTGCGCGGAGCCTATGATGGCACTCTCTTCAGCTACGGGATCATGCACAACGACGCCCCGGCGGTGCGCCAGTTTCTCCTCATGCAGAAGGGCTTCCTCGACAGCTGCGGAGCCTACCTCGACAGCCAGCTGGTCACCATCGACCCGATCGATCGCCGCGCCTACCAGCACCTCGAATACAAACCGCTGGTCAACAACCGCGCCCACATGGTCGGCGGCAAGCGCAAGATCCTCAACGCGGTCATCCTCGGGCAATACCAGCAGTTCATGCGCATCATCAGCCAGAAGCGGGCGCTCGACGACGAGGACAAGCTCAGCGCCGCCTACTACCTGTTCCTGCAGGATCGCGCCACGGAGGCGATGGCATGGCTCGACAAGGTCAACGCCAAGGCGCTGCCGACGCAGATCCAGCTCGACTACTTCAAGGCCTACGCCGCCTTCTACCGGGCCGACCCCGCCGCCGCCCGGGCCGTTGCGCGCCGTTACGCCGATCACCCGGTCGACCGCTGGCGCGAGCGCTTCGCCGCCGTCATCGCCCAGGCCGACGAGATCGACGGCAAAGGCCCGTCGGTGACCGACGACCTGAGCCGCGGGCAACAGCAGGAGAAACTCGCTGCCGAGGAGAGCGTCCTCGACCTCAAGGTCGAGAACAAGGAGGTCGTGCTGGCCTACGCCAACCTCGACGCGGTGACCGTCAACTACCACGAGATGGACCTCGAGTTCCTATTCAGCACCAACCCGTTCGTCTCCAGCGACAGCGGCGGCTTCTCGGTCGTCCGCCCGAACAAGAGCGAGCGCGTCCAACTGCAGAAGGGAGTCAAGGAGCACCGCTTCGCCCTGCCGAAGGAATACCAGGCCCGCAATGTCCTGATCGAAGTCATCGGCGGCGACAAGAAGCGCTCGCAGGCGGTCTATGCCAACGAGCTGACCACCGCCGTGAGCGAGAACTTCGGGATCCTGACCGTGCGCCACGCCAAGGACGGACGTGCGCTGCCCAAGGTCTATGTGAAGGTCTACGCCATTACCGGCAACGGTCCGAAGTTCTACAAGGACGGCTACACCGACCTGCGCGGCAAGTTCGACTACGCCAGCGTCAGCACCACCGACATCGGCGGCGTCACCAAGTTCAGCCTGCTCGTCATGAGCGACGACCACGGTGCCACGGTCCTCGAAGCCCCGGTGCCACAACGGTGAACGTGCGGGGCCGGATCCGCGGGAATCCGAAACCTGGCTGGATACCCGGAATTGGACGATTGCAACATGACCGCTCAAAAGAAAGTCGCTCACAAAATGGATGTGTAAGTGAATGATCCAAGCAGGAACGAGAAAGAACAGGCTGGGGGGTGAGCAGCCAATTGAATGAACCGGTGCCCCCTGAAATGCCCACCCACGACAGAAAAAATGGGTGGGATATGGAAGCTTCGGAACACGAATCTTTCTCGTGCTTTCGTACGATTTTGTGGCAGCCAAATCCCCAAATGACACGCATCGCCACGACTCCTTATGGAACAGGGCTTTTCGAGCATCATGCAATTGTCACCGAAATTGGAATCCTTGTCCGTGTGGCTACTACGGCGATGCCAAACGCGAGTGCCGCTGTGGCTCGCGCGTGAGGTGCAGTCGGAGCGCTTTCGCAAACACAAAGGTGTCTCCACCAATGCCGCCATGTCCGCCAAGCTCGTGCGCGAGCACTGCGCGCTCGATGCCACCAGCACCAGCTATCTCGAACACGCGATGGAATCAATGAACTTCTCCGCCCGCGCCCACGACCGCATTCTCAAGGTCGCTAGAACCATCGCCGACCTCGCGGGCTGCGAAAAGATCCAAAGCGAACACATCCTCGAAGCGATCCAGTATCGTTCGCTGGATCGGAAGTTGTTTTCTTGAAGGCTATCAATGGTGGAAGTTCATCTGATAGCGGCGTTTTGAGAATCACGCCACGATCTCTTTTACGACACGGCCGTGCACATCGGTGAGGCGGAAGTCGCGGCCGGCGTGGCGGTAGGTGAGTTTTTCGTGATCGAGACCTAACAGGTGGAGGATGGTGGCGTGCCAGTCGTGGATGCTGACTTTGCCATCGACGGCTTCGTAACCGTAGTCGTCGGTGATGCCGTAGCGGGCGCCGGCTTTGATGCCGCAGCCGGCCATCCACATGGTGAAGGCGCCGACGTTGTGGTCGCGGCCGTCCTGGCCTTCGGCGTGCGGGGTGCGGCCGAACTCGCCGCCCCAGATGACGAGGGTGTCTTGCAGCAGGCCGCGCGATTTCAGGTCGGTGAGCAGGCCGCGCAGGGGCAGATCGACGGCGGCGCAACTGGCGGGCAGGGCTTCGCCGAGGTTGAAGTGGTGATCCCAATCGCCGTGGTTGATTTCCACGAAGCGCACGCCGGATTCGATCATGCGGCGGGCGAGCAGGCACTTGCGCCCGAAGTCGTCGGTGACGGGCTCGCCGATTCCGTAGAGTTTGCGGGTGGCCTCGGTTTCCTTTTCGAGGTCCATCACGCCGGGCATCGCGCTCTGCATGCGGTAGGCGAGTTCGTAGGATTGAATGAGGCCTTCGATCTGCGGATCCTGGGTTTCGCGGCTGAGTTTGGAGTGGTTGAGCGATTGGATGAGGTCGAGTTCCTTGCGCTGGGCATCGGGGGTGAGGGCGGATTTCAGGTTGGCGACCTCGGCACTGGAAATGGAGCGTTTTTCCACGCCGATGCGGGTGCCTTGGAATTGGGCGGGGAGAAAGGCGCTGCCGTAGTTCTGCGCGCCGCCGAGTCCGCTGGGCGGGGCGAGGGTAATGAAGCCGGGGAGGTTGTCATTGAGCGAACCGAGGCCGTAGTGCGTCCACGCGCCGAGCGAGGGGCGGACGAATTGCGAGCTGCCGGTGTGCATGCGGAGGTAGGCTTGTGGGTGAGCGGGGACTTCGGTCTGCATGCCGTGGAGGAAGCAGAGATCGTCGGCGCAGGCGGCGAGGTTAGGGAAAAGTTCGGACATGTAGTGGCCGCTTTGGCCGTGTTGGGAAAATTTCCAGCGCGAGCCTAACAACTGCGTGCCGGGGCGCGGGCCGGGCTTGCCGGTGTCGGCGTTGAGCTTGGGTTTGTAGTCGAAGGTATCGACGTGGGACGGCGCACCTCTCATGCAGAGGAAGATGACGCGTTTGGGCGATTTTTTAGCAGGTTCCGAGGCGAGGGCGGAGAGGCCGAGCCAGCCGAATCCGAGCGATGAGGTTTGGAGAAATTGGCGGCGGTTCATGGTGGTGGTTGGGTTCTGTTAGTTTTGGAAGAGGAAATCGGCGCTGCCGAAGAGGGCGCGGCAGATGGCTGTCCAGGAGGTGAGGTCATCGCCACCGAACTTGCGGGCGGCGGCGAGTTCCTCGGGCAAAGGCGCTCGTCCGTAGGCGAGGCGGCAGGCGAGGTCGAAGCGTTGGTCGAAGCCGTTCGCTTTCATCACGCGCTGCGCCATGGCGGTGGAGACTTTTGCGACGAAGTCGTCGTTCATCAGATAGAGCGCCTGCGGCGGGACGATGGTGGTTTCGCGCGCGCCGCGGACGAAGGCGGGATCGCTGAAGTCGAAGACGGCGAGCGTTTCCGCCTGCACGGTGCGGGCGATGGGCAGGTAGAGGCTGCGGTGGGTGTGGTTGGCGGTTTCGATCTGGCTTTCCTTGAGTGCCATGAAGCGGTCGCCGCCGATCGGGCCGTCGCCGGCGAGGGCGATCATGGAGCCGAGGGGGGCTTTGGCATCGAGCAGGCCGCTGGCGGCGAGCATGGAATCGCGGATGGTTTCGGCATCGAGGCGGCGGGTGTTCGCACGCCAGAACAGGCGGTTGTCGGGATCGGCGAGGTGGTTTGCCTCCACGTGCATGCTGTCGAGTTGATAGACATTGCTGCTGACGATGCGCTTGATGAGACGTTTGATGCTCCAGCCATCGGCGATGAAGTGTCGGGCGAGGTAGTCTAACAATTCCGGATGCGAGGGGGCGACGCCACTGGCGCCGAAGTTGTCCACGGTTTCGACCAAGCCGCGACCGAAGAGCCAATACCAGACGCGATTGACGATGACGCGGGAGGTGAGGATGTGGTCGGGTGAGGCGAGCCACTCCGCCAGTTCACGGCGACCGCTGGTGCCGGCGGGAATTTGCAGTGGTTTGCCGTGGGCGAGGATTTCGGGAACTCCGCGTGCGACCTTTTCCGATTCCTTGTCGATGCTGCCACGGATGAAAAGCGGGCTGTCGGCAATGGTGAGGAATCCGCTGTCCGGGCGCTTGCTGGCGTTCGGGCCGCCGCGTCTCACGGCACGACGGTCAACGGGCGGGGCGACGGTAGGTTTGTCGAGCACGCCGATGATGCGGGGTTTCACGCTGCCGTCGGGGTGGAAGGCGTCGAGCTCCATCTGGATGCGCTTGGCCTGAGTGATGATGCGGACGACCTCGAAGCCGGTCATTTCCCCGCCGCCTTCCTGCCGTGCGCCTGGTCTGCGTGAGGCCATGGCGGCATCGCGCTGCTCGATGAGGCGGTCAAGCTGGGCTTTCTTTTGCTGCCATTCGGCGGGATCCATGGAGCGGTCGACGGTCTTGAGGCCCGAATTTTCCGGCGCATCAATGAGGGTGGAGGCGTTGCGCTCGCGGACACCGCCTGCGGTGCCGTAGCGGGTGTCGGTGCTCAGGAAAATTCCCGCGATGGAGGTGTAGTCCTTTTGAGAGATCGGATCGAACTTGTGATCGTGACAGCGGGCGCAGGAAACGGTGGTGGCCATGAAGGCCTGCGACACAGTATCGATTTGTTCGTCGGCGAGATCGACCGCGAACTGGCGCGGATCGGTGCCGTTGAGAGATTTCTGACCGATGGCGAGGAAGCCGGTGGCGATGAGGTTTTCCGCGCGCTCGGTATTGTTTTTGGCGGGCAGTAGATCGCCGGCGATTTGTTCGCGAATGAACTGGTCGAAGGGCTTGTCCTTCGCTAAGGAGTCGATGACGTAGTCGCGGTAGCGCCATGCTTCGGGCAGGGTGACATTGGTATCGCCGCCGGTGGTTTCCGCGTAGCGGGCGACATCGAGCCAATGGCGACCCCAGCGCTCGGCGAAGGCGCGGCTATCTAACAATTTGTCCACGAGGTTTTCGGCAGATGCGCCGGGCTCTGGTGGTAGTCCTGTTAGGTCGAGGGAAAGGCGGCGTATAAGGGTGGCGTTGTCAGCGCGGCCGACGGGCTCGATGCCTTTTTCCTCCAGTTTGGCGAGGACGAAGCGGTCGATATCGGTTTTGGCCCAGGTGGTGTTTTTAGTGGTTGGAACTTCGGGATTGGTCAGTGGTTGATAGGCCCACCAATCTTTGGCGGACATGCCATCATATTTTTTGGCGGCGGCCTTGCCCTCGCGGGGATCTGGGGCACCGGATTTCACCCAGGCCTCGATGTCGGCAATGACGGCGTCGGGCAGCTTGCCGCCCTTTTTCTCCGGAGGCATGCCGGTGTCTTCATCGTGCCAGCGGATCGCCTGGATGAGCAGGCTTTTTTCGAGATCGCCCGGAACGACCGCCGGGCCATTCTCGCCGCCGGTGCGGATGCCCTCGCGGGTATCGAGCTGCAAGCCGCCCTTCGATTTACCCGCTTCCACTGAATGGCATTCGTAACAATGCTTCACGAGCACCGGGCGGATTTTCGTTTCGAAAAAATCATCGGCGGAGGCGCTGAGAGCGGTGACGAGCAGAATGCCAAGGATGGATGAGTGTTTCATACAAAAGATGAAACACTGGCCGGATAAATGCGGCCCGTAGCATGGGATAAATTTGGATTTATCTTATGACTGAGCTCCGGGATAGGCCTTGAGTTCGATTTGGAAAATCTCGCTTAGCGGCAGGGCGGTGATTTTTTCGGTCATCGGGTAGCGCCGGGTTCCGGGATAGACCACCCAGAGGTGTTCGAGTTTGAGGTCGTCCAATGCAACGTGCATGGACTTTGTCGTCTTGGGCGCGTCGCTACATTTGAACTCGAAACCCCACTTGCGTCCGCGCCTGAGCAGCAGCAAGTCCAGTTCCGCTCCACGCTGTGTCGCGTAAAAATAGGCATCGCGCTGTCCGTGGGCGATGAGCGTTTGCTCGAGGGCGAAGCCTTCCCAACTCGCTCCGTAGGCGGGATGTCTTGGAAGGTCCATGGGGTCCTCCATTCCGAGCAACTGATGAAGGACACCGCTATCACGCAGATAGAGCTTGGGCGATTTTACAAGTCGCTTGCCGAGATTCTCAAACCACGGTGGCAAGAGTCTGACCATGAATGTGCCTATCAGAATGTCACGATAACGATCAGCGGTCGCTCGATTCACGCCCATGGCCTCTGCGAGGCGACTGGCGTTCCATGTCTGGCCATGGTAATGGGCAAGCATCGTCCAGAAGCGCCGCAACGCTTCGGGAGCCGCCATGAATCCGAGGTTGGAAATATCCCGCTCCAAAAACGTCCGCCCAAAAGCCGCATGCCACTCCATGGCCTCCGCATCGTTTACGGCAAGAAATGCCGGAGGAAATCCACCCCGAAACCAGAGTGGATGGAGGCTTTCGGCACCGGTCTCTTCCAGCGAGAGTCCCGAGACATCGACAAACTGGATACGCCCCGCCAAAGATTCCGAAACTCCTTTGACCATTTCCCATGAAGCGCTGCCCAGAAGCAGAAATCGAGTGGATCGATCCGGCCGATCACAGAGGGGACGCAGCAAGGTGAACAATTCCGGCAAGCGCTGGACTTCATCGAGAATGACCAGCCCTTCACACTGAGCGAGCACGGTTTGCGCGCTTTGCGAAAGTGCGTCCCGATCTGCAGGTAACTCGAGGTCGAAACGTGTGACCGGCCCCACCCACTCCGCCTCCACCTGCCGCGAAAGCGTGGTCTTACCCACTTGGCGGGGGCCGAGAACCCCCACTGCCGGTGAATGCTCCAAGCGGTTGAGGATATCCACAATGATCGATGTTCGTTGGATTTGTTGTTTTTTGCTCACTTGAGCAAGTGAAATACAACAATCTATTGATCTGTCAATCAATAATTGTAGTAAATTGCATTATTAAATATCAATTTTACTACAATAATGACTTGGCGGATTCCCCGTTTTATCAGATGGGGGGAACTCAGGGCGTATCGATCACGTCGTAGGGGGCGACGCCGTTGCTGCGGATGCGGTGGAAGCTGCGGTCGGAGGTGGCGGCGGGGACGGTGCGCTGGGTTTGAAAGGCGGAGCCGGTGGCGGGCACGGTGGGGAGGGTCGTCCAGTCGGTGAGGTCGGCGCTGGTTTCGACGACGTAGTTTCCGCCTTCGGCACTGTCCCAGCGGAGGGTGACGGTGCCGCCGGAAGGTTGCAGGCTGTCGATGCGCGTTTCGGTATTGGCACCGCCCTGATAGGTGGTCACGTTGGGTTGTTCGATGGCGTTGAAGCCGACGGTGCTGGCGGCGGCCCAGTTGCCACCTTGTTTCACGCCGTAGTATTGGCGGCCGATGATGTAGGGGTAGGCGGGCTGGAAGGAGGCATCGAGCGTGACGAAGTAGGCGTAGGTGCCGTTGGGGTATTCGGGGGTGACGCACCAGCGGCCATTGCATTCATCAAGGTCGAAATGCGTGCCTTGGGTATAGCCACGATCGCCGAGGTAATCGAAGTCTTGCAGATACCAGCCGATGGGGAAACTGGCGCTGACGGCGGGGCCGGTGGCGGCGTCGTTGACCGGGCTGATGCCGTGTCCAGAGCGGATGGCCCAGGCGGGCAAGGTGGTGCGTCCGGCGGTGTTGAGGTTGGTGGTGCCGAAATTTCCATCGCGCGGGACGAAGCCGCTGATCATGCGACGGATGGGGCTGTTCGGATCATTGGCGGTGGCATAGGCGTAGGGGCCGTAGATGGGGTAGCCATCGAGGCTCCAGCCGAGGATGGGGCTGTGATCGGGTGCGCCTGCGGCCTCGGTGTAAGTGTGGGTGGCGGGGTTGTAGTCCATGTGGTCGCCCATTTCATAACGCAGCGCAAAGGGGCTGATGTGGTGGTGGCTTTCTCCGGTGAATGGCTGGTGGGCACCGGCGGGATCGAAGGTGAGGCCTTCGGCGAGGCGAGCATTGCGGGTCCAGTACTCGGTGCCGGCGGCTTGGGTATCGATGTCCGCAGTGCCGTTCCAATAAAAGGCATCGAGCTGGTTGTGGATGATGGCCGTATTCACCCAGAGGGCGATGGGGCCGAAGTTGGTGTTGGTGCGGGTGGCGGCGGGAACCGGCACGCGGGGGATGCGGGCGAGCATGTCCCATTGGTTGGGGTAGTTGACGAAGAGTTGGGTTTTCGCGGCGTCGAAATACCAGGGACCCATGGTGTAGTGAGGCATGGAGGAACCTTTGACATAGACCCAGTTCGCGCTGACGCGGATGCTTTCGATGCCGGCGTAGGCGGGCAGGTCTTGTCGTCCGTTGCGCACGGGCCCTTCGGGTGCCCAGGTGGTGTCAGAGATGCCGTTGAGGGCGCGGTTCTGGGTGCGATAAATGCGGGCGTATTCGGCACCAGTAACTTTTTGCCACTGGGTCTCGGGTGGAAGGCCTATCAGGTTGGGTGGCGAAATGTTTCCGGCCAATACGGCTGTTAGGGAGTCGTAGGCCGCTTGGGCATTGGAGTTGAGAGCGGCGAGAAGGAGGTTGGTTTGCTCGTCGGGATCGGTGGGCAGGAAATGCAGGCGCTCGCTGCCGTTGCCGAAGCGGATCAGCTTGTAATCGCCAAGGCGGACGGTGGTGCCGCTTTTGTCCGAGGTCACGGTGGAGCCCGATAGCTGAGCCGAGGCGGCGCGTGCGGTGAGGGATTGGTTTTGCAAAAGTGGCAGCAGGCTGCGGCTGTCGATAGGCTTGAGCGCGGGCTGGGTGGCGGCGACATTGATGCCTGCCATTTCGAGGATGGAGGCATAGAGATCGACGGCATGGACCAGGTCAGGGATTTCACGATTCGTGCCCACCACGCCCGGACCACGGATGATCAGTGGCACGCGGACGCCGCCTTCGTAGAGGGACTCCTTCGAGTGGCCGTTGCTGAAGGGGGGCTGGATCACTTGGTTCGGCGTGCCGTTGTCGCCGATGAAGATGATCCAGGTGTTGGCGAGAACAGCGGGTGGGATGCTGTTGAAGAGTCGACCGATCTCGGTATCGAGCGCCTGGATGGCGGCATTGAAGTGGGTGCGCAGGTTGGTGTTGATGGGAAGGGTGGCCCAGTTCGGCACGGTGGTGTCGTAGGTGTGGAGGTTGTTGGGTGGTTTGTGGAAGGGACTATGTGGCGCGTTGTAGGCGACCCAGGCGAACCATGGGTTGCTGCCTTGTGCGTTGATCCAGTCGATGGTGTCGTTCGTGGTGTCGGTGGTCGCGTAGGTGGTGGTGCTGTTTTCCGGTCCGATGACGCCATTGATGGTTTTGGTCCATGCGGTGTAAGTGCCGGTGCCATTATTTCCCCCAGTGAGTCCGCCATTCAGACTGCCCGCGAAATGCGGCCAACCGGCGAGATTGGCGGGATCGTTCGCCATGTTGTTGCTGATGGACAAATGCCATTTGCCGAAATGGGCGAGCGAGTAGCCAAGGGTGTTGTTGGCCGCGAAGGCGCGCGGCAACGTGAACTCGCCCGCCATGAGTTGGCCGTCGTTGGCGGAGACAGCAGTGGTGACGCCGTGGCGAAAAGGCATCCTGCCGGTGAGCATGGTCGCCCGCGTCGGCGAGCAAGTCGGATGGGCGTAGGCGTTGCGGAACTGCACGCCGTTCGCCTTGAGCGCATCGATGTTTGGCGTAGGCGGAAGCGCGGCACCGGGAGTGCTGTTGTAAAGCGCGAGGCTATCGGTGCCGAGGTCATCCGCGATGATGAGCAAGACATTGCGCTGTTGAGCCGTTGCTGTGGCGATCATGATGAACGCGAGAAAGAGGCGGCAAAACGTTTTCATATACACTGATGAAACCATGGCGGGATAAATGGAGCGGCAAGGCCAGGATAAATTCGCATTTATCTTTTGCGGGGCAGTGGGAAATTTCGTAGCGTACTGTATCCATGCGCATCTTGCTGTTAGAAGATCAGGAAAGTTTACGAAACTCCACCCGCAAGGGCTTGGAGGAGATGGGCATTGCCGTGGATGCGGTGGAGGACGGCGATGTAGCGCTGATGCAGGCGCTCGAAGTGCCCTACGATGCGCTGGTGCTCGACATCATGGTGCCGGGGCGCGACGGGCTGAGCATTCTGCGGGTATTGCGGGAAAAGAAAAACGCCACGCCCGTGATTTTACTGACCGCACGCTCGACGCTGCCGGAAAAAATCGAGGGCTTGAATCTGGGTGCCGATGACTATCTCACCAAGCCGTTTTACATCGAAGAACTCGCCGCGCGACTGCGGACCGTGGCGCGCAGGCATGCGGGAGCGGCCACCCATTTGCTAGAGGTGGACGATTTGCACATGGATCTGATCACGCGCAAGGCCTCGCGCGCTGGCATTGAGATCGAGCTATCGGCGCGCGAGTTTCAGTTGCTGGAATTTCTGATGCGCACGCCCGGACGGGTGTTCAGCCGGGTGCAGATTTACGAACAGGTCTGGGGCTATGGCATGGACTTGGAGAGCAATCTCGTGGAGGTCTATGTCCAGCGCTTGCGGGCGAAGATCGACAAAGACAGCGACAAAAAACTCATCCGCACCATCCGTGGCGCGGGCTATGCCCTGGGAGGTGCAGGATGAGTGGCAAACGCAGCGCATCGTTCCGGATACGGCTCGCATTGCAGACGATGCTCGTCGCGGGCCTCGTCGTGACCGGCTTCGGCGCGGGGGCCTGGTGGTTCGCACTCGACCAGCAAGCACGCAATTACGACCTGCGCATCGCTCAGGAGGCGCGACGGCTGTGGACGCAACTCACACCGCGCGATCGCGAGGAACACATCGCACAGGCAGTGACGAAAATTTTCGGCGACAGCGATCAACAGGTGGCGGTGTCAGTGATCTGGCACGCGGAGGGAAATCACTCGGCGACATTTTCCGGCCCCGCAGTGAATGAAATGAATCGCTCTGCCTTCGTCAGCTATCTGCCGCAAGGAAACGAAGTGATCAGGAGCGCCGTGGACTCCGAGAGTCTCACGCGTCCGGCGCGTGCCTTGTCGCCCGGCATCGGTAATACCGGCGCGCCGCGTCGTCCCATCATGCCGGAGATCCGCACACCCGATTTTTTCACGGTCAGCGACGCGGCGGAAAAGTGGCGTTTCGGCGCCTTTAGCAATCCGCATTATACGGTGTTCGTCGGCCTATCGCGCGATGCGCTGCAGGCAGACGCACGCGGCACCGCACTGTGGTTCGCGGGGGGCGGCGTCATGGCCCTGCTGATCGCAGGGATCGGCGCGTGGTGGGCCTCGGGACGGGCCATGCGTCCACTCGATCGCATTGTTTCTCTCTCGAACCGGATGAGTGCGGGAAATCTCAACGAACGCATCCCGCTGCACGGTGGCGATGACAGAGAGTTTGCCCAACTGATCGGTGCCTTGAACAACATGACTGCAAGGCTGGAGCGGAGCTTCGAGCAATCAGCACGCTTCACCGCCGATGCCTCGCACGAACTCAAGACACCGCTGGCGGTGATCCAGAGCACGCTCAACGATGTCCTGCGCAGCGACGCGCTGGATGACGAAACCCACCAACGCCTCAGCGTGGTGCTGCATCAAATGTCGCGGCTGAAACACATCACGCACAGCCTGCTGCTGCTGTCCCAGGCCGATGCGGGCGAACTACCAGTGCGGCGTGAGCGCTACGATCTTTCCCGCGATCTCGCGACCTTGATGGATGATGCCGAGGCGCTTTGCGAAACGGCGGGACTGACTTTGGAGAAACACATCGAAACAAGTGTCTTCGTCGAAGCCGACCGTGCGCTGATGCACCAGGTGTTTCACAATCTTGTGAGCAACGCTGTAAAACACAGCACACCCCAGGGACGGGTGCGGGTGCGACTGAGCAGAGATACAATACGCGTGCGCTTCGAGATTCAGAACAGTTGCGCCGCCATGTCCGGGGAAGTGAAACGCCAATTGTTTGATCGCTTCTATCGCGCGGAAAATTCACGCAGTGGCGAGGGCTTCGGCCTCGGTCTCAACATCGCCTTTGAACTGGCACGGGCCAATCGGGCGACGCTCGAACTCATGCAGACAGAGAACGGGATGATCGGATTTTCCGTTAGCCTCCCGCACCCCACACCGACGGAGCCATGAAAACACTCTTCTTGCTTGCGGGAATCCTGCTGCCATCGCTGACAGCCGCACCGTTGCATGTGGCTTTTGTCCATGAGGCCGATGGCAAACCATTGGCACTGGATTCACTGCGTCATACCAACGCTGCCGGAGAAACGTATTCGCTTTCCCGTCTCGATTGGCTCGCAACGGAAATTTCGCTCACCACGGCGGATGGGGTCCACCACCCGTTCGCCGATGCCGTTGCCTTCGTGTCCGGCAAGGGTGGCGCGGTGACGCTGGGCGAGGCGCCCACCGGGCAGATCACCTCGCTCACCTTCCACATCGGTCCGAATGAAAAAACGAACCATGCCGATCCCGCCATCCACCCACCGCGGCATCCGCTCAATCCCAACGTCAATCGCCTGCACTGGGATTGGCAGGGCGGCTACATCTTTCTCGCTGCCGAGGGGCTGTGGCGGAAAGCAGGGGCGGGCAATGACGCCCTCGGAGGATTCGCCTATCATTTCGCTCGCGATCCGAACCGCACCCGCGTGACGCTACCGCTTGATTTCCAAGCGCGACAAGAAAGCACGGTGATTGTGGCACTGGATGCGAAAAAGTTGTTAGAAAAACTCTCCTTTTCCACAGACGGGGCGACCACTCACTCCATCGAAGGAGACCCCGTGGTGGGTAAACTCAAAACCGGACTCACCACCGCCTTTCGTGTGGTGAACATCGAGACCACCGCCCTGCCCGCACCCACCATCAAACCCAAGCCCATCGACCTGCCCGCGCATCCGCAAGGGTATCCGCTGACCTTGCCGCGCCATGTGCCGCTGCCATCGCTGCCCCTGGACAACCCGCTGCTGGTGCAACGCGTGGCCTTGGGAGAGCGGTTGTTTCACGAAACAAAACTCTCGCGCACCAACGCAATCTCCTGCGCCTCCTGTCATCAGGGCAAGGAGTTGTCCGACCCGCGCCGCTTCAGCCCGGGCGTGGATGGAAAACACGGCACCCGCCACGCGATGCCGCTGTTCAACCTCGCGTGGAAATCGAGTTTCTTCTGGGACGGGCGCGCGCCATCACTGCGCGAGCAGGCACTGATGCCCATCGTGGATCCCTTGGAAATGAATGAAACCCTCGACAATGTCGTGGTGAAACTCACCGCCGACCCCGCCTATCCGCCGCTCTTTCGCGCCGCTTTCGGCTCGGGAACCATCACACCGCAACACATCGGCTTGGCTCTGGAAAACTTCCTGCTCACCCGCGTGAGCTTCGACTCCAAATTCGACCGCGCCTTTGCCGGAAAAGAAACACTCACGGCACAAGAGAAACGCGGCTTTGAGTTATTCTTCACCGAGTCCGAGCCGCGCATGGGACGCCGCGGCGCCGACTGTTTCCACTGCCATGGTGGTGCGAATTTCACCGACCACTCGTTTCACAACAATGGACTCGCGACGTCCACAGATCTGGGATTGGAGGCATTCACCGGGCGCCCCACCGACAGGTATAAATTCAGCACGCCGTCCCTGAGAAACATCTCACGCACGGCACCCTACATGCACGATGGCCGCTTCGCCACGCTGGAGGAAGTGATCGAGCACTACAACGCCCCGCCTCGGCCCAGTGCCACGCTTGATCCCAACCTCGCCAAGCATCCGCAGGGACTCGGCTTGAACGAAGAAGAAAAGGCCGCGCTGATCGCATTTCTGAAGAGCTTGTGAGAAATCCAGCGTTCGCATTCATGCTGGCGACCGGCAGGAGTTACCTTGAGAATGAGATGGAAACGATACATTTCTCCCCACGTGCCATCCGTCAGGCGGTAGTCGTCCACGGCATGGCAACCGAATCAGGCGCGGACCATGGGAATGCATCCGTCCTTGGATCTCAGCGCGAGACTTTCACCCTGAGGAAGCGGCTTGATGCGTCCGCGATGTTGACGATGTCCCGGATTTCCACGGTCTTCACACCTGCAGTCGCGCTGTCCCCGCCTACATAGCCGGGGCCGGTGAAGGGAGCGCCGTTTGTGCTGGTGGCGAGGGTTGTCCAGGTTCCAGTTAGATCGCCGACTGCCTGCACCTCGATGGTCAAATCCGAACGTGCGGGATCCCGTTGCAGGATCAACCGCAGGCGGTCGCCTTCAGCGTAGGAAACGAACTCCGCGGCTGGCGAGGCCGACTGGCCGATGGGTGACAGCACGAGTCCGTATTCCAGCAGATTGAGGAGGCCGTCGCCATCGAAGTCGTCGTTGTCACCGATGCCAGCAGTGGCATTTCCGAATTGTGCCTGCCGCCAGGCCTCAATTGGAGCGAGCACGGTGATCGTGAAGGTTTGCGGAGTGCTCGTGTTCACACCACCGTAGGCGATGCCGCCGTTGTCGATCGCAACCACGGTGATGCTGGCTGTCCCGCCGCTGCTTCCCGGCGTGAAGGTCAGGGTTCCGTTGCTGGAAATCGTGGGTTGAACGGTGAAAAGGGCGTTGTTGTTCGTGGTTACCTGGAAGGTCACCGTCTGACTCGTTTCGGCCACCGGGCCGGGGCTGATGCTGGAGGCAAAGCTTCCGGTGGTGGACGGACCGGAGTTTGCCAACACCGTCACTTGGTAGGGCAATCGGCTGCTGGTGTAGATCTGACCACCCGCAACGGCTGCGACGAGCTTGCTGCCGTCCGCGGAGGTGGCGATGGTTTGCCAGGTTCGGGTGTTCTCGCGGGCGATCCAGGTCACCCCGCTGTCGATCGAGGTGTAGATCTGGCCGTTCTTCACCACTGCGGCCAGTTTGCCACCGTCCGCCGATGAGGTGATGCTCCACCAGTTTCGTGAGCTGTCTCGCGGGGTCCACGTGACGCCGCCGTCCGAGGACGTGTGGATCTGCCCGTTTTGCACAATCGCCGCCAGCTTGCTTCCATCCGAGGATGAAGTGATGCCTCCCCAATTCCGAGCGGACTCCCGGGCAGTCCAGGTGGCTCCGCCATCGGTCGAGGTGTAGATCTGGCCGCCACTGACTTCCGCCGCGAGCTTCATGCCGTCCGCCGAAGAAGTGATTCCATTCCAGAGGCGTGAGTTCTCGCTCGCCGTCCACGTGATGCCGCCGTCGGTCGACGTGCTGATCTGCCCAAAGACGGCGACGGCCGCGAGCTTCAGGCCGTCCGCCGAGGAGGCGATGGAGGACCAGCTGGCATTGCTGGCACGTGCGGTCCACGTGACCCCGCTGTCGGTCGAGGTGTAGATCCGTCCGCCGAGTTCCACGGCCGCGAGCCTGGTGCCGTCTGCCGATGAAGCGATGGAACCCCAGTTGCGGTTGTTTTCGCGGGCCGTCCAGGTGACCCCGCTGTCGGCGGAAGTGAAGATCTGGCCGCCCTGGACCACAGCCGCCAGCTTGGTGCCGTCCGCGGAGGAGGCCAGCGTCTTCCAAGTGCGGTTGCTGTCCCGGGGAATCCATGCCGCCCAAGATTCAGGAAGGTTGAAGCTGGGAGGAACGTTGGGGGTGACATAAGTGAAGAGGAACACCGCGTCGCCGACTGTGGGATTGAACACGGTCACCTCTGATGTGCCGGCAGCTCCAGCCGGAGTGACGGCCATGATCGTCGTATCATTGACCACAACCACCCCTGATGCTGGATTGCCACCGAACGTCACTGCCGTGGCTCCGGTGAAATTAGTTCCCGTGATCGTGACGCTCGTGCCGCCCAAGGTGCTGCCGCTGGAGGGTGAGACTCCGGTGACAGTGGGTACCGGAGGGGTTTTACCCGAAGATCCTGCCTGATAAATAGCGAGAACCTCGGCTGCGGAAAGGGCGCGGTTGTAGATCGAAAGTTCATCCACCTTGCCGTCGAAGGGAAGAGCGCTGCCTGCATAATTGCCGACGTAAATGTCCGCGGTCCGCGAGCCGAGGTGCAAAGTGAACGGCTCGCTCAGCACTTGAGCCCCGTTGATATAACCCTTTGCCGTGCTGCCGTCATACGTTGCCGCCACATGCGTCCAGACACCCACCGGAGAAGCGAGGGAAGCAGAATACCGATCAACCCCTTCGCCGACGAATTGAAGGTTGAAATTGCCGCCCGAATACGTGATCCCAACTTGCCATGCGTCACTTGAGCCGTTGCGCTTGGCCACGGTGACGGCGTTGGTCGCACTGTTGAAATTGACCCAATACTCGACGCTCATCTGCGCGGTCTGGAGGCTCGCCGAGTTGGGAATGCGGACGTAATTGGCGACGTTTGCGTTGAAACTGAACGCATTTCCGACTTTTCCAGCCACATAGGGAACCGAGCCATTCACCACGCCCTGGTTGCCGTTGCCGGTCGCATCTTGGGCATTCCCTTCCGCTTTCAGCCAGGCGACCGGGTCGGTGGGGGTCTGCGCCGCAAGCGGTAGGGCGAGTGATGCAAACAAAACATAGGCGAGACCTAGGAAGGATTTCATGGGAGGAGATATCAGGAGCTGGAAAAATTGTGTATGTAGCAAGCTTTTAAAAGGCCATTCACTGCGATGCTGCAGCTGTTAGCAAGTTCTATTTGTTTCAAATGCTGTCGGGCGGGGCCCCGCGGCCACCTTTGCCCAACCCTTGCGGAGCATCGCTTCGATGCCACACGTGCCGCCACTCATGCGGGTTACCGCTCCAGTTTCGCACTCCCATCCTGCCCATCGATGGATTTTTTCACCGACGCTTCATCACGACTTCACAATCCCCTGTCACTCTCGCGGCATGGAACAACATGACGTCACGATCATCGGTGCGGGATTTGCGGGGCTGGCTTGTGCGCGGAAGGCGGCGCAGCAGGGCAGGAAAACAGTGGTGCTGGAGCGCAAGGCCTGTCCCGGCGCGAACATGCGCACCACCGGCATTCTCGTGAAAGAGGCGGCTGATTTGCTGCATCTGCCCGCGCACCTGGGACGCACCATCAGCGGGGTGCGACTTTATTCTCCTAACGGAAAATGGATCGACCTCACCTCGCCGGGTTATTCGTTTGTCGCCACCGACACGCCTGGCATGATGCGCTGGCTGGCACAACAAGCGGAATCCGCGGGTGCGGAGATCCGGCTCTCGCAAAATGTTTCCCAATTCCGCAAGGAACATGATGCGGTCGTGCTGCCGGAGGCCAGTGTGCGAACGCGTTTCCTCGTCGGCTGTGACGGTGCGCGCTCGAATGTGGCTCGCGCGTTCGGCTTGAGCGAGAACCGCGATTTCCTCATCGGTGCGGAAGCCGAGTATGAAGGCATCCAGGGCCTGGACCCCGATCGCTTGCACGTGTTTCTCGATTCCGCGCTGGCACCGGGCTACATCGGCTGGATCGTTCCCGGCGTGGGCATTAGCCAGGTGGGCCTCGCCGTGCGCAGACCGCACCAGCCCGATCTCGCGGCCTTCGAACAAAAAATCCGCTGCCTTTTCGATTTCAGCAGCGCCAAGCTCGTCGGTCGGCGCGGCGGCCTGATCCCCTGCGGCGGCGTGGTGAAACACTGGCACACTGATGGCGTGATGCTGCTCGGCGATGCGGCCGGCATGGTCTCGCCCCTCACGGCGGGAGGCATCTTTCCCTCGCTGCAACTGGGCGCGGAGGCAGGCCTGGCCATCAGCCGTTTTCTCACAGGCGAGCTCGCCGATCCGGCGGCGGAGTTGCGAGCCATGGTGCCGCGCTATGCCATGAAAAATCTCCTGCGCTGGTCCATGGATCACCTGGCCCTGCCGAATTTCCTCTACGATCTTGCGCTGGAAAATCCCCTCTTTCAGCGCATCGCACAAGTGCTGTTTTTCCATCACCGCGGCCTGTTCTGCAAGCAGGCATGGAAAGAGATCATGCACCTGCAAAAAAGCTTCACCTGAGCGCGCGGCACTGATGGACATTGCATGCACACCACGAAGCGGCTGACAAAAGGATGATTTAAATATTGTTGACACATCCATATCAGATGTTTAAACACTATTTTTAGATGAATGAAACATCCCTCATCACCGCTCTTCGATTATTCGACAAGCTCCTCAGCACAGGAAAATCCAGCCCCGTTTGGCTTGTTGTGGGGGGAGGAAGTGCTTTGCTCTTTCACCGGCTCAGCACGCGTCACACGAAGGATGTGGACGTGATGGCGCTGCGAGAATGGGAGGGCCATGTCGTGCGTGCCTACCCGTTGCCGGATGCGGTGAAAATCACCGCCACCAAGGTGGCCGAGGAATTGCGCCTCGATCCGCATTGGTTGAACGGAGCCGCATCCCTTCATAGCATCGATCTCGCCACACTCCCCTCATGGTTTTAGAAGGAACTTGATACGCGAGAATTCGGCAGCCATCTCAAAGTCAGCTTCATCGGACGCAAAGGTCTGATTTTGCTGAAACTATCCGCCGCCCTGGATCGCGATCAAAGGCGTGATCTCGAAGACCTTTCCTGCCTCAAACCCACCCGTGCCGAAGTGGAAGAGCTTCTCCTCTGGGTGCTCCGCAACATTCACGATACCACCACTCATCCCAAACTTCCCCATCTGCTTCACGAACTCGGATATGCCGACCTCATTCCACGATTCTCTTAACCGCCTCCGCACAGGGATGGTCGATCTTCTCTGGCACCAATGGTCTTCCGTCGGTGTGGCGGGATATCCGCGTACGAACGACGACCGCATCATCGATCCCGAGGCCCTCTTGCTCGCCACCACCCGCTTCGGTCGCTACGATTCGCGCTTGATGGACGAGTCGATCGACTGGCTGACGAAATTCGGACGCCGCATCAGCTTGCAACGCCTCCAAGGCCTGCATCGCAGTTGGCCCGGTGTCGCTGATCCGAGCGTTCTCTCCGCCATCGCCGAAGTGCTTGGTCAACAAGTCGCCCATCGCAAATGGCGTGTGCTCGTCGATCAAGCTCCGCCACCATCGCCGCCGGAACCGCTATTTCTCCGCAGCGACGGCTCCCCCGCCCCCCATTCCGGCGAGACTGACCCCATCTTTGCCAAACATGCCCTGTTGCGAGGAAAACTCGAACTGCGCGGCATGAGCCAGCCGCCCGATCCCCGCGCGCGGGAAACACTGGTCTTCACCCTGCGCGCCCTGTTCGGCGTAAATGCCCGCGCGGAAATCCTCGCCTGGCTGCTCACCCACGATTCCGGCCACCCCGCCGCCATCGCACGCGGGACCGGCTATTTCTCCAAATCCATCCAACACATCCTCAACGAAATGGAAGAATCCGCCCAGGTCCTCTCCGTCCGTCAGGGACGTGAAAAACACTTTCGCATGTACGCAAAAGACTGGCAATTCCTGCTCCCTCCAACAGCAGTAGGACAGCCGCCCTTTCCGCACTGGGTCGACTGGATGCCACGCTTTGCCGCCGTCACCCGCTTCGCGGAAACGCTGTCCCAGCCGGACATCGACAACCAACCGGTGTCCTTCCAGGCCAGCCAACTCCGCGAGGCCCTCGATGACGCCATGCCCGCCCTTCTCCAAGCCGGCATCACCCCTCATCTCCGCAGCTCACGCAAGCAACGCGGCAAGGAACTGATCCAGACCCTGCTCTCCGATATCGATTCGCTCCTTGTATAAAGGCATTCCTAATGCATTCCCCACAACCCGAACGGGGCGAAAACGATAGCCCGCCCCCCCGATAAACACGGTCCGATGGACAAGGGAGAGACGTTTCGTTAGAGGATGATCACTTCCCGTTCTTCTTCCCCTTACCCTTCGCCTTGCCGCCATCGCCGCCGCCCATGAGATCGGGCAGCGGCAGGTAGTCGAAATCGAGGATCATTTTCTCCGCGAGGGCGAGACGCAAGGACCGCTCCACAGCCGCGTGCTCGGGCTTACCGCTCAGATTGTTCAGCTCGGAGGGATCGGCATCGAGGTCATAGAGTTCATACACGCGACGCGGGGTGGTGAAATACGTCGCGACCAGTCCCGCGGCGAGTTTCCCCTTCTCATTCGCTTGCTGCATCTGGTTCCATGCGGCCCCGCCGGCGGAATCCACCGGAGCGTAGGGCAGCCACGGCGTGCAGTTGTAGATCAATTTGTAGCGATCGCTCCTGACGGCGCGGGAGAGATCGTAGCCGCTGTTTGTCATGCCTACCGTAACCGGAGCGCTGCCGTGCGGACCGCGTTCAAAAAAGACATGCTTGCGCGGCTCGTGCGTTTCCCCTTTCAGCAAGGGCAGGAAACTCACGCCGCTCATGCGGGACCCGTCAGCCACTCCGGCAGCGGCGAGCAGCGTGGGTGCCAGGTCCTCGCCGCTGAGCAACGCGCGCGACTCCGTCCCGGGTTTCACCACGCCCGGCCAGCGCACCAGACAAGGCACGTTACAGCCCGGATCGTAGAGCGAGCCTTTGCCATGCGGGAGCGCGACACCGTTATCGCCGATGAAAACAATCAGCGTATTCTCGAACTGACCACGTTTTTTCAACACCGCCAGGACCCCCGCGATGGTGGCGTCCAGGCGGTTCACCTCCGCGCAGTAGTCCGCCAACTGCGAGCGCACCCCGGGGAGATCGGGCCAGTGAGCGGGCAAGGTCAGTGAGGCGGGGTCGGGGCGGTAGGACGCGGGGGCATCCCACACATGATGCGGATCGCTGAAATTGGCCCACAGGAAAAAGGGCTTGTCCGCCGGCTTTTGGTCGAGAAAGGCCTCCAACTGCGACGCCACGACGCCATCGGCACAGACGTTGAGAAAATCCACCCGCTGCGCAAAGGTCTTGAGTTGATGTTTTTCGAAAATTTCCCCCATCTCACTCCCCAAGTGCCTCCCGGATCCATCGAGATGGTAGCTGCGTCCGCAAATGCCGGTGAAGTATCCCGCCTGCGATCGCAGCAACTCGGGGAACGTGATCTCGTCCTTCGCGAGCGGTGCCGAAAACCGCGTGATCCGCGCCGCCACCGGCGAACGCCCCGTCAGCAGCGCGGCGCGGGAGGGCACACACTGGGGCGCGGCGGTGAAAAAACGATGGAACTTCATCCCCTCGGCAGCGAGCTGATCCAGCGTGGGCGTCCTGACGTTTTTATCCCCATAACAACTCAGAAACGGATAGCTGTGGTCGTCACTGAGCAGGAAAAGCATGTTCGGCTTGGCCGCATATGACGAGTTCGCGAGGGCACATAACGAGAGAAGAAAGAAAAGGGTTTTCATGGAGGTCAATGATGGGATTTTTTGCGGCTAAGTCGATCATTTCGCGATTCGTTTTTTTCGGCAATACTGTTGACCCCGTGGCGGGATCAGCGGGCCTGCAGTGCCTCAATGAGGTAGCGAAGTTCCCCGGCTACCTCTTCCTCCGTCTCCACGGTCCCGGCGATTTCCTGACGGATGGCCTCGCCGAACTGCTGCCGCATGCGGTGAATGGCGACCTTGGCCGCCCCGGTGCTGATTCCTAACGCGGCGGAGGCATCGGCTTGCGATAGGCTCTCGACATCGCCAATCAGCCATGGCTTGAGCACCTCGAACTGTGCTGTCTTTCCCGCTTGTGCGAACGAATCCCGCACGGCATCCAGCCCGCGCCCCATCACCGCGAGTGCCCAGTGGCGGTCAAAGTAAGCATCGCTGACTTCGGCAACCGGATCCAATATGGATAGACCGGAGGAGGTTCCGCTGCCGCTGGTCTCGATCGATTCGATGACCACATCGCCACCGCGCTTCTGGCGGCCCTCGGCACGGCGGTTGTCGGCGAGGAAATGTTTTAAGGCCCCGAGCAGGTAGCAGCGGAAGCGGCCTTTCGCCGGGTCCGCCCTTTCCAACGCACCGCCCGCGAGCAGCCGCGAGAAGAACTCTTGGGTCAGTTCACGGCTGTCATCATCGTTGCGCCCCTCACGTTTGAGGAAGCGATAGACCGGCGTCCAGTAGGCCTCGCAGAGATCGCCGAGCGCGGCGCGGGCTTCGGGAGCATCGCCCTTGGCGCGCATCACCATGGTCCAGCGGGTGGTGTGGAACACGAGGTTTGCTTGCAAGGATGATGGCGGGTGGTCGGTCATTCGGAGGGAACGTGCGGTTCAGCGGGCAATCTTCATTTGTCTTGGAAAGTTGTCTCCACCTCGAGGACCAGAACCTCTTGGCGGGTTCCATCAGCACTACGGCGGCTGGCCAACTGGAATTCCCGGCGGTCCGGGCCGATGATAACGGGCGCGTCGGGCAGATCACCGGTGAAGTCCCAGCCGCTGCTATCCGATCCCGTGAAAGTGCTGAGTGTATCGCGACTGGATTTCACCGTAATGGCGAGTTCCCGGAAAATCCTGTCTTCCGAGTCAGGGACATTATATGCTCCTACATCAATGGTGAATGTGTCCGGTGAGAGGGTGGTAGCTTGGCCAGCGGTCGTGATGCGCTGTCCGCCCTTGCCATCACGCTGAACGAGGCGGAATGTGGCGCGAATTCCTGAATCGATGCGGATGGGAAAACTTACCTCCGGCCGCCCCCGATGCCACTCGATTCGATGGGTTTCGGCAACACCCTGGCGATCTTTTTCACCACCGCCGAAGAGATGGAGGCCGACCATGAGGAGGAGAGGCGCACCGACCGCCAAGAGCAATGCTATCAAAATGGGACGCCCCAGCCCGGGATGGAAGCGTTTGCCGTCTTCGTGCGCGACGCCCCGTGCCCAACGATCCATGCCCCGGACCAGGAGCCAAGCGGCAATCGTTGTAGTAAGTAAGAGGATCAGGAGTTCCAGCGTGCCGGCCCCCATGGCCACGATGGACAGGGAGCACAGGAACATGAACAGGATGGGCCAAGCCGTGGTGGCGAAGGTCGCGGAGCCGGTGCCGCCCTTGACTCCGCCTGATCGGCGGATTTCCGCCAGTGCCCGGGCACCGAGGATGAAGCCGATGACCGCACTGGTGAGGGCGGCAAGCACTCCAAGCAGAAAGAGAATCGCTCCGAGCACCTCCCCAGCTCCCTGCCCCCCGGATCCGTGGGGAACAGGTCTGCCGGCGGAAAGGGGCATGTAATACATGACGACCATGCCAATCGAGAGAGGGATACTGATGCCGGTGAGGATCGCGGAGGCCAGGCTGAAGCGGGCTACCTCTGGCGATCCATGCGAGTGCTCGATTTTTCGCGGTTGGGGAGCCGGGGTCTTGCCCAACGCTGCCACTTCGGTGCCCACCTCCCCGGCGGATTGGTAGCGCGCCTCCCGTTCCTTCTCCAAAGTCCGCATCACGATGTAGTCGATGCGTGCATCCATCGCCGCCTTTTCCGAGGGCAGGGCAAAGCGTCCGAGGGGCAGGCCGCCGGTGAGCATTTCGTATAGCACCACGCCGAGCGAGTAGATGTCGGCGCGCTGGTCCACATCGCCCGGTGTCTCGATCTGCTCGGGTGCCATGTAGTGCGGGCTGCCGAGCGCCGCGCCTTGCAGGGTCAGGGTGAAGTCCTGCTCGCGCTCCTCGCCGACGAGCTTGGCGATGCCGAAATCGGCAATTTTCACGCGGCCCTTGGAATCGATGAGGATATTTTCCGGCTTGATGTCGCGGTGGAGGATGCCTTCCTCGTGGGCGAACTTGAGCGCTGAGCAGAGGTGCTGCACCATTTCCAAAGCCTCCGCGGGTGTGAAACGTCCGGTCTGCATCGCCTGACGCAGGTTCACGCCATCGACCAGCTCCATCGTCAGGAAGCAGTAAGGCCCGGCGGTGCCGAAATCATGGATGCCGACGATGTTCGGGTGGCTCAGGCGGGCAAGCACGCGTGCCTCGCGGTTGAAACGCTCGACGAAGGTAGGGTCGCTGGCGAGATGGTGCGAGAGGATTTTGAGTGCGACGAAGCGATCGAGCTGCGGCTGGCGGGCCTTGTATACCGCGCCCATGCCTCCGACCCCGATCAATTCGATGATCTCCAACTCAGGAAAATGCGGGGCGATTTCCCCGATGCCGGGGGGCGTGGTGTGCCTTACCCCTGAAGTGGTGTTAGTGACGGTGGCAGCCGCCTCCATGGTGCACTTCGGGCACAAGCCGCCGGGGGCTTCATCCGGGATGACGGTGGCACACTTGGGGCAAATTGGTTGGTTGGATTGTTTCATGGCACCCTCTTACTGAGCCGTCACAGCAGCAAGGTTACAGGTTGGGGAAATTTTTTGCAAGGAAACCGGCGCTGCCGCCTGTGGAAGGCGGACTGGGTGGTGGGATCAAGGTTCGGTGTTCGCTTCACGTCCGGGTTTTCGTGGAACGAGTTCCTCAAGCGTGCCCCTCGGTATGCTGGGATCGCTGCGCTCACGGAAGAGGCCGGATCTTGTGGGGGAAAATTCCGGTGATTACGCACCCGGACATTCCCTCATCCACCCGCATCCGTCAGAAGCGCCCGGGTGCCGGGTTGCCAGGTGAGGCCCCAGTCGCGGAGGGCGGCGAGGATGGGGCCCAGGGCTTTTCCTTTTTCGGTGAGACGGTAGCCGAGGCGTTTGCTGCCATCGGCGGCGGGGACTTTTTCCACCACGCCATGGGCGATCAGGCGCTCCAGGCGCTCGCTCAGGATGTTGGTGGGGATCCGCTCGGGTGAAGCGGTAAAGTCCCTGAAACGGGAGCGCCCCAACCACAGGTCCCGCACCACCAGCAGGGTCCAGCGATCGCCTAACAGATCCAACGAGCAGGCCACCGGACAGACCGAACGCCGCGCGACTTCTGCGACACTCGGTGACGATGGTGAGGGGCGGGGCTTCGCTGACATGCCGAAAGCCTACTGGAAAATATACTTTCATTCCACAAGTATTTTACTTGCAAAATAAAAGCATTGTGCGAATCTGCCCACATGTCCGCCACCACTTCACCCACACTTGCGCCGCCGGGGGCCGGCTTGCCTTGGCCCGAACTCATGATCGCACGGGGGCTTTTTGCCCTGCGCTGTCGCACGGGGAACACGGAGTCGTTCACCCATCGTTTCATCGAGGAGCGGGAAAAAATCCGGCAACTGCTGCACTCGCTCGACGATGCCGCGCTCAGCACGCGTGTCCTGATCAAGCGCCCGCCGGGCCTGGAGGACAGCAGCCGGGATTGGTCGGTGCTGATGACGCTGGACCATCTGCGCATCGTGCACGGGGAGTTCATCCGCGTGATCGAGTCCCTGACAAACGAGACCATTCCCGCCGGAAAAGCCAGCACCGCCGCCGTAAAGCCCGACCCCCAAGTCACAGCGGACGTCATCCCGCGCTATGAGACTTCCTGCGAAAAACTACTGGCATCTCTCTCATCCGTGCGAAATTTCAAGACGCGCACGAAATTTCCACACCCGTGGTTTGGTCCCATGGATGCCCATGCCTGGCTCGCTCTGGCCGGTGGTCACATGGCCATTCATCGCGTCCAGATCGATCGCATCCGCCAAGGGCTGACGAGCGCCTGATAACCATGATCCAAGCCCGTGCGTGCGTTCACGGAACCGAATTTCCCCCCGTTTGCCCTCTTTACAAACTCTTAACAAAACTCCGCGAAACTCTCGCGAGACGGTGGAGTTTGATCTGGTGAAGCGGATGATCCTACGACCACCGCCCCACAACATACGAACCAAAGAATACGACAACCATGAAAACAACACTTAGCATCATCAGCCTGTTGGCCCTCGCCACCTCGATCACCTGCGCGCAAGACGCTCCCAAAGGCCCGAAAAAGCCCGGCAAGGATCATCCCGCTCCCGCAGAAATCTTCAAAAAGCTCGATGCCGATAGCAGCGGCTCGGTGAGTCTCGCTGAATTCAAGGCCAGCAAGCGCGCCCAGGAAAATCCGGAAAAAGCCGAGGAAATGTTCAAGAAAATCGACAAAGACGGCAACGGCGAACTGAGCCTCGACGAGTTCAAGAGCCACCGCCCACCACACAAACCCGGCGAAGGCGGCCCCGGCAAGCCTGGCGGTCCACGCAAGCCCAAAGGCGCGGGCGCACCTCCCGCCCAGTAAGATCATTCACTCCATCGCTCCACGGCCCCACGGGTCGTGGAGCGATTTTTTTTACCGCAAGATGACCTGCCATCGCACGCGCATCGTCAGAGCGATCAAGCGAGGGAGATGGATTCGACCTAACGATTTCGACACCTCAAAGTCATGGGCTCGCACTCGTCATCTCAGCCCATGGGAACAGAATTTCAGAATTTTTCAGAATGTACAGAAGTGAAAAATTGGGGGAATCAGAGATGATCTGTTTTCTGAGATAAAAAAATTCAGTGATCTCAGTGGATCTCAGTGTATTTGCCTCATGATTGAATGCAATTTGTTCGGCTATCTCCGCTACGCTCCGGTTGTGGCAAAAAAGCGAAAACCACGGTTGTCAAGCGATTCCCTAGCTTGATCGCCGTGTGCGCATCGTTGACAAACCCGCTCACGCACGGCAGGCTCTGACGCATGATCTCACTGCTACGCCTGCTGTTTGTCACACTGATCGCTACGGGAACGGGATGGGCCCAGCCATCACCGGCCGCTGCGGCCGAGCTGCCGAAGATTTTGCTCATCGGCGATTCCATTTCCGGGGGTTACCAACGTCAGGTCAAAAAGGCCTTCGAAGGCCGGGCCATCGTGGTGAAAAACGAAGGCAATGCCGAGTGGTCGGGCACCGGCGTGAAAAAAATCGACAGCTACCTCGGCGCTACCAAGTGGGACATCATCCACTTCAACTGGGGCCTGTGGGACATCTACGGTTGGGAATACCATCAGGAAGATCGCTCACCGGAAGCCTACGCCAAGCGGCTCGATGCCCTGGTGATTCGCATGAAACAAACCGGTGCCAAACTGATCTGGGCCACCACCACTCCCGCCTGCAAGGAGCCGGAAAAAACCATGCGCAACCGGTTCCAGCAGACAGTGCAAATCGCTCCCGCACAACAACAGAAGTATGCCGATGCCGCGCTGGCAGTGATGAAAAAACACGGCGTCGCGGTGAATGACCTGTATGCCCATGTCCTGCCCCACCTGCAGGAATTCGGCGTGGCGGCCGACGATGTCCACTACAACGCCGCGGGTTGTGATTTTCTGGCGAAAAAAGTCACCGCCGCACTGGAGGAGGCGCTGAAACAGAAAAAGTGAGTCGTTTCCGCCGCTCGCAGGGAGCGATGAAATGCAAGAGTCACTGACTCCCGAACCTACCGGTGAACGGCATAAAAAAATCTCAAACGGCACAACTCACCAACATCCACCCTCTTACCTCGCCTTACCCCATGGCGTAGCCATGATGGACCATAGCCGTGAGTTTCAACTCACGGAACCCATGCCCCGGAAAAACATCCGTGTCGCGTGAGTGACACAGGAAAACGAGACCCACGGGGAAAATGCCACCATTCCTGTGTCACGACGCGACACGATGATGGGACTCCATCAAAGTCCGTGGGTTGAAACCCACGGCTACATTCCTCCACCGCAACGCGGTGACCGCCCTCTGCATCGCGTCCCCAAAGGGCCAAGGGCCCGCACCATACCAGCCCAGGCCATCGGCCCAGGTCCCTTTGGAAAACATTTTTTAAGCGTCATTCCGCGCATTTCGCGATTCCCATTTCAAACGTTATCAGACAACATTCATCTATCGCAGCTTCCCCATGAAATCCTACACTGGCTACTGCTTGATCACGCCCGACGACCTGCACTGGCGGCCGTCGAACTTGATGAAAATCCCGAACGCCGATTTTCTCGAACGCACGGGCAGTGAAAACATCGGCGCACGACTCTGGCGCATGCCGCCGCAGAGTGCGAACACCCTGCACAAGCACATCCGCACCGAGGAATTTTACTTTGTGTTAGAAGGAACGGGGCGCATGCGTGTCGGCGAAGAAACCTTGACCGTGCCCCGCTACGGCGGCGTCTTGGTGGGGCCCGATCAATTGCGACAAGTCTTCAATGACAGCGACGAAGAAGTGCTATGGCTCATCATCGGCGCACCGGAGGAATTGGAATTTCTCCAAGGATCGAAATCCCCCGACATGGATCTTTCCCTCATCTACCCCACCGATCCCACCCAATTGCCCAAAGAACTCGATGGAATCACCTGGCCCCCAAAAGAGTAACAAGCAGCAAACCAAAATCAAAAAAACTCTTCCACTGCTCACTGCTCACTGCTCACTGCTCACTGCTCACTGCTCACTGCTCACTGC
>ERZ1066127.320-NODE-320-length-28136-cov-12.090275_pt1 | contig 28136 bp, 23 predicted proteins | sample MGYA00382774_ERZ1066127 | MGnify/ENA primary metagenome ERZ1066127 (study PRJEB33369, sample SAMEA5778357) | biofilm metagenome | biome: Industrial cooling water; feature: Water cooling tower basin; material: Biofilm | place: United Arab Emirates | collected...
GGCCTGGCGCACCTGAAATCACTGATTTTTTATTTCAGAAAGCAGACAATCACCGCCCACCCCGATTCTTCACTTCTGTAAATTCTGAAAAATTCTGAAATTCTGTTCGATTGGGCTGAGATCACGAGTGAGTGCCCATAACTTTGAGGTGTCGAAATCGTTAGGTCGAATCCATCTCTCTAGCTTGATCGCCCTGGCCTCGGTGATAGCTACCACTCGACCGCCCATGCTAAAAATAAAAATTCCATTTTCCCCTTGCGAGTCGAATGAGAAAGCGATAACAACTCGCCGCCACCCACCCCACTTTCCCATGAAAACGCCACGCACCATCACCCCGGCCCTATTGCTCTCTGCGCAGAGCGTCGGCTGGTTGCGTGCGGCGTGAGAGGAAGAAAAGACGACACACCCAAGATGGTTGTTGATCGAGTTCTCCCAGGCATCGCCCCCACCCGCTAGCCGGCGATCACTCCGCTCGTAGCGCTGCTGTGCTGCTGCACGTTTCCTCAGAGGAAACGTATGCCTTTTTTGATCCCCGATGCGGTTGTACGACCGTCATCATCGAACAACATATGAAATCATTTGAACCACGCCAACTGCGGGAGATCCAATCTCTCTGCACCGAAATCCGTCCGGAAGACGGCATTCCTCCGTATCTCATCGAGCGCCGGCTTTCACCGAAACGCCAGTCGCCCGCCGCGGCACGGAGCCAACAATACTGCAAAGCCGTGCAACGCGCGCTGGATGCCGGGCTCGCCTGCGTCTGCGGCGATGAACGGCTGAAATCCCTCACCATCCTCTCGGTGGAACCGCCCTCGCGCGGCTCGACGCTGCTCGTCATCGTCGCCGCCCCTGACGCGGATCCGCACGCGATGGCTGCGCTGGAACAGGCCTTGCAAAAGGCATCCGGCCTGCTGCGCTCGGTGGTGGCCACGGAAATCCAACGCAAACGCACACCGCACCTCACCTTCCGTGTGGTGCCGCACACCTGACAAAACCGGAAACCTCGCGCACCACGTGGTGTGCGGGGTTTCCCTCCTTATTTACCCCATATGAATCTAATCAACGAATCGGATCTCCTCGACGCCGGATGGCTGCCGGGACCGGAGATCGAACTCATGCTGGAAGCCACCCGCGCCATGGCGGCCCGCGGTGTGCACGACCGCGCCTACGCGCTGAAGTTGCTGCGTCGCGATTTTCCCCTGCCCGATCGCCGGATGCGCCTGCGCGATGAACCAAGCCCACTCGCCCAGGCCATCCTCGCCACCAACGAAGCGGATGCCAAAAACATCGGCGCGGTGCTGCGCGGCATGGAGACCCTCCTGCGCGTGCCCGTCGTCACCCGCGGTGCCATCATGCCGGATGCCTGCCCCGCCGGAAACGCCGTGGCGAACATCCCCGTGGGCGGCGTCATCGCGGTGGAAAACGCCATCATTCCCAGCGCGCACAGCGAGGACATTTGCTGCTCGATGTTTGCCAGCTTTTATCAATCCAGCGCCAGCGTCGCCGAGGAACTCGATGTCCTGATGACCTGCACCCGCTTCGGCCCGGGCGGTCGTGCGGAGGCAGACTGGATCCACCATCCCGTGCTGGAGGAAGCCGTGTGGGACAATCCGTTTTTGCAAGGACTGCAACGCCATGCCGCCATGCATCTCGCGGATCAGGGCGATGGCAATCATTTCGCCTACCTCGGCGAGGGGGAGTTCGATGCCGCGACATGCGAGACGCTGCGCCATCACGGCTACGGCGAACTGGCGGAATCATTAGAAAAACATTCCGGTCGCTGGAAGGTGCTCATCACCCATCACGGCAGTCGCGGGCTGGGCGCCCACCTCTACAAACGCGGACAAAAAGCCGCCGAAGAACACACGACAAAAATCGCCGCAGGAATCCCCGAGGCCGCGTGCTGGCTCGATTTCGATAGCGACGAAGGCCAGGCCTACTGGGAGGCGCTGCAATACGTCGGCCGCTGGACCCGGGCGAACCACGCCTGCATTCACCAAAGCTTCGCCGAGAAACTGGGCACGCGCCTGGTGGCATCGATCGGCAACGAGCACAACTTTGTCTGGAAGCGTGGCGACACCTTTTACCACGGCAAAGGTGCCACCCCGGCGTGGACGGATGAACAAGGGCGGCCGCAACTGGGCCTGATTCCGCTCAACATGGCGGCCCCCGTGCTGCTGGTGCTCGGCAAAAACAATCAGGAATACATGAGCTTCGCACCGCATGGCGCCGGCCGCAATCAATCGCGCCGCGCCGTCACACGATCATTGGAAAAAAACGATGGACCACTCAGCCGCAAGGAACTCGAGCAACTCGTCAGTCGACAAACGCCGGGCCTGGACATCCGCTGGTGGCATGGCAAAGCGGATCTCAGCGAGACGCCCCTGGCCTACAAATCCGCCGCACAGGTGACCGAACAAATCCGCCACTTCGGCCTGGCCGACATCCTCGTCGAGATCCAACCCCGCGGCTGCCTGATGGCGGGCGATGCCGGTCCACGCCCCTGGCAGGCGGAACGCGACCTCACCCCCAAACAAAAACGCCAGATCGAACACCGCTCCGATCGTCGCAAATCCCGCCAACACCTCACCCACTGGGATGATGCAGACGACGAGGAGTAAGGAAATCGCCGCCACGGATACGATCGCCTCTTGACCAATTGCACACCTCACTATACAATTGGACATGAGCGCAACCGAAAACCGACCCTACGCACCCGCTGCTGCGATCCCGCGCGAGGCCATGGCTGCTGCACGCATTCGTTTGGAGGGCTACCCGATTCTCACCATTACCGGCCCGCGCCAATCGGGAAAGACCACGCTTTCCCGCCTGCTGGCGCCGGATTTGCCATATCTGTCGCTGGAAGATCCGGACACCCGCGCTTTTGCCAAGGAGGACCCACGAGCGTTTCTCCGCCAGGTGGCGGATGGTGCCATCCTCGATGAGGTGCAGCGCGTGCCTGAGCTGTTTTCTTACCTTCAGGGGGTCGTGGATGCGGATCGCAGGATGGGGCGTTTCATTCTCACCGGGTCCAGTCAGTTCGAGCTGCTCGGAGCCATCACCCAGAGCCTGGCGGGCAGGGCTGCCATGCTGACCTTGTTGCCATTTTCCCTGAATGAGTTGCAAGCTGCCGGTCGCGCCCCGGCATCGGTGGATGAACTGCTGCACGCAGGTTTTTTTCCACCCATCCACGATAGACAGGTCGATCCCACGATGTGGCTGCAAGACTACGTGGCCACCTATCTGGAGCGGGATGTGCGGCAAATCAGCAACATCCGGGATTTGGCCGCTTTTCAACGGTTCGTGCAACTGTGCGCCGGGCGCATCGGCCAACTTGTTAACATCAACTCTCTCGCCGCAGACACCGGAATCACCCGTGCCACCGCCGAGTCATGGCTTTCTATCTTGCAAGCCAGCCATCTGCTCTTCCTGGTCCGCCCCTGGTTTACCAACCTCAACAAACGCCTGATCAAAACTCCCAAGCTGTATTTTTGCGATCCGGGCCTCGCCGCTTGGTTCTTGGGCGTGCGCAGCCCCAGCCACATCACAGCGCATCCCCAGCGCGGGGCCTTGTTTGAAAACTGGATCATGACGGAACTTCTCAAGGCGCAGACCAACCATGGCATCAAACCGGGCCTGCATTTCCTCCGCGACAAGGCAGGAAACGAGGTGGATGCCTTCATCGAAACCGCGCCCTCGACATTTCAGGCCGTGGAAATCAAATCCGGCGAGACCATTGCGTCCGACTTTTTTGGCGGACTCGACTTTTGGCGAGCCAAGCTCGCACCCACCGCGATCACTCCTTGGTTGGTTCATGGCGGCACCACCCGCCAGCAACGGGAAAAGGCCAGTGTGCTGCCATGGAATGACCTTTCACCCTTGCGAGCGACGCTCGCGGGCGATGAATCATAAAATCCTACCCACCCGGCAGGATCTTCGCGCGCAGGACGTCCGTGACCAGTTTCGGATTCGGTTTGCTGGGAGCGGATTTCATCACCTGGCCGGTGAGGAAGTTGAGAATTCGGTCATTGCCGGCCTGGATCTCGGCGACTTTGTCGGGGAACTGGGCGATGATTTGTTCGCACAGTTCCTCGAGCGCGCCGGTGTCGGTGGGCTTGTAGCCGAGGGCATCAGCGATCTCCGCGGCGGATTTTTCAGGGGCCTCCAGCATGGCGATCAGCACCTCGCGCGCCTGGTTCGCCGCCAGGGTGCCGTTTTCCACCAGGGCCAGCAATCCGCGCATGCGCAGCGGCGTGACCGCGCAGTCCTGGATCGCGATGTTGCGCTCGTTGATGGTGCCTAACAAATTATTGATGAGGAAGTTGGCGGTTTTTTTCGCGGGGACCGCGTCGTCGAGCGTGGCCTCGAAATAACGCGCCAGGTGCAGGTCGGAGGACAACACGTTCGCATCGTAGAGGGTCAGGGAAAATTCGCTCTGATAGCGGGCGGCGCGTTCGTGCGGCAGCTCGGGCACGATTTGTTTCATCCGATCTACTAGATCCGTAGTAGCCAGCGGCAGCAGGTCGGGGCACGGGAAGTAGCGGTAATCGTGCGCGTCCTCCTTGGTGCGCATCATCTGCGTTTCCCCGCGGTCGTCGTCCCAGCGGCGTGTCGATTGCACCTGCGGGATGCCGGCATTGAGCTCCTCGGTCTGGCGCTCGATTTCAAAATGAATGGCACGGCGCACGGCGGAGGTGGAATTGAGGTTTTTCAGCTCGACCTTGGCACCGAGCGGATCGCTGGCATGGCGGCGCAGGGAAATGTTCACGTCGCAGCGCATCTGGCCTTTTTCCATGTCGGCATCGGACACGCCCCCTTGTTGCAGTATCATCTGCAGGCTGCGCAGGTAGGCGAAGGCCTCTTCGGCGGATTCCAGATCGGGCTCGCTGACGATCTCCATCAGCGGAGTGCCCGCGCGGTTGAAATCGATGAGCGAGGAGGTGCCGAGGTGGGTGGATTTCGCCACGTCCTCCTCCAGGTGAATGCGGTTGAGGCGGATGACCTGGTTCGGGCGCTGGATGGACTTTTGCGCGTCGGACGGGTAGCAGTGATCGTAGAGCGGCACGTTGCCACCGATGCAGAGCGGCAGATCCATCTGCGTGGTCTGGTAGTTTTTCGGCATGTCCGGGTAGAAATAATTCTTCCGGTCCCATTTCGAAATCGGCGGGGTGGAGCAGCCGAGCATCATTCCCGTGAGGATGGTTTTTTCGATCGCCACCTGATTCAGCACGGGCAATGCGCCGGGTAGGCCGAGGCAAGTGGGGCAGATGTTCACGTTCGGTTCGTCGCCAAAGGAAGTGGCACAGGCACAGAACATTTTTGTGCGGGTATTGACTTGGCAGTGAACTTCGAGGCCGATGGTGACTAAATACATGGTGAGATCTGCAAAATGACTGCCGAAAAATGCCTCGTTTGGCAATCAATGTAAAGAGCAGGAATTTTCTGAAAACACAAACCTGATTCTCAAATGCACCATATCTAAGGCGCATGGTGCGCGGTGCTGGTTTCGAACCAGCGACCCCCACCGTGTCGAGGTGGTGCTCTACCACTGAGCTAACCGCGCTACTGTTGCAGCGGGCGGGAAGTTACACCCACCGCCCCCCGCGTGGCAATCCTTTTTTTCGCAGAATTGCATTTTACCCGGCCCCCTTACCGGAAAAGGCATTGCCGAAGTTCCACCGGTACGATAACAAACCGCGTGATTGCAAACGTATTAGCCGAACGCTACGCCTCCGAAAACATGCAGGCGATCTGGTCCGCCGAGGGCCGTATCCTTCTCGAACGCGAATTCTGGATCGCGGTGATGAAAGCACAAAAAGACCTGGGGCTCGACATCCCGGACGAGGCCATCGCCGCCTACGAAAAGGTGAAGCATCAGATCGACGTGGCCTCCATCATGCGCCGCGAGCGCACCACACGCCACGATGTGAAGGCTCGCATCGAGGAATACAACGACCACGCTGGCCACGAACACGTGCACAAGGGCATGACCTCGCGCGACCTCACGGAAAACGTGGAGCAACTGCAAGTCTTCAAGTCACTCTTCGTGCTGCGCGACAAATGCATCGCCGTGCTGCATCGTTTCCGCAAGCACGCGGAAAGTACCCGCCACCTCGTGTTGACCGCTCGCACCCACAACGTCGCGGCGCAGCCGACGACGATGGGCAAACGCATCGCGATGTTTGGCGAGGAGTTTTTGCACAGCTTCCGCCAACTGCAAACCACCATCGATCAATACCACGTGCGCGGCCTGAAAGGTGCCGTGGGCACGCAAATGGACCAGCTCTCTCTGTTCGATGGCGATGCCGCGAAAGTCGCCGCACTCGAGCAGCGCATCGTCAATCACCTCGGCATGACGGGCGTGTGGATCAACGTCGGCCAGGTCTATCCGCGCTCGCTGGATTTCCGCGTCGTTTCCTGCCTCACCGATCTGGCATCGGCTCCTTCCTCGTTCTGCAAAACGCTGCGTCTGATGGCAGGGCATGAAACCGCCAGCGAGGGCTTCGCGCCCGGGCAGACCGGTTCCAGCGCGATGCCGCACAAGATGAACTCGCGCTCCTGCGAACGGGTCAACGGCTTCCACGTCATCCTCAAAGGCTATCTCGCCATGGCTGCGGGCCTGGCCGGCGACCAGTGGAACGAAGGCGATGTTTCCTGCTCCGTGGTGCGCCGCGTGATGCTGCCGGATGCCTTTTTCGCCCTCGATGGTTTGTTGGAAACGTTCCTCACGATCCTCGACCAGATGGAAACCTATCCGGAAATGATCGCCGCTGAGACACAGCATTATCTTCCCTTCCTCATGACCACCACAGTGATGATGGAGGCGGTGAAACAAGGCGTGGGCCGCGAGACCGCGCACAAGGCAATCAAGGAACACGCTGTCGCCACCGTGCAGGATCTGCGCCGTGGAAAAATCGAACGCAACAATCTCATCGAACGTCTCGCCGCCGATGACCGACTCGGCCTCAGCCGTGAAACGCTGGATGCCATCATGAAAAAAGGCGAAAACGAAACCGGTGCCGCCGATCCGCAGGTCGATTGGTTTGCCGCTGCCGTGCAGGCGCTGGAAGAGCAATTTCCCCAAGCCGTCAGCTACGCCCCTGGCGCCATTCTCTGATCATGCCCTCCTCGCCCGCCATCGTCCTGCTCAGCGGCGGAATGGATTCCGTCACCGCGCTCTACCACGCCCATGCCGCTGGTCCGGTCAGCGTGGCGGTGAGCTTCGACTACGGCTCCAAGCACAATGCCAAGGAGCTTCCGATGGCGCAATGGCACTGCAAAAAACTCGGCATACGCCATGAAATCGTGAAACTCGATTTTTTCACCACGCTGTTTCAAAGCCACCTGCTGCAAGGTGGTGCGGATATCCCCGACGGTCACTACGCCGAGGACACGATGAAGCAAACCGTGGTGCCGTTTCGCAATGGCATCATGCTCGCCATCGCCGCTGGCATTGCGGAAAATGCGGGCGCGGGGCGTTTGGTCATCGCCGCTCATGCCGGCGATCACGCGATCTATCCGGATTGCCGAGAATCGTTCATGTTAGGCATGGCGCAGGCGGTGAAGGAAGGCACCTATGCGCAAGTGGAAATCGACAGGCCTTTCATCGCCATGGACAAGGCCGCCATCGCCGCGCGCGGCCACGAACTGGGCATCGACTTCCGCCACACTTGGTCCTGCTACAAAGGTGGTGACACCCACTGCGGCACCTGCGGCACTTGTGTCGAAAGACGCGAGGCGTTTCTGTTGGCTGGAGTCATCGACCCCACCGATTACCTCGAAACCCCGCCCCTGCCGCAAGCGCCATGCTGATCTCGGAAATCTTTTATTCAGTTCAAGGCGAAGGTTCGCTGGTGGGCGTGCCCAGTGTTTTCATCCGCACGTCCGGCTGCAACCTGCGCTGCGTCTGGTGCGACACGCCCTACGCCTCGTGGAATCCCACCGGCACCGAGATGACTATCGAGGCAATCCTTACTGCCGTCACCGCCCATCCCGCGCAACACGTCGTCCTCACCGGTGGCGAGCCGATGGTCGCCAAGGGCATGCACGATCTCGCGGCACGACTCCGCGAACTAGGCAAGCACATCACCATCGAAACCGCCGGCACCATCGCACCGAAGGGCATCGCCTGTGATCTCGCATCGATCAGCCCGAAGCTCGCGCACTCGACGCCATCCGTCGAAATGGCCGGTGCCTGGTCCGCCCGCCACGAGCGGGACCGCTGGCAGCCCGACGTCATCCGCGCCTGGCTCGATCATTGCGATTACCAACTCAAATTCGTCGTGAGCACGCATGAAGACGTCGAGGAAATCATCGAGCTATTAGAAAAAAATCACATCACGGTTCCCGCGCACAAAATCCTCCTCATGCCCGAAGGCACCGATGCCGCCTTGTTGCAAGAACGCGCACAACAAGTCGCCGAGTGGTGCAAGAGATACGGCTTCCGCTACACCCCGCGCCTGCACATCGATCTCTACGGGAATACCATGGGCACGTGAGGCAAGAGAAAAAGCCGCAAAAAAAATCGCCAAAAAATTGCGATTACCGCTTGCATTCCCTCTCTCATCCCACGCAATCTCGCGGCGAAGCCAATCACCTTTCACCCATGTCAGACCTGTTAGAAGAAGACGAACTGAAATCCGCTCTCAAGAAATGCCCGGAGTGGGAATACGAAAAGAAAGCCATCACCCGCGTGGTGGAGTTCGAGGAATTCAATGACGCGATCGATTTCGTCAACGGCGTGGCGGAAATCGTCGAGGAAGCCCAGCATCACCCTGAGATCAACATCCGCCACACCCGCGTGTTGCTGAAGCTCACCACCCACGATGCCGGCGGCGTGACCGATGCCGACATCGAACTGGCCCAGCGCATCGACAACCTCATCGACTGAGGCGCGGATCAACCCTGTTCTCCCACGGAGCATGCCGATGAGGTGCGCTCCGTTTTTTTGTCTGAGGCACACGTCTATCAAAAATTCTTGGCATGTCGGGGAATCCGGGTATCGTTTCTTTCGTGAATATTCTTCCGATCAAACGGCTTGTGGTGGTGCTGATTTCCGGCATCGTATCTGTGATGTCATCGCACGCCCATCCTGTTCCTGAGAATCCGCAGTGGCTGATTTACCCGGGTGGAGAAGGTCCCGGCAAGGGCAAGCACATCGTTCTGATCACCGCCGATCAGGAATATCGCAGCGAGCAGTCCATGCCGATGTTGGCGGGGATTTTATCCAAACACCATGGCTTTGATTGCACCGTGCTCTTCGGAGTGAATGACAAAGGCCTCGTCGATCCCACCATGCCGGTCTATCCGGAAAAGGGCAAGGAGAGCGAGTTCAAGCCCCATCACATCCCCGGCATGGAGCATTTGGCCAAAGCCGACCTGTTGATTTTTTCCGCGCGTTTGCTGACCTTGTCCGATGAAGAACTGAAGCACTGGGTGGCCTATTTCGACTCGGGCAAGCCAATCATCGGCCTGCGCACTGCGAACCATGCCTTCCGCAGCCCTTTGCCCTATGAAATGAAGGGCAAGCGCGTGACCATCGGCGACATCCTCGGCGGCAGTTTCCTGAGCCATCACGGCAACTGGCAGGCGGATTCCACGCGTGGCGACATCGTGCCGGATCAACAAAAACATCCGATTCTCACGGGAGTGAAGGACATTTGGGGCCTCACGGATGTGTATCGCACCTACAAAGAAGGCGAGGGCCTGCCCGCCGGCTGCACGGCTTTGGTGATGGGACAGCCCTTGATCGGTCGTGTGCAGGGAGGCAAGGACAACCCGGAAAAGGAGCCCTTGCCCGTGGTCTGGCACAAGCTGTGGAAAACCAGCCAAGGCAACGAAGCGCGCGTGCTGCAATCAACCATGGGCAGCGCCAAGGATCTGGAAAACCCCGGCCTGCGCCGTTTGATCATCAATGCCGCCTATTGGGGGCTCGGCATGGAGGAGAAAATTTCCGCCACCAGCTCGGTGGAGTATGCCTCTCCGTATCAACCTCGTTCCAGCGGCTTCCACTACGAAAAACTCGGCGTCACCCCGCAGCCGGTATCGGCTTTCCGCTGAGAATGGTCCGCAACATGGCACGGCACCCGTTGCCGCTTTTCCATTGAAGTGTCCTCGTTCCGCGCTAGAATCGGCAGGCATGAAAGACGAAACCGATGTGTTCGCGGGCGTGAAAGCAAGGCAGCAGCGTGGGAGAATCCCCTGGGTGTGGCTGACTCTGATCGTCGCCATTGTCAGCGGCATGATCGTGTTGTTTTCCCCTCTCGCCGGAAAAATCAAACGCGGGCTGCTCAGCCTGCGGGCGGATCAACGCCGCAGCACTCAGGAAGAGGCGGACCTGGAACGCCAGATCGAGAATCGCTTGCGCGCGGAGTTTGAACAGGAACTCGCTGCCAAAATGCGTGAAATCCGTGAGTCCACGCGCGCTCCGCAGACAACCCCTGCAGTCCCGACCGCTGATCTTCCGCCCGCCCCCGAGCCGGTGGTCACGCCCTCCGGTGTGGATGTGAGAACCCTGCGCAGCGGCATTCCTTTTCAGTCCGAAGTCGTCATCGCCAGCGGTCAGCAGGCCTCCAAAGAACGCACGGACAAGGACAGCTACAAAGCGGAATACAAACTCACCGTCAAGGTGCCACAGCCCGCGAAAACGTTGGCCGAGTTGCAAAAAGTCAGCCCCGACATCGAAAAAATCCTGCCCAAGCTACCGCAACTGTTAGAAAAAAGTCTGGTCTCGCCGAATTTCCAAGTGATCTACAACAACAAGATCTCCCGCATCAAGAAGGATGCCAATCTGCTGCAAGAGCTGGTCAGCAAGCACAATTTCTACGATCTGGAAACCATGCTGCACCTGCGTGATCCCGCCACCAACCGCCGGGTGTTTCTGATGCAATCGGAAATGGATGTGGTGTCCGATGGCTCGGATGGCGACCGCCTGGCCACCATGCCGCCGGAAATCGTCGAGTCCACGAACTACCAGCCCTTCACCAGTTACGGTTGGAAAAAAACCGGCACCACGCCGAATCCGATGATCGCTGGCTGGGAAAAGCGCATCACCAATGCCAAGGAGGAAATGGCACTGCCCGCCACCACCGCCGCGCGCAAGGCATGGCTGAAGGAGCGCATCGAGTATCTCACACGCGGCATCCAGGACATGAAAGCACGCAGTTTTCTCGTCGCCGAACACGATCCCTTCATCGTCATTCCCGTGAATCTGCTCACCGCCAGCAATGATTCCTACGCGCCGCGCATCGGCGACTATGCGGTGGTGATCCACAACAAAAAACTCTACCCCGCGATCGTCGGCGATGGAGGGCCGACCTACAAGGTGGGTGAGGCATCGCTGCGTTTGGCCAAGGAGATCAACCCGCGTGCCACGCCCTACAGCCGCCCGGAGTCCGATTTGAAAGTGACCTATCTGGTGTTTCCGGGCAGTCGTGACGAGGAGCGCAGCGCGCCGGATTACGAGAAATGGAAAAAGCGCTGTGAGGAATTGTTAGGTGAGATCGGCGGACTGGCGCCGGGCTATGCGCTGCACACCTGGACGAACACGTTTCCCACTCCATGAAGCCCGCCTGGATCATCGGATTTTCCGGACACCGTCGCCTGGACCAACCGGACTTGGTGCGCGGTGCCCTGCAGCGCGCCCTGAGTGCCACGGCGGAAAAAATCGCGGCAGGTGGCGGACAACTGCATTTGTTGGTCAGTGCCGCGTATGGCGCGGACTTGATCTGCATCGAGGTGGCGCAATCACTTTCCATTCCGGTACACATCGTCCTGCCCAAGCCGGTGATCACCAACGACGCGGGTGAGGTGAGTTTCACCGAGGGCTTTGCCGCCGATTTCCTCGATGCGGAGGGAAAACCGATGGATGCCGATTGGCAGCAGGCGCATTTGTTCATCCGCAAGGCACAACGCTGCGATGACGGCTGGACCTGCCGCCTGGTCAATGGCACACAAGTGGATCCCGAATGCTACTACGATACCGGCGTGCAAATCATGGAGGCTGCCGATTTATTTCTCACCGTGTGGGATGGCAAGCCGGCGCGTGGCTTGGGCGGCACGGCGGAACTGGTCGAGCAGGCGCACAAACTCGGGCTGCCCATGCAGCGCATCGACCCCGTGAACGGAGCGATCGAGACGATTCGCTACGAGAAATTTACGCCGGGACAGGATGAGGGACAGAAACTGATGGTTTCGTTAGGTCTCACGCCCGGCTTGAACTTCGCGCAACAATTCCAGGCACTCGACGATAAAGCGAATCTCCACTCCAGCCGCTTCCGCAACTTGCAGGTGCGCCGCATTTGGCTCAATGCCCTGGCCACCGTCACCGCCGCGATCGCCGCGCTGCTCGGCGGCACTTCACTGTCCGCGGCGCAAATGGTGGCATCCTTGGCCTTGATCGAGTGGATTCTGGTGGTCATCGCCTGGATGAAAATGCGGCAAATGACCCGTGGTGATACCCATGCGGAGTGGGTGCGTTCGCGTTTCGCCGTGGAGCTGATGCGTGCGATGTCCGGCTCCATCAGTTTGTTAGATCCCTTGCATCCGCCGATTTTCCGCCACAAGAAGGAATGGGTGCGTTTTTCCGTTTCCGCGGGGTTGCAATTGGCCAGGGAACGACATAGCAACCAGCCGTGGCACGAGGAGCGCGATACCTACGTCGCCGCACGTCTCGATGATCCGAAGAACGGCCAGATCGCCCACTTCCTGCGCAAGCAGGCGGAGGCCGCACCGGTGTTTGAGCGCTTGAGCCGCGTCAACAAAATCGCCTCATCGTCGGCGGTGGCGTTTGTGTTCGGTGCCTTTCTCTACAAAGGCTCCGTGGCGTTTCACGGCACGATTTACGGTGGCGAGATCAAAATTCCCGAGGGCTGGCTGAAGCTGGCCGTGGCCTTCTTTTTCCGCTTCCTGCCCATCGCGCTGCCCTTGATCGCAGGCGTTTCCTCCGCCTTGCGAAGTGCCAAGGACTGCGGCCGCCGCACCTTCCGCTACAAGGAGCTGGCACAGCGCCTCAGCGTGGCGCGCGATCAGATGATCGAACTGAAAACCGAATCATCCTGCCGCCGCTGCGTGTTGCAGATTGAGGAAATTCTGCTCGATGAACTGATCGAGTGGCACCTATCGGAAAAACAAAACGGATCGAGTAAAAAGTGATGGCTGAGAACAAACAAGAGGATGCCGCCGCGCCACAGCGTTGGTGGCAGAACGAGGACTGGCTGGCGGTGATCGCCGCCATACCCATTCTGCTCGCCTTGGTGTCTGGCTGGCGACCCGCATGGCCGGATCTATCGTGGCAGAGCACGGCTGAGCTAGGCCGGGTATTTTCGGCATCGAATGGCGGACGCATCGCGATTCTATCCCTTGCGATGATGACGCTGGCGGCGTTGGCATTGAGCGCCACCTTGCGCCGATCCGTGATTCCTTTCGCCCTTGGCTCGGTGGTGGTTTGCGCTCTCGCATGGTTGGCCCAGATCGCGGCAGCACAGACCACGATGAAAATGTGGGGGCTGGAATACGTGGTCTTCGCTCTGGTGCTCGGTTTGTTGTGGAGCCATCTCTTGCCACGGCCCGCGTGGTTGATGTCCGCGGTGCGAACGGAGTTTTTCATCAAAACCGGCATCGTGTTGTTAGGTGCGGGGATGCTCTTCGGCGACCTGCTGCAAGCCGGCCTTCCCGGACTGATCCAGGCTGTGCTGGTGATTCCCGTGGTGTGGCATCTGACCTTTCGCATCGCCCGCTGGCTCAAGGTGGATGACGAGTTCGGCGTGATGCTCTCTTCCGCCGTATCGATCTGCGGTGTTTCCGCCGCCATCGCCTCGTGCGGCGCGATCCAGGGTGATAAGAAAAAGTTGTCCTACGTCACATCGGTGGTGCTGCTCTGCGCGTTGCCGATGATGATTCTCATGCCCTGGTGCGTGAAATGGCTGGGCCTCAGTGAAGCGGTGGGCGGCGCGTGGTTGGGCGGCACATTGGATACCAGCGGCTCGGTGCTGGCGGCGACGGAGATGTTAGGCGAGACCGCCACCAAGACCGGCACGGTGGTGAAACTATCGCAAAACGTCCTGATCGGCATCGCAGCCTTCGTGCTCTCGGTGTGGTGGAGCATGCGCGACCGGCGCGAGGGCAAGGATGCCAAAGGTCCGGGCTTGGGGGTGATCTGGGAACGCTTCCCGAAGTTTGTCATCGGCTTTCTTCTCGCCTCACTGGTGTTTTCCTTTGTTCTTCCCGCGGATGTCGTCAAGGACAGCGCCAAAACCCTGAAGAACCTGCGGGAACTGTGGTTCGCCGCGGCCTTCGTCTGCATCGGCCTGGAAACAAGACTCAGCGATCTCGCCGCGCTTGGTGGTACGCGCCCCGCACTGGCATTCCTCGCCGGTCAGTTCATCAACATCCTGTGGACGCTGTTGCTCGCGTGGCTGCTTTTCCGCTAAGACCTGGGAGAGGGCACCTTTTGACATAGGGAATCTCCGTCCAGCGTATCACATGCGCTTCGTCCTTTTCCTGCTCTTTCTATCGTCATGGGCTCATGCGCACGACTACCGCGTGCTGGTCGATGGCGCTGGTTGCCGCACCCGGCAACTGGCCATCCAGCGCGCTTTTGCCGCGATGCCCGGCGTGAACGAAGTGGAAATCCTCCCGCTCGCCGCTGCTCCGGCACTGAATCAACGCTACTTCATCATCCGTGCTTCTCGAAAAATCCCCAACACCCCGGCCTTGATCAAAGCCTTGGGCCGACGGGCGAAATTTTATCACGTGCAAAACTTCGAACCACTGGAACCGAAGCGGGAGCAGGCCAGCGGACTCCATCAAAGCACTCCGTGATTAACCGTTAGCGAGCGGGTGAAAATTGCAAAAAAACACAGATGAAGTCTTGTCGCGGATTCGTTTTCGTGTTGTTAGTCATTCCCTGTCAACACCTTACTCTCTCCCCCTCATGAGCCACGCAACTTTTCAACCACCGAGTCCGGAAGCACTTGCCGAGCTTTTGCCACAATTCGCGATCAATGGCTTCATCGCCCAAGGTGGCATGGGAGCGGTGTATTCCGGGAGGCAAATTGCCCTCGATCGCGACATCGCGGTGAAAATCCTGCCGCGTGAAATGGGGGCGGATGACCAGTTCCGCGAGTCGTTCGCCGCTGAGGCGAAGGCGATGGCCCGCCTCAACCACCCCAATCTGATCGGCGTTCTCGACTACGGCAACGTGGATGGCATGCCCTTCATTGCGATGGAATATGTGCCGGGTGGTTCTCTGCATGATTCGGCCATGAACGCGGCGATCGAACCAAGCCTGGCGGCGACCATCGTCAAAGGCATCTGCGACGGACTCGCCCATGCGCACGAGCACGGCATCGTGCATCGCGACATCAAGCCGGCCAATATCCTGCTCACGCTCAAGGCTGAGCCGAAGATTGGCGATTTCGGGCTGGCCCATCAGACCGATGCCGACACGCCTGGCCTCGTCATGGGCACGCCCGGTTACACCGCGCCCGAGGTTTTTCTGGACCCTAACCAAAATGGTCCTTTGGCTGACATTTATTCGGTGGGTGTGATTTTGCACCAGTTGCTCACCGGCATCGATCCCGCGGGGTCGAGAACGCCGCCCACTGTGCCCACCGGCAATCTCCGTCTTGACGCCATCTGGCGTAAAGCCACGAGCGCCTCCCCCTCGCAGCGTTATGCGTCCGTGGCGGAAATGGGGCAGGCACTGGATGCATGGCTCAAAAATCGCTCGGGTGTCGCCGTGCCGAGTGGCCCTGCAGGATTCCAAACCGCACCGCGCCATGCGCCGCATCGCCCTGTCGTCGTCAGCAGCGGCGGGGGTGGCATGGGAATTTTCGCCAAACTTTGCATCATTGCTGTGCTGGTGGCGGTCAGTATCTTCACCTATCAACTGTTAGGCGAATACAAGGAGGACATCAAGGGCGGCATCGCTGATGCCAACGGTCATGTGCTCAACGAACCTGCTCCACCGGTGAGCGAGCCCATCCCTGTCACTGCGATTCCTGAAAAGGAAACGCCGGTCGCCGTGGTAGTTCCGGAGCCCGAACCTGACGAAATGCCCGAGGAGCCGACGATCGAGGAAGACCGCGGCAGCATCAAGGAACCGGTCGTGCAAGCCACCCCAGAACCCGAAACGGAAAAGCCTCTGGAACCGGGTGACCCGGCATTGCGGGAGCGTGCCATCGGCTTGATCGATGAGGCCCGCGCCCAGCGTGAGAAAAAATATGCGGAAAATGCCAAGGCTCTGGTATTTCAGCTCAGCGCCAGCAGTGGCAGAAAGGCTGGCGCGGATGAGGCGGCCATGATCCAACAATTGGCGCAGGATGTGGTGAACAACCGTGTGCCGGTCACGGAGGGCGTGAACGGGATGAGCGCGGAGCTCAATCGGCTGTTCGAGTATTCCCGCCACAAAGAGACGGAAATCGAGAGTGGCTACGCGGCCAGCCTTTTGCGCATTCGCGACGCCTATGTGACACGCCTCAAGGGAGCCGCCACGGGCAATGCGGATCAAGATCTCCACAAACGCTTGCTCGCCCAGGCGGAGGAGGCTGCGGATCTGGACAAGTGGGTGGCTCTGCTTTCACCCGAGCCGCTCATCGAACGCAAGAACAGCACCGGGGGATTCGGTGGAGGCTTTGTGGGGCACTGGGATGTGCAAGTAGATGACCTCACGCAATGGGTCGCCGATGCGAAAGGTGTGGTAACCATCAACGATGGACAATGGAAGGGCAAAACCGCCACCTGGAAAATTCTCGATGACGGCACGCTGGAAATTCACTGGCCGGACAAACCGCGACCTTATGTCTTGTCCCGTAGCGAGAAGGGATGGACAGGGAAAACCACTTTCGGCAAGCCGGTGACGATCACGCCGGGAAATTGGTGAAGTCGTTTTTTACGGAGCTTCGTGTTTGTTGAGGGCAAGGAATGCCACGCAACGGTTTTGCTGTGGCGTGTTCATTTCTCCAGCGGCGCGAGGAGATTGCGCAGGGTGGCGGGGTCGAGTTTGGCGCTGCGGTCGGCTTGGGCCAGCAGGGCGTTGGCGAGTTCGGCTTTCTCCTGCTGGAGAAGGTGGATGCGTTGCTCGACGGTGTTTTCGCACAGGAGCTTGTGCACGAAGACGGGTTTGTCCTGGCCGATGCGATAGGCGCGGTCGGTGGCCTGGGCCTCGGCGGCGGGGTTCCACCAGGGGTCGTAGTGGATGACGGTATCGGCCGCGGTGAGATTGAGACCGGTGCCGCCGGCTTTGAGGGAGATGAGAAACAAGGGGATCTTGCCGTTTTGGAACTGCTCCACCAAGGCGCCGCGGTCCTTGCTGCTGCCGGTGAGAATCAGATAGGGGATGCCTTGTTGCTGCAGATGGCGCTCGATGATGGCGAGCATGCTGGTGAATTGGGAAAATAGCAGGATGCGACGCCCTTCCTCTAACAGGGTGCTGAGCAACTCGGTGAGGAAATGAAGTTTCGCGGACTCCGTGACGTTGTGCGAGAACTCGGCGGGCAGCAGGCTCGGGTGGCAGCAGAGTTGGCGCAGTTTCAGCAGGGCATCGAGAAACAGGATCTGGCTTTGTTCGATGCCGCGCGCGGCGATGGCATCGCGCACGCGTTTGTCCATGGTGGCACGGATGGTCTCGTAGAGGTCTTTTTGCGGCGTGCTGAGCTCGATGAGATGGACGAGGATGGTCTTGGGCGGCAGCTCCTTGGCGACCTGGTCCTTGGTGCGGCGCAGGATGAGCGGGGCGACGCGGCGCTTGAGGGCCTCGAAGCGGGCCTCGTCGCCTTGTTTTTCGATGGCCTTGCGGAAGCGGGAGTTGAAGGATTTTTCGTTGCCCAGAAATCCGGGCATGAGGAAACGCATGAGGCTCCACAGCTCGCCGAGGTGGTTTTCCACCGGCGTGCCGGAGAGGCAAAGCCGATGCCGCGCTTGCAGTTTGCAGGCGGATTGCGCGACCTGGGCGCGCGGATTTTTGATGTATTGCGCTTCGTCGAGGATGACGAGGTGAAAGGGCTGGTCCTTGAGTTTCTCGATGTCGCGATGCAGCAAGGCGTAGGACGTAAGCACCACATCGGCGTAGGGCATGCTGCGGAAATACTTCGAGCGATCGCTGCCATTGAGCACCAACAGGCGCAGCGAGGGCGCGAACTTGATGGCCTCGGCGCGCCAGTTCGAGACCACGGAAGTGGGTGCGATGACGAGCGAGGGCAGGCCTTTGAAGCGCCCGCTTTCTTTTTCCGCGAGCAAATGTGATAGAGTCTGCATCGTTTTACCGAGGCCCATGTCATCGGCGAGAATGCCGTGCAGGCCGTGCCGCGCGAGGAACTGCATCCAACGGAAACCGGTGATCTGGTATTCGCGCATGGTAGCGTGCAGACCGGCGGGCGCGGGCGTTTCCTCGATGCCGGAAAAGTCCTGCATTTTTTCGCGCAGCTCGATCAAGGCCGGCGGGGTGTCGAGTCCCAGTTCCTCGACGGCACTGAGGGCCACGGCGTCCAGCGCGTGAATGCGCACCTGGCCGATGTGCTGCGGATCGATTAGCGCGACGAGGTGCTTGAGAATCGCCCGCACCCGGCCTAACGGAATTTTTAGCGCTGATCCGTTAGGCAACGGCGCGAGCACGAATCCGGTATCGGGCCGGTCTAACGTTTCTTCGAGGTAATCCTCTTCGATCAACTTGGCGAGGATGGGCAGCAGGTCGTAGGGCTTGCCGTTGACCTGGAAGCCGACGGAGAGCGAGAACCAGCCACCATCGCCATCGATCTCGTGCAAGGACGTTTCCCAGTCATCGGGCAGAGCGTCATAGACCTCGTGGCCGACGTTATCGGTGAAGGTGATCTGCCAGCCACGGGTCTGCAAAGTGGCGACGTGATAGGCGCGGAACTGGTGCCAATACGAGGCCGCGGCCGAGGGCGGCATGGCGGGCAGCCACGGGTTATCTGTGGGCAGTTGGCGTTTTTGCGCGCCGTGCAAAAAGCGCAGCATAGGCGTGGAATCGAAGGCACTAAGGCCGATCTCGCGCAAGGTCAGCGCGGCCACCGTCTCGCTGGCACGGTCGCGGCGCACGATCACCGTCTGGCCCTTGGCATCCTTGCAGCGCGCTTCCTGTTCCGGGTGGGAAGAAAACAGCGGGAGCTCGAAGGCATCGTAGATCGCCACGGCACGCGCGAAGACCCATTCCGTGGGTTCTTTTTCGCCGAGGTATTGGCAGATCATCGCCGCGCTGCGTTCGCGCACGGGCTCACGGCAGACATCGAGACGGAAGCGCGGGCTGGTGACCAGGGTGGGAAATTCCGGGTGATCCTGCGGCAGCAATTCGCTGGCCTTGGCGAGAGCAAGCGGGTTTTTCAGAGCCGCCTGACGTCCCTCGGTGAGACGCAGCAAGTTTTCCTGCAGCGAGAGCGATTGCAGCACGGCGGCGGCATGCGGGCAAAAATGCGCGACGTTGCACGAACAAGAGGTGTCGAGCTCCCACACATCGTGTTGCAGCCAAAAGTTCAGCTCCACCCGCACCGGTGGCGTGCTGCGAAACGTGGCAGTCACGCTAAGATTTTGGGCATCCATCACCTCCGCCGCCATATCGTCCATGCGGCGCTCTTTCACCAGCTTGCGCGCGGCGGCGAGCATTTCCTCATCAAAACGATCCCGCCACTCCTCCAGCGTGAGCATTTCCTGGAGTGCGGCGAAGGATGACATGCGGAGATGTTCAATCGAACTGGCTTTTTTGACAAGCACGGAGTCATCAGATGGTGTTCACGAAATTTTCACGGATCCGCTCTTGCGAATTTGCGAACAGTCGGAATGATGGGCGCGTGAAGGAGTTTCTGGATTATTTTTTGCACCTCGATGTGAAACTGGGCGAGCTGGTGGCCGCCTACCCGGTATGGATCTACGGCATTTTGTTTGCGATCATCTTTTGTGAAACCGGTTTGGTGGTGACACCCTTTCTGCCCGGCGACTCGCTGCTATTCGCGGTGGGTGCCGTTTCGCACACGACATCGCTGAACCTGTGGTATTGCGGCGGCTTGATGCTGGCGGCTGCGATCCTCGGCGACATCGTGAACTATTGGATCGGTCGCACGGCCGGGAACTGGATGATGAAAACCTTCCCCCGCATCGTGAAGAAGGAATACATCGACAAAACCCACCAGTTTTTCGAAATATACGGCGGCAAGACCATCATCATCGCGCGGTTCGTGCCCATCGTGCGCACCTTCGCCCCCTTCGTTGCCGGAATGGGCCACATGGATGCACGGAAATTCATGTCCTTCAATGTCACTGGTGCCATCATGTGGGTCGGTTTGCTGATTCCAGCCGGGTATTTCTTCGGCGGCATTCCGGTGGTGAAAGAGAACTTCGAGCTCGTGGTCTTCGGTATCATCGGCTTCTCGCTGCTGCCCATGGTGATCGAGTTTGCCAAACACAAGCTCGCCAAGCGCGCCGAGAATTCCTGATTTTCTGATTCTCAACACCCCGCTTTTGCGCTATCGATGCGCCCCACCATGCAAACCACCGTTGGTCTCATTTCTCTCGGCTGCGCCAAAAATCTCATCGACTCGGAAGTCATGATCGGCCACCTCGCCCAAGCCGGCATGGCCCTCACGCCCGATGCCGACCTCGCGGACGTGCTCATCATCAATACCTGCTCGTTCATCGACATGGCGAAAACCGAGTCGGTCAACGCGATTTTCGAAGCCGTGAAGGAACGTGCCGAAAACGAGGAACGCGCCCGCCAGAAGATCATCGTGGCCGGTTGTTTGTCCCAGCGTTTCGCCAAGGACCTGCCGGGCATCATGCCGGAAGTGGATGCTTTCATCGGTCTCGACCAGATCGCCAAGGTCGCGCCCATCATCGAGAACTTGTTAGGCAAACAGAATGCCGATGAGGTGCAGAAAACCGAGGGGCCTGCCGCCACCGAGGATCCCCGCGACTTCGTGACGCTGAAGCCGCAATACATTCCGGACTACTCCACGCCGCGCATGCGCCTCACGCCGGATCACTACGCCTACGTGAAAATCGCCGAGGGCTGCAATCACACCTGCACCTTCTGCATCATCCCGCAAATTCGTGGTCGCCATCGTTCGCGCACGCAAGAGTCTGTGGTCAATGAAGTGAAAGCCCTGGTGGCTTCCGGCGTGAAGGAGATCAACCTCATTTCCCAGGACACCACCTACTTCGGCATGGATCTGTGGGATGAGGCCCGGCCCAAGCCGAACTCGCCCGTGGATTCCTCCAAAGGCCACTCGCTCGCCACGCTGCTGCGCGAGCTCAATGAAATCCCCGGCGACTTCTGGATCCGCCTGCTCTACACCCACCCGGCGCACTGGAGCGATGAGCTCATCGAAACCATCGCGCAATGCGATAAGGTGGCGAAATACGTGGATATCCCGCTGCAACACATTTCCGACCGCATGCTCACCGCCATGAAGCGTGTGACCTCCGGCGATTACATCCGCGATCTGCTCCGCCGCATGCGCGCCGGTATCCCGAACATCGGCATTCGTACTACGTTTATCGTAGGTTTCCCCGGCGAAACGGAGGAGGACTTCCAGGAGTTGCTCGAATTCATCGAAGAGTTCCGCTTCGAGCGCGCGGGTGTGTTTTCCTACTCGAAGGAAGAGGGCACCCGTGCCAACAAGATGGACGGTCACATCCACCATGCGACGAAAAAATCCCGCTGGAGCCGCGCGATGAAAGCGCTGCAGCGCATCGCCAGCGAGGTCAATCAGGAGCAGATCGGCAAAACCGTGAAGGTCCTGGTCGAGCAGCCTGGCGTCGCCCGCACCGAGTGGGATGCCCCGGAAATCGATGGTTCCGTGCACGTCCCCGAGGACATCCCTGTGGGAACCTTCACCGAGGTCACCATCAAGGACTGGCGTGGCTACGATCTGGTGGCGGCCCGCTGAGTGCGAACAAAATCGCATTTCCGGTTGATGGAATGCCTGCGCCGTGGTTCCATCACGCCGTGAGCGATTCCCTTACCCTACTCGGAAATTCCCAGACGCAATGGCCGCAATCGCCGGATCAGGCGAAGCTGGAAACCTTCCCCAACCGCAGTCCACAACACGCCTACTGGGTGCACCTTGATTTCCCCGAGTTTTCCTCGCTGTGCCCGGTCACGGGACAACCGGACACCGCACGCATCCAGATCCGCTACATTCCGGACAAAGTCTGCGTGGAAACGAAGTCGCTGAAATTCTACCTCACCTCCTTCCGCAACTCGAAGGCCTTCAATGAGGAAATCGTCAACCGCATCCTCGCCGATATGGTGCGGGTACTCGCGCCGAAACGTCTGGTGGTGCGCGGTGATTTTTCTCCTCGTGGCGGCATCTCCCTGACCGCCCAGGCCTCCCACCCCTCGACAGAATGGGCCGGCTTGTCGATCGATGAGGCTTGAACCCCTTATGAAAATTCTGAAATGGCTGCTGATCCTTGCTGCGGCACTCGTTGCGGTGATCATCGCTATGCTTTTTTTTGCCCTTTGTTACGCCATTTTCGGACCAAGGCCTCCTGTTGGCGCGGCAGCGGATCGTACCGAGTGGCTTTCCGAACAAGCAACGGACATCGTTCATCGCTCGCAAGAAGGCTTCGGCTGTTGGCGAGTCGCCGAGTTCACGATCAACGAGGCCGACTTCCGCGCCTATGCGGCGAAACGCGGCTGTGAGGAGGTGGAGGTGAAGGAAAACCAACAATTTACTCCACAATCTTCAATCCCATGGCGGGAATGCGGCAGTCCGAGGGCACCTTCTCGCGCGCGAAGGTGACATGGTTGGTCATTTGCCGCACGGCTTCCGCCGGTTTCATCCGCCGGGACAATACAAGATCCAGATAAGCGAAATCCACCACCGCACTGCCGGCCCAGTCCGCCTCAAGGGTAAAGCCGGAAACGGGCAAGTCTCTGCCCGATACCTCGCGAATCTTCTGCGGCATCGTGCCGGACATCGTCAGGCATGCGCCGAGGTGCACCAATTTCACCTCCGGCGCGTAACGCAACTGCTCCCCCACGAAAGCTCCATCCATCACCCGCCTGTTCACCGTGATCCCCTTTTCCGTGCCGTGACTGGAAATGTAGAGCACCACAGGTTCGTTGAAAAATGGCAACTCCGCGCACCAGCGGGCGAAGTCTTCATGGCCGTCGAAAAACCGATGCCGCACGTGCACCTCGGGCACTCTGGTGAAAAACTGACGCAGCATGTCGCCATAGGCATACTCCGGCTCTTGCAAATTTTTCTCCCAATGCGCTTCGAGAATCACCAACCACGAACGCCCCTTCTCGCGCGGCAGGATCGTTCCGTTCCATTCGCCGGATTTGGCACCATCCTCGCTCTTCCAGGAACCTTGAAACGCCTGGCCTTTTTCATCCAGTTTCCACGTCCCTTCGCCCTTGCCGCCGTTCGGCAAACGATAGGTAAAACGCAGGGTGTCACCCTTCACCGTGCCCTCGATGAACGCCAATCCTTTCGACCGGTAACAGCCCTTGACCTGATCGCCCTCCACCATCAACCGCAAAGGCCCATGATTCGTTTTCCACAGCCCTTCAAAGGTAGGTGTCCCGGCGTGCAGGTGGAGCACAGTGCAAAGCAACAACAGCACCATGCGGACCGCATGCGATTTCCGCATGGAATCGAAACAAGCGCCGTTTTCCACACAGGGCGAGCCTGAGATCGATCGCGTTGGCTGAGAGTGTCGGGGATGGGTGTCTGGCGGTGTTTTCATCGCTTCTATTTGTCTGTTCCTATATCCGCTTCATCGTTGAGCCTGCGCATCTTCGAAGACAGCACCTTACGATTCATGAGCACGATCCGATGCTCCTCCGAACCGTTGGCAAGAGTCGAGACCAAATAGTAATCAACCTGTCGAGTTCCGTTCGCGGGACCCTTCAGAAGTCGCAACTCCGTTACGACCAGACTCCGGAGTCCACCACGGGGATTGATATCCTTCGTGGCCAAGTTGATCGCCTCGACAGCCGATACAGTCACCTCGATCAAATGCGGGGACTTTTCTGGCAATGCAGCAAGTTCATTTCTCTCGATCCAGAACTCTCGTTGAAACTTGATGATCTTTGGCCCATCACCTTGGGAGAACGGACTTTCCAGCGTCAGATCAGGTGTCGCGACCGGAGGGCCTGTGTGGAATAAAATCTCTTCTCCTCGCAATGAAAGAGTCGATCCAAAACATACCAAAGCAAAGATTATGAGCCAACATGGAGCAGTTTTCATGGAAGATTGAATGAGAAGATCTTGAGGTCGCCAACACATAATAGCAAAATTATCTTCTCATCCTTGGGAAAGCAAAAACAAAAACTGGCTCCCATTGATGGAAGTATATACCGCTCGATCAGTTTCCTGACCAGAGACCGAGCGCAACCGAGATTGGAAGCCTTATGAGAGAGATCGGGTAGTCGCCGTGTTTGGCGCGGGCTGCCTCGTTGCCAGTCCACATGCAGATGCCTGCCCCCCACATCGAAAAATAGACGATTTCGGATCATAGCGTTAGTGTCCTTTGTATCAACTTGAACGCCATAGAGGTGTATCCGAGCTAATCAAGTTCCGATTCAAAGCACCTTGTTGTCGATTGCCATTCCCTGAATTGCCACCCTCCCCTTCACCTGTTGTTGATGGATTTCCCGCTTGGCGATGGGGGATTTTGCGTTTAGGTTCGCGCGCCATGCACGCCTTTTCCTACACCGACGGCCAACTCCACTGCGAAAACGTTCCGCTGCAATCGCTTGCCGAACAGTACGGCACGCCCCTTTACGTGTATTCCGGCAATACGATTCTCGATCATTACCAACGTCTCGATCTCGCCCTGCAGGGCTTGGATCACGAGGTGGCCTATGCGGTGAAAGCGAACTCCAACCTCTCCGTGCTGCGCCTGCTGGCCCAGGCGGGTGCCGGATTCGACATCGTCTCCGGCGGCGAACTCTATCGCGTGATCAAGGCTGGCGGCGATCCGGCACATTGCACCTTCGCCGGCGTGGGCAAGACCCGCGATGAAATCATCTACGCGCTGCAGCAGGGCATTTATTGCTTTAATGTCGAGTCCGCCGCCGAGCTGGCCTACCTGAACGAGGTCGCCGCCGAGCTGGGCGTCATCGCTCCCGCCGCCGTGCGCGTGAACCCGAATGTGGATGCCAAGACGCACAAGTACATTTCCACCGGTAAGTCGGAGAACAAATTTGGCATCGACTTTGACGCCATCGAGGGCCTCTACGACAAAGCCGCCGCAGAGTGGAAAAACGTGCGCATGCGCGGTTTGCAAATGCACATCGGCTCGCAACTCACCTCCGTGCAGCCCTTTGTGGAAGCGGTGAAAAAAGTGAAGCCGCTCGCCCTGGCGCTCAAGGACAAACACGGCATCGAGTTCTGGTCCATCGGTGGTGGCATCGGCATCGTCTATCATGACTCCCTCGCCTCCGGCCAACTGCAATGGTGGCAGCAAAAAGAAGAGGAAAGCAAGCCGCTGACCATCGAGGAATACGGTGCTTCCGTGGTGCCACTGTTGCAGGATCTGGGACTGAAAATTTTGTTAGAGCCGGGCCGCTACATCGTCGGCAACGCAGGCGTGCTGCTCACCCGCTGTCTCTACGAGAAAAAAGGCATCGCCAAGACCTTCAAGATCGTGGATGCCGGCATGAATGATCTGATCCGTCCTGCCCTGTATGAAGGCCACCACGAAATCGCTCCTCTCCGCGAAACCTCCGGCGATCTGGTGAAAGCGGATGTGGTCGGTCCCATCTGCGAGAGCGGCGACTTTTTCTGCCAGGATCGCCCCATGCCCGACTTCCAGCCCGGTGATGTCATCGCCCTGCTTTCCGCAGGTGCCTATGGCTTCGTGATGGCCAGCAACTACAACACCCGTCCGCTGCCCGCGGAAATCCTCGTCAACGGCGATCAAGCCACCCTAGTGCGCAAGCGCCAGACACTCGATGACGTCTTGGCTGGCGAGCTGTGAAAAGCGGATCGCCTTTGCGCGATCCATCTGCCATGATGTTCACCAAGTGGGCCCGACAGGAATCGAACCTGTACCTACGGCTTCGGAGACCATCGTCCTATCCATTGGACTACGGGCCCATGTGGTGAGCTGTTGCGCGGGCAACGTAGCGCAGCACAAGCGTCTCTGGCAAGCATGGGTTTTGTGAATTTCTCGCGGCTTACACCCGTGCGTCCAGCCACTTGCCGCGGAAATGCAGCCACGAAAACACCAGTGCCTGCACGGTGAGGTCCACCGCAAAAATCGTCCACACGCCCACCAGTGTCAGGTGTCCGGTGGATTTGAAATAGAACAGCACCCCGATGCGGAAAAAGGCCATGATGGAGAAAGCCCACTTCATCACCAGCGGCGTGGCACCGGCACCGCGCATCGTCGTCTTCAGCAAAATGCAGGTGGCAAAGGCCGGCTGTGAAAACGCGCAGACCACCAACAAGGGCGTGGCCATCCGCAAATGCTCCTCACTGCCAGCCGCCAGAATGTTCACCAGGGATTCGCGGAAGATGACAAAACACAGCCCCAGAACACTCATCACGGCGATGTTGAGCTTCCAGCAAAAGCGCACCACACGCACCGCCATTTCCTTGGAGCCGGCCCCAAGATACTGCCCGGTCAGGGCCGCCGCCGCCGTGGCAATGGCGAAGCCCGGCATGAAACTCATCGACTCCACCCGGATCGCGATCATGTGCGCACCCAGCGAGCCATGCACCGGCAGATTGGAGATCGTCTGGATGCCGAAATAATGAATCATCCACATCCCGGCGACCTCCATCGACTGCGGCAATCCCACCCGCACAATGCGCCCCAAAGTCTCGCGATGGAAACGCAGGGCCTCCCCTGTCCAGCGCAGTATCGCATCCGGCCCGCCCTTGCGCAGCCACAACACCGTGGAGACGGAAATGAGCCCTGCCACCCAACCGCACACCGTCCCCGCAGCGATCCCCGCCACGCCATGTCCGCCGAAGGGCTCCGGCCCGAACACGAACAACACACTGAGCAGCAGGTTCACCACGTTCACCACAATCATCGAGAAAAACGGCGTCCGGGTATCGCCCGATCCACGCAGAGCCGCGTTCAAGGCCATCATAGCCCCGCTGAACGGCCCTGAAAGCGCCAGAATGCCCAGATACTGCGCCGCGAAGACCGAGGCCTGAGGCGACATGCCCATTTTCGCGATCAGCCAAGCCGAGCCTAGCTTCAGCAGTGCCCACGAGCCAAAGCCTGCCGCCAAACCCAACCAAAACCCCTGACACATGCCGCGCCGCGCCAACAAGGTATCCCGGGCTCCGCAGGCGCGCGACACCAAGGCCATCACGCCTATCGCCACCGCCCCTTGCAGGATGTTGAAAAACCAGCCCACATAGCCCCCGAGTCCCATCGCATCCAGCACCGCCACCCGCGTTTCCCCTTCCGCCATCCGGCTCGACACCATGATATCGGTCACGCCCACGAGAAAAGTCATCGCGTTTTCCAACAGCGGCCACAGCGCCAGCATCGCCACCTGGCGCGATAAAGTCAGGCCACCGAGCTTGCCCGCCAGCAGCGGCTTATGGACGGGTGCTTCAGCCATGAGAACAAAATCCGTGAAAAAAAGTGATGCGGTTCATGTTCCCTAGGAGCGTTCCACCAAGCAAATCCGGTCTGGCAAAATCACGATTTTCTGTTGCTTGTAAAGCTGGCCGATCACTTGCTTGAAGCTCTTTTTGCTCATCTGCAATTGCTTCTGAATCTCCTCGGCGGAGCTGTTGTCATGCAACAACAACTCGCCATGGATTTGCAATTTCTCTAACACCTGCTGGGCCATCGGGGAAATTTTCTTTCTGCCCTGCGGCGTCAGAGTGAGGTCCAGTTTGCCGTCCGGGCGCGTCTCGCGCACGTAGGCGGTGATGGTTTGACCGTAGGCCAGCGGTTGAAACACCTCGTTGGCAAACAGCAGGCCGTTGAATTGGCCCTCCACCACCACCTTGTAACCCAGATCGGTTTTGCCCCACAGCAGGCCGGTGACGGCCTCCCCCTCGCGGAAACGGGCCGCCGCGCTGCGGAAGTGTCTGGCGATGCGCTGGCTGCCGATGAAACGCCCGCTCTTTTCATCAAGCAGCACTTTGACCACATAGTGCCGCCCCGGGATCATCGGCTTGCTCTGCTCGCGATAGGGT
>ERZ1066127.321-NODE-321-length-28104-cov-12.409712_pt1 | contig 28104 bp, 22 predicted proteins | sample MGYA00382774_ERZ1066127 | MGnify/ENA primary metagenome ERZ1066127 (study PRJEB33369, sample SAMEA5778357) | biofilm metagenome | biome: Industrial cooling water; feature: Water cooling tower basin; material: Biofilm | place: United Arab Emirates | collected...
TTTGGGCGCGCCACTCCTCTACTTCGGCGGCCAAACAAACGCCTTCGGCCATGGTGATGGCCAAAGGTTGAGCGCCACCCATGCCGCCCAAACCGGCGGTTACACACAATTTGCCCTTGAGACTGCCACCGAAATGCTTTTCGGCCACGGCGTTGAAGGTTTCGTAGGTACCTTGCACAATGCCCTGTGAGCCAATATAAATCCAGCTACCGGCTGTCATTTGGCCGTACATCATCAGGCCTTTTTTATCGAGCTCGTCGAAATGCTCCCAGTTCGCCCAATTGGGTACCAGCATGGAGTTTGAAATCACCACCCGCGGGGCATCTTTGTGCGTGGGCAAAATGCCCACTGGCTTGCCGCTTTGCACGAGCAGGGTTTCATCTTCGTTCAAATCTTTCAAGGCCTTCACAATCAACTCAAAGGCCTCTACGTTGCGGGCCGCTTTGCCTCTACCGCCGTACACAATCAAATCTTCGGGGCGTTCGGCCACATCGGGATCGAGGTTGTTGTGCAACATGCGCAAGGCCGCTTCTTGCACCCAGCCTTTGCAGTTGAGCTGCGTACCGGTTGGGGTGGGATGTTCGGCCATGTTGAGTTTAGCAGTAGAAAGCGTTGACATACGGTAAATTTGAATGTACAAAACTACAAAAAAGCAGGTGGCTTTGTTTGTTGGAAAAGAGCTCAAAAACAAAACAAAACCTGCTTGTACACATGATTGACCGAAGAGAAACTGCCTTCCTTTTTTAACCGCAGAGAACCGCGAGACTTTTGTTAGCTTCTAACTGTCGTTATCCTATATTTCAGCATCTGTGCTATGAAACAGCTTTTTTTGGAAGTGCAACTAGCAACTTCGATTGGCCACGCACTTCGACTGCGCTCAGTGGCCGGCCGAGCCTTTTGGACTGTGCTGCTTTCGCATCTTGTCCTGAGCCCGCAGAGCAAGGCCTTCGGCCTACCGGCAAAGATGCAGATGAAGCGTAAACAAAATGCCCAAATCGCTTTGTTATGCCCGATAAAAAGCTATTTTTGCGCAGGCAGCACGGGCCGGGTAACCACACATTTTTCAGTCATGATTCAGCTTTTTCAAACCAGCAAGTCACAATTATACGAGGTAGAGGCCCTGGGCGACAGCACCTGGGTGAACATCGTTGACCCCACTTTTGAAGAACGCGAATGGATCGAAAAAAACTGTCCCCTCGTGCTCGAATACCTCACCGACTCGCTCGACATCGACGAACTGTCGCGTGTAGAAAAGGAAGACGACTACCTCTTGGTGGTGATTCGTTTGCCGCATTTCCGCGGGGTTGAGCACGATACGCCCTTCACCACCATTCCCCTCATGATTTTCCTCACCGACAGCATGACCATCACCATCTGCAAGGAGGAAAATGTGATCATTCAGGAATTCATCAAAGAGCGGGTAAAGGGGTTCAGCACAGGCAAAAAGAACAAATTTTTGTTGCAGCTGATGCTCAAAACTGCCAGCAAATACCTCTTGCACCTGCGCAACATCAACAAAATTGTGGAGCGCTTGGAAGACGAGTTGGAAAGCTCGCTGCGCAACCGTGAAATCATGGAGTTGCTCAAGTACGAAAAGGCGCTCATTTACTATACCACCGCCTTGCAGGCCAACGGAGCCATGATGGAACGCCTGCGTCGCTTGCGCATTTTTGCGGCTTGGGAAGAAGACGACGATTTGCTGGAGGATGTGATGATTGAAAACCAGCAAGCCATACAAATGACCAATATCAGCATCAGGGTATTGGGACAAATGATGGAGGCCTACTCTTCGGTGATTAACAACAACATGAACAACGTGATGAAAACCCTCACGTTTGTAACCATTTGTTTGGCCATTCCCACCTTATTTGCCAGCTTGTATGGCATGAACATTCCGCTGCCCGGACAAGAATCGGGCAATGCCTTTTATGTGGTGCTGGGGTCGAGTAGTTTGATTATAGCGGGGGTGTACGCCCTTTTCAAGCGCGTAAGGTGGTTTTAGCACTGGCGTGCTAAAAGCGATGCTTCGCATCTCCTGAAGGACTTGGGCCCCGTTGGGGCATTGGCATTAAATTCATCATTGGAGAAACCGAAATAGCGGTCAAGCTGATGCCGCTCCTGGTGCGACCCCTTCAGGGTCGAATTAAACATTGGTGCATTTATTTCTATAAACGTATGACCCCCTCGGGGTCATTAGAGTTGCCCTCATTTGGTTTTTATTTGCTTCAGGCTATGAATTTAGTGTTTACCAAATCAAAGCACCCCGAGGGGGTGTCATGATTATAGAAACATCATATTAACGTAATTAAATCGACCCCGAGGGGGTCGCACCACCCATATGCTAGCTGTGAAGCTAAATCAACATGCAATTCGAGATTAAAAGAATGAGATTGCCCGCTAGGGTGAACGGGAAATAATCATTTCCTTATGCAAATAGGATAGAGAGCGGTTCAATTAAAAGGAAATATGGAATTCAAACCTGCATGCTTTTTCGCTCCACCTGATTGAGTAAAAGGACATTACTCGTTAATCAGCAATTCCAGATTATAGCGCTTTGAGAATGCTAAGAAAAAGTCCTTTTGACTCTGATAAGTATGCCCATTGGTTTCAAGTCTCAGTTCAAAATCACTGGTTACAATCATTAATCTGGTTGGTGTGATGGCGTATTCTCGCGGATAAAGTTTGAAATATCTAGCAATTTCAGTTCGTACTCCCAATTTTAGCAAAATCCAAAATGGAGACAATAAAGCTGGCTCAATGATTTCTCTTCCTTTTTCAACCTCTATCCGAATGAATTGCTGATGAGGAATAGGGATAGCGTTGGCTTTGTTCGACTTAAACAGCCTTAGCAGGATGCCTTTTTCGAATAGCTGAAAAATTCCCTTTGCACCAGCTAACCAATCAAGGTCAATATTTTCAGTATTAAACCGAAAGAAGGTAACAAAGTAGGTAGTACTACCTCTAACACCATGTCTTATCTCCTTTCCAAGTACCTTAGAAATTTGTGATTTGTTCGGAAAAGAAGACTCCATATGAAGCATGCTGACTCAATTCAATTTGCCAACTCATGCTAGTTCAAGCAGACGCTTAACAGAGGTGTATGGAATACAATCTTCCATTTTTGTAATGGACGACAATGCTAACAGTTGGCCAATTTTGTATGGCAAGGTTGATGCATTTTTTTGAAAATTTCCGATTTCTGTTAACTGCACCTCATCCCCCATCTTTTCAATCCTTTTTGTGCGCTTTCTTTTTTGGAAATTCATAACCTCAAATTCAAACAAACCATTGGTGTATACCTGGTAGCCATTATCAAACCTGCAGCACCCCAAAATTAAACGCACGTTCAATAGGCGCCTGGTTGGCCGCTTCAATGCCCATGCTGATGACTTTGCGGGTTTCGAGCGGATCGATGATGCCATCGACCCACAAACGGGCGGCGGCATATTCGGGATAGGTTTGGTGGGTGTAGCGGTCGGTGATTTCTTTGAGCAATTCGGCCTCCTTTTCGGGCGTAATTACCTCGCCTTTGGCTTTGGCCGAGCTTACTTGGATTTGCAGGAGCACTTTGGCTGCTTGTTCGCCGCCCATCACGGCCATGCGGGCCGTTGGCCAAGCGTAAATAAGGCGCGGGTCGTAGGCCTTGCCGCACATGGCGTAATTGCCCGCACCATAGCTGTTACCCGTCACAATGGTGAATTTGGGCACCACCGAATTGGAAACGGCATTCACCATTTTGGCGCCGTCCTTGATGATGCCGCCATGCTCAGAACGCGAGCCGACCATGAAGCCGGTCACATCCTGCAAAAACACCAGCGGAATTTTCTTTTGGTTGCAGTTGGCAATGAAGCGGGTGGCCTTGTCGGCCGAATCGCTATAAATCACCCCGCCAAACTGCATCTCCCCTTTTTTGCTTTTCACCACCTTGCGCTGGTTGGCCACGATGCCCACAGCCCAGCCATCTACCCTTGCATAACCGCAAACGATGCTTTTGCCGTAACCTTCTTTGTATTGGGTAAACTCCGAATCGTCTACCAAGCGCTCAATGATCTCCACCACATCGTATTGCTTGGCATTGCCTTCGGGGAAGATGCCGTAAATTTCGTTCATGTCTTTTTTGGGCATGGCCGGTTTGATGCGGTCGAAACCAGCATCGGCGGTTTTGCCCAGCTTCGATACCAGCTTGCGGATGGTTTCGAGGCAGGTTTTGTCATCGGGCATTTTGTAGTCGGTAACGCCCGAAATTTCGCAGTGCGTAGTGGCACCGCCCAAGGTTTCATTGTCAATGTCTTCGCCAATAGCGGCTTTAACGAGATAAGAACCCGCCAAAAAGATGCTGCCGGTTTTGTCTACAATCAAGGCTTCATCGCTCATGATGGGCAGATAAGCTCCACCCGCCACACAACTGCCCATAACCGCGGCAATTTGCACGATGCCGTCGCTGCTCATGCGGGCATTGTTGCGGAAAATGCGGCCAAAATGCTCTTTATCGGGAAAAATTTCATCTTGCATGGGCAAGTAAACGCCGGCAGAATCAACCAGATAGATGATAGGCAAACGGTTTTCCATCGCAATTTCCTGGGCACGCAGGTTCTTTTTGCCCGTGATGGGGAACCAGGCGCCTGCCTTTACCGTGGCATCGTTGGCTACCACCACGCAAAGGCGTTTGTGGATGTAGCCAAGCATCACCACCACGCCACCCGAGGGACAACCACCGTGCTCGGCATACATGCCGTCGCCGGCCAAGGCGCCTACTTCAACGAATGGCGCACCGGGGTCGAGCAGCGCATCGATGCGCTCACGGGCAGTCATCTTGCCTTTTTCTTTGTGCTTGGCAATGGCTTTTTCGCCACCGCCCAGCTTTACCAGGTCGTGTTTGCGCTTGTATTTAAAAAGGAGCTGCTTGTATTCGTCTTCGTTGCGGTTGAATTCGAGGTTCATGGGGTGTTTTTTGGAGCAGCCCAAAAATACGATGGCTGAGGCGTAAACAGAAGCTTAATTCTAGCGGCTTAACTAATGCGCCGGTACCAAAAATAATAACCGCAGAGATTATGAGGCTATGGTAGCTGATGAACAGCTACTTTTGAAAGGCGCAAGCTACTTTCGGATATACAGCTGAAATTTCAGTGCGGCCAAATAGCTGTAGGCTGGCCGCGAGTTAACGGAGCCTTTCGCTGCTTGTGCTTCGCACAAACAGCGGAGTGCGCAGAGATAAGCCTTCGGCTTACACTTAGGCCAACTCAGCGTTGGCCATTCTAATCACTTCCAATCATCGCTCTCCAACACAAACAAATCGGCTACGGAGCAGCCCAGCTTATCGGCCAATTTGAGGGCCAAAACAGTAGAAGGTACATATTTGCCGCTTTCAATCGACACGATGGTTTGTCGCGATACCTGCACCCGCTCGGCCAATTCCTGCTGCGTGAGGTTGGCGAGCTGGCGCAGTGGACGCAGTTGGTTTTTCATGCTTCGGCCTCCCGGTTGTTTTTCCAGATCAAATAGCTGAAGCGCAAGCGAAAAAGAATGAGCACGGTGAACATATTGTATACCAAAGCATGGTAAAAAGCGGCACTGTGCACCAGCAGAATGGCCAGGCTAAGCACGATGAAGTGACACCAAACCGCCCAGCTCAATGCCTTTAAGCGCAGGGTCGACGTAAACTCATCTTCCACCCTTTCAGCCGAAAAGCCCATCAGCATCAAGCCTACGATCATACCAATAGCGGCCAGTTCATCGGTAAAATTCATATTGCCCGAAAAAATGCCGTCATCGTACAATCGTGCCAGTTGCGTGCTTTTGAAACTAAGGAAGGCCAGGTCGTAGTCCCAATACATATTGGCCAAACCCAAAGCCAAGGCAGGTAGCAGCACCAACCAAGCCCAGTGTTTGGCAGCTGCAGGAAAAAGGAATGTTTTCATGGATGTAAGTTTTGATGCAGCAAACGTAAAACAAACTTTACATATAGACAAGTATATTTTACATTTTGTACAGTTTGTTTTACATTTTTTAGGATTATGAGTCATCAAACAGCAGCAGAAGCTTTTTCCTGTGCCAACGCTGCATCAATCAAAAATAGCTTTACCTTTGCGGCCGAGGGTAAGTCTTGTACGACCAGCTCCTGCTAAATCCCCCAGGGTAGGAATACAGCAAGGGTAGGTGGTTGTAGCGGTGCGATGCAAGTAGCTTACCCTTTTTTTATTGCCAAGAATTCAACCATACATAGCCATGCAATTTTTCATCGATACCGCCAATCTTGACCAAATTCGTGAAGCACACGCCTTGGGCGTGCTCGACGGGGTAACCACCAATCCGAGCCTCATGGCCAAAGAAGGCATTTCGGGCGAGCAAAACATCTTGAACCACTACAAAGCCATCTGCGACATCGTTGACGACAATGTGAGTGCCGAGGTGATCAGCACCGACTACGAAGGCATGATCCGTGAAGGCGAGCGTTTGGCTGCCATCGACGATAAAATTGTGGTGAAAGTGCCCATGATCAAAGACGGCATCAAAGCCATCCGCTATTTTACCGACAAAGGCATCCGCACCAACTGCACCTTGATTTTCAGCGCCGGACAGGCTATCATCGCTGCCAAGGCCGGGGCTACTTTTGTATCGCCTTTCATTGGCCGATTGGACGATATCAGCTTCGACGGCATCGAGCTCATCCAGCAGATTGTTGATATTTACGACATCCAAGGTTTCGAAACCCAGGTATTGGCAGCTTCGGTACGCAACAGCCTGCACATTGTAAAATGCGCCGAGGCAGGTGCCCACGTGGTAACCTGTCCGCTCAGCGCCATCACCGGCCTGCTCAACCACCCTTTGACCGACAAAGGTTTGGCGCAATTCCTGGCCGACCACGCCAAAGCAAACAGTTAATTTGAACAATCCCGGTGAACAGCCGGGATTTTTTATGCCCTTTTTGGTCGAACCGAAGTCGCCGCTTATCTTCAACCCCTAACCTGATTTTGCCTGCCGATGTCGATTGCCCTGCTTCAGCAAAATTTACTCAACCCCCCTATCCTCTTTTTTTTTCTGGGTTTGCTGGCTATTGCCATGCGCTCTGACCTTGAAATTCCCCAACCCATCAGTAAATTTTTATCGTTATACCTGCTTTTTGCCATTGGATTAAAGGGCGGAGTGGAGTTGGGTCATGGAGGTGTTTCAACTGATTTTAGCAAATTGCTGTTCTTGGCCATTGGCTTTTCGTGCATCGTACCGATCTACGCCTTCTTCATTCTCAAACGCAAATTTTCACTGCCCGATGCGGCAGCCATAGCCGCCACCTTCGGCTCAGTTAGCGCAGTTACCTTTATCACCGCTACCAGTTATTTAAACGAGCAAGACATTGCCTATGGAGGTTATATGGTAGCCATGTTGGCCATCATGGAGTCGCCGGCCATCATTTTGGGGGTGATGTTGTTTCAGAAATACCGCAAAACCGAACAGCCTATCAGCACCAGTAAGATTTGGCACGAAGCCCTCACCAACGGCTCGGTGGTGTTGGTACTCGGCAGCCTGCTTATTGGCATTGCCTCGCCCGATGCAGCGGTAGAAGGCCTTCTACCCTTCACCAACGATATCTTCAAAGGCTTTTTGGCTTTTTTCCTGCTCGATATGGGCTTGCTGGCGGGTCGACGTTTCCGTGCCTTATCGAAAGCCGGCTGGTTTCCTTGGGCTTTCGGCATTGTTTTGCCCTTGTTTAATGCCACGCTCGCTGCCCTGCTGGGCGGATGGTTGGGCTTAAGTATTGGAAACACCTACCTCATGGCGGTTTTGGCAGCCAGTGCCTCCTATATTGCAGTGCCAGCAGCGATGCGCATGTCCATTCCTGAAGCGAATCCAGGCCTCTATGTGCCCATGGCCCTGGCCATTACCTTTCCATTCAACATTGTGGTGGGACTCCCACTTTACATGCAGTTAGTCCTTTGGTTCCGATAAATTAGTCCTCATGGAAAACGCCAAACGTGTAGAAATCATCGCCGGTGCATACGATATGCGCGAAATCATCCGCTTGTTAGAAAAAGCAGGTTCTGATGGCTATACCTTGATTCCAGAAGTAAGAGGCAATGGGGAACGTGGCAGCCGCGATGCAGATGGTCTCACCGAGGCCTTCAAAAATAGCATGCTCATTTGGGTTTGTACCGAAAAGCAATGGGATGATTTACGCGAGCCATTGAGGCTTTTCGTGCAACGCGTTGGTGGAATGGTCATTGTAAGCGACTGCACCATTTTGCGACATTAAACCACAGAATTCGTATCTTTTAGGCTTCAATCATATCTGATGAAGCACTATATTCTGTTGTTTTGTTTACTGCTGGCAGGCGTGGTCACCGCACAGCCTTTGCTCGGCCCGAAACTAGCCGCTACTCTGGTAGAAAGCGGAAGTTCCCAAAAGCACCACATTACCCTTGTTTTCAAAGATCAGTTGCCAGCTTACCAGCAAATGCTCGCATTCGAACGGCAATTCACCCCACTCACTGAACGGGCGCAATGGCTCATGCGCAAGGGTATGGCTCTGCAGCAGCAGCAACTCACACTGGTTGAAAAAATGCAGCAATCGGTTGCCAACCAGCACTTTCGCGTGCTTCAATCGTATTGGTTGGTAAATATGCTCGAGCTTGAAGCCGATGCCAGCGCCATCGCCTGGTTGCAACAACAAGTCGAAATTGCCGAAATAGAACGCAGCGATGCCTTTGAAATAGGTTTCGAAGCGCCCATTGCCAGTACCGAAGCGCCCGAAGTAGCCAATGGTCGCGAACCTGGCCTCACAGTGATTGGCGCTCCCACCCTGTGGCAAATGGGCTACACCGGCCGTTCGCGCAAAGCCATGTTGATGGATACCGGCGTTTGGCCCGACCACCCTGCCCTGCAAGGCAAATTTTTGGGCAGCAGACAAGGATTACAAGGCACATGGCTGGGTTATGATGAACCTACCCCTCGCGACAAAAGCGGCAACCATGGTACGCATGTCATTGGGACTGTTTTGGGTCTCGATACAGCCACCCGCGACACCATAGGCGTTGCATTTGGCGCCTATTTTATTGCTACCGACCCCATAGTCACCGACATTTCGCAGGTGAAACCCTGGCCAGAGCTCATCAGCGCTTTCCAGTGGGCCATCAATCCCGACGGCGATACCAGTACTACCAACGACATCCCCGATGTGATCAACAACAGCTGGGGCAGGGCCAATCCGGGCATGGATTCGCTTTGTGGCCACCCCATGATTGTGCAAGCCTTTTCAGCCGTTGAAGCCGCCGGTATTGCCAATGTATTTTCTGCTGGCAACAACGGTCCGGGCGTTTCTACCGGAGGCGTACCGGCTCAATTGGTACTCGATACGCTCAATTTGTTTGCTGTGGGTGCCCTCGATGGTAACAACGCCAATCTGCCCATAGCCAGCTTTTCGAGCCGTGGACCTACCACTTGCACCACACCCGGTGGAGCTTTTGCCATCAAACCCGAAGTTTCGGCGCCGGGCGTAAATGTACGCTCGGCTGATGGCCGCACCGGCTACGGCACCAAATCGGGCACCAGCATGGCTGCTCCGCACGTAAGTGGTGCGGTTTTGTTGCTGAAAGAGGCTTTTCCACAGCTGTCGGGTCGACAATTGCTCAACGCACTCTACCAAACAGCAATAGATTTGGGCGACCCGGGCGAAGACAATGTTTATGGCCGTGGTGTGATTAACCTACCCGCAGCCTTTAACTTCTTGGCAGCGAGCCACACCCCCGCAGCACCCGCCAGCAGGACTTACGACTTGGCCATTGCGGGCGTTGATAGTCCGGCTACCCACCAATTGGGGCAAGATTGTTCGAGACAAATCCCCCAAATCAGCCGTCAACGTTTCAGGGTACGCGTGCAAAATGTGGGTGATAGCGCTGTCACTGGTTTTAAACTCATTTACGAATTAACTGGCAACGGTCGCGATTCGGTAGTGGTGAACCAAACCTTGCTCCCCCGCCAGCAAATGACCATCACTACCCCACTTTTGGCCCTCACCACTTCGGGGGCGGTTGTTGCCAACCAATTGCGCTTGGAAGTAAAGCCCTTGCAAAACCTGGTAGAAACCGATTTGTTCAACAACCGCTGGCAGCTTGAATTCCCCACCCGCGATGGCCAAAACCTGCCATTGATTGAGCGGTTCGATACCATCCGCCAAGCTGGACAAGCTGCTTTGAGCGATTGGACCATCAGAGATTTAAGCGGTGATGACCGCAGTTGGCAGTTTTACCCCGTTCAAGGTGCCACCAGCACCAATTTTGCAGCAGGTGTTCGCATGCGCGAAATGCCCTTGCGCCAAGGCCAGCTCGATGAGCTCATCAGTCCGCCATTGCACTTCCCCCCCATGAATCCAGGCAGTGCAGCCCGACCTTTTTTACAATTCCAAATGGCTTATGGTCCACGCACCGGCGCCTTCCGTGATTCGCTGTCGATTTTTGTTTCTTGGGATTGTGGCCAAACCTACACCCCGGTTTACACCACTGGCGGCGACAGCATGCGTACTTTTCAAGGGTTAAATCCATCGGCACCAGAACATTGGCGCTCGGTGGCAGTAGACCATCCAGCTTTACAACCCTTTGGAGGCAACACAGCCGTATTCCTCAAGTTTGTGAGCAAAAACGACTTTGGTGGCAACCTGTACCTCACCAACATCAGTTATCTCGACCAAGGGATGTCGCTCAATCAACTTTCAAACAAGCAGGGAATAAGGGTATTCCCCAATCCTGCCAGCACCATTTTGGGGTATGAAACGAAGGCGGAAATAACGAACATCAAAATCCACGATTTATTAGGACGTACTTTGATGAATCACCAACCCGAGTCAACAGCTGAGCGTGGACAAGTCGACATTTCAAAACTACCCGCAGGTACTTACCTTTTTGTGGCAACCACTACGCAAGGCCCACTTATTCAACGTTTTGTAAAAAAATAAGATGCAAAAGCTAGCCATCATACTCACTTTTCTTTTTGTACATTCCTTGGCTTTTGGCCAGCAGGCTTGGTTACATCCCGAACTCGAAGCCAAACTTCAACGGGGTGAAAAAGGCAACATACGCATTGGCTTGCTTTTACACGAGCAAGTGAACGCCTTGCAGCTAAAGTACGATATGGCAGCCGAAAGGATGACTGCTGAACAACGCACCAAAACCGTCATTCGCAAGGCCTTAGCATTGCAAGAAAAACATCAAAAGCCGTTTTTAAACAAGTTAGCAGAAAAGTATCCCGAAATAACCATAGCACACGCTTATTGGATTGCCAATGTGGTTTTGGTTGACATGCCGCTCGATTTGGTGCCCGAACTTCAACGAGAATCGGAGATTTTCTGGATGTTCGCCGATGAAAGTTACCTCACAGGCTTGGTAGAACCCGTTTCTGCCGAAGTGCTTGAAACACCAGAAGTAGCCAATGGTCGTGAACCCGGCCTCAATGTGATCAATGCCCCCGCACTTTGGTCGATGGGCTATACCGGCAGAAACCGCAAAGCATTCACCGTTGATACGGGTACATGGACCGATCACCCGGCACTCAATCACCGCTTTTTGGGTAATTACAAACCCTTGCACGAAGGTTGGTTTAGCCTAGAAAGCAACTTCCCCGTTGACCGTCCTTCGCACCACGGCACGCACGTGAATGGCACCATTTTAGGCCTCGATACAGCCACCCGCGACACCATTGGCGTGGCATTCAACGCCTATTTCATGGCATCGAATCCGTTAACACACAGTAACCTTACCCCCTTGAGCATCAACCTCATGAGCTTCGAATGGGCCATGAATCCCGATGGCGATACCAGCACCGTTAGCGATATTCCCGATGTGATCAACAACAGTTGGGGACAAGCCGGCGGACCCGATACAACCATCTGTGTAAGCTGGGCTACCCAAATATTCAACATGGTGGAAGCCGCGGGGGTGGCCATTACCTTTTCGGCAGGCAATGAAGGACCCGGACCAGCCACTGTCAAACACCCGCAATTTGTAAATACCAGCGACGTCAATATTTTCTCCATAGGTGCCATCGACGGCAACAATGCCTCTTTGCCCATAGCCGGATTTTCGAGTCGAGGGCCCAGTTTGTGCGGACAAACCGGCAGTTTACTCATCAAACCCGAAGTGGTGGCACCTGGTGTGAATGTACGTTCGGCCTATGGCAAAACAGGTTACGGAAGTCTTTCGGGCACCAGCATGAGTTGTCCGCACGTTTCGGGCGCGGTGGTATTGCTCAAAGAGGCCTTTCCGCAATTAGGCGGCGACAGCTTGCTGTATGCGCTATATGCTTCTGCCATCGATATGGGCGATCCGGGTGAAGACAATACCTTTGGTCGAGGCCGCATTGATGTGCTGGCTGCTTACAATTACCTGGCACAACGCCATGTACCCGTTCCTGCACGCCGCGGATTTGATGTAAGCTTAAGCATTCAACAGCCTGGCGGATTGGAAGGCCTTTGTGCTGCTAACCTGCCAAATGGCATCAGTTTGCCTGTAAGTTTGCGGAATGCTGGCGACAGCACCATCCAGTCGATTTTGCTTCGATACCGCATCAATGGCAATGTTTGGGTGCAACAAACCATCGCATCGAGCTTGGCTGTAAACCAAAGTTTGGTACAAAATCTCAGTGGTATCCCATTCCGTGCAGGCTGGAACGAGTTAGAGCTTACCGCCAGTTTGCCAGGCATAGCCCGGGAGATAGATGAAATCAACAATTTCCGTTCGGTTCGTTTTTATGTTTCGTACACCGACACCTTGGCTTTGGCTGGAAATCCTACTTTTTATACCATCAAAGCCGATGACTTTGTACGCGATAGCAGCCTGCAAATCATCAACCGCCAAAACGACGATGTGACTTGGGATACCGTGTCGGTCATTGGCTTGCAGCGCGATAGCAAGGCTTTCGTTATGCGCCATGCCAATTATGGTGTTCGTCAACGTCAGCAAGATGATTTGTTGACACGTCAGTACGTTGGCGGCTTTGGCATTGCTTCGGGATTTGAAGAAGTGAGTTTCAAATTGGCCTACCGCAATAGAAATACTTCTTTTCGCGACAGTCTGCGTGTTACTGTGGAATGCAATTGCGGAAGCCAGGTACAAACCCTTTATTACAGTGGTGGCGACAGCATGCGCACTTACGCCGGTGGTACGGCACCCAGCGATAGCAGCCACTGGAGAAGCTTTGTGTTTAGGAATTTTGGCCTGATGCAAGGTCCATGTCAATTCCGATTCAGAACCTTCAACGACTTTGGAGGTAATATTTATGTGGGTGATTTGATGGTGAGAGCATCAACTGGTGTTGGCGTTAACCAATTGCAAGCCAATGAAGTGAAGGTTTATCCAAATCCCGCTAAACACGAGCTCATTGTTGAAGCCATTGAACCCTTGGTACAAGTAAACATCCGCGATATTCACGGCCGCCTTCTCTTGCAACACCATGCCGGCTATGAATTGCGTCATAGCATTGATATCAATCACCTGGCAACAGGTGTTTATCTGTTAGAAGCAGAAAATGCATCGGGCAGCGTAGTGAAGCGATGGGTAAAGCAATAAATTTGCGGCATATCGGTTAAAGCCTCATGCGTAATCTTTTCGCTTTCCTTTTTGTCACGTTATTCGTTCAGCCCCTTTTCGCCCAGCAGCAAGATGGGGTAATGCAGCAATCGTTCAGCCAAGAGCTGTACGACGAGCAGGTGCGTCTCACCGAGCTCATGTATTGGGCGCAATATGGAGATAGTACTTTCGACCGCAACGACGCCAACTATTTATTCATCAGAGGTTTGGTTCGCAGCCTCCGGATCGAAGGTGCTTTTGATTTCCCTTTCGATTCATTGCGATTTATCAGTATTTTATATACACCTGACAAAAAGTACCGGCTTTTTACTTGGCAAGTGAAGCAGGACATGGGCGCCTGGCGACATTTTGGTTGCATTCTCACAAATGAAAAGCCGGCTCGGATTTTTCCGCTGCTCGACAGAAGCGATGAATTCGTTGGTCGCGACGACACCACCTTCGACCACAAAAGCTGGTATGGCTTGGCTTATTTCCAAATAGTGCCCGAGATCAAAAAAATAAAGGGAATTACCTACTACACGCTCATTGGTTATGATCCGCACGAGCCATTTTCGCGTCGAAAAATGGTTGATTTTCTGTGGTTCGATAAACAAGGTGTACCTCAATTCGGGGCACCTTTGCTGGCGACACCAAAGGGCGTAAAATACCGCTTTCACATAGAATACGCGGCCGACGTCACTGCACAATTGCGTTATGAAGCAGCTATGAAGAGCATTGTATTCGACAACCTCATACCACGCCACCCCGAAAACGCCGGTTTATCGTTTGACGATGTGCCCGATGGCAGCTTCAATGCCTTTGTATGGAAGAAAAAACGCTGGCAATACGAAGACAATGTTGATGTGCGCATGCAGGATGTGCCTTTGCGAGAAGGAGACCCTAACAAAAAATCGGGGCTCTCGCCGCGTTAAAGTCGCAATTGCGAACATACAATACCAGTAGCCACTGCGGCATTCAGCGATTCGGCTTTACCGAAAGAAGGAATGCTGATTTTGTGGCTGGCCGAATCAATGAGTGCATTGCTTAAACCAAACGATTCACTGCCGATCAAGATCAGTCCACCGTCTCCAAATGGGGTTTGTCGCAAGTCGGTACCACCTAAAACAGTGGCAAAAATGCGTTCGCGCTTCTCGGTTTGCACAAATTCAAGCTTGTCGCCATACCGAACAGGCACCCTAAAAATGCTGCCCATAGAAGCCTGAATGGTTTTGCTGTTCCAAAGTTCAACCGAATCATCGCTGCACCAAATGCCTGCTAGGCCAAACCAATCGGCTATGCGGATGATGGTGCCCAGATTACCTGGATCGCGCAATTGATCTAGCACCAGCACAAAATTCGGGTCACCGGCTTTCCATTGCCAGGCTACCTCTTGTTGCTCAAAAACACCTAAGACGGGCGAGGCAGAGCTCAGCTGGGTTAATCTTTCCATGGTTTCGGCTGTAACTTCCTCGTAGGCATGCTGCAACAATGCGGAACTTGCATGCAGCTTGGTTGCATGCCCTTGACGGATTAACAAACGCTGGCAGTTCCAGCCCGCTGCCAAAGCCTCTTCAACGGTTTTTTCACCTTCAACGACAAATTGCCCTGATTCTTGTCTATTTTTCTTGAGTTTAAGAGAAGCGATTATCTTTACCTCCGCCTTGCTGAGCATAGTATTACATTTGAGTCGTTACCGAATTTGGCTATTTTTTGCACTGCTCTTGTGGTTGAGCAGTTGCAATGTGACCAAAACCCTCTACGAAGATGAGGTTTTGGTTACAAAGAACAAGATAGTTGGCATCGATAAAATGCATCGCACCGAAATGAAAGCTTTGGTGCGGCCAAGGGCCAATAAAAAGTTTCTCGGTGTGTTTCGTACCAAGGCATGGATCCAGCAAAGGGCAACACGCACCAAAGGTTCAGCACTCATACGTCGCTTAAACGAAGGATTAGGAGAACCGCCAGCCTTACTCGACTCATTGGCATTACGAGAAAGCAATACCAACCTAAATCGGTACTTGCGCGACAAGGGATATTTTTATGGCAAGGTTTGGAGTGAAATTCAGCTATATGGCCGAAATAAGAAAAAGGCACGGGTTGTTTACAACATAAATCCCGGGATGCGTTACACAGTTCGGTCAATTAACTATGAACAAACGCAATCACCCATTGATGAATTTGTCCGTTTCCACACCCAAGAATCGCGCGAATTCCCTTTAAAGACAGGCATGGCTTACGATGCTGATGAAATGGGCCGCGCACGCAGTATCTTGGCGAATTACTTAAGAGAACAAGGATTTTACTATTTCAACCGCGATCTCATATTTTTTGAGGTTGATTCTGCTCTGGGAAATGGCCAAGTTGACCTGCGAATGCGCATCAAACGACCAAAAGCTTCCTTTTACTTCGAACAATTTTCGTTTGATACCATTCTCGTCAATGTAGATTACCAGGTATACCAAGCCGTTCAAGACATCAATGAGCAAGATACCGTAGAAAGAAGGTCTTATTACTTCATCGATAAGACACCCCCCACCATCCGCAAAGACATCTTGGTTCAGAACATGTTGTTCAGAAAGGACCTCATTTTCAGTGAATCTGCCATGCGACTCACACAAAGCCGCATCTCTGACTTAAAGGTTTTTGGCTACAACAATATCCGCTTGGTACCGAACGACAGCCTGCGAAAACTGAATGTGCTCATGAATTTGACCCCGAGTCCACGCCGGCAGCTTAAATTCGATAGCGAGGTCTCAACCAACTCCATTTCACTTTTCGGCATTTCGGGTGGAATAACCGAAATACGCCGTAATGTGCTCAAAGGCGCCGAATTGCTAGAATTCAGGGTAAATGCTGGTATCGAATCACAACAAAATGTTACCAATACCGACGTCCTTTCGCGTACGACATTCAACACACTTGAATTTGGCTTTGGCACTTCACTCACCATACCGCGCTTTTTGTGGCCCTTCAATGGCTGGAATGAGCGTTATTATACTGCACCCAGAACGCGATTTTCGGTAAACTACAACCGGCAAATACGACTCGATTTTACGCGCGAAGTGTTCCAAACCAATGTTGGCTATTTGTGGATGAACAGGGCGCGTGAACGATTTGAGCTTTTTCCAGCCGAAGTATCCTTTGCCCGAACCGCACGCATCAGCCAAAACCTCAGCGAATTGCTGCAAGAAATTCAAGATCCCTTTTTGCAGTTTAGCTTTACCAATTATGTAAACTTGGCTTCGCGGGCATCTTATTCGGTTGACAACATCAACCTGAGAGGAACATTTATGCGGGTCAACATTGAGTTTGCGGGCAATGTTTTACATGGCATTTACAGCTTGTTCAATCTACAAGCGGATGCTGATACTCGAACCTTGCTTGGATTGCCATACTTTCAATATACCCGTGCCGATTTGGAATACCGAAAACATTGGCGACAAGGTGATCAAGCCAAATTAGCATCCCGCATTTTCGTAGGAATAGGCATGCCTTGGCAAAACTCCATCATATTACCACTCGAAAAACGCTATTTTGCCGGTGGCACCAACAGCATCCGTGCTTGGTTAGCACGCTCCGTTGGTCCGGGAGGTTATGGCGTTTATGGTGCACGACTTGACCAATTCGGCGAAATTCGCCTTGAAGGTAACCTGGAAGAGCGCTTTCCGATTTTCGGCAACTTCCAAGGAGCAATCTTTATTGATGCAGGTAATATATGGACGTTGAAGGATACCACCGCAGCCAAAGGGGACCTCGCAAACTTTGCCTTTAATCGATTCTACAAAGAAATAGCCATTGGCACTGGCGTAGGTTTGCGCTACGACTTCACGTATTTTGTTCTACGCATCGACATGGGTTTAAAAGTACATGACCCTGCGTTCACGCCCGGCAACCGCTGGGTTATCAACCAAATAAGTAACCGCAGCTGGCGACAAACCGATTGGCGCAACGAACTCAACATCAACGCACCACTGTCGGGCAGGTATCCTTTCACCAGTTTTAACCTCGGAATCAATTTCCCATTCTAGCTTTTTTGCTGCCTGCTTTGTAATTCAATTCAATCTGTTATCTTTGCAGTTCTAAAATTCGCACGAAAATGTTTGCCATTGTTGACATTCAAGGACAACAATTTAAGGTTTCAAAGAACCAGCACGTGTATGTGCACCGTTTACCAGCCGAAGAAGGTACTACCATTACCCTCGATAAAGTGCTGTTGGTAAGCGATGACAAAAGCGTTCAAGTTGGTGCACCTTATGTGTCCGGTACTACCATCTCAGCCAAAGTCGTTTCTCACCTGAAAGGCGACAAAGTGCTGGTATTCAAGAAAAAGCGTCGTAAAGGTTATCAGAAAATGAACGGTCACCGTCAGTCCTTTACCAAAATCACCATCGAATCAATCGGTTAAACCACAGGAGAAAATAATCCATGGCACACAAGAAAGGCGTCGGTAGTTCGAAGAACGGACGCGAATCAGAAAGCAAACGACTGGGCGTAAAGATCTACGGAGGTCAATTCGCTGCCAGCGGAAATATCATCGTTCGTCAGCGTGGCACCAAGCACCACCCTGGTCAGAACGTAGGTATCGGTAAAGACCACACCCTTTTCGCCCTCGTTGACGGTAAGGTAGAATTCAAAAAAGGCCAGGCCGACCGTTCTTATGTATCGGTTATTCCTGTTGCCACCGAAGAAGTAGCCAACTAAGGTCACTTTAATCCATAAAAAAGCCTCGGATTTATTCCGAGGCTTTTTTTATGTGTGATTGTTTCAGTTACTCTTCTCTGGCAATGAGGTAGGCGGCAAAGGCACGTAATACCTGACGCGCATTTTCATTGACGCCTTCCAACGCTTCGAGTTGTTCGAAGGCTTGCTCCAGCAACAACTTCATTTCGGCTTCGGCCAATTCACGGATGCCCCACTGCCTGAAAAAATGGGTTACCTCCTGCACCTTGGCTTCTGAATTGGGGGCGGCATACAGACTCTGCAAGGCCAACTGCCCTGCTTCATCGGCCACTTCCATGGCTTTTACCCGTAAAAAGGTGTTTTTGTTGGCCAAAATATCTCCACCCGGCTTTTTGCCAAATTTGGCAGGATCGCCAAAGACATCCAACAAATCGTCTTGCACCTGGAAAGCCAAGCCTGTTAACACCCCAAAATCGTATACTCGAGCTTGGTCGCCCTCACTGGCACCCGCCACAATAGCTCCCATTTGCAATGCCGCACCGAGCAGCACCGAGGTTTTAAGCCGGATCATGCGCATGTACTCAGGTGTGGTTACATCTTCCCTCGACTGAAAATCCATGTCGTACTGCTGCCCCTCACATACTTCAAGGGCAACTTTGTTCATGGCTTCTAACAAGGCAGGTACGGTAGCAGCAGGAGCACGCAACAGCTGCTGGTAGGCCAGCACCATCAGAGCATCGCCCGAAAGGATGGCCACATCGCGGTTGTACTTTTCATGCACCGTTGGCTTTCCGCGTCGCAAAGGCGCTTCATCCATGATATCATCGTGCAAAAGGGTAAAATTGTGGAACAATTCCACCGCCATGGCCGGACCCATGGCCACCTCTCGGTTAGCGCCAAACAATTCGGCAGCCAATAAACTCAAAACCGGACGCAAACGCTTGCCGCCTAAATCGAGAAAATAGCGAATGGGCTCGTACAATCGCTGCGGATGCGTGGGCAAATGGAGGTGATTGAGCTCGTGCTGTAATTCCAACCTGAGTTGCTCAAGGTGGTGTTTCAAAGGGGCTGAAGCGTTCATTATCTTTTCGGGGGAATGTATGCGTAATCGACTTGACGGGTGCGAAGATCGGTCTTTTTCAGTTCTACCGTCACTTTTTGGCCCAAACGAATGCGGCGACCACTTCTATTACCAATCACACAATAATCGTCTTCGTCGAAGAAGTATTTATCGTCGTTCATGGCCGAAAAGCGAATCAGACCTTCGCAATGGTTAAAATCAATGACCACATAAAAGCCGAAATCGGTTATGCTGCTTACCATTCCCTCAAACTCTTCGCCTTCGCGACCCACAATCATTTCAATTTGTTTGTATTTGGTCGATGCCCGTTCGGCCTGCGTAGCTGCTCTTTCGCGTTCACTGCAATGCAGGCATTCTTTTTCGAGGGCCTCTTGCTGTACCGGTTTGCCACCTGCCATGTATGCATCGAGGAGGCGATGCACCAATACATCGGGATATCGGCGAATGGGTGATGTAAAGTGGCTGTAGTGCTGAAAAGCCAAGCCATAATGGCCAATATTTTTGGTGGTATAAATGGCTTTGGCCATGGTGCGAATAGCCATCGATTCTATGATATCGGCTTCTTCTTTGCCATCCAAATCTTCCACCAATTGGTTAAACGACTGGCTGATTTCTTTGCGGCTGCGTGTATTGATGCTGTAACCAAAACGCTCTACAAAACGGGCAAAACTTTTCAAACGATCCATATCGGGCGAATCGTGCACGCGGTACACAAAGGAAGCATGGTACTGCCCACCCGACATGGCCGAAACATGTGCCGCTACCCTGCGGTTGGCCAGCAACATAAAATCTTCGATGAGCATGTGTGCGTCTTTCCGCTCTTTGATGAAAACCGAGAGGGGCTTGCCATTTTCATCAAGTTTAAACTTGAGCTCTTCCGATTCGAAACGGATGGAGCCGCGTCGGAAACGGTCTTCTCGCAGCTCTAAGGCCAAGTTATTCAACACTTGTATTTCACGTAAAAACGGCCCCTCACCTTTTTCAATGATCTGCTGCACTTCGTCGTAAGTGAAGCGGTGGTCAGAATGGATGACTGTGCGTCCGAACCATTCCTCCACAATTTCACCTTTGGGCGTGATTTCAAAAACGGCCGAATAAGTGAGCTTATCCTCTTTTGGCCGCAACGAGCACACCATATTGCTCAAGTTTTCGGGCAACATGGGCACCACACGGTCGACCAAATAAACCGAAGTAGCCCGTCGGAAAGCCTCTTGGTCGAGCGGGCTGCCGGGCGTTACGTAGTGCGATACGTCGGCGATATGTACGCCAATTTCGTAGTTGCCGTTTTCGAGAAATTGAATCGACAAAGCATCATCAAAATCCTTGGCATCATCGGGGTCGATGGTGAAGGTGGTAATATGTCTGAAATCACGGCGTTTTTTGATTTCCTCCTCCGACACTTCGAGGCTGTACTGCTCAGCTTGGGCAATGGCTTGGGGCGAAAAGTGAAGGTGAAAACCAAATTCCGCTGTTATGGAGAGCATTTCGGTGTCGTGATCCCCTGGAGAACCCAAAATTTCGGTAACCTCACCTATGGGATTGTGTCGGTTGATTGGCCAGTCGATGAATTTTACAATTACTTTTTGTCCGTCTTTAGCGCCACCTCTTTTATCGGCAGGCACTATGATATCAACTGCTATTTCCTTGCTATCGGGCGTTACAAAGGCATCCTTACCACCCATGCGCATGATACCTACAAAAAAGCTGCGGTGTCGTTCTACTACTTCTATCACCTCGGCTTCTTTGCGGCCTTGTCCACCCCTGCCCTTTTTTACCTTCACCCGCACCAAATCGTTAGGCAAGGCGTTATGCAGCTTGGTTTCAGGAATAAAAATATCATCGGCACCTTCCTCTGTTAGTAAAAAGCCAAAGCCTTTCGCAGTTATTGAAACCCTCCCTTCGAGTGTGCTCTCTTTGCGTGCCACACGAAACGATCCTGGTCTAACTTCTTCTAACTGTTCTTGTGCGAAGAGCTTTTCAACCACTTGCTGGATAAGGGCACGGCCCATATCGTCGGTAATGTGCAATTTGGCTGCTACTTCGCGATAATTATAAGATTTTTCGGTTTTTGACGATCTGTAAAACCTCAACACCTCATCACTCAATTGCGATAGTTGCTTTTTTAGGTTATTGGTATTTGATTTGGGCATGTTAATTCCATTTGATTTCGGGAATGGCGGCTAGTAGTTTCCGACTGTAGGCCGATTGAGGTGCTGCATACAAGGCATCGGCCTCTTGCAACTCCTCGCATTTCCCTCTTTGTAAAACCATCACTCGGTCGGAAATGTGCTTCACAACCGACATATCGTGTGATATAAATATATAAGTTAGCTTAAGTTCCTCTTGTAAACTTTTAAGCAGATTGAGCACCTGAGCTTGTACCGACACATCAAGAGCCGAAACACTTTCATCGCATACCACGAATTCCGGCTCCATGGCCAAACAGCGTGCAATGACAATACGCTGGCGCTGTCCACCACTAAACTCGTGGGGATACCTTTTGGCTGACGCAACAGGTAAGCCCACTTGATCGAGTAATTGCCTCACCCTTGCTTCACAAGCTGCAGTACCATGTACCAAACCATGCACCTCCAATGGTTCACGCAAAGCCTCTCCTACCCGCATGCGTGGATTAAGGCTGCCATAAGGATCCTGAAAAATGACCTGCACTTGCCTTCTAAAAGCCTTGGCAGCCTCACCTTTCAAATCATGGTAGTCAACACCTTTGAAGCGAAGAATCCCACTGGTAGGCTCCATCAATCTTGCTACCACCTTTCCAATGGTACTTTTGCCCGAGCCCGATTCTCCTACCAATCCCAATGTTTCGCGTGGATACACCTGAAAACTAATACCATCCACTGCTTTTACCGGCTCTTTGCGCTTCCAAAATGGCCCCTTTCCTGGGTACCACAATTGCAAATCTTTGACCTCCAGCAAAGGTAGTTGGCTGTAAAGCTGTTGGTGCCGAGCGATTCGGTCAGCTGTTTGTTCCACCTGAAATACGTCCATTGATCTACCCTCCACAAAATCGGCAACCGTCGGTAGGCGCTCAAGTCGGTGTTTCATTTCCGGTTTGCATGCTAATAATCCTTGCGTGTATGCCACTTTTGGATGTTCGAATACCGACCTCGTTGCACCTTGTTCTACAAGTTTACCTCTGTACATTACCACTACCTGATCAGCCAAATTTGCTACAACACCCAAATCGTGCGTGATGAAGATGACGCCTAGTCCTCGGTCTCGGCTGAGTTGCTTAACTAATTGGAGTATGCCTGCTTGTACGGTTACATCCAATGCTGTTGTAGGCTCATCGGCAATGAGCAAGGCTGGTTCACAAGCCAAGGCCATGGCAATCATCACGCGTTGTCGTTGACCTCCACTTAATTCGTGTGGAAAAGCTTGAACCAGCTGGTTTGGTCTAGGTAACTGAACTTCATCAAACAAAGTCAGTACCTGCTTTTTAACCTCTTCGGCTGTTAAGTGCGGTTTGTGAACCCTAATGGCTTCAGCAACTTGATCTCCACAACGCATTACTGGGTTAAGTGCCGACATAGGTTCTTGGAAGATCATGGCCATACCATTGCCTCGAAGCTTGCGGTGTTCATCTGAAGTGAGTTCAGAAAGCTTGAAAGCAGCCTCCTTGTAATGAAAAACTATTTCCCCTCCACTTATTTTGCCAAAATGTTTCGGCAACAAACCCATGATAGCCAGGGAACAAACCGATTTACCAGAACCAGACTCACCAACTATGCCAAGCACTTCTCCCCTTTTAACATCAAAGGAAACAGGACCAACCAATCGGTTCCAGGCCGAAGCCTGAAAAAACGACACTTCGAGTTGATTCACGCTTAAAAGCACATCTGAAGATCCTTTTTGTTGCATATCTGCCAAAATACGGGCTTTTCAGCGGTTCAGAATGTTGATTGCATTAATTTTTATGAACAATATATGCATCGTCAATGGGCCGTTCCCCACGCATAGCTTGAACCAAACGTACCACGGTAATTACATCCTTTTCGCAATAACGTGCAATACGGGCTACATCACCCTCTTTGTAATACGTTTCGGCTACCATGCTGCCATCCAAATCGTCTTTAGGACTCGGAATGCCGAACAACTCTGCCAAAAGTCTTAAGGAAGTAAAATGCTTGTGGTCGCCGAACTTCCAATATTGTAAAGTATCAAGATGTCGAACTTCCCAAGGTTTCGCACCTGACAAATCAAGCAGCTCTGGAAGCCGGAGCTGATTCACCAGCATACGTCGGCAAATGAATGGTACATCAAATTCACGAATGTTGTGTCCGCACAAATATTGCGAGCGTTTGCCCCACTTGTGAACGACTTCTGCGAAGTCCTGCAAAATGGCCTTTTCGTCCTGACCATAAAATGAACGCAAAAACAGCTGTTGTTCGCCATTGGCGTCGTACTGCAAGCAGCCTACTGAAATGCAAATAATTTTACCGAATTCGGCATAAATGCCTGCGCGCTGGTAGAGCGTTTCCGCTGTTTCTTGGTCCTTCACCAAAAAGCCAGCCTTGTAATCCCAATGTATTTGCCATGCGGGTGGCAGTTGGTTGTAGGATTCGCATTGCGGCACTGTTTCCACATCAAGAAACAGTATTTGCTCCGGTTGAATGTGTTGGATACTGTGCATGGGTATTCTCCGTTTTTAAATGAAGTAGAATTCCACCACAATTCCGTGATAATAAGTTGGTCGTCCAAACCTTTAGCTTAATTTTGCGGGAAATTTGAAACAATTCGCGCAAAACGAGATATGAACGAAGAACAAAATTCCAAATCGAAGAGGCTGGCACTCATTGTTGTCATTATTTTGGTCATTTTGTTGAACGGCGTATTCATTTACGTTTGGAACACGAACCGGGTGTTAAAAGAAGAATCACAAAAGCTGCTCTTGCAAAAAGAAGTAGAGTATCAAAAAGCTGTTGGTGAGCTCAATTTGTTTAAAGGCAAAAACGCACAACTCGATAGTTTGGTGGAAGCGGCCAATGCTGAATTGGCAGCAAAAAGCTCGCAACTGGATAGCTTGTTGCAAGTGAATAAATTATCTGCACAGCAAATCGAGCGCTTCAAACGCGAGAACGGTAAATTGAATTACTACAAAAAGTTGTATCTCGAAAAAATCGATTCACTAATTAAGGCAAACGAAACCTTGCAAGTGGAGAACAAATCATTGAAGGCTGAAATAAAGACAGAACAACGCCGCAATGAGCAGTTGATGGACCAAAATGTAAACTTAACCAACAAGGTTGCATTGGGTGCGGTATTGAAAGTTTCCAATTTCAGTGTGGAGGGCATTCGCATGCGTTCGGGCGGAAAAGAAGCTGCTACCACCAAAGCGCGCAGCGTTGAAAAAATCAAAGCTTGTTTCACGTTAGGTGAAAATAAAGTGGCTAATCGTGGCAACAAGAACGTTTACTTACGTGTAATTACACCCGAAGGTTCAAGTTTGTGGATTGAAGATGCGGGGTCAGGAAAATTCATGGCACAGGGTCAAGAAACCTTGTATACTGCCATGGCGACCGTGGATTATCAACAAGAAGATTTGCCTTTGTGTATTTATTGGACGAAAGGAACCCCCTTTGCAGAAGGCACCTACAAAGCTGAAATATATGCTGATGGCATGCTAATTGGCGAAACGGCCTTTACCTTGCGCTAATCACCACCAATCCCAGTATTGATAGGCCACTTCTAAAGTAGGTGGCCTTTTTTATTCCTCATTACCCGTGCTACCTGGACCAAGACGTTTACTCATGTACACCTGTACCATTTCACGAAGGCTCGATACTTCGGCCACTTTCTCAGGTTTTTTATCCTCATCAAAAGAAGAAATCAGGTTATTGAAAACGCGCACTACAATGTCGAAAACATCGCATGCCCGATAAAACCTCTCTTCGGCTGGTAACTTGATGAGTTGTAAAAACTGATCTATTTCCTTTCGTCCAAAAACCATCCCTCTATTAAAGGCATTGATATAAAAAAGTGGTTCGCGTTGTGCGATTGGCAACTTTTCGGCCGACTCTGAATCATCAAGATATGCCAGGATAAAGTGTTGTGGCAAATTGACACCGTAAATTGGAATGTGCAGTCTTTGTGCGATGATCATGTAAAGCACACATAAGCTAATTGGATTGCCTTTGCGTGATTCCAGCACCTTGTTAATAAAACTGTTCTGGGGATCGTTGTAATGGTCGGTATTACCCGAAAAGCCATGGATACGAAAAAAAATGTGATTTAATATCCGCACCTTTTCCAAGGCTGTGAGGTAATAGTTCATTTCCATCCATGCGTCAATGCGGATAGATTCGATGTGGTTTCGTACACGCGATTCATTGAGTTCAGGATATTGGTACCTCGCAACAATCAACATCACTTGCAACAAGTCATGCCTGCTGTTCTCCAGCCAATCAGCCAGTGAATCGCGGGTAAGGTTAAACTGAATTTTGTGAATGATGTTCTCTACGCGCTCTTGCAATCCGTGATCTGCCAAACTCTCCCAAGCATGTTCTAATTGAGGAATGATGTTGGTACCGTATCCAAGCAACTGCTCAGTAACATGTGCCACCACCTCCTCATCGCTGTCGTCTAACAGCGTGATCATGGCTTTTAGCCTTTCGTCAGAAACATTTCCGCCCTTCATACCTTTCAAAGGTGAAATAGCGGAAAATTGTTCAAGTGATATCTACAAATTATCCCCGTTTTTTAGCACGGACTGCTTTTTTGGCTCCGGCTTTGGGTTCGGGACTTGTGGCAATGATTTGCAAGCACTCGTCTTCACTTAAGGCATGGGCATCGGTGCCTTTCGGAATTTTATAGTTTTTCTTGTCTTTGGCAATGTATGGTCCATACATGCCATTGAGTACCTGAATGCCTGAAGCCTGAAAGTCGTGAATGATGCGATTGGCTTCTTTGGTCCGCTTTTCAAGAATCAGCTCTATGGCCTCTTCGGCGGTAACCGCCAACGGGTCCATTTCTTTCCGTAACGACACAAACTTGCCATCGTGACGCACGTATGGCCCAAATTTGCCAACGCCTATCACCATTTCTTTGCCCTCAAATTCACCCACTTGACGAGGCAGTTTGAAGAGCTCCAAGGCATCTTCTAAGCTCAGCTGCTCAAGGTGCATACCCGCGCGCAAATTGGCGTAAATGGGCTTGGCATCGGCATCTGCTAAGTTGGTTTTTACTGCAACCGGACCAAATCGGGCCATGCGCACCGAAATTTGGAAACCAGTTACAGGGTCTTTGCCCAAAATGCGTTCACCTGTTATGCGCTCACTGTTTTCAATGGTGTCTTCTACATTGGCATGGAACGGCTGGTAGAAGGCATCGATCATTTTTTGCCAGTCGAGTTGCCCCTCGGCAATGTGGTCGAACTCCTGCTCTACATTGGCGGTAAACTGAAAATCCATCACTTTGGGGAAGTGCTCGAGCAAAAAGTCGTTCACCAACATGCCAATATCGGTTGGTGCCATTTTGCCTTTGTCGGCACCGGTGGTTTCGGTCTTCACTTCCCGGCTGATTTTGTCCTTTTCGAGCTGCAGTACCACAAAATCGCGCTGTTGCCCTTCGAGATTGGTACGATCTACATAGCCCCGCTTTTGGATGGTACTGATGGTTGGTGCATAGGTCGAAGGTCGGCCAATACCCAGTTCTTCCAGTTTTTTCACTAAACTGGCTTCTGTATAGCGGCTGGGCGGACGGCTGTAACGCTGCGTTGCGGTTACTGAGCGGGCATCGAGGGCTTCGCCTTCGGTTACCTGGGGCAGTGCACTGCTCTCCCCTTCATCGCCGGGTTCATCGTCGTCTGATTCAAGGTATACTTTCAAAAATCCTTCGAAGCGAATTACTTCTCCTTCGGCTGTAAAAGCACCTTTTAAGCCGTTGCTGCCTATGTGCAGCACGGTTTTTTCTATTTGTGCTTCACTCATTTGCGAGGCAATGGCCCTGCGCCAAATGAGCTCGTAAAGTGCTTTTAAGTCTTTTTCACCGTCGGTACTGTGGTTTTCGAAATAGGTGGGACGAATGGCTTCGTGCGCCTCCTGAGCAGAAGCTGTCTTGGTGCGGTACTGGCGCTGCTGGTGAAACTCCTTTCCATAAGCACGCATGATTTCTTCTCGTGCTGCATGCAAGGCCGTTTCCGACAAGTTCACACTATCGGTACGCATATATGTAATCTTCCCCGATTCATATAGCTCTTGCGCCAATCGCATGGTTTTGGTTACCGAAAACCGCAATTTGCGCGATGCTTCTTGCTGCAAGGTAGAGGTTGTAAATGGCGGAGCTGGTGATTTTTTAACAGGACGTTGTTCGATGCTGTTCACTTGGAATGCCCGGTTGATCAGCTGCTCCAAAAATGCTTTAGCAGCCTCTTCAGTGGCAAAACGTTGTGGCCATTCAGCTTTGATGAGTTGTTTGCTTCCTGCCAATTTGGCGAAGGTAGCAGTCACCCTAAAGGCTGGCGTGGTTTCAAAAGCTTGGATTTCACGCTCACGCTCAACCACAAGCCTTACTGCAACCGACTGAACTCTTCCTGCTGACAATGAAGGCTTTACTTTTCTCCAAAGAACCGGTGAAATTTCAAAACCTACCAAGCGATCCAGCACCCTGCGTGCCTGCTGTGCATTCACCAAATTGTAATCGATGCTGCGCGGATTTTCGATGGCACGCAAGATGGCTGGCTTGGTTATTTCGTGAAATACGATGCGTTTGATTTTGTCCTCTTTGAGCTTGAGCACTTCTTTCAAGTGCCAGCTGATGGCCTCTCCCTCGCGG
>ERZ1066127.323-NODE-323-length-28026-cov-10.331450_pt1 | contig 28026 bp, 23 predicted proteins | sample MGYA00382774_ERZ1066127 | MGnify/ENA primary metagenome ERZ1066127 (study PRJEB33369, sample SAMEA5778357) | biofilm metagenome | biome: Industrial cooling water; feature: Water cooling tower basin; material: Biofilm | place: United Arab Emirates | collected...
GTGCCGATCTGGGTGATGGTGACTGCTGCCACGGGATTCATTTGGAGTTTTTTTCGCACCGGGCGATTGTCGTTGGCTTGCAGTGCCGTGGGGCTGAATCTGCTGGCGAATGTGGCGAATATCGTGTCTGAAGTGCCGGTGGTGCGGCATGCCGTGGCACTGCACCAGGCCACAACATTCGGCGGTGTGGAGTTCACGGTGGCCACGATTGAAAACGGGCCGTGGGACATGGTGGAAATTCTGAGCGTGGTGATGGCGATCGCGTTCATGTTTGATGCCTCACTGCAAATGTGGCGCAGCGGCGGTCGTCGCCGAGCACTGGTGGTCGGTGGCAGCGTGATCTTCTTTTTGCTCCTGAGCCGGGGGCACGCGATGCTGGTGGAGAACGGGATGCTGGAAGCGCCCTATTTCGTGAGCTTTTGTTTCATCGCAGTGATTATCGCCATGGGGATGGAGTTGGGCAATGACGTGCTCCGTGCCACCAGTCTGGCCCGTGAACTTCAGTCGAGCCAGCGCCGCGTCGATCTGGCAGGGCAGGCGGTGTCGCTCGGGTTCTGGGAATGGAATATCGTGACGGGTGACATCTGGGCGAATGAAGCGGCGCGCAAGTTGTTCGGCGTAGGCAAGTGGGAAACGGTGAATCTTGATCGTTTCCTCTCACTCGTACATGAGGATGACCGGTCTTCTGTGGCACAAGCCATAGAGGAGTCGTTGCAGCGGGGTGCTGATTATGAAATGGAGTATCGTGTGCAGAGTGAAGATGGCTGCTTGCGTTGGATCTCCGCGCGTGGTCGATTGGAAATGGAACAAGGCAGGCGTCCGCTGGCGATGCGTGGTGTTTTGTTGGATGTGACGGAGAATCGGTCATCGGAGAGTGAATTGCATCAACTGCGGGGGCAGTTGGCCCACGCGGGGCGGGTATCGACCATGGGACAATTGGCTGCCGCGCTGGCTCACGAGCTGAATCAGCCGCTGGGTGCGATACTCCGCAACGCCGAGGCAGCCGAGATGTTTTTGTCATCTCCCTCGCCGGACATGGAGGAAATGAAAGCGATCATTCGCGACATTATCCGAGACAATCAACGGGCGGGTGGCGTGATTGATCGCCTGAAATCCCTGCTGAAGCGCAAGGAGATTGAACCCCGGGTCATTCATGTCAGAGAGCTGCTGGAGGAGGTGATGGCATTGATCCGCGCGGATGCCGCCGCGCGGTCCGTGGTGCTGGATTGGGCCTGTGCCGATGATGTGCCGGACGTTCTGGGTGACCGCGTTCATTTGCAGCAGGTCTTGCTCAACTTGTTGATCAATGCGATGGACGCTACGACTGGTGCCACCCGTGGTGAGCGGAGGGTCACGGTCGGTTGTCAGCGAAGCGCTGACGGACCATCGGTTACCATCAGCGTTTGTGATTCTGGACCAGGGATCCCCGCACCCGTGTTGGCAAAAATCTTCGATCCGTTTTTCACGACGAAGTCGGAGGGAATGGGCATGGGCTTGTGCATCTCCAAGGCCATCGTTGAGGCACATCGTGGAAAACTGGAGGTATCCACCGGTCCGGATGGCACATGTTTTGCATTTTCGCTGCCGGTAGCTCAGAGCGTTGCGGATTCCTGACTTGTGATTATGCTGGAACATGGGGAAACGGGTGATAAGTTAGGTCATCCCTTCCGATGACACACGCCGCTACAGTTCATTTGATCGATGACGACGATTCCTTTTTGCGCGCCGCTGCCCGTTTGCTGCGCGCGAGTGGGTTCCGAGTCAAAGTTTATGCAAGTGCGCGGGATTTTCTTGATGATGCGGGACAGGAACACCAGGGCTGTGTCATCTCTGACCTTCAAATGCCGGGAATGAGTGGACTGGAGTTGCAGGATGCCATGCATGGCAAAGGAATCACACTGCCGCTCGTTTTCCTCACCGGAAACGGCGATATTCCCAGCACGGTATCCGCCATGCGCAAGGGTGCCGTGGATTTTCTGGAGAAGCGCGCGCCCAAACAGCAACTGCTTGACGCGGTCAACCGTGCTCTGGAGTTGGATGAAAAAGCGCATCAGCAGCGCCAACACGAGCAGGCCATGAGATCACGGCTGAGTTGTTTGTCAGATCGTGAGATCGAGGTGTTGGGTCATGTGGTGAGAGGCAGCATGAACAAGGTGATCGCGTCAGACTTGGGCATTCACGAACGCACGGTGAAATTGCACCGCACTGCCATCACCACCAAGCTTGGCATGCATTCCGTTGCCGAGCTTACCCGTCTGTGGATGGAAGTGCGCGGAGAAATGCCAGCCGGTAGGTAATTCCCACAACCTTCCCCAAAGGGCAGTTGTGCGGATTTCTCGATGGGATCAGTATGCGAACGTTCGATGAGCGATACGTGCATGATCCATGTGGCCATAATCGACGGCGATGAAAGCATTTGCCGTTCGATGTCCCGTTTGCTGAAGGCGGCTGGCATGGAATCGAAAACATTTGATTCCGGGGAGTTGTTTCTCTCGCAATGTCAGGATCATCATTTTGACTGTGTACTGCTAGATATCCAGCTCGATGGCATGTCCGGATTGGAATTGTATGATGAGCTCAACCACATCGGTTTCTCAACCCCCGTCTTGTTCATTACCTCCAACGACGCTGCTGATGTGAGAACCCAGGCGCAGGATGCAGGCTGTGCGGGTTTTTTTCGCAAGTCGGATCCGGGGGCCGAACTGCTCTCTGCCATTCATCGCGTTGCGAGCAAACCTTTATCCCGGATCAGTCCATGAAAAATTCCTTGTAATCATATGCATCGACCCTATCGCCCTTGGCACAACGCCCATACGGGATGTTTGCATGCCGATCTGGCCCATGCCCAACATGCTTCTCCACCATCAAACTCATTTCATAGTATCATTCATTCATCCTCTGCTTCTCCTCCATTCCACAACGTATGAAAATCACATCGCTATTCCATCATGTCATCTTGACCGTCGCGGCCATGGCCGGGATGACTCTCAGCAGTTACGGCCAGAAACGCCCGAACATCGTCCACATCGTCGCCGACGATCTCGGCTGGAAGGATGTGGGTTTCAATGGCTGCACGGACATCAAAACGCCGAACATTGATCAACTGGCCTCTGGCGGGGCGAAGTTGGCCCAGTTTTATGCGCAGCCGATGTGTACGCCGACACGAGCGGCCATGATGACCGGGCGCTATCCGTTCCGTTACGGTTTGCAAACCATCGTCATTCCGGGGCCTGCCGGGTATGGTCTGGACACCACCGAGTGGCTCATGCCGCAATGCCTGAAAGAAGCCGGATACAGCACGGCGATCATCGGCAAATGGCACCTCGGTCATGCCGACATCAAGTATTGGCCGAAGCAGCGCGGATTTGATTACCAGTACGGTGCCATGATCGGTGAGTTGGACTACAACACGCATAGCGATGCCGGTGTGCTCGACTGGTTTCGTGACAACAAGCCGGTGCGCGAAAAAGGCTACACCACCCAGCTCATCGGGGCGGATGCGGTGAAATACATCGCTGGCCAACAAGCGGACAAACCTTTCTACCTCTATCTCACCTTCAATGCTCCACACACGCCGTACCAAGCACCACAAGAATACATTGACCGCTACAAAAACATTCAGGATCCGACACGTCGCATCTATGCCGGCATGGTCACTTGCCTCGATGATGAGATCGGCAAAGTGGTGGCAGCTCTCGACAAAAAGGGCCTTCGTGACAACACGCTTATCCTCTTTCACAGCGATAATGGTGGCACCACCAACGCGATGTTTGCCGGTCAGATGACAGACCTCTCCAAGACCAAACTGCCCTGTGACAACAACCCTTATCGCGATGGCAAGGGAACACTTTTCGAAGGCGGTTGCCGAGTTGCGGCCTGTGCCAACTGGCCCGGAAAAATCAAAGCGCAGACTGTCGATCAGCCGATTCATGTGGTCGATCTCTATCCCACACTGGCCACGCTCGCCGGAGCTTCCACCGCCAAGTGCAAAGCTCTGGATGGTCTCAACGTCTGGGACACCATCTCCGCAGGCAAAGCATCACCGCGTCAGGAAATCATCTACAACATCGAGCCATTCCGCGGAGCGATCCGCCAGGGCGATTGGAAGTTGATCTGGCGCACACTGATTCCCACCAGTGTGGACCTTTACAACATCGCCGAAGATCCTTTCGAAAAGAACAATCTCGCCGCCGCGCATCCGGAAAAAGTGGCAGCCATGCAGGCTCGCGTCAATGAGCTGGGCAAAGAGGCCGCAAAACCCCTGGCTCTGATCTACATTGCCAGTGTGGGGCTGAAGCACGCCAAACCGTTGATGGCATCCGAGGACGGCAAAGGTGCCGCCACCTTTGAACCGGAAGGTCCCTCCATCACGGATGAAGGCGTAGGCGAAAAAGATGTCCACCACTGAGAGCCCATCCTGTCATTTCCTTGAATCCTCGATCAACATCATTGCCATTTATGAAACACTCCATTGTCAAAAATCCCTTTGTTATCACCACCGGTCTCGTTGCCAGTCTTGGTATCGTAATGCTCCATGCCGAAGAAGGCGCGAGCGGGCATTACGTGCCGGGTGCCACTTCGTCTTTTATCGATGCCCTTCCCGGTAAACCGGGTCTCATTGTTGCCGGTGCTTACACCTACTATGAAGGGGAGAGCAACGTCAACAAACCTATCAAATTCGCCGGTTTGCTGGGATTGAACGCGTCCGCACGAGTCGATGCCGCCACGATCTTTGGCATTTACCAGACAGACATCGATGTGCTTGGCGGCAAGTATGCCGTGGGTGCTGCCATTCCTTTCATGGAGGTGGATGTCAGCGCCTCTGTGGTGCCGCCATTGGGACCCACCTTGCAGCGCAGTGATACCGCAAGCGGTTTGGGTGACATCACCTTGTATCCCTTGATGATAGGTTGGACCGATGGTCCTGATTTGAAATATGATTTCCGCCTGGGCATTTATGCGCCGACAGGCAAATTCGAAGAAGGCCAACTGGCGAATCCGGGACGCAACTACTGGACCTTCGAGCCATCCTTTTCCGTGAGCTGGTTGAGCACCAAGATCGGCACCGAGGCCACGCTTTTCGCAGGCTTTGACATCAACACCGAGAATCCTGACACGAACTATCGCAGCGGCACCTCGTTCCACCTCGATGGAACGTTGGCCCAGCATCTCCCCATCGGAGAGCATGGCATCATCGGCATTGGCGCGAACGCGTTCTATTACGACCAGATCTCCGGAGACAGTGGCAGTGGTGCCACCTTGGGCGGATTCGAGGGCCGCACTGCGGGTGTGGGACCGGTGATTTCCTACGTGACCAAGGTCAATGGAGAGGATCTTGCCATGGAGCTCAAATGGTTGCCGGAACTCAGTGTGAACCGTCGCCTCAAGGGCGATACCATTTGGTTCAAGGTCGGCATGGCATTTTAATTTATATCACCAGACATCCCATGAGTGCACATCTGGCAGAAGTGAATGGAAAGGTCCTGACGATGCGAATCTCGGGAATCTTGAAGCATACCGAGTTACTGGCATCGCAGCAAGAGGCGGCCAAGTGGATCGAAAGCAACGGGGCGGCGAGTCTCTTGATCGTCCTCGATGCTTTCGAGGGAACCGCTGATGAAGGGGATTGGTCCGATTTTTCCTTTCAAATGAAATATGATCCCATGATTGAGAAGATCGCCATCGTGTGCGAACCGCAATGGCGTGACGCGGCGTTCATGTTCACGGGAAAAGGTCTGCGGCCCATGCCTATCAGGCATTATCTGCCTGCGGAAATCCAACACGCCCTAGACTGGGTGGAATCCGAATAGGAAAACTCAAGGTGAGATGGTGAAAGGCTTGCCGTCGCGAGTATTGCCTTTCTCGTCGAGCGATTCGTGTTCCCCCATCGCAACTTCACCCTGCCATCGGTTGCGGTGCAGGGTGATGGAGCGTGCTTTGGCGATGCGGAGCGGTGCATGAAACACACTGTCCTCGATGCGGGTACTCTGGATTCTCGTCAGTGGAAGTGGGCCCTTGCCATGGCATTGCGCGACGTAACCGGAGCCGCGTCCCACGCCGAATTCCGTGTGGCGGATGTGGATGAATTCCGGCCCGGGACCTTCGACGTTGTCTTGTTGCGGTGACATGCCGTATGAGACATTGTAGCAGCGAAAGCGGCAGTGCTCGATTTTGAGCGATGTTTGCATGCGGATGCTGAAATTCGCCGTGCAGTGGCTCATCGTGGTATCGGGATTTTCTGCCTCTTTCGACCACACGGTGAGACCCGCTGTGAGGGCGGCGATGGGGTGTTCGAGATGGAGGGTGACTTCCGGACATGGACCGCCGGGCTCGATGGTCTTGCCGTGGGGCAGCGGGGCTTCGATGCAGCGCGAAATTTTTGCCGAGCCAACCATGCTGTTTTCCGCATTCATGACCAACAGTCTGTCACCCGCTTGCATGGGGTTGTACTGGATGGGAAATTTTTGACGGATGATGATTTCCGTAGGGGAGATGACTTTGTGGATTTTCGACGTCAGAACGCAGAAGTTGTAGTCGTCATCGCCCGTGCCCAGGGTATCGCAGTGATCAAACAACAGCCGTGCGCGATTGGCGGTGACGTGGAAGGCATCGCGGCAGGCGCTCATGAGTCGTCCACTGCCCGGTTTGGGCAGCACATCCACATCAAGGAAACGGCATTCACCTTCGCAGCGATAGATGCTGAACACAAACCACGGCGCGCCCCATACTTTGATGTCCTGGAGTGTCACAGCGGTCGCATCGTGAATTTCCACCAAGGCCCCGGGACCGTGCCGATGCGCCACACCGGCTCGCGGCACACTGAAGGAAGTCACTCCGGGTATGATGGTATCCGCCATCGCTTTGCCAAAGGAGCCTTCGCCATGATGGATGCGTACGATGCCAGCGCCGAGTTGTTCCACATGCTTCACGCTGAAATGCCGCGCGGCTTTCGGATGAGGGCCGTTTTCACACCAGACAAAGCCACCGAACCATTGTTCTCCATCCTCCCGCGTGGGGCCTGCCAAGGCGGCGGCTTCGTCAGATGTCACATCGATGAATTGTTCGTTTACGTTCACGGATTTCACTGTGCTCTCGATGAACATGCTCTGGGTGAAATCGACCTGAAACTGTTTCAGCGTCACGTGATCAGAGCCATGAAGATCGGCGAAGCGGATCGCTGGATCGAGCAGGAAAGTGGAGTGGTTTCCGTTCACGGTGAGGTTCTTCCGCTGGCGCAGCGAGAAGAGGTAGCGATCTTTTCCCGTGGCGGCGTAGATGGTTTTCTTTTGCGGGAACACGAGGGTCACAGGCTCGTTTTGGAACGTGTGTGCGGCATCAAGCAGTTTCTGGATGGCGGGGCCGTCGTCGGTTTTGCCATCGGCCACCAGTCCGTAGTCCGTGGCACGCAGCTCGCGTCCGTGGCAGGAAAACATGGTGCATGTCAGCAGGGAGAAGCCGCCGAGAATGAGGGAGGTGAGCTTGTGTGCGGAGGCGTTCATGGAGACAGGACCCATACGGAGCAAAACGTGCCACATATTTCTCAAGGATGATGATGGGGCATGGGCCACCACGATGACGGTACGCCGTTGGCGGCACCGAGAAGTGAGCCGACCACGGCACCGCGATGGCAGTTGTCGCCGCCGCACATGGCATTGGCGAGGATGCCCTCCTCGAAACGATCATGATATTTCCAAGCCAGGTAGAGTGAAGCGGGCATGGATTCGGCAATGTAGCAAGCAGGGCTGAAGCGTTGGCCGATCACGTGGGTATCGGGCTGATGCAGCCACTGGTCCGCCTGGTTCCCGGAAATCCAATCACCTGCTTCGCGGCGTATGGCATCGTGCAGAGGCATACCCTCGTGGAGCCGATAGAGCAGTCGCGCGAGTGTATCAGCGGCACGTTGCACATTGGCATGGGCGTGGGTAAGGCCCACGTGGAGTTTCACGGTGGCGCGCAGGGTGGGGAGATCGGTCTCGCGGAGCACGAAGCAGAGTGCCGGCACCTGGGATAATCCGCCGATGTGTTCATCGTTGATCGCACATTTGCGCGGTTTTTTCCCCTGGGCATAACGGGTGAAAAATCCGCGATGATATTCCTCCACGTAGGTGTCACGGTGACTGCCAGGGGTCAGCATGAAGTCGATGTAGCGGTCGAGCCAGACATCGGGATCATAGCCGTCGTTGCGTTCGCATAGATCCACCAAAGCGCGAGCGAGTTGGAAATTCAGGGTGTTTTCCCCGGCTTTCAGAAACTGATGATAATGAATGCCGCGCTGTCCCCAGTAGGGTTTCTGGTCGTGAAGAATTTCGCCCTTTTCATTGAGCGCATGATACTCGGAACGCCAGAGAATGGAGCCCGTATGCGGGTTTTTCGGCGCAAGGTAGCTGGAAATGTCACCATACTCCGCACGCAAGGCAGCGCGATCGTAATACCAATGAACAGGCATGGCGACGGCATCCGCCACCACCGAGCCGTGATAGGCTTGTTCCCATGTCGGTATGGGTGGAGTTTTTTCTAACATAACAAAGAATCTTCGAGGATGGCTTGTGCGGCAGCAGTGCCGCTGGCGATTGCGGTGTCGATGGAAGCGATGCCACAGTGATCGCCGCATTGATAGAGTCCTTGGCGCAGGCGCACGGGTTTTTCCTCCGCGTGGCGTTGCGAGGGCACGGCATGCGGGATGTGGTCGATGCGCAGCAGTTGCCAGTCTGCAGTGCTTTCGCCAAACCAATCGAACAATTGCTTCTTCACTTGTTCTGCCAGGTCGGCTGCGCTGACGAAATGGGGATCGATCACGCTGATCGAGATGAGATGTTTCCCCGGTGGCGCGTACGCGGGAGACACGGCCGTGAGAACGCAGAGATTGTTGATCGGGCCGTGACCTTCGCCGTTGAGCAGGAGAATGGGTTCGTCGATGGGTGGTTCGGGTGCGGTGAAATAGAGACACGACACGCTGTGAGAAGCGGGTGGGGGATCCGTGTGGCCCAGCCATCGTGCAGCAGCGGAAGCTTCGGTCGCGATGACAATCGCATCTGCCGTGAGAACCTCGCCGTTTTCCAGATGCACGGAATGTTGCTGGATGGCGGCGACGCGTGTGTTGAGGCGGAGGGAAGATGGGGGCAGGTGCGCTGCCAGTTGGTGTGGGATTTCCGCCATGCCCAGTGCTGGCACTGCGGTGTCACCTTCGGCAAAATAGCGCATGACAAACCCGAGCTTGCGCACCGTGGTGTCCAGTTGATTTTCCAGATACACGCCGCCGAGAAAAGGTCGGAAAAAACGTTCGATCATCGACGCGGAAAATCCTTCCGCTTGCAATGCTTGCCCTGTCGTCAGCGATGGATCGTGCCGAGAAAGATCGAATCCGCGACAGCGAAGCAGGCCTATGCGCAACTTGTCCGCGAGGGTGCCGATGGGGCTGAAAACCGTGCGCAAACCATCGATGGGATGCCGGAACGGATCGGCGACACGATGCCATTTTCCACCCCAACGCACCATCGCGCCCGGGTAAAAACGCTGCAGATCGAGAGCCTGGTAATCGAGCAGGCGCTGTGCCGCCGGATACGCGGTGAGCAGCACCTGGAAGCCGCGATCCAGACGATAGCCATCGACAAGATCTGTGGCCACACGACCGCCCACGCGGTCCGCCGCCTCGCAGAGCAGGAAGGTTTTGCCCGCTTCCTGCAAGCGACGAGCGCATGCCAATCCTGCAAGCCCAGCTCCGATGATAATAGCGTCATACGAAGTTGCTTGTTGTTGCCCTGGCGCGTCACTCATGTGAGCCCAGTCTAAACGCATCTTCCGAGCCTGCAACCAAGTTTCCGCATCAGCCATCGATGAATGCAGGCAAAAAAAAGGTCACGACCCGGAGCGGGTCGTGACGGTTGCGAAAGCGGAATGTTTTCGATTATTTGCCTTCCCAAGCAGCCCACCAGGCGCGGAAGAGCGCGTGTTGTTGGTGCAGGTAGGCGCGCTGGCTGGCGCTGAGTTGGTCATAGGAATTGATCTGGTAACGATAAGCATCATGGCCTTCCAGCACCATCAGTTCTTTGTAAAACAGTACCAAATCGGGGCCTTCGTCAAAGGTGGAGAGAACGGTGAGAGCCTCGGATAATTCCAGCGCGTAGCGGCGTGCTTGCAGGTCGCCCTTAGCAGCGAGCTCGCAAAGCTCGACAAACCGCAGGATTTCCTTCGGCAGGGCATTGCCGACGCCGGTGATGGCCCCAGTGGCACCGCAGTTGACGAATCCATGATACACCTGAGTGTCCACGCCCGCCATCAGAATTACCGAGGGATCCTGGCTGGTGATGTGCTCGGCAGCGTAGCTGAGGGATTTGGCTCCGCCGAATTCCTTGAAGCCGACGAGGGAGGGGAACTCGGCACGCAGGGAGAAAAAGAGGTCGGCTTTGGTTTCGAATCCGTAGTAGGGCGAGTTGTAGATCACGGCTGGCAGTTCGCCTCCGGCTTTGAGGATTTCACTGAAATGATGCCGCTGAGCGATGGGAGAAAGTCCGCGGGACAACACGCGCGGGATCACCATCAGACCGGCTGCTCCGACTTCGCGAGCGTGCGCGGCATGTGCGGCGGCTGCGCGACCGTTTTGCGCGCCAGTGCCCACCACGGTGGGGATGCCGGCCTTAACCAGCAACTCCACCCCTTTCATGCGCTGCTCATCGGTCAACAGAGGCCAGTCGCCCATGGAGCCGCAATACACCACTCCCCGCACGCCTTGATCGATCAATGATTGGCCGGTGGCGACGAGAGCGTCGTAATTGATTTCCCCGTTTTCAAAACAAGGGGTCATGAGTGCTGGGATGCAGCCCTGGAAAATGGAATCGTTGGAGGATGACATGCGCGAACCATGACCAATGCGCCGCGAAAATGGAATCCCAAATTGAGAAAAATCGTTTCTTACCGCCGAAGGTAGTGATTTTTTCCGTTAGATCAAGGTGGGGATGCCGTGGCGGAACGGATCGTCGGCGGAAAAATGATAGGTCGATTCCCCCGAAATCCACGCCCGCCCCGTGACGGAGGGGATCACTCGCTGACCGTCGATCGGAGTGACGGTACCTTCAAACACCGAGTCGAGAATGCCGGCTTGTCGCCAGATTTGTCCCGCTGCCAATTTGCCATCCGCATGCAAACATGCCAATTTCGCGCTGGTGCCGGTGCCACAGGGCGAGCGGTCATAGGCATTTCCCGGGCAAAGCACGAAGTTTTTCGAGTCGGCCAGTGCAGGATCGCTGGGGGGACCGAAGCTTTCGATGTGATCGATCTCCCCCCCGTCATCGCCGGTGATGCCCTGTTCTGCCAGTGCCCGCTTGACGGCGGCGGTGAAATGCGTGAGTTCCGCGATGTTTTCGCGCTTCACGGCGGGGCCTTGGTCCTGGATCAGGAAAAACCAGTTGCCGCCCCAGGCGATGTCGCCGGTGATGGTGCCATGGCCCGGCACAGCCACAGCGACGGCATGGCGGTAGCGATAGGATGGCACGTTGTCCACGCTCACGGAGCCATTGTCCTGGAGTGTCAGGGTGATGAGGCCCACGGGTGTCTCGATGGGATGGGAACCGGCGGAAATTTTCCCCATGTGGGCAAGCGTCACACCCAGGCCGATGGTGCCGTGAATGCACATGTGCAAGGTGCTCGCGTTGTTGAAAAAAATCACGCCACAGAGATGAGCGGGATCGTGCGGGGGCAGCAAGAGCGCGCCGACCATGGCATCGTGACCGCGCGGTTCATTGGCTACGCTGCTGCGCAACCAGTCGTATTGCTCGCGGAACACCTTCGACTGCTCGGCCATCGTTCCTCCACCCAGATCCGGTATGCCCGCCACGACGATGCGCGAGGGCTCGCCGCCCGTATGGGAATCGATGACTTTCAGGCAAACATCATTCATGCTCATGCGCGCAAGCTATCCGCCCTCCATCAGATTGCAATCGTGAAAAAGTGAAGGCCGTCAGGAACTGCCCGGTCACTCAGCCATGAGATCAGCTCAATGATCCAGTTTCAGCTTTTTGAGCTTTGGTTCGATCACGTATTTGCAATACGGATTTTTCGATTTGTTCTGCTCGTAGTAGTTCTGGTGGTATTTCTCCGCCGGATAAAACGTCGCTGCGGCCGTGATTTCGGTGACGATGGGTTTGTCGAAGTTCGACTGAGCGGCTTTCTTGGAGGCCTCGGCCAAGGATTTTTGTGCATCGCTGTGGTAAAAGATGGCGGAGCGATACTGGGGGCCTTCGTCATTGCCCTGGCGGTTCAGGGTTGTGGGATCGTGCAAATCCCAGAACCACGCGAGCACTTTTTCGGAGGTGATTTTTTTCGGATCGAACACCACTTGCACCACTTCGGCGTGGCCTGTGGTTTTGGAGCAAATTTGCTCGTACGTCGGATTGGCTACGGTGCCGCCCATATATCCTGACGTGGCGGAATAGACGCCGTCGAGCTGTCGGTAGGCGGCCTCGATGCACCAGAAACACCCGGCACCAAGGGTGATGACTTCAGCCCCCTCGGGGACTTTGGGTTTTTCCGCAGGTGCTTGGGCTTCATCATTCATGGCGGGGCTAGGTTCACAACTGGCCATCAGAGGAGCAAGTAATAAAAGCAAAAGTTTGCGCAACATGTCGAAACTCTGCCGCGTATCCGTCCGGTGTCAAATGAAACCTCCGCGGCCTGGGCATTTTGAAAAAAGACGTCCTTGCCACAGGCAATCTCGCATGATAGCTTCGCTCTTATCACACATGAAACACTACCGCTGGATGCTGCTACTTTTGGGCTTGGCGACCACAGGCATGGCTCAGGATGCGAAACGTCTCAGCATCAATGACAAAAAGGTGCCCTCCAGTGCCGAGGATTTGAAGGCCATCCAGTCTGCTCTCAAGAGCGCCCTTCCCGCCGCGCGCAAGGCCACGGTTTGCCTGGAGCTGGGGCAGGGGTCCGGCAGCGGCGTGATCATTTCCGCCGATGGTTTGATTCTCACCGCCGCCCACGTGACCGGTGGCGTGGGCAAGGAGATCACTGCCATTTTGGCCGACGGCCGCAAGGTGAAATGCGAGTCTCTGGGGCTCAGCTCTGAGACGGACTGCGCCATGGCCAAGATCATCGACAAAGGGACCTATCCCTACGTCGAGGTGGATCATGAGGACATCAGCAAGTTGGGAGACTGGGTGTTTTCCCTCGGGCATTCCGGCGGCTACGATAAGGAGCGCGGTGCGGGAGTGCGCATCGGCCGCCTTATTAAGGTGGCGGACTCCACCGTGCAGAGTGACTGCACCCTCATCGGCGGTGATTCCGGCGGGCCGTTGTTTGACATGAACGGTCGTTTGATCGGCATTCACTCTCGGGTAGGGGCCAATCTTTCTCAAAACATGCACGTGCCGATTCGGGAGTTCCAACGCCACTGGGATCAGATGCTCAAGGGGCAGTTCCTCGGCGAGGGCCCCTTTGCCAAAAAGCCCAAAAAAGGCTCGGGATTTCTCGGGGTAGGCTCGGTGGACGGGCCCGATGGCAAATTGCTGGTGGAAAAAGTGGGACGTGAGTCGCCTGCCGAACTCGTGGGCATCAAAGCCGGCGATGTCATCCTCAAAATCGATGGCGAGGAAATCAAAAACAAATCCGCCATGCAAAAGCTGCTCAAGGATAAAGCTGCGGACGACAAGCTGGTGATCCTGCTCCAGCGCGAGGGCAAGGAAATCGAAGTCACCGTGCGCCTTGCGGAACGTTAATCCTCTCTCCGATATGAAATCCAAACTCACCCTGATGCTTCTGCTGGCCTTCTCGGGCCTTCTTTCCGCCAATGAGACGCTGGAGACCGAGTTCCGCACCAATGGCTCACTCATGCACGGCGTGGTGGACCGGGCCCGTCAGTCCCTGCAGGAATTCAGCGCCGTGATCTACGACGGACGCAAGGAAATCGGCTACGGCATCGTGGTCACGGAAGATGGCTATCTGGTGGCCAAATGGAGTGAACTCAAAGCCGCCAAGGAACTCAAAATCCGCATCAATGATCAACTTTTCGATAAGGCGGCACTGGTCAGCGGCGACAACCAGTGGGATGTATGCCTGCTCAAAGTCGAGGCCTCAGCCCTGAAAACCGTGGTGTTTGCGGAAAACAGCAATCTCGACCAAGGTTCGTGGGTCATCGCCAATGGTGCGACCAGTCGCTCCGAACGCCGCCCCATGATCGGCATCATCAGCGCTCCCTCGCGCGAGATTCCCGCCGAGGGCGGGGCGGTGCTGGGCATTGAAATCATCGAAAAAGATCAAGCCATCATTGCCGGGGAAGTGCCGGAGATCAGCGGTGCCTACCAAGCCGGCATCCGCAAGCAGGACAAGATTGTGATGCTCAACGACAAGCCCCTGAAAAAGCGCGAAGAACTGGTCGAGTTCATGAAAGACCGCAAGGTGGGAGAGAAAATCCAGGTGACTTACGAGCGTGATGGCAAGACGACCAAAGTGGATGTCGTGCTGCAGGGTCGAGCCGATACTTTCGGCAGGGAAATGACCCGCAACGACCAGATGAGCGGTGATGTGTCCCAGCGCCGCAGTGGATTTCCCCGCGTGCTTCAGCACGACGTGCAAGGCAACAGCAAAACGGTGGGCGGACCGCTCCTCGATCTGGATGGCAAGTGCGTGGGCATGAACATCGCCCGCGCCAATCGTGCCGAAAGTTTCGCCATCCCTGTGGAAGAACTGCGCGAAGTCAGCCAGCGCCTCGTCGATCAAGCTCGCGCGAAATGACGGAAGGATGGCGCCGCGCAAGTCGATGCCGAACCATATCCGGCACCATGCTCAGGGCTTGATCTTTGCGCGCATGGCGGCAGAGTCCTGGATCACGCGTGCCAATACGCGTGCTGGCACGTTTTTGATAAATTCTTCCAAAGAAACAAAACCCACACCTGTGGGAGGGGTATTGAGCAGAATCTCATGCATCAACTCCTCGCTTTTTGTTTGGGATAGGATCACCCCGATCAGGCTCCACTCGGTTTGATTGCCAAAAGGGTCATCAGGATCTGCTTGAGAGGCGATTTTTTTGGCCTGCTGACGGTAGAGCTCTCTCTTTTTTTCCTCGGAAAGAGCTTTCACCTCATCGATGAGTTTTCTCATGTTGACCCCGAACTGGGCCTTGTCTTCGGATGATACCGTCTGATTGGCTAGATCTTGGCACTCCTTAAATTTGGTTTCATCCGCCATCGCGAGCATGCCCCATGATGCCAGGATCAGCAGAGTGTTGCATGTCGGATTCATGGCAGTTGGTTTTTAGCTGATCTACGTGGTCGCGAGCGATGAAGATGGTTCAGCGTGTACCGGCATCACCAAAAGATGATGTAAAACACGATCATCACCGCGATCACTGCGAAACCACCGATTTTGGCGATTTTCGACGATTCGAGAACGATGGTGTCAGAGACGGGCAGCTTGGCAGGTGTTTGCAGCGGATTGACCCATGTCAGCACCAGTCCCATGGCAACGATGATGAGGAAACAAATGCTCATGCGATCGAGGAAGGAAATTTCATTCGAGAACCACAGGCCTTGTGAGCAAAGGTAGGGTCCGATCAGCCATTTGATTCCGCCGTAGAGCACGATGTTCACCATGATGCCGAGCCATCCCAGATAGCGTGGGGTACGGGGCGAGAGGAAACCAAACAAAAAAACCGCGAGAATCCCAGGGCTGATGAAACCCTGGAACTCCTGGATGATCGTGAAAATGCCTCCGAAGGCGGGATTACCGAGGAACGGTGCGATCACACAGGCGATGAGAACGAACAACAGTGTGAACGCTTTGCCGGCACCCACCAATTGCGACTGGGTGGCGTTTTTGTGCATTTTTTGATACACATCCATGGTGGCGATCGTGGCGGCGGAATTGAGCATGGAAGCGAGAGAGGAGACGACCGCACCGAAGATCGCGGCGAGAACAAACCAAGTGATGCCCGGCTTCATCAAATTGCGCAGGAGAATCGGGAATGCCGCGTCGTAGTCGTAGCCGATCAGTTTTTCTCCCTGTGGCATCTTGCTCGATGCGATGAGTTCGGAATTTTTCTGATGCAACTCGGCGGGGGTGGCTTGATCAGGTGCCGCAGCCGCAATTCCGGCGACCGAGGCATTGTGGGCATAGACTTGTTGGGCCAACTCCGGGCGTGCTTTGGCAAAATTTTCGGAAAACGGATAGACCACTTTTTTACCAGTTGCCATTTCTTTTAGTGGTGTGGCGTTCTTTTTCTCGGCCTCCGTCGCGAGGTCACCGCGATAGAGGTTGAAGCACAAAATGCCCGGAATGACCACAATGAAAGGGATGACCAGTTTGAGTGCTGCTGCGAACACGATCCCTTTCTGCCCTTCGGCCAGCGATTTCGAACCAAGGGTGCGCTGCACGATGTATTGGTTCAGACCCCAGTAGAAAAAGTTGGGAATCCACAGACCCAGAATCAGAGCGGTCCAGGGAATGGCGGGATCGGTGATGGGGCGCTTCATGTGAAGTTTGCCACCGGCCTGGTTCTCTCCGGCCACCGCCACCGCTTCACCATCCTTGCCATCATTGAGGAGCACAAAACGTTCGTAAGCGCTGGCTTTTTCCAGATCTTCGACCGTCACCGAGGAGTTCTCGACTTTGGTCAGAATCAGATCGCTGGGCTTGGCCTCTTTCATGGCGCCAAATGCCAGAAACATCACTACGGCACCACCCACGATGAGAGCGGCACCCCAGATCAGATCGGTCCAAGCGCATGCCTTGAGTCCGCCCACAAACACATATACCGCCGCAGCGATGCCGATGATCCAGCAACCGACGGTGATCGACCCCAGATCCATGCCGAACAGGGAAATGTCATGGAAAAAGACAGAAACCACCTTGGCACCGGAGTAAATCACAGAGGCGGTGGGCACCCCGACCAGAATCACCAGAGTGCTGACTGCCATCACGGAGCGGGAGAAAACACCGTAGCGGTATTCGAGAAACTCCGGAATGGTATAGATGCCGCATCGCAGCAGCTTCGGGAGAAAGACAAACGCCGTGACGACCAGCGTCACCGCTGCCATCCATTCATACGAAGCGATGGCCATGCCCAACCAGTCCGCCGCCTGACCGGACATGCCGACAAATTGTTCCGTGGAAATGTTGGCCGCAATCAGTGAGAAGCCCACCAGCCACCATGTCAATCCGCGACCCGCAAGGAAATAACCTGCGGCTCCTGTGCTTTCCGTGCCTTCATCACTGCCCTTTTTCCCTTGGATGATGCCGAAGGCAATCACGCCCACGACCGCGACCAGGAACAGAATGATGTCGAGCGTACTCATGGGATTGCTGCTCGGGTTGGTGTTGGCGATCAAGGATAGTGCGGCATTCATGGGATGGATGGGAGTCTTCGGGTATTAGAAGGAAAAACGGTGGATCATCCGATGTTGGTAGATTTCACCGGGGCGGAGGATGGTATGGGGAAAGGAAGGTTGATTGGGCGCGTCAGGAAAATTTTCTGTTTCCAGGCAAAGGCCCGAACGGTGTCCATAGACGATGCCGTTTTTGCCGCGGATGGTGCCGTCGAGAAAGTTTCCGGAGTAGAACTGGATCGCAGGCTGGTCGGTCCGCAATTCCATGCGACGCCCCGATGACGGGTCTGCCAGCACCGCTGCCACACGCAGGCCTTCACACTCCCTCAGGATCCAGCAGTGATCGTAACCTCCCGCCAGATGCAGCGCTTCCTCCTCTTCCTCGATCCGCTCGCCGATGCGCCGCATGCTGCGGAAATCCAGCGCCGTGCCAGCCACGGACCGTTGTTCCCCGCTGGGAATCAGGCCGGCATCCGTGGGCAAAAAATGATCCGCCTCCAGGCGCAATTCGTGGTCGAGAATGCTTCGCGCAGGATCTCCCGTGAGGTTCCAGTAGGTGTGATGCACCAGATTGATGATGGTGGGGGCATCCGTGGTGGCACGGGCTTGCCAGGTCAGCTCGTTTTGATCATTGAGAGAGTAGGTGACTTCCACGTCCAGATTGCCGGGATAGCCTTCCTCGCCATCGACCGAACGATAGCGGAACATCACCGATTCACCCACAACTTCACCTTGCCACAAAACTTTGTCGAATCCTTTCACACCGCCGTGAAGGTGGCAGGGAATGCCACCGGGCGCGTTGTTGGTGGCGAGCTGAAGGAGTGTGCCATCGATGGAAAATTTCCCGTCGCGGATGCGATTCGCAAAACGGCCCACCGTGGCTCCCAGATAGGCGCTGTTACCCAGCCATCCCTCCGCAGTGTCGTAGCCCAGTGTCACATCAGCAAAGCGTCCGTGACGATCCGGCACCTCGCAGGATACCAAGCTGGCCCCGATCTCCGTTACCCTCGCTGTCAGGCCGCCCGCATTCCGCAGGGTGAAAATTTTCACCTCCCGCCCGTCTGGCGTCGTACCATAGCATTGCGTGTTGACCATCAGTGAAAATGTTGGGTTGGATCGCGCGGGAAAACGCCATCGTTTCAGCCGCGCCAGTATGCCAAGGGAAACGGTCATGCCAAGAAAATTCGATTGCCCGCCAAGGCATGTTGTGAATGATCATCCGCATGAAAGCATTTGGCATACGTGAGTGGTTACCGGTGGAGAGGGAAGACTGCTTTGTGTCCTTCGATGCTCCCATGCCGGAGCCCGGTCCGCAGGATGTGCTGGTCAGGGTCAAAGCCGTGGCGGTGAATCCGGTGGATACCAAGGTGAGAAAAATGACCAGCGGCGTGCTCGCAAGCCCGCGCATCCTCGGCTGGGATGCCAGCGGTGAAATCATCGAGGTCGGCTCCGCTGTGACGGGATTCCGCCCGGGAGATGCCGTGTACTACGCGGGAGATGTCACGCGTCCCGGGTGCCAGGCGGCGTTCCAGTGTGTGGATGCCCGGTTGATCGCCCCCAAGCCCCAACGCCTGAGTTTTGAAGAAGCGGCGGCCATGCCACTGACCACTATCACGGCTTGGGAGGGCTTTGAGCGCATGCACCTGGGCGCAGGGAAAACCTTGCTCATCCTTGGTGGTGCGGGCGGTGTGGGCTCCATCGCCATCCAGCTTGCCAAGCAGACGGGAGTCACCATCATCGCCACCGCCTCGCGACCGGAAACCCACCAATGGTGCCTCGATTTGGGGGCAGATGCCGTCATCGACCACCGCGCCGATATCATCGACCAGTGCCGTGAGCTGGGTTTTGCGCATGTCGATGCCATTGCCAATTTCGTGGATACGGATGGCTATTGGGATCTGATGGGAGAGCTGATCGCGCCCTTCGGCGAACTGTTTCTCATCGTCGAGCCGAAAACCCCGCTGCATGTGGGGGATCCGCTCAAGGCCAAGTGCGTGAGCATCATCTGGGAGTTCATGTTTGCCCGTGCCAAGTTCCAGACACCTGACATGGCCCACCAAGGGGAAATCCTGCGCCAGGCCGCTGAGTTATTCGATGCCGGAGTGCTGCGTCACACCATGACCACCCATCTCGGTACACTGAGCACCAGCACCTTGCGCGAAGCTCATGGATTGTTAGAGTCCGGCCGTTGCATCGGGAAACTTGTCATGAGCGTCGATCACCGGGATGATGAAGATTGAAAATCACAGGATCGAAGTCGCCACTCGCGGCAAGGGAACCTATGACATCACCCCGCAAGTGGCGGATCTCGTGGCGCGCAGCGGCATCCGCGAAGGGCAGGTGACCGTCATGGTGCGCCACACCAGTGCCAGTCTCGTCATCATGGAAAATGCCGACATCGAGGCCCGCCGCGACCTTGAGGAATACTTCGAGCGCCTGGTGCCGGAAAACACCCCGTGGTTCACCCATACCTACGAAGGCCCCGATGACATGCCCAGCCACATCCGCATGGCGCTGACCCGCACCAGTGAAGTCATCCCCATCATGGCAGGTCGCATGACACTGGGCACCTGGCAGGGAATTTTCCTCTTCGAACACCGCCGTGCCCCGCACACGCGCCAGGTTGTGGTCTCGGTGCTGGGGATGAGCTGATCTGTTTTTTGTCAAATGTCATGCGTGCTCACACTCGTGGTTCCATGCCTTGTTGATCCCATGCCGGATTCCCGGGCTTGGCGAAAAAATATTATTCGGCCAGTCCCGCCGCATGATGAAATTTCTCTCTTTTGAGCGAGAATTCTGCATGGGTTTTCCTAAGAGGAAATTATCATGAGTAATTTCGAGGGCTGTCATCATTCACCGGAAGGCCGTGATTCAGCTCTCCCCATTGATCTCTTTGGCGCCACCTCCCGGGCTCAGAGCGGGACTGAAGAAAACTCCAACGCCTACCCTCAGCGCACCCAATAGGGAAATCGTGGGAGATGAAAATTCAACCGATACTGGAGGGTTGCCACGATAACTCATGGACAGATAGAAATGCACTTTCGGGCAATGACTGAGTCGATTCAGAAATTGAAAATTTTCTACCAAAAAATCTTCGATGTCGTCCTGCTGACGCCATTCTTCGTCTGGATGTGAGATGCCGACAAAAAGACTCCAATTGGTTCGATCAATTTTCCATTCGCCTTGACTATCAATGTAGCGACCGCGCTTCGGCCACTCTACATCCATGAACAAATCAACGTCTGCCATGTCATCAAAAGAGCCGTTAGAATGAAAATAGCAACAGTAGTGGGAGGATCTAGAGATGTTCATGGTGTTATGCCGAATCGTATTGAGGTTTTATGAAGTTGGAATCGAAATTTCAACTCAGTCAACTGTGCCGATTCAAATGATATCGCTTGATTTTGCAAGGATTTCGTTGAGGGGGATGGCCCTGTGTGTGGCATTATGATAAGACGTCTGGAGCGCGGGGTAAGAGTGACTTTCTCATGAAGCGTCGCGGTGGGACGCGACAGGCATCAGGGGGCAGTCCCACGGCTTCACTGCGGGTTGGGATGAGTCGTCCTTTCAGGACGTGAGAGCCTCGGCCCATGCGGAGAGGCGGCGGACTGATGTCCGCGCTCCGTTTTGGCAGGGAAGGGACGTGGGGTTATTTCACCAGGCGCATCATGAGGTCTTTGCTCTCCAGGGTGTTCCCGACTTCCACGAGGATTTCCTGGACGACACCATCGCAGGGGGCGGTGACGGTGGTGAACATTTTCATGGCTTCGAGAGTGAGGAGGGCTTCGCCTTCTTTGACCTTGTGACCGACGCTGACAGCAATGCTGGCGACCATGCCGGGCATGGGGGCGGCGATTTGATAGGGATCGGCCGGGTCGGCTTTGGGGCGGGCGGTGGTGGCTTTGACGGCGTGTTTGTCATCGACGTGCACGTGGCGCGGGTAGCCGTTGAGCTCGAAGATGGCGGTGCGCTGGCCGGCGGCATCGACTTCGGTGATGTTGTGGAGGCGGATGAAGAGGGTCTTTCCGGCCTCGAGGCTGAGGGTGACTTCTTCTTTGTCCTTGAGGCCGTAGAAAAACGCGGGGGTGGGCAGGACGGCGAGATCGCTGAAGGATTTGCGCGATTTCACGAGGTCTTTGAAGACCTGCGGATACATGAGATAGGAGTAGAGCTCGTCATCGTTCGCGGTTTTGTGGCCGGTGATTTTGGCGACATCGGCGCGGGTTTTTTCGAGATCGACTTTTTCGGCGCGCTCGCCAGGGCGGTTGGTGAAGGGCTTTTTGTTGCCGAGGATGATTTTCTGGATGTCCTTGGGCCAGCCGCCCATGGGCTGACCGAGGCCGCCCTGGAGCATGTCGATGACGCTCTCAGGGAAATTCGTGCCTGGGGGCAGGGAGTGGAGGTAATCGCGGGCATCGCCCGGCTTGACGCCGCGGGAAATGAGGAACATGCACATGTCGCCGACGACTTTGGAGGAGGGGGTGACTTTGACGATGTCACCAAAGAGTTCGTTGACCTCGGCATACATTCGGGCGATTTCCGGCCAGCGGTGGCCGATGCCCATGCTCTCGGCTTGTTCCTTGAGGTTGGTGTATTGGCCACCGGGCATTTCGTGGAGATAGACCTCGGCGGTGCCGTGGGGCTCGGCGGTGTCGAAAGGTTTGTAGTAGGTGCGGACGTGGGCCCAGTAGTCGGAGTATTCGTTGAGGGCATCCAGATCGAGCTGGGTGTCGCGGGTGTTGTGCTGGAGGGCGGCGACGAGGGAGTTCAGATTCGGCTGGGAGGTGCAGCCGCTCATGCTGGCGATGGCGGCATCGCAAATGTCCACGCCGGCCTCGGCGGCCATGAGGATGGAGCTTGCATTGATGCCGGAGGTATCGTGGGTGTGGAAGTGGATGGGGATGCCGATTTCCTCTTTGAGGGCTTTGACGAGTTTTTTCGCGGCAAGGGGACGGCAGAGTCCGGCCATGTCCTTGATGCAGAGCATGTGAGCACCCATTTTTTCCAATTCCTTGGCGAGGGTGACGTAGTATTTCAGGTCGTACTTGTCGCGCTTGGGATCGAGGATGTTTCCGGTGTAGCAGATGGTGCCTTCGCAGAGGGAGGAGGTCTCCTCGCGCACGGCGCGCATGGCCTCGGTGAGGTTGGGCAGGTAGTTCAGGCTATCGAAAATGCGGAAGATATCCATGCCGTTTTCCGCCGCGTGCTTGATGAAGCCGCGCACGACGTTGTCCGGGTAGTTTGTGTAGCCGACGGTATTGGAGCCGCGGAAGAGCATTTGGAAGAGGATGTTCGGGATGCGTTCGCGCAACTGGCGCAGGCGTTCCCAAGGGCATTCCTTGAGGAAACGCATGGCGGTGTCAAAGGTGGCGCCGCCCCACATTTCTAACGAGAAAAGATTCGGCGTGCGGTGGGCGATGGCATCGGCGATGGCGAGCATGTCAAAGCTGCGGACGCGGGTGGCGAGCAGGGATTGATGGGCATCGCGCATGGTTGTATCGGTGAGCAGCAGGCGTTTCTGCTTGGTGACCCACTCGGCGAATTTCTCGGGGCCGAGCTTGGTGAGCAGCTGCTTGGTGCCATCGGCAGGCGGAGTGAGGTGATCGTAGTGGACCGCCGGGGCGGGGGCGAAGATGCGGTCGGTGACGTAGCCTTTGGTGTTCGGGTTGCCGTTGACGGTGACATCGGCAAGGTAGCTGAGCAGCTTGGTGGCGCGGTCTTTTTTCGAAGCGAAGGTGAAGAGCTGCGGGTTGGTATCGATGAAGCGGGTGGTGGCATCACCGGCGCGGAAGAGGGGATCCGCGATGACGTTTTCGAGGAAGGGGATGTTGGTTTTCACACCGCGGATGCGGAACTCGCGGAGGGCGCGGTCCATGCGGTCGAGGGCGATGGAGTAGCTGCGGCCAAAGACGGTGACTTTGACCAGCATGGAGTCGTAGTAGGGGGTGATGACGGCATTTTGCGTGCCGAGGGCGCCATCGAGACGGATGCCGAAACCACCGGCGCTGCGGTAGGTGAGGATTTTTCCGAAGTCGGGCGTGAAGTTGTTTTCCGGGTCCTCGGTGGTGATGCGGCACTGGATGGCGAAGCCGGATTTTTCCACCTGGTCTTGGGCGGGCAGTTCCATCACGCCGCCGTGGAGGGTGTGGCCCATGGCGATCTGAATCTGGGCGCGCACGATATCGATGCCGGTGATTTCCTCGGTGACGGTGTGCTCCACCTGGATGCGAGGGTTCATCTCGATGAAATACCATTCGCCGGAATCGACATCGACGAGGAACTCGACGGTGCCGGCGTGGGTGTAGTTCACCTCGCGGGCGATGGCGAGCGAGGCGTTGCAAAGACCCTCGATGATCGCGGGGTCAATGCCGTAGCTGGGTGCCATCTCGATGACCTTCTGGTGGCGGCGCTGCACCGAGCAATCGCGCTCGTGGAGGTGGAGAACGTTGCTGTGCTTGTCGGCGAGGATCTGGACCTCGATGTGCTTGGCACGACCGACGAATTTTTCGAGGAACACCGCGCCGTTGCCGAAGGCGCGCTGGGCTTCTGTCTGGGCCTCGGTGAGCAGGGCCTCGAGGTCTTTTTCCTCGCGCACCACGCGCATGCCGCGGCCTCCGCCGCCGAACGCCGCCTTGATGATCAGCGGGAAGCCGATTTTTTTCGCGGCCTTGACGGCTTCCTTGCGGTCGCTGACGGGTTCCGGGGTGCCCTGGAGTGTGGGGACCTTGAGTTTTTCCGCGACATTGCGCGCGGCGGTTTTATCGCCCATGCGGTCGAGGATTTCGGCATCGGGACCGATGAAGATGATGCCGTTTTTCTCGCAGGCGCGGGCGAAATCCGGGTTCTCCGAGAGAAAGCCGTAGCCGGGGTGGATGGCGTCCACGCCTTTTTCCACGGCGAGTGCGACGATGCCCTCAATGTCGAGATAAGCGCCGAGCGGGCCTTTGTCCTGATTGAGCTGATAGGCTTCGTCCGCCTTGAAGCGGTGGGGGCAGAAGCGGTCTTCGAAGGCGTAGATGGCGACGGTGCGAATGCCGAGTTCCGTGGCCGCGCGCATGACGCGGATGGCGATTTCTGAGCGGTTGGCGACGAGGAGTTTTTTGATCGGACGAATCACGGTCTTGGGCATGGGCCGAGACTAGGGATACAGCAGGCGGCATCAAGCGGAAAATCGCGATCCTGCTGGTGCATGGTGGCATGAACATTTTCCCTTGTCGGTTTCGCTGAATGCACGTAATACTCCGGTGTATGAAAAAACTCATCGCGCTTGCTTTTTCGTTAGTTGCTTCCTGTCTGTTCGCTACCGCGGCGGAGGACGGCTTTGTTTCTTTGTTCGATGGGAAAACCTTCGATGGCTGGAAAATCAATCGTGCGCCGGAGTCCTTTGCCATCGAGGATGGTGCCATCCGTGCCAACGGCGATTGCAGCCATATTTTCTATGACGGCAAAGTGAATGGCGGGAAGTTCAAAAACTTCGAGCTGCGCATGGATGTGATGACCCGCAAGAACTCGAACGGCGGCGTTTTCATCCACACCGTATTCCAGGACAAGGGCTGGCCCAGCGGCTACGAGATCCAGGTCAACAACACCCAGAAAGACCCGCAGAAATCCGGTGGTCTCTACAACACCGTGAAAAATCTCGTGCCCTTCGAGGATAATACCTGGATGAAATACGTCATCATCGTCAAGGACGGACAGGTCACCGTCACGGTGAACGACAAAGAGCTGGTCAACTACAAAACCGAGCCCGCCACCACCAAGCTCCTGCCCGACGGCGGCACCTTCGCCATTCAGGCCCACGACAAAGGCAGCACCACGCTTTACAAAAACATCCGCGTCAAAGTACTGCCGTAAACATTCTCCTCTATTGATATGAAAGCAACCATCCTTCCACTAACCTTGATCGGACTCACATGCCTGCCACTTACCTTGGCTTGCGCCGAGGACAAAAAAGCCGAATTCACCATGACCACTGAAACACCCGCTGACGTCAAAGCAGCACCTGAAGACGCTGAGAAAACCAAATCGGGCCTGGCCTCGAAGGTTTTGAAACCCGGAACCGGAACCGAAAAACCCGTAGCCGCTGATACGGTGACGGTGCATTATTGCGGCTGGACCACCGATGGCAAAAAGTTCGATAGCTCGCTTGATCGCGGACAGCCCACCAGCTTCCCATTGAATCAAGTGATCAAAGGCTGGACCGAAGGTCTCCAGCTCATGACCGCTGGCGAAATCCGCCGCTTCTGGATCCCCGCCGAGCTGGCCTACGGCGAAAACCCTGGCGGTGGTCGCCCCGGTGGCACGCTGGTGTTTGATGTCGAGCTGATCTCGATCAAAGCCGCGCCCAAGACCCCTGCTGATGTCAAAGAAGCCCCCGCCGATGCCGAAAAAACCGCTTCCGGCCTCGCTTCGAAAGTGATCACCAAAGGAACCGGCGAGGTCCGTCCCAAGGCCACGGATAACGTCAGTGTCCACTACAGTGGCTGGACCACCGATGGACAAATGTTCGACAGCTCGGTGGTGCGTGATCAACCCGCTACCTTCCCGCTCAATCGAGTGATCCCCGGCTGGAGCGAAGGCGTGCAGTTGATGGTCGAGGGCGAAAAGCGCCGCTTCTGGATCCCTGCCGAACTCGCCTACGGCAAAAATCCACCACCAGGCGCTCCTGCCGGCACTTTGGTGTTCGACGTGGAGTTGCTCAAGATCGTGAAGTGATCTTCACGGACTCTTCGGGTTTGCCCGTTGATTTCTAACACAGCAAAGCCGCCCTGGGTCAGGGCGGCTTTTTTGTCGCTATGTTCGTCTATCAGAATCACGGACTGGGCTTATTCCAGTCCAGTATCAGGTTGTATGGATACACTCGATTTTCGGGAAGGGTAGGTGCTTGTTCCGGGTCCACTTTTTCATAGACGTTTACCGGAGGAATCCAGGTGGCATCTTTCCCAAAAATGAAATCCTGGTCTTCCACAATGCAGCGGTAGGCTTTGTTGAGCATCATCGCCCGCTCCTTGCTGGGAATGATCAACTCCGCAATCGAGGGCACCGATTTCACCTTGTCGGCATCGACTTCGCCCTCACGGTTGAACCATCGCTGTTGCATTTCATCGTTGTTGCGGAACTCGCTGCCTCCGCCCACGCGCTTGAGATACAGCAGAAATTCGCCTTCATCTTCTCCCCGGCTCGGCGCGTCGCGCATGGTCTTGAGATCGATGTAGCCCCATCCCTTTGCCCCATCCGGTTTGCGGGCGAATGAAAATGTTTTGTCAATCGTGGAGCCGATCGAATTGTGGCATCCCATGCACGAAAAATTTTCCTCGGCCGCCAATGCCCGCAAGCGTCCCTTGGCGTCTTCGATGAAACCGGATACCGACCATCCCGTGCCGTTGTCGTAACCGTGGGTGCCGAGGTAGGTGTAGCCGGGCAAATTGCCCGCTTCTTTCGCGTAGCGTTCCTCATCGTATTCACGGTGATACACCACTTGGCCGTAGGCTCTCCATTTTTTCATGTAGCGCAGCTCTTTCAAGCGGGTGGACGGTGCCAGTCCCTGCTCCCCTTTATCCTCCAGATAGCGGATCCCATGCATGAACTCTGTGCCTTTGGGATAGAGAAACGGTTCAACTTTTTCCTGGGCTGCGCCTCCCAGGTAATACTCACGCATCCTGACCAGTTGGGCGATTCCCATGACTCCATCGGCATCGAGATCAGTGCCCACTTTGCTTTCATCGATGCGCGGGGATTCAATTTGCTTCAATCCTTTGATCGCGCATTCGAGCAAGGTCAGATTCGCTTGATAAGTGTCACGGTTTTCCTGCCCCGAGGCATCGCGCCGGAACGGCGAATCGAGTCGGATCAATACATCGTCAAACGATCCATTGGTCGGCCAGAAAGTGCTGGGAAACGGCTTGTAGTGAAAAGCCACCCAGCCGGAACCGTCCTTGGCATGACCATGTGGATCGACGGCGCTGGAAGCGTTCTGGTAGTCTTTCATATCAGGAATCCATCCCGAAAAATGGGCGGCACGCAGACGTTCCGGCAGTTCCGAGTAGTTGTCCTGTTTCACGTATCCGCTCATTTCCTCGTCGCTGATGCTGGCGATTCTCTGTCGGCGGTCTTCGTGCAAATTACGCCATTGATTGGTAAAGCCGAGATCACTGAAGCTGTATTCCTGTTGTAATCCCAAGTCATTCATGATGTTTTCCCGGCCGGGAATTTCGCTTTGATGGCAGACATAGCAGGCATTGTAGCGTCCTTCCGAGCGGGTGTAGCATTGAGGGGGAATCACTGCTTCACGATTGTACATCATCGCCACGCGCTGGCCGGCAGGCTCGGGTGGAATGACATCTGAGGACATTCGCATTTTCTGGAGCCAGGATTCAATTTGTGGCGGTGTGGCAAGCGATGGCAAGGAGCAGAAGCCGAGGATCAGGGCGATCATTTTCATGGCGGTAGGAAATGATGCGGGTGCCGCATCGCTGCGGCACCCTGTGTTTTTGTTTTTCAGGAAATGATGCTGTGATTAGTCCTGTACTTTTGGGGTGCCACGTCCGGCGCGTTGCAGGCTTTTCAAGAAGCGCTGGTTCGGGATTTGCGTCAAGTTGAACAACCAGACAGAGTCTCCCAGTCCGTTGGGCACGTTGCTGAGATTGGTGCTGTCAGGATGCATCACACAGACCACGAACTCCGCGGGATTCGATGGATTGAAGAT
>ERZ1066127.324-NODE-324-length-27917-cov-7.929546_pt1 | contig 27917 bp, 25 predicted proteins | sample MGYA00382774_ERZ1066127 | MGnify/ENA primary metagenome ERZ1066127 (study PRJEB33369, sample SAMEA5778357) | biofilm metagenome | biome: Industrial cooling water; feature: Water cooling tower basin; material: Biofilm | place: United Arab Emirates | collected...
TCATTATGGGAATCGGTTTAATGGGCGAATACGTGGGGCGAATCTTTCAAACCCTTAGCCAGCGACCCCGTTTTATCATTCGTGAAACGATCGACATACAAAACCAACCTTAAACATAGGCTATCAACTCTGTAGATTGGCTCTCCCTCTATCTCCTTTTCAGAATTAACTAAGATACCAATCTGGCCAAGCTAAGGCGCAATTCGTCTAGAGCGCCCCATAACGAACCAGTTAACAAGAAGTTAATTTAAATTAAGAAATATATTTTTATTTTAAATGTTATATTAATATTCTGTTAAACATTAGTTGTTAACCTAACTCAGAAAGAAAAAAACTTCTTTCTGCCGCCTATACCATGCTAGCCGGCCCCTTTATCTATTTTAATTTGGGAGATCAGGTCCATGAAAACAAACGTCCAAAAAATCTTATTACTGTCGGTATTTGCAACGCACTTGTGCTTTGCCCCCTCTTTATTTGCATCACAGTCAGCTTGGCAAACAAACTGCGATATCGTGAATATCCATAACGACGCTGGTGCCGACAAAGCTAAATATTTAACCCCTGTTTCTACTAATCGGGCTATTATAGATAGTTTAGGAAAGGATCCAAATGGAGATACCACGGTTCATGAAAAACTAGACAATGTTAAAACTGCGTTGAATACCATTTTAGCTGGTGATGTAACGGACCCTAGCAATACTACGGCATTAGCTATTCTTTACCAAGAATTACAAATGCTACAAAATAGTATGACTAGCAGCCTTGGTAATGAAAGTGAACTGAATGGAAAACTACAGAGTGTTCTAAACAAGCTTTCTGAACTTCCCAACTATTCAGATACTTTAGATACAATCTTATCAGATGTAGAGAGTATCAAGTCAGGGGTAGACGCTATACTAAGCACGCCTCAACAATCTATAGATTTAAGCCCCCTTGCCACAAAGGCTGATCTGCAACAAATTTATGATCCAATGTTACCTCTTGATACCACCTTAAATAGCTCTGTAACGGCACAGATTTATCGGAAAATTGAATCAGCAAACTCCGATATCCAAGTCATCAAAGGTTCAATGGATAACATTATTAATATTGATTCTGAATTAGATACAGTTCGTTCAGATTTGGAAGTTATCCAAGGAAATATTACAACAATTAATACTGACTTAACCGATATTACGAACAACATAAGCGTTATTGGGCAACAAACAGCTCGAAGTGCTGCTTTAGCTTTGACGGTAGCTGTTGACAACACCATTAAAAGTTATCTTAAAAATAAAACCATTACAGATACTGTGGATGTTATCTTCTCTAATGAAAATCGCTCTTCAGGTCAATTGACAAATGGTGACGTTACGATTAAAGCTGGTGCTAGATTGGCCTCTTTATTTGGGTGTGACCCAGAAGATGTTTATTTGTTAACACCTGGCGATAAACTAAGCTTGGTATTTCAAGCTTTATTCGGGATTACGCAAGCCGATTTTACAGGTATCACTGGCGGGGTTGACGATTCTGGGGTCATCCTGACAAAAGTTTTTGACCACGTATTAGGAACTGATCGTGATGGAACCAATGGAACCAATATATTTTCAAATCACGCTTCTAGTGATGGGAATGTTGGCGTCTTTGCCAAAAATGGATCGGTTACTGGCTTCTTTAATACGTATGCTGCTGGCGTGACGGACGATAATGCGCGCTTGAAAATTTTATTGAAGAAGTTAAGAATAAAGGGAACGCCTACACAGGATGTTCTTATTTTAGTACCTTAAATAATTTAAGGAAAGAAACAAAGCAAGGGGCGGAATATATTGTTCCCCCTTTCTTTTGTTCTCTTAACCTCAGAATTTTGCTATAGATTAAACTTTCAAAAAGATAAAGACGAATCATTATACAAAAGCCTTCTCTGACATTGTTAACAAGTACACAGGATTTATCAAATTTTGTTGCTGCTGTTTTGTCAGACGGTATTGCTTTTATAGCGGTTGATTGTGAATTTGTCCGCCAAACAACCTATCGGCCCCTTTTAGGGTTAATTCAAATGGCGACCACACAAGATGTGGTTCTTATTGACCCTCTGGCCCCGGGGTTGGATTTATCTGTTCTTAAACCCCTTTTAACGCATCCCCCTCTCACAAAAGTTTTTCATTCAGGGCGTCAAGATATTGAAATTTTCTATCATTTATTCCAGGAATGTCCCGCCCCCCTGTTTGATACCCAAATTGCCGCTGCCTTTGTTGGCCTGGGCGAGGGGATAGGGTACGAAAAACTGGTAAAGGATATCTTGGGACTGACCATAGATAAAGCTGAACAATATACTGACTGGTTGCAACGCCCCCTAACCGACAATCAATTAAACTATGCCCTTCATGATGTCCTTTATTTACGGCAAATTTACCCTTTGCTTTGCCAACGCTTAGAAAGGTTAAACAGACAAGAATGGCCCTTAGAAGAATTTGCTTATTTAAGCAACCCAGAGCTTTATAAACTTTCCCCTGAAAAAGCTTGGCAAAAAATAAATCTTCCCAAAGGGAAATGGCAAGCCCTTTCTTTGCTATGGGATTTAGCCGCGTGGCGTGAACAGTATGCCTATCAGGCCAATCTAAGCCGTAATATCTTGGCCGACAATCGTTTGCTCACCAACTTGTGTCAGCACCCCTTTCTAACAGTCACCCCCATGCAAGAATGGTTAAAGGATTACCGTCAGCAAATTTTAAACCAAGGATGTTTTGATGATTTTTACGCTTGCTATCAACAAGCCTTTACCTTTCTGCAAACCCCCAGTCCAGCCTTAGATCAGCGTAAGCAAGACATAAAAAACTACTTACAGCAACACAGTCGCAATCCTTTAAATTCGCACCAAAAACAGCAAGTTCTCTACCTTCGTAAGGGGCTGCAAGCCATAGCGGACACTTTAAATTTACCGCTTTCTTACCTAGCCAATCGCCGGGATTTGGAAAGTTTTGTCCGCCACGCCACCACTGACCATAAGTTAACCAAAGGGTGGCGGCGCAACCTTGTGGATGATTTTTTATCCCATTTTAGGAGTGAAAATTGATTGCAATCTTGGTGTGAACTGACTATGGTGCAACCAAAATACTATAGACCAGGGTATGGAACGATGGAATCTTTTCAAGGGGGTATTTCAGCCCACCAGTTGCGAGCTTTTATTGAAAAAATTGAACGGCTGGAACACGATAAAGCCGAAATTGCGGAAGTGGTTCGCGAAACTTTCGCAGAAGCTAAAGCAGAAGGATTTGATGTTAAAGTGATGCGCCAATTGATTAAAATGCGCCGCATGAAAAAAGAAGAATTAGATGAGCAACAAGAACTATTAGATCTCTACCGACAAGCGCTTGGTGAGTAAAAGCCCTTTTCTTAATATAAGCAGTACTAGGATACCTAAAATTACCATGCTTAGGAAAACGGGAATAATTGTTCCGTTATAAAACAAGGCGGCAATCATCACCAAAGCAGCAATAAAGCCGTTGCGCATAAGGGCCACCAGGGCTATGGCTAGACCTCTGTCCTGGGGGGTGCTTTCATAAGCCCACGTGGCGCAGGTGGATATGCAAAAAGATAAGCCAAAATTAAGTAAACAAATGGTGCCTAAAATAAAAAAGGGCAAACCCCCATGGGGGGATAATAAGCAGAACAACGCCCCCACAATAAACAAGTAAAGGCTAACCAGGCCAACCTGTAAAGAACGCTCTAATCCTAGATAAGGTAAAAATTGCCTATAAGCAACGGCCCCCAGAAAGTTAATGCCAATAGGTATCAATTGAATGTAAGAAAAATCAATAGGCGAAAAATGAAGATGATCGATAAATAAAAAGGCACTGTTGGTTGTATAAATACAGGCGATGGCAATAGGCAAACAATGGCCCAGGCTCATAGTCATAAAATAACGGTCATTGCATAATTGTAAACTCTTCTCCCATAAAGAGGAGAGGGGGGCTGGTTTTTTATCTTGTATGTGTAAAGTTTCATCCAAAATAAAATATAAAGTCACCGTTACCAGCACCGCTACCATCAGCAATGCCCAGAAATTCATTTGCCAACCAAAATGATCAAAAAGATGAGCACCCAAGACAGGCGCAATAGCAAAGGTAATAGGGAACATGGTGTTGTAAGTGGCAATGTAACGCGCATAGGCAATCCCCTGAAATAAATCAGACAGGATAACCAGGGTCAGCACACTCATGCCCCCTGCACCCGCGGATTGGACAAAACGACATACAAGGAATGTATAGATGTTGGTGGATAAAGCGCATCCCCCTGAACCAACAATAAAGATGACAAGGGCCGCTAGCATAATTTTGCGTCGGCCATATATATCTGTCCACCGGCCATAAAATAAAGCCGTTGCCGAGGATAAAAGCGGCGATAACATCAAGCTGAATTGAATAACCCATTCTTGGGTGTCAAAATAACGGGTTAAAAAGGGCATGCAGGGGATATAAATATCCATGCTAGCTATTTTCAAAGCTAGGGTCGTAAATAACAAAGGCGGCACCAAAGACAGGCGCAGCTTAGGGGAAGGCATCATTTGCACAATAAATAGTTGGCCATGGTTAAGGCTGAATACGTCAATATACCACAAGCACCTGCCCGTTTAAAAGCAAGAAGGCTTTCTAACATAGCTTGGTTGGCATCTAACCAGCCATTCTGGGCTGCTGCCATCAAGGCTGCATATTCCCCGCTGACCTGGTAAGCCAAAGTGGGCACCTGAAAGGTCGTGGCAACTTGGTAAACAATATCTAAATAAGGTAAGCCTGGTTTAATGATGACCATGTCGGCCCCCTCTTGTATATCTAGTGCGACTTCCCGTAAAGCTTCGTTGCGGTTCGCTGGGTTCATCTGATACGTTTTTTTATCGCCTAGCCCCTGTAAAGGGGCGGTGGTAACAGCCTGACGAAAAGGCCCATAAAAAGACGAAGCATATTTTGCCGCATAGCTGATCATAAGCGTGTGACAGAATCCCTGGCTGTCCAAAAAGTGGCGAATCGCCCCCACGCGACCATCCATCATATCAGAAGGGGCTAGGGCGTCAGCGCCTGCCTGCGCTTGATTAAACGCCTGTTGGCAAAGAATTTTGATGGTTTCATCATTATCAATGTGTTGATTGTTAAAAATGCCATCGTGCCCATGGGTAGTATAAGGGTCAAGGGCCACATCCGTGATAATTCCAAGGGTGGGATTATAGGATTTAAAGCAGCGAATAGCCTGACAGACTAAATTATCGGGGTTCAGGGCCTGCTGGCCATTCTCTGTTTTAAGGGCGGGGGGCGTTACAGGGAACAAAGCGACGGCGGGCAGGCCAGCTTGGCTGATTGCCTCAATCAAAGGGGGGAGTTCGGCCACCGTGTAACGTTGCACCCCGGGTAGGCTGGCGATAGCGGGGGGGGTTTGGGCATCACGCACGAAAAGGGGTAAAATCAAATCATGAGGAGTTAAGCTGGATTCAGCCACCAAATCACGGACCCAGGGGCTTTGGCGTAGGCGACGCAGGCGTGTACTAGGAAAATGACCAGGAAAAAGAAAGGTCATAAAATGGTCTCAAGCCTATAGGAAGATGAACTGAGACCATTTTATAGGTGGTTAAAGGAAAAGAAACAATTTTTATTTGTTTTTTTCCAATGCTTCTAAGGTTTTGAGAAGCTGGTCAAGGATTCTTAAACGCGATTCAAAAGTAAAAGTGTTGCCCTTGAAAACAAGACTATCTGTTACATAGGGATAAACCTTTAGGTAATCTATATATTCTAAGGTCTTAATCTGGTTAGGATTTTTTTTGAACTCTGTGTATAAAGAGACGCTCTCTGTTAACCTATGTGTTGCTTTCAGTAAAGGTATCATTGTTCCTGCTATCGGATGCTGTTTAGGGTCGATTGGTCCTTTTTTACTAATTAATTCCACTATTAAAGGGATCATCGCATACACTTTTTGTTCGTTGCTTACGTTTGCAGAGTCAAGCTCTTGTCTTGGCTTGAAAGTAGATTTCTGACAAGCCTTTTGACCACGTTCTAGGATACTTTTCCCCTCATTTAAAAATTGGTTAAGCAAGGCTAAAGATTTTTGAGCCTCTTCAAGGGTTAGAGGTTTAAGATTTGATCCTAAAACGATGCATTTTAAATTGTTTTCACCAATGAATTCAATAACATTCTTAAAAATAGGGTTGGTTTTGCTTATTTCGTTTCTGATGCGTTCACTAATTGCTTCTTTAACTTGTGTGCGGGCGAAGTCCACGTCGTCCTTATAAGCTTCGTCTTTTAATCCTAGGACTTCCAGCATGAAGAAGGGATCGCGGCCATTTTTATCTAAAATTTTCGAGCGTTCTCTCGCCGTGTCAATATCAAAGGGGAATACTAAAGGTTTATCGAAATTGAAGTCTACAGCCTTTAAGAATACTTGAATATCACTCAGATGGGTATCAAACTTATCATCATCATACAGGCTTTGAATTTTTCTAGTTTCTCGCTTGTCTTTATAAAAACCTAGGGTTGATTGGTTGATCCCAAAGATTCTCGTGGCAGATTTTGGCTTTAAAAGCTCTTTAACGTCATTCTCGGGAAGCTCTAGCGTGATCAACCATAATAAATCCACAATTTTCGTTGTGACAGCTTCGGCTTCTTCTAAACTACTTAATTGTGTGTTTGAAGGAGAAGCATGGTAACTCTTTCTATCGTTTGACCAAGTTTTTATATCATGAATGTTTTCTAAAATTTGGTTGAATGATACTGAAATTTTTTTATCTTCTCCTTTTTGTTGAGAATATTTGTAAGCCGGAATATTCACCGGAGGATTATTAATGATAAGAGGCTCTTTTTCATCTGAGGCTAAACTTACCCCTATACCCATATGCAAGGTTAGCGCCAAAACACCTAACCATAATCTTTTACTCAAAAACATTCTGATTGCCCTTTACTTAATAAAAAATGGAAGCAGCTTAAAATTAAAAGCTTGCCTTAAAATGTAATAATAATATTGAAAAATATATAAACAAATTATATTCAAGATGCAACCCGCAATATTAAAGGTATATTTAGGAATTTTTTAGCTAAATTTTGTGTTTAACGTTTTTGTCTTCTTTTCACAAACTTAGGGGTGGATTTTTTGTCACAGACGCAATAAATATAAAGGGATGCCACCAAACCAAATAGCATTGGCCAATTGGCAATTTTTATACTAAAATTTTATCTATAAGGTAATGATTGCCATAACCGGTTTTTAAAAAGGGTAACAGTCAACAATGAGCTTACAAAAATCACATAGTGCCGAACTTGATCTTAGACCACGCATTTCTGTTATTGGTGTGGGCGGGGCCGGGGGAAATGCTGTCAACAATATGATCCGTGCCAAATTAGAAGGGGTAGAATTTATTGTTGCGAATACAGACGCGCAGTCCTTAGAACAATCGTTGGTTATGCCCGAAAAACGCATTCAGTTAGGATTGCATATTACCCAGGGCTTGGGCGCAGGGTCAAAACCGGATGTGGGCCGGGCTTCGGCTGAAGAATCAATGGACGAAGTTATCCAACACTTGCGCGGCAGCAATATGGTTTTTATTACCGCTGGCATGGGCGGGGGCACGGGAACAGGTGCAGCGCCTGTGATTGCGCGTGTGGCAAGGGAAAGTGGCATTCTAACAGTCGGTGTGGTAACCAAACCTTTTCATTTTGAAGGGTCCCACCGTTCGCGCTCTGCGGAAAAGGGTATTGAAGAGCTGCAACAATACGTAGACACGTTGATTATTATTCCCAACCAAAATTTATTCCGTGTAGCCAATGAACGCACAACTTTTGCCGATGCCTTTAAAATGGCCGATGATGTTTTGTATTCGGGTGTGCGGGGTGTAACAGATTTGATGATGATGCCTGGATTGATTAACTTAGATTTTGCCGATATACGGGCTGTGATGGCAGAAATGGGCAAAGCGATGATGGGTACAGGCGAAGCTGAAGGCGACAGACGTGCCTTAGATGCAGCAGAAGCCGCCATATCTAACCCCTTGCTGGATGATGTTTCCATGAAAGGCGCTAAGGGTGTTTTGATCAATATTACAGGGGGATATGATATGACCTTGTATGAGGTCGATGAAGCCGCCAATCGTATTCGGGAAGATATTGAATCAGAAGCTAATATAATTTTTGGTTCAACCTTTGATGAAAAACTTAATGGTCGTATGCGTGTATCGGTTGTTGCCACGGGGATCGGGGCAGGTACGGTGCAAGCAGCTTGGCGTGGGGCTGAGGGGATGACAGCTGCAATTCAACCTTCTGTGGCGGCACCCTTGCCCACAGAGGCCCAAGCCTTTTTTACGCGTCCCTCTGAAAATGCCGAGGCTTCCTTTGGTTCACAAACACCGGCTGCCATTTCACCAACTGTTTACCCGGAACAAACCACGGCCCATTCCGCTTCGGTCCCATCGGGGTCTATCCCCCAAGAAACCTATGACCACCAACCTGCTGTGGTTTCTGCCCAGGGGTCTGGTATGTATTCTCAAAATCCCTCACCTGTGCAACCTATCAGTGAAGAAAAGCCTGAACGTAAACGCGCCCCCTCTTTATTTGAACGTTTTACCGGTGTTAATCGCCAACGTGCCCAGGCCCCCTCGGTGGCAGAACACCCTATAAAGCCTAAAAATATAGAGGAAGATCAGGATAAGGAATTGCTTGACATTCCTGCTTTTTTGCGCCGGGGTAACCAATAGTACTTTCTATGTCCTATTTAACGGTTCTTACTGTCCCAGACTCTCGCTTGCGGAATAAAGCCTTACCGATTGCCACGGTTGACGACGAAATTCGTCTTTTAATGGCTGACATGATGGAAACAATGTATGCCGATGATGGAGCAGGGCTGGCAGCCACCCAAGTTGGCATTAATAAAAGAGTGTTAGTTGTCGATTTGGGTGACCATGCCCCAGGGTTAGGCCCCCTCAAGATAGCCAATCCAGAAATTCTTTGGCGTTCTTCTAAGACTCAAAAAAATTGGGAGGCCTGTCTGTCTGTTCCAGGACAAAGTGCCCTTGTTGAACGGGCCAGTGCTATCCGTCTGCGTTATTTAGATGAATATAATCAGCTGCAAGAGAAAGAGCTAGAAGACTGGGCAGCGATTTGCATCCAACATGAGATAGATCATTTGGATGGGATCCTATATGTTGACCATCTTTCCAAGCTGAAGAAACAATTGTTAATTGAGAAATCAAAAAAATTTAAGCCCAAAAAAGCAGATACTGTGCTTTAATACTTATTTTTAAAGGGTAAGAAGTCTTGCGTTTAATTTTCATGGGCAGTCCTGATTTTGCTGTACCTGCTTTAAAAGCTTTACAACACCATGGGTACCCTATCGTTGCTGTTTATTGTCAGCCCCCACGTTCTAAAGATCGGGGACACTCTTTGCAAAAAGGTGCGGTCCATAAAGCGGCTGAGGAAATGGGAATTCCCATCTATACCCCTATCAGTCTGAAGACTTTTGAAAGTCAGCAACACTTTGCCAGCCATCAAGCAGACGCAGCTGTGGTGGCCGCCTATGGTTTGATTTTGCCGCAGGCTATTTTAGAGACTCCGCGCTATGGTTGTTATAATATTCATGCCTCTCTATTGCCGCGCTGGCGGGGGGCAGCCCCTATTCAGCGGGCTATTCTAGCAGGTGACACTGAAACAGGGGTGACCATCATGCAAATGGAAGCTGGTTTAGATACTGGCCCTATGATCGCTAAGGCGGCAGTTAAAATCACTGCTGCAACAACGGCCCCGCTTTTGCAAAGTCTATTGGCTCAGTTAGGGGCCGATTTAATGGTCAAGACTTTGGAAGATATAAAACAACAGCGTTGCCAATCACAACGACAACCTGAAAACGGGATTACCTATGCCCCCAAACTTACTAAGGCAGAAGGGGAATTGGATTTTACCAAAAGTGCCGTTCATCTAGATCGTCAAGTTCGGGCGCTAAATCCCTGGCCTGGAACTTGGTTTGTGCATCATACGACCCCTATTAAAGTCTTAGCAGCAACCCCGATACTAGAAACGCAGGGAACCATGGGGCATTTTTGGTCAACACCTCAGTACCCTTTGATTGTAACATGTCATGAAGGTTCCTTGGTTTTGCAGCGCTTACAGCGCCCTGGTGGGCGTATTCTTGAGGCAGCAGACTTTATACGGGGCTATCCTTTAGCTTTAGACCTCTAAAATTTGCGCTGCAAAGCCGTTGGTTACCAGGGCCTGGAAAACATCCCGCGCATGTTGGCTGTTACGTGTCTCAATAACAGCTTTAATAAAAGTCATACGGGCAGGAATTTTGCTAATAGACTTTTTTTGGCTTAACTCAAAAATCTGACCGCCTGCTTTGCCAATAATATGTGAAAGCTGCCCTAAGGTAGTGGGGGAATCATCCGTTTCAATTTGGCAACGCATTAAACATCCATGGTCTTTACTGCTATGGGACAGAACGCTTGATAAGGTTCGGGGATCAATATTTCCCCCTGTTACGATGGCGCCTACCCGTTTGTTATGAAACATGTCGGGGGCATACATTAAACCTGCCGTTCCTATCGCGCCGGCTCCTTCAGCTACAATTTTGCTATAACTTATTAAAGATTCGATAGCAGATTGAATATATTTTTCAGGGACCACAAGACAATCATCTAAATGCTCGGCTAAGATAGCTAAGTTTAACTCTCCGGGAAATTGGACGGCGATCCCTTCGGCTAAGGTTTGGCTTACATAACAAGGGTCGGATGGTAAAGTATTAGGGAATAAAATTTCTGCAGTGGCGGCGCAGTATTCTGACTGCACACCAATGATATGCAAGTTTGGGTTAATAGCTTTGGCAGCAATGCAAATACCTGCAGCTAAGCCACCACCGCCAATAGGGACCAGTAAAACATCCAAATCAGGCACTTCGGTTAACATTTCTAACCCTATGGTTCCTTGACCCGCAATAATATAGGGATCATTAAAGGGATGAATAAAGGTGTATTTATGTTTCTTCATAAGCTGGAGAGCGAAATCTTTAGCTTCTACCATGTTCTTACCCTGTAAAATGACAGAGGCGCCATAATGTCTGGCATTCTCAACCATCGTGATAGAGGTATTGTCTGGCATAATAATAGTCGCTTTAATACCCATTTTTTGGGCATAATAGGCAACCCCCAAAGCGTGGTTACCAGCTGACATGGTAATAATGCCGCGTTGTTTTTCTTCTTCGCTTAGGCTTAGTAGTTTTATGTAAATGCCCCGGGTTTTAAAAGAGCCGGTATTCTGCATGTTTTCCAGTTTTAAAAAGGCGTTCCCCTTAATTTTATGGCTAAGCCATGGCATTTCTAAAAGGGGGGTATGGTGAGTAACATTCTTTAAGCAAAAGGAAGCTTCGCAAATAACCTCTTTCGTGAGTCGGGTTAGAATATTCTGGGGTGTAATATCAGTAAGATTTTCTAAAAAACTAACAGAAGAGGTGTGAGAAGTCATAATTCTGTGCCACAAACTGCTTTTACAATCAACCTACATTTCTTATAAGTCTAATTTAGCCCTCTGGCAAGCACATAATTGCGAAAATCGAATAATGGACACGCTAAAAACGCACGATTTAGACCATTTCCATCCCCCCATTAACGTGCAAGGTATGCCCTGTAATATAGCTGCTCTCTGCGCTAGCCAAATAGGCAACGGCCATTGCAATTTCTTCGGGTTTGCCCATACGACTCATCGGGATAGTTGTTAAAATTCTTTCTTTTACGGTTTCTGGTAACCCAGCGGTCATATCAGATTCGATAAATCCTGGTGCTACGCAATTGACGGTAATGCCACGGCTAGCAACTTCATGCGCCAAGGCTTTTGACATACCAACCATACCTGCTTTCGAGGCACAATAATTGCTTTGCCCGGGGTTGCCGGTGCTGCCTACAACAGAACTAATATTAATAATTCGGCCATAGCGGCGCTTCATCATGCTTTTGATCGCTGCCCGACACAGTCGAAAACAAGCCGTCAGATTAACATCTAGAACTTGTTGCCAATCTTCGTCTTTTAAACGCATCGCTAACCCATCCCGCGTGATGCCGGCGTTATTAACCAAGATGTCAACTTTTCCCATTTGGGCCTCTGCCTGCGGTAATAAGGCTTCTAAAGCGGTGCTATCGGTTAGTGAGCAGGGCAGGATAATGGCTTCACAACCATAGTTTGTTTTAATACTTTGGGCTAAATTCTCTAAAACTGCTTGCCGGGTTCCTGAAAGAGCTACCTGAGCACCCTGGGCCGCTAATGTATGGGCGATGGCTTGGCCAATTCCTCCCGTGGCTCCCGTAACAAGGGCGTTGTAAGATTTTAAGGAATACATAAAAAGTCTTTCTTTGTTTGAATTATGGAATATCTTTTAAAAAACCTTCTAAATCATGAGGTGTATTAATGGCGGTGGCCTGCAAACTAGGGGCAATACGTTTATTAAGCCCTGTTAGAACTTTGCCAGCACCTATTTCGATAACATGGTAACAATTTAAAGCGGCTAGATTTAGAATAGTTTCCCGCCAACGAACACGACCTGTAACTTGTTGAACTAATAGGTCGGGCAGAATCTGGGTACCTATAACAGGCATAGCTGTTACATTGGCAAGGACGGGTACCGTTGGTTCCTTTAAAATAACTTGTTCTAAGGTTGTTCTCATCACGTCTGCAGCAGGTTGCATTAAGGGGCTGTGGAAAGGGCCGCTGACTGTTAAAGCAATAGCTCGTTTAGCCCCGGCGTCATTGGCTTTGGCAATGGCTTGGTCAACAGCAGTTGTATGACCGCTGATAACAACTTGGCCGGGGGCATTATCATTCGCCACCACGCAAACAAACTCTGGTTTGTTGAACTCTGCTAATAATTGTTCTATTGCCTCAATGTCTAACCCTAGGATGGCAGCCATGCTTCCTTTACCCACAGGGACCGAGGTCTGCATAGCCTGGCCCCGTATCCGTACCAGACGTACAGCTTGAGCAATATCTAAAACACCTGCAGCACATAAAGCAGTGTATTCACCCAAGGAATGCCCCGCTAGATGGGAAACAAAAGATGAAACCGGTTGCCCACTTTCTTGTTCAAGGGTTTTCAAAATAGCCAAACTAATGGCTAATAAAGCAGGTTGTGCATTTTCTGTAAGGGTAAGTTTATCCAGGGGACCTTCTAAAATTAAAGTTGTCAATTTCTGGGACAAATGGTCATCAACTTCTTGCATGACATGGCGGGCTGTTGAAAAATTTTCGATAAATTCACGCCCCATACCAACCGTTTGGGACCCCTGACCTGGAAAAACAAAAGCAATAGACATAGAAACCTTGCATTAAGTGAAAGAAGACTGTAACCCGGACCAAATAAGTGTTAACCACTGATCCAGCTTTCGAGTGTGCGCAGTAGAAGATAAATCCTTACAAGACGGTGAATTATTTTCTTTGCTTTTGGAATAGAGTTCTTCTTTAGGAGCTAAAATAAGCTGGGGCGGGTGCTTGGCTTCCTGTTGCGGGGAGCGAACACCTTCCTCAAGGCAAGCAGGCCTTGCAAAACACTCTTTAAGGGGGAAGGTTAAAGTTATAATAACAATCCATTTCGTATAAGGTAATAAATTCACCATTTTATCCTTTGGAAGTTGCAAAACTGATTATAAATTCAGTACAACAACTCTACATAAAATTGTTGCTATCATCACCTTATAAAATATGTCAAGCGATTTAGCCTGCCCGGTTCGTAAGCGCCAGCTTTATGGACGCCGACAATCCCGTCCTTTAAATACCCGCCAACATGAATTGTGGGAAAATCTTTTGCCTGCCTTTCTTTTTAACAGTGAATCTTTTAAGCGCCTCTCTTCTAACCAAAAAATCTCTTTCTGTTTAGAAATAGGGTTTGGTTCCGGGGAACATTTATACCAGCAGGCCTTAGCCCATCCACATCACTTTTATATAGGGTGTGAACCGTTTGTAAATGGGGTCGCGGCCTTGTTGCAACAGCTTGATCGCCAGCCCCTTAAAAATATCATGATTATGCCTGATGATGCTGGATTGTTGTTGGCCCAGCTGCCTGAGGCCTGTCTTGAACAAGTCTTTTTATTATTTGCTGACCCTTGGCCAAAAAAGCGGCATCATAAACGCCGTTTCGTACAACAAAAACATTTGGTAGATATTTACCGTGTTTTAAAACCGGGGGGAACTTGGCGAATCGCCACTGACCATCCCGGATATCAAGAATGGATTCTTCGTGTATTCTCCCAGCCATCAGCCCAACAAATGTTCAGCCCAATTCAACAGGATAAAGGGCAGCGTCCTGACTGGCCGATTACCCGTTATGAACAGAAAGCCATTCAAGAGGGACGATCTTGTCTTTATGTAACTTACCAAAAGAAGGACCTTTAAGGCACGCCCCTTGCCAGGGAAACTTTCTTTTGTTAAAACAGGCCAAGAAATACCATCATTAAGGAACGTTCCATGATTGTCCAAACGCAGACGCGCTTTCTAACTTGGTTGCGATCTTTTCCGATAACAATCTTGGCTGTAAAGGCTGTTTTGTTAAGTGTTTTAATTGCTGTTGCAGCCCAAATTTCTATACCTTTTTGGCCGGTACCCATGACCTTACAGCCTATGGCTATTTTAGGAATAAGCCTCTCTTGTTCACCGGGGGTGGCAGTATCTGCGGTTATCGCCTATTTGATAGAGGGTGCTTTAGGGTTTCCGGTATTCCACAATTTTCATGGTGGGCTTGCTTACATGATGGGGACAACCGGCGGATATCTTTTGGGCTTTGTCTTAATGGTTGTCACAATAGGTTGGTTGAAACCTTATGCAAGAACGCCTATACAAGTTTTTATGCTTGTTAATATAGCGCATATAGCCGTCTTTCTCCCCGGTGTGTTGTGGTTAAGCTTGTTTACAGGACTTGCATCTGCCTTTAAGTATGGCTTTTTCCCTTTTATCTTAAAAGTGCCCGTTGAAAGTGCATTAGCCATGATAACCTGTAGTCTTGTCAGGCCTTTTATACCTAAAATTTCTTTTAGCTAAGACTTTACAGCACGGTAAACCACTCTAACCTTTATTTATCAAACTTTAGCATGGTATAGTGGTTATAATAACCTGCCAATAACGGGGAACGTCTATGACTCAATCTGGAAAAAAGTATCCTATTTTACCTTTGCGTGACATTGTGGTTTTCCCTCACATGATTGTGCCGTTATTCGTAGGGCGTGAAAAGTCAGTGTTGGCCTTAGAGGAGGTCATGCAAGGGGACCATAAACAAATTTTATTGGTTACCCAGAAAAATCCTGCCCAGGATATCCCTGAGGCCCAAGATTTGTACACTGTTGGTACCGTTGGTACTATTTTACAGATGCTGAAACTGCCTGATGGCACTGTTAAAGTCTTAGTGGAAGGTGTACATCGTGCCCGTGTTTTGTCTTATCAAAAAGATGACAAATATTTAATTGCTCACACCGAAATCATTGAAGAAACGATTCGCAATAACGATGAAATTGAAGCTTTATGTCGTACTGTTGTGACGGAGTTTGAGCAATATATTAAGCTTAATCGCAAGATCCCCCCCGATGTGTTGGTTACCGTTAATCAAATCGAAGATCCAGGAAAATTGGCCGACACCATTGCCTCTTATTTTAGTTTAAAAATTGCTGACAAACAGGTGTTGTTAGAAGCTGCTAATATTAATGAGCGGTTGGAAAAAGCCTTAGCCTATATTGAAAATGAAAATAATGTTTTACATGTGGAAAAACGTATACGCACGCGGGTTAAACGCCAAATGGAAAAGACCCAGCGCGAATATTACCTAAACGAGCAATTGAAAGCTATTCACAAAGAATTAGGCGAAGGTGAAGAAGGTAAAGATGAAATCAGCGAACTTGAAGCCAAAATAAAAAAGACAAAATTTTCAAAAGAAGCCAAAGAAAAAGCCATGGCAGAAGTTAAAAAACTTCGCCTGATGAATCAATCCTCGGCCGAAGCTACGGTGGTGCGAAATTATTTGGACTGGCTGCTGTCTATTCCCTGGCATAGACGTAGAAAAACCAAACATGATCTTAAAGAAGCTGAGAACGTGTTGAACCGTGATCATTATGGTTTGGATAAGGTTAAAGAACGGATCTTAGAATACTTAGCTGTACAAGCCCGTGTGGGTAAAGTACGAGGGCAGATTCTATGTTTAGTAGGACCACCCGGTGTAGGAAAAACTTCTTTGGGTAAATCATTAGCCGCGGCTACTGGTCGAGATTTCGTACGTGTGGCCTTAGGGGGCGTACGCGATGAATCCGAGATTCGTGGGCACAGACGTACGTATATTGGTTCTATGCCTGGCAAGATTATTCAGGGGATGAAAAAAGCGAAAACATCTAATCCCCTTTTTTTGTTAGATGAGATTGATAAATTAGGAAGTGATTGGCGAGGGGATCCAGCTTCAGCTTTGTTGGAAGTTTTAGATCCTGAACAGAATGCTAGCTTTAATGACCATTATCTAGAAGTTGACTATGACCTTTCAGATGTCATGTTTGTGACAACGGCTAATACCTTGCGGATGCCATCCCCTTTATTAGATCGTATGGAAATCATCCGGATACCCGGCTACACAGAAGATGAAAAATTGGCAATTGCTCGTAATTATTTAATTCCTAAACAGTTAGGTGTGCACGGTTTAAAGAAGGGTGAATTAGAAATTGCTGATGAGGCGGTACTTCAATTAATCCGGGTTTATACGCGTGAAGCAGGTGTGCGTAGTTTAGAGCGGGAAATGGCTAATCTGGCGCGTAAAGCTATTAAAGAAATTTTAACCCAGAATAGCCAAACTGTAAGAATCAATGCTGACAATCTGGAACATTATGCTGGTGTGCCCCGTTATCATTACGGGCAAGTTGAATTAGAAGATGCTATAGGGACAGTTACTGGACTGGCCTGGACCGAGGTAGGGGGCGATTTATTATCTATAGAGTCTGTTATTATTCCTGGTAAAGGTAAACCCTTGTTCACGGGCAAGTTGGGTGATGTCATGCAGGAATCAATTCAAGCTGCTTTAAGTTATGTCCGCTCACGTTCGCATCTTTTCGGTTTGCCAGCCAATTTATTTGAAAAACGTGATATACACATTCATCTTCCTGAGGGGGCTATTCCAAAAGATGGACCTTCCGCGGGGATTGCGGTTTGCACGGCAATTGTTTCAGCTTTTACAGGTATTCCCGTACGTAAAGATGTGGCCATGACAGGTGAAATTACCTTGCGGGGGCGTGTGTTACAAATTGGTGGATTGAAAGAGAAATTGTTGGCTGCCCATAGAGGGGGAATTAAAACAGTAATCATTCCCCAGGATAATCAGAAAGACTTACAAGAAATCCCTGACAATGTAAAATCTGGTTTGACCATTATACCTGTAAAAACAATGGATGATGTCTTGAAATTAGCCTTAACGCGCCAACCTAAACCTATTGCTTTTGAAGATTTTGATAATTCTTTAGTTGAAAGCCAAAAATCAAAAGCGGCTGATTTGTCCACCAGCTTTCACCATTAGGGTTTTATAGGGATCGCTGCGCAGACTGTAGCGGTCCATCTTTAAGACAATTTTAACACTTTACTTTTGGTGATGGCCTTGTGCCTTGTTTATAAAGGATCAGGGGGATGCAAAAGCAAATTGGCCTTTGCCGTTTCGCTTGGATTTGTACATAGCTTGATCTGCTTGGGTAATAAGGGATTGGTAATCTTGACCGTCTTGGGGAAATAAAGATATCCCTAAGCTGACATTAATTCTTAAGTATCCTCTTGCATATCCATAAGGTGCGCTTAAGCGGTATAAAACCCGATGGGCAATCTTTTCAAGGACTTTTTTATCTTCTACTTCGTCAACAAGAATTGCAAACTCGTCGCCGCCTAAACGTGCCACCGTATCGGTTTTTTTAAAACAATTCTTTAACCTTAATCCCACTTGATTTAACAACCAGTCCCCTGTTTGATGATTGTTTTGATCATTCACACATTTGAAATCATCTAAATCTAAGAACAAAACAGCGAAACTTTGGCTAAGGTAATTGGAACTGCGGATTTTTTCTTCTACCCGTTCCTGGAATAATTGTCTGTTCGGCAAGCTGGTTAATTTATCATAATAAGCCATAAAGGCTAATTCCACCCCATCGCCTGTTTTTTTTTCTAGTATATCGAAACGCAGGCAATGCAATTTGATAAAATTCTTAAAACGCACCCTAAATAAAGCGCTGTCTAACGAACCTGCATAATAATCTTCAGCCCCTAATTGGGTATAAAATTCCAAATTATGGTAGGGGTCTTGGCTAAAAATCATGACAGGAATGGAAGTAAGCGCTTTTTGGTAAGGACGGTGGCGTAAAAATTTTACAGCTTCTTCCTCTACATAATCACTATCTAGACAAATAGCATCAATTTTTCTAAAGCGGTTAATTTCAAATAATCGTTGGTAATCTTGATGGATGCTAATTTGGTAAGTATCCTTCAGGAAACTAGGGACATTAAACAAAGGGTTACGAGAAATAAAAGCAACATGAATAGAAGCCTTTAACTTTGATTCATCAAAAGGTGTAGAAAAATCTGCAAAGGAATCAACGCTTTTTACCATGGTAACTTTACACACAAAAATAAAAGTTCACAGGTTAGGGTGCTTTTGTCAAAACTTAATCGTTTAGATTATCATCGCCCTCATGATCCTCTATGATTTCCTGGTCGTCATCTTGCGTCATTTCTATGCCATCATCCTCTTCATTTTCTGCCGCGTAATTTATGGGGGCTACCAAGCAACTAAGGACGCTAACAATCATAAAAATGCGTAGGGCTGCAACCATCAAGACATATTCTTTAAATAAAAAATTTAATTTATCATAGACAGCGTTTTTTAGCGTGTCTAGTCAAGAACCTAACAATTTTCTTTAATTTAATTTTTTAATTGTGAAGATAATTTAATAATGTTTTAATAAAATTATGCCTTTATTCCATTATCGCGCTTTAAATCCTAAGGGCCAATACCAAGAAGGGGATTGGTTTGGAGCTTCAAAACGGCACCTTTATCACCTGCTCAAAAGGCAGAACTTAAAATTATTAGCTTGTAAGACGATTAAGAAAGAAGGTTGGAAAGCGTTCCTATCTGGTCGGATTTCCCCTGATGATTTAATCGAATTTTGTTTGCATCTGGCCCAAATGGATGCGGTTAAAATTACTCTTAGCGAAGCTATTTTATTGTTTGCTCAAAATCATACTAAACGTGCTTTTAAATCTATTTTGTATACTATAAGCGATATGCTGCAGCAGGGATTTTTGTTATCCCAGGCCTGTCGCTTATATCCAACCGCTTTTGATCCTATAGTTGTTGAATCCATCACCTTAGCCGAGAAAACAGGGAAATTTGGGGAAACCTTTCAGCAACTAGAGAGCTATCTTATTCATAAAAAACATCAGCAACAAAAACTTAAACAGTCGTTACGTTACCCTTTAATTCTGTTGGTCGTTATGCTGTTGCTGATGGGTATAATGGTGGGGGTTTTTGTACCCCATTTGCAAACCCACTTAAATGACATAAACCCGGGTATACCGTCAATAGCTTTAAAGACTTTAATTTCTTCAGTCACGTTCCTAGAGTTTTATGGTTCTTATATAATGGCGTGTGTTGTTTTAGGTATTGCAGGGTATTATGGGTTGTATCAATTTTTCTCTTTCTTTCGGGTGTTCAACGATTGGTTGGTTTTAAAAATTCCTTTTATAGGGAATTTTAAGAAGAGTTTATTAATGAATAATTTTATGCACACGCTAAGTTTGCTGCTTAATGCCCATATTCATCTTTTGCCCAGCTTAGAAAAAGCCATTGTAACTGTACCCAATCATTATATCCAAAGACAATTGACCCGGGTTTATGAAGATATTCAAACAGGATCACAGCTATCCCAGGCCTTGAAGTCTTATGATTTAGTGTCACCTCTTTTATTCAGACTTATTCAATTAGGTGAAGAAACTGGGAATCTTGCAGTTTTGGTACAACAGGCTGCTGCTTGTGACTTAGAAAAAACATGGAAAAAAATCCGCAGTCTTCTAGCTTGGATAGAGCCTATTTTAATCATTATGATGGGCTGTATCATGGTTTGGGTCGTAACAGCGACGGTCATACCTCTCTATAGCAGCTTGGCAGAGTTTGAAAGGTAACAACATGAGGTTTGGCTATGTATGGCAGGTTTCTTCGTGGCAAAAAGTTTTAAACAAACTCCGTTATTTTTGCCTAAGCCTGTGGCGCCGTTTAGGGGAAAACTATCCTGAAAATTATTTTAGCTTGATCTTGCAAGGACCTACTTTATACGTGGTTCGGTTTGTGGGAAACCATGCAGTTCAAGAAACCTGCTTTGATATAAGTCAGAATGATTTTCATAATGTGAATGAAATCTTAAACAAGTTCCCTGATTATCCGCTGCAAATCCTTTTACATGGCGAAGATTCTCAGTTCCGCTTAGTCTCTTTAAAAAGGGTGCGATGGTGGGATTGTGCCCCTTTATTAAAACAAGCAAAGGAAAATGAATTTTCAAACACGGATTGGCATCAAACCCAGCCTGCTGGTTGCAGGCAAGATCGTTACCGCTATTTATTAATGGGCTTGCACCCCTCTCTTTATCTGCAAAAACTCATCAAAAATTTACAGTCTCAAGCAAATCCGGTATTTGGGCTGCAATTATGGTCGGTTGTGTTAGCGCATATGATTTTCGAAAATCTTCGTCAACAAAGGCTGGACCATAGCCTAAAGGAATGGACTTTAATTTTACATCAACTAGATAAGGATTATTGGCAGCTTATTGTTTGCCAAAATCAGGGTATTGTTTTGACCCGTCAAGGACCCTTGAATAAGACTTTATCTAAGCACAGCCTAGCTCAGGAAATTCTAACGACTTTGCGTTACCTTAATCGTAAAGATTATAAAGAAGGAGAACCCGTTACAGTTATCACAAGTGGTTTTGATACCCCTTTGGTTTTTGAAGATATCCCTGAATTACAGGTCATTACGCTTGACCAACATTATGATAAGAAAACCCGTACTTTGAACTACTTTTCTATAAGGCGGCAACTCTATTCATATTTCACAAGGAAACAGCCAACTTTAGCGGCTTTTGAACGGCCTGAACTACGGTTGCATCGTTTAGCTTTTAGTCTACCCCAATACTTTATTAGTCTGGGTGTACCTTCAATTTTATTTTTGGTGTTGGGAAGTTTTTTACTATTTGGGTATAATTATTCCTATCAAAAGGAGTATGCTTTTCTTTTGCAACAGCAAGCTGGTTATCTATTACCTGCTGACATTGAAAAAAAACTACAGACAGGCAAACTATTTCACGCTTATCAGACGCTTACTACGTATAGACCTGTTCCTATTTTAAGAAACCTTGTAAAAGTTATGACTCCCTATGGCGTGGCAACAGAAATTAAATGGCACACTTTCGAAAAGGGGGCAGGCTTAGTTTATTCTCATCTGGATATAAACTTAACTTTAGACAACCGTTTTTTTGACAAACTGATCCACCCAACCATGGGTAAAACTACTTTAAATGACTATCAGAAAAAAATAGAAAAATTTTTCACAAAAGGCGAAAGGGATGTAAGCTTACAGTGGGAGCCATCTGTTACGAAATCAACCTTGAATTTGCGGGTAGAGTATCCTGAGAAAAGTTCAAAAGAGTCAGTTTATGAATAATCTTTCCCTAGCCTCTTTGCGTGTATATTTGTCCCCTTGGCTTCATATCTCTACCGGCGGGATCAGCTTGATCATGATAGGCAGTATCATTTTAGCAGGAACACTTTTTCAAATAAATTGGGATCAAGGCAATCAAATAAAAGCTAACATTACACAAGTGTCTGCACAAATTCGTTCATTGCAATACCAACAGCAACAATTAGTAAATTTTGAACTTTCCCAAAAAAAACATATCAAGACGTTTTCTGAATTTCAAAAGCGCCGCTTTGAAGATTCTTTAATGCCAGAGCATATTCACCTGCAATTTCAACGCTGGCAAAAAGCCTATAAAATTGAGTCCTTAAGCCTAAAGTTTGGCAGCCAAAATGTCTATCAGAAAGACCTAAAATTGTGGACGGTGCCTGTTACCGTGAATTTGAAACTATTACAAGACCATCAATTTTACCAATTGTTAGAACGTGTTCAACAAGAATTGCCTGGCAAAGTTGTTCTAAAAAATTTTTCTTTAAAACGAAATACCCCCTTAACGCCCCATATGCTGCACCAAATTAGCCAGGGCAAAAAAGATGTTAATATGTTTGAAGGAAAAATTGAATTTGATTGGGTTCACTATCAGGCAGAAAAGACGCCTGCGAACAATGGGAAATCTTGCCCATGAAATTCTTTTCTATATTAGGGTGGTTGATAATTTTAGGGGGGCCTCTGGCTTCGGCCCCTAAACCATTTTCTTTAATGCTAAGCAGCGCAGAACAGACCGCCTTACAAAAAGCCCTTAGTCATCAGCCAGGATCAAAGATAAAATCATTGGAAAACGCCTTGAATTTTCCTGATTACTCTCCAGATTCTCAAACTTTTTTCCTGTCCGCTATTCTCTATTTCAGCCCTGAAAAATGGACGATATGGATAAATGATCAAATGATTACAAATTTAGGTCAGATGGAAGGTGTGCATTTAAAATGTGTTCTGCCTGATCACATTATTTTACAAACCTTTAAAGATAAAACTATTGATTTTTCCCTCAAACCTAATCAGAGTTTTATAGTACAGGAAGAAAGGGTGGTAGAGGGGGATAGACGCCTTCTTATCCCGTTACCATCTGGGGCAGTGAAAGCCAGTGAATAAATAGTAGCTAGGAGATAGCCATGCAACAAACCACTTTAAAATATTTAATGGTCATTATCTTTGGGGCAGTGATAGCTGTTGGAACATCGTTAAGTGGCTATTTCATAGGACGCGCTATTGAGCGATTTAAAACAAGTGACCGCGCGGTTACGGTGAAAGGCTTTTCGGAACGTGAAGTCAAATCTGACTTGGCTGAATTGTTTATTACCTTTAAAAATGCGGAAAACGATTTGATCAGTCTGCAGCAAAAAAACGATCAAGATAAAAAAAATATTATAGAATTTCTAATAGCGTGTGGGGTTAAGGAAACGGCTATTACTTTTACCCACACGGAACTTTTTGATCGCTTAACCTATGAGTATGCCGACAAGGAAAAAAAACATGAATTTCGCTATATCTCAACCAATGAATTAAAAGTTACGCTTCCTAATGTAGATATTGTAGCAACTCTGATGGGCCAGACAACTGAGCTGGTCAAAAAACAAATTAGCCTAAGCTTAAAACCACGTTATTATTTTACGAAATTTGCTGAACTGCGTACAGAGATGATAGCCGAAGCGACCCAGCGCGCCCGTGAGGCAGCGTTACAGTTCGCCAAAGACTCTGGATCTAAAGTGGATGTTATCCGCAGTGCTAACCAGGGTGCATTTACAATCACAAGTGTGAATGATGATTATAATGAAACCAGCAGCCTACAAAAGAAAGTTAGAGTGGTGAATACGGTAGTGTTCAACCTAGTTGACTAAAGCCTGCTGGCGATCTTTTAGGTACGGTTTTAGATAGTATCCTGTATAGCTGCCTTTAACGTTTGCGACATCTTCAGGGGTTCCGGTGGCCACCACTTGTCCGCCGCCTGCGCCGCCCTCGGGACCCATATCAATAATCCAATCAGCAGTTTTAATGACTTCTAAGTTGTGTTCGATTACAACCACGGTATTGCCCTGATCCACTAAGGTATGCAAAACCTCTAACAATTTACGGACATCTTCGAAATGTAAGCCGGTCGTTGGCTCGTCTAAGATGTACAGAGTGCGGCCGGTGGCCCGACGGGATAATTCTTTGGCTAATTTAACGCGTTGGGCTTCCCCCCCAGAAAGGGTGGTTGCTTGCTGTCCAACATGGATATACCCTAGCCCGACTTGCTGTAGGGCCTTTAATTTGTCCCGTATTTGGCTGTTAGCTTCAAAAAAATCCACAGCTTCATCAACGGTCATATCTAAAACATCCGCGATTGTTTTTCCGCGGTAATAAATGTCTAGGGTTTCACGATTATAGCGTTTTCCCTGGCATTGATCGCATTGTACATAAACATCCGGTAAGAAATGCATTTCAATTTTTATCATACCATCGCCCTGACAAGATTCGCATCGCCCTCCTTTTACGTTGAAAGAGAAACGACCAGGGCTGTACCCACGGGCTTTGGCTTCGGGCAACCCTGCAAACCATTCACGGATAGGCGTGAAACAACCAATGTAAGTGGCGGGATTTGAACGGGGGGTACGACCAATAGGCGATTGATCTATATCAATCACCTTGTCAATGTATTCAACACCCTCTAATTTTTTGTATTTGCCCGCCATTTCACGACTGTTGCCAAAGACGCGGGCAAGCGCTTTATAAAGAGTTTCAATAACTAAAGAAGATTTCCCACCCCCTGACACACCTGTTACACAAGTAAAAGTGCTTAAGGGAATCGTGACAGAGACGTTTTTAAGGTTATTAGCTTGCGCACCTGTCAACTTTAGCTGTTTTTCTATATGGCCTGTACGTCGTATGACAGGCAGGGCGATTGAACGTTTCCCATTGAGGTATTGTCCCGTCAGGCTTTTTTCATGTGCCATAATGTCATAAGGCGTTCCTTGGGCAATAATTTCACCTCCATGGGCGCCCGCTGCAGGTCCCATATCAATCACATAGTCAGCGGTGCGTATGGCATCTTCATCATGTTCGACCACGACCACTGTGTTTCCTAGATCCCTTAGGTGTTTTAGGGTTTCTAGCAATCTGTCATTATCGCGTTGATGCAGCCCGATGGAAGGTTCATCCAACACATATAAAACACCGGTTAGCCCTGATCCTACTTGGGATGCTAGGCGAATGCGTTGACTTTCTCCGCCTGATAGAGTCCCAGCTGAGCGTGAGAGTGTTAAGTACTCTAACCCGACATTAACCAAGAATTGTAGACGGCTGCGGATTTCTTTTAAGATACGGGCAGCGATTTCTTGCTGTTTAGGGGTTAGGGACAATTCGTCAAACCAAAGTAAACATTCCGCAATTGAACGCTGGCAAACTTGGGCGATATTCTGGTGGTTAATTTTTACGGATAAGGCTTCGGTTTTTAGGCGTTGTCCTTGACAGTGCGAGCAGGGATGTTCATTTTGAAAACGCCCTAGCATATCTCGCACCCACTCGCTTTCTGTTTCTTTCCAACGGCGCTTAAGATGAGGGATAACACCTTCGAAAGGTTTCTTTGTCGTATAGTGACGCGTGCCATCATAAAAAGTTAGGGGGATAGCTTCTTCGCCTGAGCCATATAAGATGACTTGTTGCATCGCTGTGGGCAGATCAACAAAAGGCTGACTAGAGGAAGCATCAAAATACCGTACCAGTGAGTCGATCACCTGTTGATAGTATTCGCGGCCACTGTGCTGGTTACGTTTATGGCTTGTCCAGTCGTCATTCCAGGGGGCAATAGCTCCTTCACGCAGGCTTTTTTGGGGATCGGGTACAATTAAGCTTGGGTCAAACACTGTTTCAATGCCCAGACCATCGCACTCAGGACATGCGCCTTGGGGGCTGTTAAAGGAAAATAATCGGGGTTCAATTTCATCTAAAGTAAACCCTGAAACAGGACAGGCAAATTTTGCCGAAAAAGTAAGGGTTTCTTGGGTCTCTGTGTTTTCTAACCATACTAAACCCTCGCTTAGATTAAGGGCTGTTTCTAGGGAACCCGCTAATCGGGTTCGCCATTCTTCTTGATGTTCTTGTTCGGGCACAACCAAACGGTCAACAACGATGGCAATATCATGTTTGACTTTTTTGTTTAAAGGCGGCAGTTCCTCTAAATCGTAAACCTTACCGTCAATTTTGGCCCGTTGAAAGCCCTTTTTCTTAAAATCGCTCAGCTCTTTTTTATATTCGCCTTTGCGTCCCCGTACCACGGGCGCCAATAGCAATAAACGCGTTTTAATGGGCAGAGTTAAAACCCGATCTACCATCTGGGTAACGGTTTGGGCCTCGATCGGCAGGCCGGTCGCGGGTGAATGGGGAACCCCAATCCTGGCAAACAACAACCTTAAATAATCATATAATTCCGTAACGGTCCCTACTGTGGAACGGGGGTTCTTGGAGGTGGTTTTTTGTTCAATAGAAATAGCAGGACTTAACCCTTCAATAGAATCTACATCCGGCTTTTGCATAAGTTGTAAGAATTGGCGGGCATAGGCTGATAAGCTTTCAACGTATCGACGTTGACCTTCAGCGTACAAAGTATCAAAGGCTAAGGATGATTTCCCCGACCCACTAAGGCCTGTTATAACCACCAGCTGATCGCGCGGGATATCAACGTTAATATTTTTTAAATTATGTTCGCGGGCGCCACGAATACTAATATGCTGAAGGCTCATTACCAATAATTTGGGGAATGTTTAAAGTCTATCCTTCTTATAGCAGGGTTCTGCATCAAGCCGATAGTTTAATCTAAGAATTTTATGGATAAAGAGAAGGGGTATAGACGCTAAAATATAGTAAATCCCTTGGTAGGCTTGATACGTGGATTGTGATTCCTGGTTTTAACGTGTAAAGTATACACAATAGTTATTTCTATAACTTTATAAAAAGGCAAAGGGTATGCAGGTTAGTGCACGCGTTAAACAAATCCTGGGATTCTATGAAAGTGATAATCCGGGGGTTAAGACCAATTTAGCCCGCTTATTAATGCATGGCAAATTGGCGGGAACCGGGTATTTAGTTATTTTGCCCGTGGATCAGGGTTTTGAACATGGGCCGGGACGAAGTTATGCCGTTAATCCTGCTGCTTACCATCCTCACTATCATTTTCAATTAGCTGTTGACGCGGGTTTATCGGCTTATGCTGCACCGTTAGGGTGGTTAGAAGCAGGTGCAGATACTTTTGCAGGTGCTATACCTACCATTTTAAAAATGAACAGCAGCAATAGTTTATTATCCAAAGCAGGGCCGCCGAATCAAGCTGTGACGGCATCTATCCAGGATGCTTTGCGCTTAGGCTGTTCGGGTATTGGATTTACAATTTACCCTGGTTCGGATGCGTCTTTAGAAATGTTTGAAGAAATTCGTGATCTGGCTGCGGAAGCAAAAAGCAAGGGGTTAGTTGTCGTTATTTGGTCTTATGCCCGTGGCAACCTTAGTAAAGAGGGAGAAACAGCCATTGATGTTGTTGCCTATGGCGCCCACATGGCAGCTTTATTAGGGGCACACATTATCAAAGTTAAACTTCCTTCCTCATTTTTAGAGTCACCTGAAGCCAAAATACAATACCAAAAACATAGCGTTAAGGTTGATACCTTAGCCGATCGCGTTCGTCACATAACAGAATGTTGTTTCCAAGGTCGCCGTATGGTGGTTTTTTCAGGTGGAGAGACTAAAAACATACAAGAGGTCCTAGAAGATGCGCATGCCATCCAGGCAGGAGGCGGCAACGGGTCAATTATGGGTCGTAATTGTTTTCAACGTCCCCGTTCGGAAGCTTTAAGCTTGCTGGAACAACTTATTGACGTGTATAAAAAAACATCCCCTAGAGGAGGGGGCCATGCGTGATTGGGCATTTTCTCTTTTTGGTTGGTGGTATGGTCATCAGGTAGGCATAGATAGCTTTGGCAATCGCTATTATGAGACGAAAAAGTCCTTTGGCAAGCGCAGGAAAATTAGGCGTTGGGTTCACTATAAAGGGCTTGAAGATCCTTCTAAAGTACCAGCTAAATGGCATGGGTGGCTTCATTTCCGAACGGACGATATCCCCCGGATAAAATCTCTGTATAGTTGGCAACAACCTTATTTACCAAACTTAACAGGGACCTGTTTAGCCCATAAACCAAACCAGGAAAACCCGTTATATCCTTTCTTAA
>ERZ1066127.327-NODE-327-length-27894-cov-16.472467_pt1 | contig 27894 bp, 26 predicted proteins | sample MGYA00382774_ERZ1066127 | MGnify/ENA primary metagenome ERZ1066127 (study PRJEB33369, sample SAMEA5778357) | biofilm metagenome | biome: Industrial cooling water; feature: Water cooling tower basin; material: Biofilm | place: United Arab Emirates | collected...
ATGGTCTTCAACTTTCAAAGAACTTTTTTTGTGAAAATGTGTACGGTAGTGAAATCCGTTGTCAAACATCCTCCTGAAGCACAGGATATGCTCCAAGAACTCTTTGTGCATATTTGGCATCAGGCAAAACAGTTCAATGCAGAGCGCGGAAGCGTGTATTCATGGCTTATTACCATGACGCGCAACCGCGCTATTGATCGCCTCCGTTCCAAAAGTTACCGCGACAGGCAACAAGAGTTCGCTAATGATGAAGCGATGATGCTCGTTCCCGATGATGAAATTTCACCGCTTGATGGCATAACGATAAGCGAAGACCGAGAGCGCATTCAAAATGCCCTTGCCCAAATTCCCGCAGAGCAGCGCGATGCCCTTATACTGGCGTATTTTCAAGGCTATACACAAACTGAAATTGCAGAACTACTTCAAATTCCGCTTGGTACTATTAAAACCCGCATGAGACAAGGCTTAATTAAACTTTCATCCCTTTTGCAGGGGGTTGCATCATGAACGTACATCATCACGATACCAGCTTACAGCAGAACAACGAAGATATACTGACCAATGCCGCCGTTCTTGCTTTGGGCGCAGTACCCCCGCAGGAAGCCTTAAAAATTTGCCGCGAGATAGAAGGCTCTTCATCTGATACAATCAAGGAATATCAACGCATGGTCTGGACAACACATCATCTTCCGGCTGCTTTACCAATGGTACAGCCTCCGCCTACTCTGAAGCAGGACATTATGAAAAAAATTCAGGCAATCTCAGCACATCCATCACCTCAAAGCGAATATCAACCGCACGCCCATCGCCACGAGGAATTCATTCCTGAGTTTGATGCCGGCGGAATGGATTTTTACGCTATTCTCGGCACAGAAGGGTCATGGTTGCCGCATCCGGTCAATGGAATTACCGTAAAACCTCTTGCGACTGACAAAAAACGTGGTTACGCAACTTTACTCATGCGATTAGAAGCCGATACAGTTTTTCCGTCCCACAGTCATGCGGGTTCAGAACAATGTTATATTCTTTCGGGTTCGGTGAATCTCATGGGCAGAGTATTGCAAACAGGTGATTTCTTTAGCACACAAGCAAATGCAGATCATGGTGATATTATTTCACCGGAAGGCGCAACGGTGCTGCTTGTTGTGGCACTTGAGGATTATCGAAAATCAGCATGGCAAGTAGGCTGGACTATAGCCAAAGAGCGTGTGAAAGGCTTATTTTCCTGATAATTGCGAATGATCAAAAAAACGGCGTATAACCTTGTGATTATACGCCGTTTTTCTTTATGGTCATTTTTGTTCTGTCGCTTAGTTTGTGCCTTTACTTGCATCAGTTTTTTGCTGCTCTTGACGCTCAAGTTGAAGCGGGTTCGGGGCTGATGCTTGACGGTTTTTATACAGTTGGAAGCGAGTTTGTACCTGCTTACGCGGGTAAGAGTTATTCGCAAGGTCGGTGTCTGCTGTTTCCAAGTATGGATCAACTGTAAAGGAGATAACTTGCTTCGTCGTCGTGATAACCTTCTTCACTTTATGGTTGTCATGCCGCCAAATTTCTGCGGGAATACGGCGCACTTCCTTTGTACTGTCTGCAAAGGTCATTTCTAAAATCACCGGCATAACCAATCCGCCAACATTCTCAAATTCTAATTCATAAAAGTTTGTTGTCGGAGAAATAAGTTTTTTCTCATTGTCATTCAATCCCTTCATAAAACTCTCGAATGCGCGTTGCTGCCAAGGGCGCACAGCAAATGGGTCATTACGATTGTAATAATCCAATGCCGCACTGTCTTGCTCAACGAGCGTTTTGGGAATATCTGTTTGATTGCGCATAACGGTCAAATCCGGCGGAAGCATGGATTTATCTTGTTTTCTGTTTGTCAATTCTACTTCCGGATTGCGTGTATCCATAATAAACCGTTGAACACTGTTCAGTGCAATATCAGTATGCTCCGTGCCATAGAACCAACCGCGCCAGAACCAATCCAGATCTACACCGGAAGCATCTTCCATTGTACGGAAAAAGTCTGCCGGAAGTGGATGTTTGAACATCCAGCGTTGAGCATATTTTTTGAACGCGAAATCAAAAACCTCACGCCCCAAGACCGTCTCGCGCAAGATATTCAGCGCTGTGGCGGGTTTGTCGTAGGATTGACTGCCAAACTCACGGAAGGGGATATTATCCGAAGTCGTCATAATGGGCGTAAGTTTCGTTTTCTCTGCGTTCATGTAATCCGTGATAAGGCGCGGAAAACCTGACTCCGAAGGAAAATTTCTATCCCATTCCTGTTCAGCCAAAAACTGCAAAAACGAGTTCAAACCTTCATCCATCCATGTCCACTGACGCTCATCGGAATTAACAATCATCGGGAAATAGTTATGCCCTACTTCATGGAAAATAATCAGTAAAAGCTGTGCTTTTTTGCGGTCTGAGTAGGTCCCATCAGGGTCAGGACGGGGAGCGTTGAAACTGATCATCGGGTATTCCATCCCGCCACCAATATCTGCATTTGCTGAAATTGCGACCGGATACGGATACGGGAATGTATGCTTGGAATATACTTTGAGCGTGTGCGCCACAGCGCGTGTAGAATACTGCTCCCAAAGCGGATTGCCTTCCTTCGGGAAATATGACATTGCCATAACTTTCTTTCCTTCGACATTAACACCCATCGCATCCCAGATAAATTTCCGCGAAGAGACAAACGCGAAATCACGCACGTTGCTTGCTTGGAAAATCCACGTTTTTTTGCCTTTGGAAGGACTTGCTTTCGTGGTTTTATCCATTTCCTCATTCGTAACAATCTTCACAGGGGCGGTTGCATTTTCAGCTTGTTTCAGTCGATTACGCTGTTCTGAAGACAAGACTTTATCAGGGTTTTGTAGTGTGCCCGTTGCACCGACAACGTGGTCATCCGGCGCGGTAATGCTGACTTTGTAATCACCAAACGGCAAGGTAAATTCACCTTCACCGAGGAATTGCTTATGTTGCCAACCGGTAGCATCGCCGTACACAGCCATACGCGGGAAAAAGTGCGCAATACCGTAAATGCGTCCATCGCTAAATTCTTCGTAGTTGGAACGAGCGCCAAAGTGCTTCGGAACGATATTATACGACCATTCGACACCGAAAGTAAATTTTTGTCCCGTGCGGAGCGGCGTTGGGAGGTCAATTCGCATCATCGTTGCAACAACCGTGTATTTAAGCGGCTTCCCGGCAGCATCTTTGACAGCTTTGAGTTTGTATCCGCCATCAAAATTTTGCATTTCCATCCGACGCTTAATTTGATTCAACGACATAGAATTGCTCATTGAACCTGTCTCGATAAGGTATGTTTCTGACGTTTTGGCGAAAAGATTCTGGTCAAGCTGTACCCACAAGTAATCAAGCGCATCCGGTGAATTATTCGTGTACGTAACCGTCTCCGATCCGCTTATCGACTGCGTTTCATCGTTCAATTCGACATTGATAACATAATCAGCTTTTTGCTGCCAATACTGATGCCCGGGCGCACCGGAGGCAGTTCGGTAGCCATTTGGCGTAGGAAGCAAACTGCCAAGTGGTTCAAATTTACGGTTCGGATTACCGTCGGGAACAAATTGAGCACGTGCGGTTTGTGGTAGCGAAATTCCCTGAATAAGTACCACAGCAAGTGCAAAAGCGAAAAATGTAAGTGCGGAAGAAGAAACTGCGCGAAGTGCGCGAAAGCGTCGTTTCATGGCGAAAAACAAAAGTTGCGGTGTGAAAAATAACTATTTCTACAATCTTCTAACTTACGCAAAGCACACGATATGACAAGCAGGAAAAGCGTTAAAAACATCAATTTGCTTTCGGTGCAATATTCTCCTATTTTGTGCGTGCTTAAAGCAGTACGAATGCTCGTGGGAACACCCTTGCTTCTATTATACTATTTTTCAATCACCATGACGAACACCGCCTCCACTCTCCACAGCCAATTAAATCCGACATCTACCGACATTATTCGACTAGAAGATGTCCGCGACAGGCTTGCAGAGGATTTTGCCACCGTGCGCACGGCAACTATTGAACTTTGCCAACCACTTGCCATTGAGGATTTTGTGATACAAACCGCGCCGTTTATGAGTCCTCCGCGCTGGCATTTGGGGCATACATCGTGGTTTTTTGAGATGTTGCTCTCGCGTTTTGTACCCGAATACAAAATATATTCCGACGCATTTCTGTATTATTTCAATTCGTATTACGAAGGTTTTGGAGCCCGGATCAATCGCCAGAAACGAGGCTCTGTCTCGCGCCCGACCGTTCAGGAAACCTTGCTCTACCGAACACGCATTGACGGACATTGTAAAATTTTACTGGAGCGCCTGCCTACGCTTCCCGAAGCAGCAGAAGCGGCACGGCTCTTTCGCCTAGGCTTAGAACATGAAATGCAGCATCAGGAATTACTTGTGTATGACATCAAACATCTTCTTGCCGATGAATATAAGCCGCTTGAAATCCGCCCCATGCCTAAGCCGACAGAAAACGTACAAGGTGAAGTCGAATTTCGCGGCGGGATGTTTGAACTTGGTACGAATATGACAGACCACACTTTCGTTTGGGATAACGAAGCGCCCAAACACAAGGTCTATGTCAATGACTTTGCTCTTGATCAACGCCTTGTTACCAATGCTGAATTTCTGGAATTTATTGCCGATGGTGCTTACACGAATTACCGTTGGTGGCTTTCAGCCGGATGGGAATGGCTGAATACCGAAAAAATCGAAGCACCGATGTATTGGGAACGCAGCATGGATGCAACGAGCGAAGGAGCGTGGCATATTCGTGATTATCGTGGATTACGCTCTGCAAATAACAACGAACCCGTCCAGCACATTAGTTATTATGAGGCTTCGGCGTTTGCAAAATGGAAAGGGAAACGCCTTCCGACAGAAGCAGAATGGGAATACGCCGCAACAATGAACACCAATGGCGAAAAACAAGCCTTTCCTTGGGGGAATGATACCGCCAGCGAACACCACGGGAATCTTTTTGAAAACAAGCTGTGGTCGGCATCCGAAGCAGGAGCATTTCCCTCAGGCAAGACCAAAAGCGGCGTTTGGCAGATGATTGGTGACGCATGGGAATGGACAACCAGCGATTACGCGCCGTATCCGGGATTTCAAACGCAGTTTGACGAATATAACGACAAATGGTTTGTAAATCAAAAAGTCCTGCGCGGCGGCTCTTTTGCTACGCCGCGTGTCAGTATGCGCTCTACCTACCGTAATTTCTTTGCTCCTCAGGACAGATGGATGAGTTCGGGCTTTCGTTGCGCGAGAACGTTGTAATTTCGTATTTCTTCAAGGGTAAGTTCGTTTTTTACACTTTTTTATTCCTGCCACACCAGATGAATAGGTATTCTTCTTTTAAACTCACAGCGTTGGTGCTGCTCTGCAACTTTTGCTCGCTTATGCAGGTGGTAGTTGCACAAACCACAACACAAGCAAATAAGCCCGCTACGGTTTCTAAACCCACAGCAGTTCCCAAATCTCCTCCACGCGCAGAAGGCGAAGGACCCTTCAAACGGCTGATTATTCGGGGCGTAACGCTGATTAACGGCACAGGCGCACCGCCGCTCGGTCCGTTGGATATTTTGGTGGAGGGGAATCGTATTGCGGCTGTTAAAACCGTTGGTTATCCGGGGCTGGCTATCAAGCCTGAAAGCCGCATTAAAGCTAGTGCCGGAGACAAAGAACTGAACGCGGAAGGAATGTATTTGCTGCCGGGATTTGTGGATACGCACGGGCATTGTGGCGGTGTATCGCAAGGGACAAGTGCAGAATACGTCTTCAAGCTCTGGCTCGCACATGGCATCACAACTGTCCGCGACCCATCGGCGGGAATCGGCTTGGAATGGACAATGGAACACCGCGACAAAAGCGCGAAAAATGAAATTACCGCGCCGCGCATCAAGGTTTATCCCTACTTTGGGCAGGATTCCGATGACCCGATAGCCACGCCCGAACAAGCCCGTGCATGGGTGCGCACTGTGGCAAAAAAGGGGGCGGACGGCATTAAGTTTTTCGGTGCTGCGCCCGATGTTTTCAAAGCGGCTTTGGAAGAAGCAAAAGTGCAGAATCTTCGCACGGCTTGTCATCATGCACAGCTCGACGTAGCCCGCGCCAATGCGCTTCAAACGGCACGTTGGGGCTTGAGTTCGATGGAGCATTGGTACGGTTTGCCGGAGGCATTGTTTGAAGATAGAACTGTGCAAGATTATCCGCTTGATTACAATTACCAGAACGAACAGCACCGTTTCGCAAACGCGGGAAAGCTCTGGAAGCAAGCCGCAAAGCCGTATTCCGACAAGTGGAATACGGTAATGAACGAGATGCTGAAATTAGATTTTACGCTCGACCCAACCTTCAACATCTACGCCGCAAGCCGTGATTGGATGGCGGCTGCGCGGTACGAATGGCACGACGAGTACACGTTGCCCTCGCTTTGGGAATTTTTCCAACCGAACCGCGCTGCACACGGCTCGTATTGGTTTAATTGGGGAACGGAGGAAGAAGTCGCATGGAAAGAGAATTATCGGCTCTGGATGACGTTTGTGAACGAGTACAAAAATCGCGGCGGGCGCGTAACGGTCGGCACGGATGCGGGCTTTATTTTTCAACTGTACGGATTTTCCTATCCGCGAGAGTTAGAAATGCTCCGTGAGGCGGGTTTTCATCCGTTGGAAATTATTCGCTCGGCAACGCTGCACGGCGCACAGTTGCTCGGTATGGACAAGGACATTGGTTCGGTAGAAGTGGGCAAGTTGGCAGATTTCGTGATTGTGGAAGAAAACCCGCTTCAAAATCTCAAAGTGCTGTACGGCACAGGTGCGCTGAGGGTGAACGACGAGAACAAGGCTGTGCGTGTGGGCGGTGTGAAATATACCGTAAAAGACGGAATCATATACGATGCTAAGAAGCTTCTGGAAGATGTGCGCCAGATAGTTGCCAAGGCAAAGCAGGAGCGGGGCGGGTATCAGATTGTGCTGCCGGGGTTGAAGAAGTGAGACATTGGCAATCCCAAAAGTACGGTAGAATTTCCGTATATTTATAAGTTAGGCGGTATGATACTAGAATCCAACAAACAGAAAAACTGTAAATCAAAAAATAGCTACCAAACTTTTGTAGATGACTTTATAAAGTTTGACAATTTGGTAGTTTGTCCACACTGTTTAAAATCAGCAATTGTAAAGATAAATGATTTTTTCTTTTGCGTTGAAACTGTAACATTAAAAAATCCCGAAGTTGCCAGATTGAATGAACAAACCCTTTGGTTTCTCATTGCCAAAACCATGAAACGCTTACAACAACTCTTGATAATAGCCCTGCCTATGTGGTGTATGGTACTGATGGTACCAATATTGCCTGTATTCCTACCGCAGTTTGCCGTAGCGCAGGAACTTCGGTGGGAACAGACAAATGGTCCACATGCGGGTATCGTCAGATGCTTTGCAGTGAGTGAGGGAAATATCTTTGTCGGAACAAATTCCGGTGTATATCGCTCAACCGATAACGGTAAAATGTGGACACCTATCAATGCTGGCTTGAGGGATTCTACTGCTGCTTATTCTCTTGCGGTGAGTGGTACAACACTTTTTGCCGGAACAAGCGCGGATGGTGTGTACCGTTCGACGGACAATGGCAGCACATGGACGCAGGTCAATACGGGCTTAAATACGAATACATCTGTTAATTCTTTCGCCGTTATGAATATGACACTCTTTGCAGGAACACATGATAGAGGTGTGTACCGTTCGACGGACAATGGCAGCACATGGACACAGATCAATACAGGCTTGGGCAATACCTACATTCGGTCTCTTGCGGTGAGTGGTACAACGCTTTTTGCCGGAACAGATGATGGTATATATCGTTCAAGTGATAACGGCAACACGTGGACGCAAGTCAATACAGGCTTAAGCAGTACCATTGTTCGGTCTCTTGTCGTGAGTGGTACGACGCTTTTCGCCGGAACATATAAGTTTCTTAGACAAGAAGGTGGAGTATATCGTTCGACCGATAATGGCAGTACATGGACACAGGTGAATACAGGATTGAGCAATACATCTGTTTGGTCTCTCGCGGTGAGCGGTACGACACTCTTTGCAGGAACACAGGGCGGTGGCGTATATCGCTCGACCGATAACGGAAATATGTGGCAAGCCAGTTTGGGCGATACCGATGTTCGCGCTCTTGCGGTGAGTGGTACAACGCTTTTTGCAGGAACACAGGGCGGCGGCGGTGTATATCGCTCAACGGATAACGGTAACGTATGGATGTCCACGAATACAGGTTTAGGAAATATCAATATGTATTCTCTCACTGCGAGTGGTACGATCCTCTTTGCAGGAACATTTGATAGAGGTATTTACCGTTCGACAGACAATGGCGCTACATGGAAACAAGTCAATACGGACTTGAGCGTTGTTTCCTCTCTTGCTGTAAGTGGTACGACACTCTTTGCAGGGACGTTAAATGGCATATATCGTTCGACCGATAGCGGCAACACATGGGAACGGATAAACACGGGAGCAAGAATTACCTCCATAACTTCTTTTGCTATGATTGGTACGACGCTCTTCGCTGGGGCATGGGGCAACGGCGTATATCGCTCAACGGACAATGGTAGCACATGGCAACAGCTTAGTACGGGCTTAAGTAATAATCTTGTCTTGTCTCTGGCAGTGAGCGGTACAACGCTCTTTGCCGGGACACAGGGCGGCAGCGTATATCGCTCAACTGATAGCGGTAACACATGGAGACAAGTCAATGTGGGCATGGGTAATAGAGAGGTCTATTCTCTTGTCGTGAACGGTACAATGCTCTTTGCCGGGACATGGGGCAACGGCGTGTATCGTTCGACCGACAATGGCAATACATGGAGACAATTCAACACAGGCTTGAGTAATACCATTGTCCATTCATTTGCCATGGGCGGTACGACGCTCTTTGCTGGGACAAGGGGCGGCGGTGTGTATCGTTCAGCAGATAGCGGCAGAACATGGACAGAGTCCAATATAGGCTTGAGCCATAAACGTATCTGGTCTTTTGTTATGTATGACGGCAGACTGTTTGCCGGGACAGATGGCGGCGTATATCGTGCGGCCTTATCACCGCAAACTTCCGTCGCGAAGCCTTTAGCGCCACAAAATTTCAACACCGAATATCTCGTCTTTGCACCACAGCCTGCTTCAGAACGAACACAGATTATGATTGCACCTCGCGTCCCGACGAACTCAGGCATTCTTACTGTTAGCGATATGCTTGGCAGAAACGTTCTCCGGATGGAGAGTATGCAGCTTTCATCAGGTCTGAACGATGTAGAAATGGATGTGCGGACATTAGCTGTCGGAGCGTATCTTGTGCGTGTACAGGCGGGTGAGCAAGTGTTTGTGGGAATGCTTCATATTGTACGGTAGAAAAATTTGTAAAATCTTGTGTTGAGTGAAAAAAGTGTTTACAGACTAACAGATTTATTGCTGACTACACGATCTCTACGTCAAGCAGACTGCTGTGCAAACTTGGTACTTTATCTTTCTATTCAAATTCAGTGCTTGAATAAAATTCGTACTCCGAAGTCCGCCCAAACGCAAAGCCTGAATGTTAGCCACTATCCTTCCAGCCCCTCATCACAAACCAAAATGATTATCGCAAACCCAATCTACGACAAGGCTTTTAAGCCCACAATGTTATTCACCACTTGACTTTGGCAAAAATTATCCGTAAATTCTTTTATCACGCTTTTCCAAGCGTTGAATCATCAACAACAAATCTACCCTTAGAAACAGCACAAATGCTCATCTCCCGCTCATACATTCTTCTTGTGATTTTTGTGGTCATCGTCATTACCTGACGGCGGTGAGCTAAAGAGCTTTTGCATAGAATTTCACAAAAAAAGCCTTTTCTCACCGCAAGTGGGAAGAGGCTTTTTTCGTCATTGGTCGTTAGTATTTGGTTATTGGTCAGGCGATACAAGTCCGTCATTAATCAATGCGCCAATAACAAATGACTAAGTAACCAAAACAAACTCAACATTTAACACTCAAAACCCAACACTTCCAACAACCATGCTCAACAAATACAGCCGCGTTCTGACGCAAGACGACACCCAACCCGCAGCACAAGCCATGCTTTACGCCATCGGCTTTTCCGACAACGATATGCAAAAAGCGCAAGTCGGGATAGTTTCCACCGGTTTCGAGGGAAATTCCTGTAATATGCACCTGAACGACCTCGCCGCGATTGTCAAAAAGGGCTTTGCTACGCCGGAACTCAGTCAAGAAGTTCTCGGCTTGATTTTTCACACCATCGGCGTTTCCGACGGGATGTCTATGGGAACACAGGGAATGCGCTATTCGCTGCCCTCGCGGGACGTGATTGCGGACAGCATTGAGACTGTTACCAACGCGCAGGCGTATGACGGCGTAGTTACGATTGTCGGCTGCGACAAAAATATGCCCGGAGCAATTATGGCAATGGGACGGCTGAATCGTCCGTCAATCATGGTCTATGGCGGTACGATTGCGTCGGGAAATTACAAAGGGAAAAAATTGAACATCGTGTCAGCATTTGAAGCACTTGGTGAGCGCGTTGCAGGAACAATTTCGGATGAAGATTTTAAGGGCGTTATCCGCAATGCCTGCCCGGGCGCGGGCGCGTGCGGCGGGATGTACACCGCAAACACGATGTCGTCAGCGATTGAGGCACTTGGTCTGAGTTTGCCGTATTCATCCTCCAATCCCGCCGTCTCGCCTGAGAAGCGTGATGAATGCTTGGGTGTAGCTCCGGCGATGTTCAATTTGCTGAAACTTGACCTCAAGCCACGCGACATTGTTACGCGAAAGTCGTTGGAAAATGCACTTTCGATGGTCATGGTCATGGGCGGCTCAACCAATGCCGCGCTCCATTTTCTGGCGATTGCTCGTGCGTTCGAGATTGATTGGACGCTGGACGATATTCAGCGCATCAGCGACAAAACACCGTTTTTGGCAGATTTGAAGCCGTCCGGTAAATATCTCATGGAAGATGTTCACACAATCGGCGGCGTTCCCGCTGTGATGAAATTTATGCTCGAAAACGGCTTCCTGCATGGCGATTGCTTGACGGTCACGGGCAAAACGATTGCGGAAAATCTCGCCGATGTGTCGCTCTTGGATGAGAAGCAAGACGTAGTGCGCTCTTTGAGCAATCCCATCAAACCAACGGGGCATTTGCAAGTTCTCTACGGAAATCTCGCCGAAGAAGGCTCAGTGGCAAAAATCACGGGCAAAGAAGGCGAGAAGTTTGTTGGTAAAGCGCGGGTATTCGACAGCGAAGACGACGCAAACAAGGGCATTATGGAAGGGAAAGTACAAAAAGGCGAGGTAATTGTGATTCGTTTTATCGGTCCGGCAGGTGCGCCCGGAATGCCGGAAATGCTGAAGCCGACATCACTCATTATGGGTGCAGGCTTGGGTAATGACGTTGCGCTGATTACTGACGGTCGCTTTTCGGGCGGAACGCATGGTTTTGTGGTCGGACACATTACGCCCGAAGCACAGCGCGGCGGCTTAATTGGTCTCATCCAAGACGGCGATGAAATCACGATTGACGCGGTGAATAATCGTTTGGAAGTGGCTCTTTCGGATGAAGAAATCGCCAAACGCCGTGCTGCGCAAGTGATTCCGCCACTCAAAGCCACAAGTGGCTATTTGTACAAATACGCCAAAACAGTGTCGTCGGCGAGTGAGGGCTGCGTAACGGATAAATTCTAATCTCAAGAATTTCAGATAACTACTATCCTTCTAAGATTTATGGCAACAATTTCTATCTCGCGTGATCCTTCCAGCGTTACAATTCAGATTGACCGCAATGCTGTTTCTGCTGAACGTTTAGAGGATGCTATTACAATGTTCGAGGCGGCTCTTGGCGTGGAGCGTGACCCCTTTGCACTTGAGCCTATCAGCGATGAAGAACAAGCAGAAATCGAAGCAATGCTGCGGAGCATTCCGCCGGAAGACCGTGAGATTGCTTATACAAAATATGCTTCCTTAATGACAGGCAAGTTGCTATGAGCAAGAAAGCCGGACTTACAATAGAACAGCTTACATCAGAGCGGAAGTTTGGTATTCGGTTTAGCAAACAAGCAGAGAAATTTTTTGCTAAACAGAGCCTTCTTACAGAAAGTGAAGTTGTTGAGCTTCTTGCTCAGTCTTTACGCCATTTACTAAAGATTGAACAAATCAATCTTGATATTAAGCCGCTTCACGGAGAACTTGCGGGGCTTTTTCGGCTTCGCAAGGGAAATATCCGAATAATTTTTTCATACGAACATGATGAAATCGTTATTACTCTTGTTGAAACCATTGATTTTCGAGGAAATGTTTACTAAAACTCCATGAACACCTATACCATCTCCACCGACCCGCAAAAAATGGACGTGGACGTTATCTACGGCTATCTTTCGCGCTCGTATTGGGCGGAAGGACGCACCAAAGCAACCGTTGAGAAATCACTCCGAAATTCACTCAATTTCGGTGTATTTGATGAGAAGGACGCTCAGGTAGGTTTTGCGCGGGTGATAACGGATTATGCGACATTTGCCTATCTGGCAGATGTGTTCATTTTGGAAGAACATCGCGGACACGGCTTGAGCAAACGCCTCATGGAAACGATTATGGCGCACCCTGATTTGCAAGGCTTACGGCGGTGGTCCCTGGCAACACGCGACGCGCATGGATTGTACGAACAGTTCGGTTTTACACCGCTTCCCAAGCCGGAAATTTGGATGCAGAAGTTCGACCCGACGGCGAATCCGCCGGAGTAGTAGAACGATTATGCTTCACTATATGCCCGTAGGAAGTCATCGCGCGAAATATCCGCTTGAGTACAAATAGAGCGCAGCGTGGAACTTTTCAAATGATGGTGATTAGGCAAGACCAACGATGAAATTGTTCCGTCCGCCTTTGTACGCTCCATAATCACATGATTCCCTTCGCGCACGAGGACAAATCCGAGTTTCGTCAGTGCTTTTCGTACTTTTGTCTGTGGCGCATCAACAGGAAATTTCATGCGGCAACCGCCGTTTCTTCAAGAAAAGCGTTCAAAAGTGGGCTTTCATGCTCAAATGCCGCTTTGAAACGTTGAATGCCGTAATGTTCGATATAAAAAGCAATCGCAGAGCGCGTATCGTCCAATGCTTCTTGATGCGTCTCGCCCTGCCCGACAATCGCACCGGACTTGAAACCAAGCGGATAGCCGATAAAGCCGTCCTCATGCTGTTCGATAATAATTTTCACTGAGTTCATCGTTTTCCTCCTTGAGGTATCAATACATGGATTACTTCACGACAAATGTACCAAGATTTCCCTTGCTGTCCAACTGGCACGGAATGCTTTTCGCGGTACTCCTGCTCGCTTGTGCGCTTGTGATATTGTAACAATCACATTTTTTTTACTGCTATGCTTGCAAATCCAAATCTCATAACGGTTTCGCCCGAAATTTTAAGCGGAATGCCCGTCTTCAAAGGCACTCGTGTTCCTGTGAAAACGCTGTTTGACCATATCGAAGCGGGCGATTCGTTGGAAGTATTTTTGGATGATTTCCCTTCGGTGTCGCGTGAAACTGCGCTTGCGATGCTGAACGATACTGTTGTACACCACTTTTTGCCAAGGAACAATCAATGACAAGCACAGAAATTTACCCGCACATTACACGCAATGAGCGCGGAGAGCCGACAATTACAGGCTCACGAACAACAGTAAAACGTATTGCCGGATATTACAAACTCGGCATGAATGCTGATGAAATCTGCGACGCGCTAACGCACCTTTCGCCCGCAGAAGTTCATGCAGCACTGACATACTATTTCGATTACCGCGAGGAAATTGAGGCTTTGCTGGACGAGGAGCGCCGAATGCTGGCAGAACTCAAAAAAGAACAATCGTTCAATCATCTGCAAACCGCATGAATACTGCCCGTTTGTATATTGACGAAGATACGCATCTGCGGCTTGCAGAGGCGTTGCGCAGGCGTGGATACGATGCGGTTCATGCGCAAGAAGTCGGGCGTAAAACGAAAAGCGACCCTGAACAGCTAGAATATGCTGTCCAAGAGCAACGCTGCGTGATTACCTTCAATGTTGGTGATTTTATGCGCCTTCACAAAGAATATATCCTTGCAAACAAGCACCACTACGGCATTGTAGTATCGCCGCAGGTGAGCCTTTCAGCATTAGTCCATAGCGTTCTTGCTTTTTTAGAACGCACACCGGAAACAGAACTTCCAAACCAGATTTATCATGTCTAAAACATTCTTCATACTGCTTTTCGCCCTCACCCTCGCTGCCGCGCCACCACTCTACGCTACAGCGAAAGCTGCCCCTGCTGCCAAAAAAGACAGCACGGCAGCGCGAAGGGTGCTGTCGTATTCGGAGTTGTTTGCCGAGATTCAAGCGTGTAAGGATACCATTTTTTCTTTAGAAAATGCGACTGTGATATTTGATGAACGTAAAGATTCAGCTTTTACAAAGAATTATAAACAAACCGACACGGTATATATATCACCAAAGGTCGTCTTATCTAACGTCCGCATGGAGGGTAGTGCCTATCTCAAACGTATAGTTTTTGAGCGAGAACTTCGCTTGAGCGGCATTAGCAGCAATCTTGATCATCTATTAGGAGTTCAACTACTTTTTACTTCATGTGTGTTCAAGAGTTTAGTACACTTCCAATCTTCGGAATTCAAAACAGTAAGTTTTTATGAGTGTTATTTCCGTAATGCTATGCTGGAAGATTGTACAATGCAGACATTATTCATTGGTAAATGCATCGTTAATCCGCAGCGTACTCTGGCTGATTTTTCAAAATCCCTTGTTACTACAGGGCTTGAAGACAGAGCATTTGGCATGAGTTATCTCACCATCACCAAATCATGCTCAATAGTAAATTCTCGTTTTATGGCACAATCCGACCCTAAAAGCCTTGTGTTTACAACCTGTACATTTGAACTTTTTTTCTGTAACCAAAATACATTTGAGATGGATGTTGTCTTTGCAGGACTGAAAGTGAACAGAAGATGCGCTATTGAGGGTTGTACATTTCTTGGACGTGTTGCTGCTCCCGCACTTATAGTGACCCATGAAGCCGCTGTTATTGATTGGAAGCAGTTTGCAGGCACGCTCACCCAAAAACTCAATATTGATTCCGTTATTGCTGATGAACATAGGAAAGATTATGCTATGCGAGTTTATTCGTATATGCACATTCTACGAGCGTATTCTCACTTTATTAACTTCTACAAATCCGAAGGCGACCAAGAATCACAGAACGCTGTGTACGTGGAAATGAAATCTCTACAAACCCGCCGTGCTGCGTATCTCTACCGCACAGCGCCTTCCTTGACAACATGGTTCGATTGGCGAATTAATCAACTGTTGGAAATATTCTCCGACTACGGCACTAATTCCACGAAGGGACTCATTTACATTTTCTACGTGATTATCGCCTTTGCCGCACTGTACCTCGTGTTCCCAAGCGAAGCGGACAATCTTTCCCGCGAAAAATCCTTCCGAATGTTCGATGTCGTCATTGGCTATTTCTCCACCAACGCCAGCCTCGTGCACATCAGCGAACACAAGCGCCGACGCGCTCTGGACGACTTACAGAACTTTCGCACGACGCTGGAAGTCTCACAGAATGATGTTCCGGCGTTTATCAAATGGCTCGGCACACCGCTCTACGGCTTGAACAAAAGCTATGTAGCGGTAAGCGAGTGGCTTGTTGGGCGGTTCGATATTGTTCCCGGCAGATGGAATGAACTTTCGGGCAGGCGCAAAATCTGGACAGGCGTGGCAGTAGGCGCATATATGCTGGGCTTCCTCGTCTGGGGCGTGGTGATGCGTCTTGTAAATGCCTTTGCTCTCAGCATCAATGCCTTTGTAACACTCGGCTACGGCGAGATACAAGCGCGAGGTGTGGCGCGGTATTTGGCGGTATTGGAAGGTGCGGTTGGTTGGTTTTTGTTGTCAATTTTCAGCGTTACCTTGATTTCACAGCTTTTGCAGTAATTTTTTTAGAAAATACTATGTCCACTGTTCAGCATATTTACGACCGCGCCGCTACGCTACCCGAAGCGCAGCAGCGAGAAGCATTAGATTTTATTGAGTTTTTAGCAACAAAGTATGCTGAGAAACGCACCGAAAGCACACAACACCTTTCTGCACGAGAGATTATGCGCCTTCCACGCGAAGAGCGCACCATTATCATGGCGGAACAAGCAGAACTGATGCGCCGCCATTATGCCGAAAACCCTGATGAAATCTTGCCGGATGTACTGGATGATATTGTCGAGGAAACACCATGAAAGCACAACGTGGGGAAATTTGGAATGTTGATTTTCAACCAACTAAAGGCGTGGAAATTTCTAAAATTCGCCCCGCCATTGTGATGAATGAAAGCACCGTCGGGCGTTTGCCGCTTGCTTTTGTTGTTCCGATTACAGATTGGAAGCCTCATTACACGGGCTATGCGTGGATGGTCCACCTGCCTGCAACGAGCGTAAACGGGCTGGCGAAAGAAAGCACCGCCGACACTTTTCAGGCAAAATCATGCTCCGAAACACGCCTCTTTGCTAAACTTGGCACCGTCACGAATGCTCAAGAGCAGGAAATAGCTGCTGCCATAGCACTGATGGTTGGTTTTGAATGCCCGTAGGGAAATAGTTAACGAATTTCAACACTGCACGAACGACAACGTTATGCAACCTATTGCTAACGCAGAACTTCTCGACCATGAGCGAGAAATGGCGGCGGATTACGGCACAACCACTGCACCGATGCGTCGCAATCGCTTTTCCAAAGACCAGCTTGCGTCGGCGAAAACGTTTATTATCGGCGAAGATGGTGTGCGCCGCGAGCATAACCTTGATATACTCTCGCTTGCAGAAGAATTTACCCAACTTCCGACACGAGATTTTGCTAATGTCATTGAAGCCTTGAAAATAGCTGCAACGAAGCGCGGCACAGAAGATATTCGCTTAATTTTAGCACATTGCGAGCATGAACTTTTGTAGATGTAGCTATAAAGCAATCTTGGTTGGTTTTTGCTTTCGATTTTCAGTGTTACTTTGATTTCACAGTTGTTACAGTAATTTTTTTAGCAAATCATTTTCAGAGAGTTTTTATTATCTTTTTACACTCAAAGGAGTTGTGTTTATGTCCACCCAAGCCCCTATAACGGCATACAAAATGAAAACCCCGCCCCGCACCATGACTGGCGCGGAGGCAGTTGTCGCCTGCCTTTTGGAAGAAGGCGTTGATACAATTTTCGGCTATCCGGGCGGCGCAATTATGCCCGTTTATGATGCCTTTTACGATTACCAAGACCGCCTGAAACATATTCTCGTGCGGCATGAACAAGGCGCTGTCCATGCGGCACAAGGCTATGCGCGGGTTTCTAACCGTGTGGGCGTGTGTATTGCCACATCCGGTCCCGGTGCGACGAATCTCATTACGGGCATTGCCGATGCGCAGATAGATTCTACGCCGCTTGTCTGCATCACGGGGCAAGTCGGTTCGCATCTTTTAGGAACGGATGCTTTCCAAGAAACCGACGTTATCGGTATTTCCATGCCCGTTACGAAGTGGAATTATCAAATCACCAAAGCAGAAGATATTCCCGCAGCCTTCGCCAAAGCCTTCTACATCGCTAAAAGCGGTCGCCCGGGACCGGTATTGCTGGACATTACCAAAGATGCGCAGTTCAATAAACTTGATTTCAAATACGAGCCGTGCGCCGGTATTCGCAGCTATGCGCCATATCCGAAATCGCGTCCCGATGATATTATCGCGGCTGCATCACTCATCAATTCCGCAAAAAAACCGTATATTCTTGTCGGTCATGGTGTTTTGATTTCGCAAGCGCAGGAAGAATTTAAGGCGTTTGTGGAGAAAACAGGTATTCCCGTTGCTTCGACCTTGATGGGTTTATCGGCGTTCCCGTGCGATCATCCGTTGTATGTGGGGTATTTGGGAATGCACGGCAATTACGGACCAAATGTCAAGACCAATCAAGCAGATGTGATAATCGCCGTTGGAATGCGCTTCGACGACCGCGTAACGGGCAATCTGGCGCATTATGCTAAACAAGCAAAGGTTATTCACATTGAAATTGATCCTGCGGAAATTAACAAAAACGTTAAAGCGGAAGTCGCTATCAATGCCGACGCAAAAGAGGCGTTGCTTGCACTCATGCCGCACGTACAGGAGCGCAAGCACACCGCATGGATACAGGAGTTTAAAGATTGTGATGCCGTTGAACGAGAGAAAGTTATCGTTAAAGACTTTGCACTTCCAGAAAACAGTATCAAAATGGCAAACGTCGTGGAGCGCATCTCCCGCAAAACAAACGGCGAAGCCATTGTCGTAACCGACGTGGGGCAGCATCAAATGGTCGTTTCGCGGTATTATGCTTTTCGTGGGCAGGACAATAACGTTACATCGGGCGGCTTGGGAACGATGGGTTTTGCGCTTCCGGCGGCGATTGGTGCGAAGTTTGCCCGCCCAAATGATGAAGTTATCGCGGTTATCGGCGACGGTGGTTTCCAAATGACTTTGCAGGAACTCGGAACAATTTTCCAAGAAGAAACAGGCGTGAAAATCGTGCTGCTTAATAACAATTTCTTGGGTATGGTTCGCCAGTGGCAGCAACTCTTCTTTGACCGTCGCTATTCTTTTGTGGAATTGAAGAATCCGAACTTTATCAAAATTGCTGAAGGCTTCGGTATCACAGCACGGAAAATTGAGCATCCGAGCGACTTGGATGGAGCATTGGATGAGATGCTTGCTCACAAAGGTCCATATTTTCTGGAAGTGGTCGTGGAAAAAGAAGAGAATGTCTTCCCGATGGTGCCGACGGGCGCTTCTGTGGCGGATATTCGCTTGGAGTGAGGAATAGCTGTACAGATTGTTTTCAACGTTGCATGACTTTTCAATGTATCAATGAGGAATAATTATGCCTACAACCCAAATGACCAAGGAAGAAGCCGAAATTATGGCGCTATTTGACAAGCCTTCTTCTCACATTACGAAAGTTGTTAAAGTAAGTGAAGAACAAGTTCGCTTGTTGCAAGCAGCTTCTCCGCAAGAACTTAATGCGTTAGTACGAAAAATAGCGGAAGAAGGTAATGATGAACGATAATTCAGTCCGTGAGCTATTGTATACGATAAATGGCTTTGCTAAAGAAGGTATCATTACAATATTCAGCAATGATGCGGTTGATACATTCAATCGTTTATGCCAAGAATATTCAACAATGATGGTTGTTTCAATGATTGTTGAGTCATACACAAAACTGCGCGATAAACACTCGTTTGACAGGTGGTTTACCATCAATACCAATTATGGACACTTGATTTTATGCCGTCTGTATCGCAATAGGATATTCGAGGTTTGGGCTGTCATACCATAAAAATTCTACGATTCTATTTATAAATTTCCCATTATGCAAAAAAAACTCTTCACAATCATTGCGTTCACCGAAAACCGCATCGGGCTTCTGAACCGCATCACGATTATCTTCACACGGCGGCACATCAACATCGAATCGCTCACTACCAGTGAATGCGAGGTCGAAGGCGTACACCGTTTCACCATCACCACACGCACAACCGAAGAGCGTGCGGTGAAGGTGGTGAAGCAAATCGAAAAACTCGTCGAAGTCATCAAAGCCTCGCTTCATGCGGAGGATGAGACGATTTATCAAGAACTCGCGCTCTACAAAATTGATGCGCAGAAAATCGCTGCCGATGGCACATTTACTGCTTTTCTGAACACACTCAAAAAGTACAATGCCGGAATCCAGAGTGCCGAAAAAGACTATATCATCGTCCAAAAACTCGGACGGCGGGTAGAAATTTTTATGCTTTTGGATGCACTGAAAGAATACCACGTGTTGGAATTTGCAAAGTCCGGCAGAGTAGCAATGACACGCTCCGCAACCGATTTAGACCAGTACCTCCGCGAAGTGGAAGCCCGCGTCGCAGAAGAAACGGAAGCTATCGGAGTGTAATGTCCGCAAAGCAGTATCATTTTTCTCTTGCAAGCCTCTATCGAACATTTTTATCTTGAGAACAAAAAAGTTCATAACCCTTTTCTTTTCATTATTATTTTCAGAGAGACTCTCTTTATGGCAAAATTGAATTTTGGTGGCGTGGAAGAAAATGTCATCACACGCGAAGAATTTCCCCTTGCGAAAGCGCAAGAAATCTTGAAAGATGAAGTCGTCGCCGTGATTGGCTATGGCGTTCAAGGACCGGGGCAAGCGCTCAATCAAAAAGACAACGGCATTAACGTCATTGTGGGGCAGCGTCAGAACTCCAAATCATGGGATAAAGCCGTTGCAGACGGTTTTGTCCCCGGGAAAACCCTTTTCTCCCCCGAAGAAGCCGCAGAAAAAGGTACAATTATTTGCTATTTGCTTTCCGATGCTGCGCAAATAGCCATGTGGCCCACCATTAAAAAACATCTCACGAAGGGCAAAGCGCTCTATTTCTCCCATGGCTTTGGTATTACCTACAAAGAACAAACCGGCATTATTCCACCTGATGATGTAGATGTTATCTTGGTTGCACCCAAAGGCTCCGGCACGTCGCTTCGCCGCTTGTTTGTGGCTGGGCGCGGCTTAAATTCCAGCTTTGCAATTTTTCAAGATGCCACCGGACGCGCCAAAGACCGCACCATTGCTCTTGGTATTGCTGTTGGTTCGGGATATTTATTCGAGACCGATTTCAAAAAAGAAGTGTATTCCGACCTCACAGGCGAGCGCGGAACACTGATGGGCGCTATTCAAGGCATTTTCGAGGCGCAGTATAATGTGCTTCGCAAACGCGGACACACGCCTTCGGAAGCATTTAACGAAACGGTCGAAGAACTCACACAAAGCCTGATGCCGCTTGTGGCGGAAAATGGCATGGATTGGATGTATGCGAACTGCTCCACAACCGCACAGCGCGGCGCGTTGGATTGGAAAAATAAATTCCGCGATGCCGTTGCCCCCGTCATGGAAGAACTCTACGAAAGCGTAGCCACAGGCAAAGAAGCAGCACGTTCTATCGCCACCAACAGCCAGCCCGATTACCGCGAGAAGTTGGATGCAGAGTTGGCAGAATTACGTGATTCCGAGATGTGGCAAGCCGGAAAGACTGTTCGCAGCTTGCGTCCGGAAAATAAGAAATAATTTCAGGCATTTCTTCATGCACGTAGTACGGCAGAGAAAAGTCTGTGCCGTGCTACGTTTTTTTTCTGTAATGTATGTATATTCCTCCTCTCAACGCTGTTACTGACGAAGCAATTATTCACGACTTTATTCGGAACTACGATTTTGCGACAGTCATTACGGCTGACGCAGAAGGCATCCCTTTCGCTTCGCATATTCCTCTCACGCTTGAAGTGAAGCCGGACAGCGGGCAATGCCTCTTGCATGGTCATCTGGCTCGTGCGAACCCGCATTGGAAACTTTTGGAAAGTGGGCGCTCAACGCTCGTCATCTTTCACGGACCGCACAGCTACGTTTCTCCGCGATGGTACAATCACGAAAACGTACCGACGTGGAATTATCAAGTCGTTCATGCGTATTGCACACCGCGCATTTATACTGAGCTTCCAGCACTTGAGCAAAATGTTTCGCATCTCACGGCACGATATGAACACGAAACGGGATACAGCGTCGAAGGACTTTCCCAAAAACTGTTGAGCAAGGAATTACGCGGCATTGTGGGAATAGCATTACAAGTAGAACGCTTTGAAGCAAAGTTCAAACTCAGTCAAAATCGGGACGCCGACAGTTTTACGAATGTTATCAACCACCTTCAAACAAGCGGAACAGAAAACGGGCTTGCGATTGCCGAAGCAATGAAAACTCACACTCCGCATCAAACCTCGCTGTAAATACTGCGTTTCCGAAGGAAGTTTCTGAGAATTGCCGTATATTCGTACCTATTCCTTCATTTGCAACTCACATTTTCTCCCATTTATTTATTCATCCATGACTGCAACTGCTGATAAACTACAGACACTTGATGTAGTGCTGGACGGGTTGATGCGCCGATATAAAGAGCGCGTTCCCGATGTACAAGGTGTTATCAACGCAATGATTAAAGAAGGTCTTATCAAGAACGGCGATGAAATTGAGAACGATCACATTGCATTCCGCACGATGGGCGTACCACAATTAGGTATCAAGTCATTCGAGAAAATTTTTCTGCATTTAGGCTATCAAAAACGCGACCCGTATTTTTTTGCGGCAAAAAAACTTGATGCGTATTGGTATTCCCCGCCAACGCCCAAACACCCGCGTATTTTTGTGAGCGAATTGCGCATTCAGGACTTATCCGAAACAGCACAACACATCATTACTTCCTACACCGATGAAGTCAAGAGCGACCCCGTAGATTCAATTGATCTCGACAACGGCGCTGAAATAGATGCTTTTTTACACCGACCCCTTTGGCGTACACCGTCGTATGCTGATTTCAAACAACTGGGCAAAGAAAGTGAATATGCGGCATGGGTGATTTACAACCGTTACTACTTGAATCATTTCACCGTTACGATTCACAATTTACCCGACGGTTACAATACCATCGCTGATTTTAACGCCTTTTTGGAACGGAGTGGTTTCAAACTCAATGATGCCGGAGGCAAAGCAAAATCCAGCCCAGACGGAAAGCTGATTCAAAGTTCGACCGTTGCGGAAATGATTGAAGCAGAATTTGCCGGAGGCGAAAAGCATAAAATTTCCGGCTCATATGTCGAATTTGCCGAGCGCCGCCCCTTAGATGAATTCGCACACATCCCTTACACACAACTTAAACGCGAACAGCGCCGCGAAGGATTTGAAGCCGCCAATGCCGATAAAATCTTTGAAAGCACGTATTCAAGCCAGACGGTGAAGAGGAATTAAATACCCTGTTAAAAGAATAAAACGCCTCTTGCAGTAATCTCGCGAGAGGCGTTTTATTTTTTGACAAACTTTATTACAACAATAATGTCAATTATTGTGAAGGTAAATTTTTATTCACATTACGCTCAGGTTGACCAATCGGGAGGAAACGCCAAGCTCCAGTCGTTGTAATATGCCAGCGGTTGAAGCGGCGTTGATCAATCACACGCATACCTGTTGCAAAGAGTTGCTTATCACGTTCAATATACACCGAATCAAGATTTGTTACTGTTCGTGCAGCAAGATTATGGAATGTGCGCACATTGTTCACATTAGTAAGAGCGTCATTTGGGCTATTCGCCACACGCAACGCCGTCTCAGCCAAAATCAATTCATTTTCCTGCCATGTAATAACTGGCATAGGTGAATCTTGATTTGGGAATCGTCCTTGTACATGGAAGGTTAAACCACCAGCAGTAATCGGACCATGTAAGAGCAAACGACGGGAAGAGAGCGACGCAATAAATTCAGCGTCTGTACCTGTAAACGAGATAGCACTACCGACTACACGTGCAGGAAAGACACGTCCTTCCAATGAGTCAGCTGCGATGTATCTTGCAAAACGCGGATCAGGAATAATTTGAGTACGGTTACGACCGCCGTCAAAAAACCATTGATTGCTAATCGTTGTTCCCAAATCATAGAGAGCGTTCAATGAAGCATCTCCACGACGTAATCCGTTTTGTGCTGCAGTACGCGCATCGGCGTATCTTTCTGCTGCTAACAATGTTTTTGCAATAAGCGAGTTTACTGTACGGCGTTGGAGATCGTTGGACGCATTATCTAATGCTATACGGAATTTAGCCACAGCCGAATCATACATTGCAGCAGAAGGGATAAATGGACCAGCATTTATTACGCCGCCACCACGATTTGGTTCAAAACCATAATAAGCAGCATACCAAAAACGTGCAATTCCACCGTATAAATTTGCCGTATAAAGTGCAGCAGAACGTGCTGCCGGAGTAGCAAAAGTGATTTTATTTATACGTTCAGCAAAATTATCTGCCGTAAAGCGCATATTACCTAGTGTTGTCCATTGGTTATTCACAGAATTATTATCAAGCTGAATTATTCCAAGGTCAATGTCTAAGAATGTAGGGAATGTGGCATTAGGAACACGAGTATCAAAAAGAAACTCATCCGCATGAACTCCCGCGAGTGAGGTCATTTGTGCATATGCCAACGAAAACTGGCGTTGTACACCATTAGTTAAAAATTGAACTTGAGATTCATCGTTAAGCAAATCGTCAGTAATCAGGTCAATTGGTCTTGCAACACCTTGTGCATAGTCTGCACAGGAATTCATACCCATTGCTCCCGCCGCGATAATGCCTAGCACAAGCAAATACTTGTTTATGAGATTTTTCATATCACAATTGAAAATGTAGGTCAGTAGAGAATGGTGAATTAGAAACCAACGCTCACAATGAAATTGTAAACTCTTGGCTGCATGAGCGTTAGGAAGTCTTGTGAAGAACTGACTGCTGAACCTGGATTCGCATTGATTTCTACTTCTGGTCCTGAGTAAGTTGTAAAGAGCATGAAGTTATTGCTTGTTGCTGTAAATGACAAGTTTTTCATGTTCAAACCAGTAATTTCGTTGAAGAAACGCGTAGCATTAAATCGCAAGCTAATTTCACGAATACGTAACCAATCTGCTCTTTCGAGATAGTTATGGACATTCAATGTGGCGATACGTGGGTCAAGACGCTGAAATGCAACTGCTGCTTGTTGGTATTCTGGGGTTCCCGGAGTTAAAACTTGTACCCCCGGAACACGACCTACTGTGAGCTGTGCTGCTGGTCCACGCTCCTGCGCCGCCGCACCGTTAGTTGCGGCAACACCAGAGCCATACAAACCAAGCTGTGTTGCCAAGCGATTAAACTGAGGATTATTAAAGAAACTAGGTCCCGTACTAAATTGGCGGGTAACGTTCATAACACTACCGCCAACGGCATATTCAGCCAATGCATAGATGGTAAAATCTCGGAGGAAACGAAATTCTACAGAAAATGAGCCTGTGTAGAGCGGCACAGCAGAACCAAGAGGGAAGCCTACTATTGCGCCAAGTGGTGTACGAATAACACCGGCAGTATCAAGTTCAATGCCGTTGCGAGATTGATTTACCCAATCATAATATCCATCGGCGCGGAAACGCGGCTGGATTGGACGCAAGCCCATAAACTGACTACGCCGTTGCCCAGGAATTAAGAAATTACGATTAAAACCATCTTGTAAAAATGCCGGACCACCTGCGTCAAAGCCAAGACTTTGTACAAGGTTGTCTGCGTAATTAAAAATCAACTTTAGATCTAGGGAATAATCAGCTGTTTGAATTGGACGTGCATAGATCAACGATTCAAATCCCCAACCATTAATACTTGCTAGATTTGAAGGCTGACCTCCTAATCCCGTTGAGGGAGCACGCGGAACAGTTACAAGAGATTGACTTGAATTTGAAATATAATAGGTTGCCTCAAAGCCGTAGGCGTTATCAAACTCTGCTTCCAATCCAATCTCTAGCTCTTGGGTACGTTCAGGTTGAATTGCAGGATTACCAGCAATGCTTCTTGTTGCACCCGCGCCATATGGTGAAGTACCTGCTGTCCAAAGTAATGATTGTCCGTCAGAAAATCCTGGTAACCGTCCGTTTTCACCGTATGCTACTCGAAACTTTGCCAGATTAACAACTTCGGGTAAAAATCCAAGTTTATCCAAACGAATAGCTGTACTTGCGGCAGGATAGAAGATATTTGGCGCTTCAACACCATACGAAGAAGCATAATCTTGACGAACAGCACCAGTCAAAAAGAAAGTTTCTTTGTAATCGAACTTTTGCTCCACAAACCAACCGGCATTACGGATATTGCCTAAACCTTCTGCCACAATCCGTGTTGTTGCAAGACCTGCGCCAACATCACGGATGAGTTCGGTGGGAAACTGTTGCGCTGATGCTTGGACCGAACGAGTAATCTCATTCCATGCTTGACCACCAGCGGTTGTCTTGGCTTTCAAGCCCTCAGTAATTGTATAGTCATATGTGGCATTGAAGTCAATGTTGAGACGTTCAGCAGTAAATGCAAAGATACCCCGATTGCCACGATTCACACCTGCATACGTTCTGTTTGCAGGGAAAAATATATTGTTATTGGTATTCCTCACGTCATAACCAACCAAAGCAGACAAATTCAATCCAGGGAGAAAGTCAGGCGTGAACCGTAAATCAATGGAACCGACAAATCGTTGAGTACGAGTAAGATTTTCTGCCGCAGCAATACCAGCACTATCCACACCACCAAAAGCAAACGTTGAACGTCTGCCACCAACCGGATCGACAAAACCATTAGGTACTCTCAGTCCTGCAGCCCCAGCATCACCAACGGGTGGAGTCAAGGGCGATTGAATCGCGGTATTCACAAGCCAACCAAGGGTATTATTATCATTTTGAGGACGATCAACTGTATTTTCTGTAAAGTTTACACTTGCGCCAATAGTGAGATTTTTTGAGGTAACAGCATCAAGATTTACTCGTACCGACTGACGAGCAAGATTATTTTGAATGACTATCCCTTGCTCTGCGCGGTTCTCATAGCTAACAAGATAGTTAAAGATACCAGAACTACCCTGTAAATTTACCCCATGCTGCTGGATGAAACCACGTCGAAAAATATTATTTAGTTCACGCCATGATTCAAAATCATTCGCCGTATATGTGCGGTGATTCTCATTGTACCCAAAAATACCCTGATAGCCAATAGTTAGCTGGTCTTGATCAACTCCGCGCCCGCGCTTTGTTTTGATAAGAATAATACCGTTTTGTCCTTGCGGACCATACAATGCTGTTGCAGCAGGTCCTTTCAATACCTCAATGTTGGCAATATCGTTTGGATTCAAATCCGCTAGGGCGCTCACTTGTTGTCCACCTACGCCAAATCCGTCAATATTGCCTGAAGCAATACGAACACCGTCAACAAAAATGGTCGGGCTACCACCTAGTAAACCCGCTCCCGCACGCACATTAAAGCGCAAGCCACCACCAACATTACCTGAAGCCGGGGTAATGGTTACGCCGGCAACTTTGCCTTGCAAAAGTTGTCCTGCGGAAGTATAACCGACTTTATCGGTCAGTTCTGACGCATTCACGCGAGAAACAGCTACTTCGGCAACGGATTTCTGTGTGCGAGAAGCAACACCCGTTACGACAACTTCGTCCAACCCACGTACATCAAGAATAAGCGGGAAGCTCAAATCAACCGACGTAGCTCCTGCGTCGATTGTCAAAGACTGTGCAGCTGTTTTGTAACCAACAAAACTTGCTTCAACGGAATATTTACCGGACGGAACGTTTTTGATTTCGTACTCGCCGTTTCTGCCGGCAATTTTACCATACTTTGTCGCCGGATTACTAAGTGCAGTCAGTGTAATACGCGCACCTTGCAAGCCGTCGCCATTTTTTTTATCTGTAACTTTACCTTTGACCGTCGCGTTTTGTGCAAAAGCAACGCTGAACGAGCCAACCAGTAAAGCCAGAACCAGAAGTATCTTGTTTCTCATAACGCTGTGAAGAAAACAATGATAAAAAATGAATTAGGGGGGAATAGCAAATAGTAGTTGTTGGACAGCAGAGCAAACAACAATTTTCTCTCTGCCGAAGCAAGATTACAACCTGAATAAGGGAGACGTGGAAATGGTGATTATTCCCTTATTTTGACGATTGTTAAAAAACTGTTTACAAAAGATTAACGTATTATTAACATTTTTTAACAAGGACAGCTAACTTAACAAGATATTACTACAAAGTCAAGAGCATATCATCCATCCAGAAAAAAAAATCAAAAAAATTCACTACCGTACACATTTTCACAAAAAAAGTTCTTTGAAAGTTGAAGACCAT
>ERZ1066127.329-NODE-329-length-27825-cov-12.300144_pt1 | contig 27825 bp, 23 predicted proteins | sample MGYA00382774_ERZ1066127 | MGnify/ENA primary metagenome ERZ1066127 (study PRJEB33369, sample SAMEA5778357) | biofilm metagenome | biome: Industrial cooling water; feature: Water cooling tower basin; material: Biofilm | place: United Arab Emirates | collected...
AGAAATCGACCTGGGGCAAAAAGAAAAGCCCGTTGAAGTGGTGATGGAAGCATAGATAAAAACCCCGGCAAGTGCCGGGTTTTTTTTCGTGCTGACTTTCAAACGTTCCGAAACCCGGTTATCTTAGCTATTCATTTCCCATGCGCTACGCGCTTTTGCTCTCTTGGCTGCTTCTCCTGGATGGCGTCACCGCAGTTGGCCAGCCTGCCCCAGTTTGTGACCGGGCTGAGTTTTTGGCCGACTTCATTTCCAAGCATCACATCCGCCCCCCCTCGCGGCAGGAGTTGGCCACCCGTATGGCCAAGAATGGATTTCGTACCCTTGATCCATTTGGCGTGCTGTTTACACAGGATCAAATCAACAGGCATCTGCAAGACCCTGCGTTGAATGATCCTCTCGGCAAGGCCCTTGATAAATGTCAATGGTTGGGCGGCTGGCGGGCCATGTATAGCGTGGCGCTCAACGACTACGCGGGTTGGCTCGAGCAAAATCTCGGAAAACCACTGCTGTTCAGTTCAACTGACAGCCTTAATGTATGGACCATCGGGGAGCACCCGATGGCAAGTGCCCAATTGCATCAACACCGGATGCGCCTGGCAAAATATCAGGTGCTGGAACGAATGCGGACGCAAAAACTAACCGGCAGGTCCTCGGCTCGCTTCGCAGAACTCGAAGCAAGTGCCCGGGCTTTCGTTCTGCAAAAAGAGAAGAAGGTCGTGCGCGAGTTGGACAGCCTGTTCCTGGACAAACTCCTGCCCCTTGTCGCGCAAAGCTTTGATCCGCATACCACCTATTTCAAGCATCAGGAAGCTGAGGAGTTCAAGGCTTCCTTAAGCACGGAAATTTCTGCCTTTGGATTTTCTCTTCAATACAATGATTTGGGTGAGCTGGTCGTTATGGCCGTTCAACCGGGCAGCCCGGCATGGAAGTCAAATGAAATCCACGAGGGGGACGTGCTGGTGAGTCTGGCCGAGGGCAATGACCCATCAGTAGTTCAGGATATGTCGCCCGCGGAACTGTACGAAAAGCTGGGGGCGATCACGCGTGCTCAACTTACTATTCGAAAGAAAACAGGCGCCTTGAAGACGGTTGAACTGCAAAAGGAAGTCATTGAAAATCGCGAGAATACCGTTAGTGCCATACTCCTGGAGGGAGAAAAAAAAGTAGGCTATTTATCGCTACCCAGTTTTTATTCGAGTTGGTCGAATGACCGGCCGAAGGGGATTGCTCAAGATGTGGCTCAAGCCATCATGAAGCTAAATCGGGAAAAGATTGATGGATTAATTATTGATCTTTTTGATAACGGTGGTGGATCAATAAGCGAAGCCGTTGAATTGATTGGGATCTTTATTGACTTCGGTACCGTGGGCGTATCGCGGCAGCGCAACGAAGAACTCGCGTTAATTCGCGACATGAACAAGGGCATCATTTATGGAGGCCCGCTGATGATCATGGTAAATTCCCAAAGCGCCTCCGCCTCTGAACTGCTGGCTTCCTCGCTGCAAGACCTGGGGCGTGCGATCATCGTAGGGCAAACCACCTTTGGTAAAGGAACCGGCCAACAAATATTTACGCTACCCGACACCGAGCAGGCCAGGCCGGATATGGTCAAGATTACCAACGGCATAGTTTACCGCGTTTTCGGAAGCACCTATCAAAAAAAGGGTGTGATACCCGATATCGAGATTGGAAGGTCTGATGGAATCACGGATCGCGAGTCTGCACTGCCTTTCTGTCTCGAATCGGACTCCATTCGGAAAAAAGTGTATGTAAATCCCAAAACGATCTCAACACTATCCGAATTACGATCAAGAAGCAATAAACGCCAGGCCCAGGATACCGCCCTCCGGGAGCTGTTGGCGTACGAGCAAAAAATTAAAACACCAATCGCCTTAACGACCGAAGGACTGGATGCATTTATTGCCGGGCTTACAGCTGAGTTGCCGCAGGCGGACTCCACCCGGTTTAAGGCGAAGACCGCACTGGCCGATCAAACCGTTTTACGTATCGATGCCTTTCAAAAAAACCTGCTCGAATCGCAACTGAAAGACCTGGAAACGAGCGTTCAATTGCAGGAAGCCTTTCAAATTATGGTTGATTATCTGAATTTACAGAAATGATGAAATCGCTTGTCTTGGTTTTAGTATCGGGGTGCGCTTTTACCGTCACCTCCTTCGCTCAAAGCACCGCTGACGCTGTTGAGTACCTGCAGCAAATCAGCGTTCATTTTGACAATATTGCTCACAACACAATGAGTTACACGAGTGCTGCCTCCCACGGCAAGAGCGCCAGAAAAATTGAAAAAAGGAGGGCGGAGTTGATTTCGTCTGTGACCCTGGCCGAAGCCGAAGTGCGTAAGCTAAAACCGTTCAATGGCGATCGCAGTTACCGCGACTCCGTTGTTTCCTACCTGCGAATCAGCAAGCACGTACTCAACGAAGATTATGACAAGATTCTTAACCTGGAGGAGATTGCTGAGCAATCGTATGATGCCATGGAGGCCTATTTGCTGGCTAAAGAAAAAGCCGATGAAAAACTCGAGCAGGCTTTTGATGTGGTGAAAGAACAGCAACAAGCCTTTGCTTTACGCAATAACATCAAACTGGTTGAGGGGCAAAGCAAACTGGGCGCCAAACTGGAAAAAGCGAGCGCTGTTTACAACTACTATAACAGGGTTTACCTGCTCTTTTTTAAAAGCCATAAAGACGAAGCCTATTATCTGGACGCACAAAACCGGGAGGATGTCAACGCCATGGAGCAGACGCGGCAGGCCCTGCAAACCAGCGCAAAGGAGGGGTTAGCCAAACTGGCCAGTCTCACCCACTACAAAGGTGATAACTCACTTAAACAGGCGTGTCTGCAGATGTTGAACTTCTACCAATCGGAAGCTGCGAACATTGGTGTTGAAATGAATAGTTTTATCGTGAAAAAAACAGATTTCGAAAAAATCAAAGCAGCCTTCGATGCTAAACGACCGAATGAGCGCACCAAGGAAGATATCAGTGCGTATAACAAGGCCGTAAATGACTTCAATGCAAGCATAGCCAGGTATAATGCCGTAACAAACGATCTGAACAAGAGAAGGTCAGCACTACTGAACCAATGGAACAGCGCCTCCAAAGGGTTTCTTGACCAGCACGTACCCCGTTACTAGCAGGCTGCCATACTGACACGGTCCGGGCTTTGGAACAATACTTGAACCCACCCACGCTACGTAGTAAAACCTAATTTTTCCAATCATTATGGCAGAAGTGGCAGAAAAGGGCTCGATCTCGATTCATACCGAGAATATTTTCCCCATCATCAAGAAATTCCTGTATTCCGATCATGAAATATTCCTGCGCGAGCTGGTCAGTAACGCGGTTGACGCCACGCAGAAACTGCGCAAGCTGGCTTCGCTGGGCGAGTTTACCGGAGAGTTGGGCGACCTGACCGTGGAGGTGAGTTTTGACAAGAAGAAAAAGACTATCACGGTGAGCGATAAGGGCCTCGGTATGACGGCCGAGGAGATTAAGAAATACATCAATCAGATCGCCTTCTCAGGCGCTGCCGAATTCGTTGAGAAGTTTAAAGACAAAGCCGATGCGAAAGATATTATTGGCAAGTTTGGTTTAGGCTTCTATTCGGCATTTATGGTGGCCGATGAGGTAGAATTGATTTCCCGCTCGTACAAAGCCAGTGAAAATGAAGCGGCCCGCTGGACCTGCGATGGCTCGACCGAGTTCGAACTCAAGCCGGCCAAGCGTGAAATTCGCGGAACGGATGTTATTCTCCACATCAACAAAGACTCGGAAGAATTCCTGGATGAGTGGCGCATCAAAGGCATTTTGGAAAAGTACTGCAAGTTCCTGCCGGTCGAGATTAAGTTTGGCACGAAAGACGAAAGCATAGAAGACGGTACCGACAAGGACGGCAAGCCGAAGTACAAAACCGTTACCAAATACCGGATCATCAACAACCCCAGTCCGCTGTGGGCAAAAACGCCAACTGAACTGAAGGACGAGGACTACTTGAAATTCTACAAGGAGCTTTATCCGTTTTCCGAAGACCCGCTTTTCTGGATTCACCTTAATGTAGACTATCCGTTCAGCCTGACGGGCGTGCTGTATTTTCCGAAAATCAAAAACGATTTCGAAGTTCAGCGCAACAAGATTCAACTCTACAGCCGCCAGGTGTTTATTACCGATGAGGTGAAAGATGTAGTGCCGGATTTCCTGATGCTGTTGCATGGCATCTTGGATTCACCGGATATTCCATTGAACGTTTCGCGGAGTTACTTGCAAAGCGATGCCAGCGTAAAGAAGATCAGCCAGCACATCACGAAAAAGGTAGCGGATAAGCTGCAGGAGATGTTTACGAAAGATCGCGCAGAGTTCGAGAAGAAGTGGGATGACATCTCCATTTTCGTGAAGTACGGCATGATCAGCGATGAAAAATTCTACGACAAGGCAAAGGAATTTGCGTTGCTCAAAAACACGGACCGTAAGTATTTTACGCTGGAGGAGTACAAAGAACGCGTTAAACCAACCCAGACCGATAAGGACAAGAACCTCGTTTACCTCTATACGACCGATGCCGGAAAACAAGATACGTTTGTACAGGCGGCCCGGGCCAAGGGATACGATGTCCTGCTTTTTGACGGCATGCTCGACAGCCATTTCATCAGCAACCTGGAGCAAAAACTTGAAAAGACGCAATTGAAGCGCGTGGACAGTGAAACTCCGGACAAACTGATTGCCCGCGATGAAACATTCACCAGCGTATTGAGCAAAGAGGAAGAAGAACAGATCAAATCCATCTTCGAAAAAGCCGTGAACAATACGGCCATGAGCGTAGCCATCGAGCCGCTGTCGCCTGAAGATCTGCCGGTTACGGTGACCATGAGCGAATGGATGCGCAGGATGAAAGACATGGCCCGCACGGGCGGAGGCGGCATGCCCTTTATGGGATCGATGCCGGACAGCTACAACGTGGCCATCAACGGCAATCATAAAATCATGCAGCAGATATTGAAAGCCGAGACGGAAGACCAGAAAGTGAAACTGGCCAAGCAAGCCTACGACCTCGGCCTGCTCTCGCAGAACATGCTCACCGGAGCCGACCTCACCAACTTCATCAGACGAAGTGTGGAATTGGTCTCCTAAAACCAACCGACCATCCACAGGACGCCCGCCCACCACGCGGGCGTTTTTGTTAAAAATTTTTTCAGGCTACCTTCGTTATCCTATTGCCATGAAAAAAACGGGGGTTTTGGTTCTGCTTTTGACGACCACGTTAGCGTGGGCTCAGGTAACTCCGGTTACGGTGGAGGGTCAGTTTACGTTCGACACGGATAAGCCTTTCACGGTTCTGGACTTATACTCGCAAAACGAAGAACCCATCCCCACCAAAAAGAAAAAGCCAAAGAAAAAGGTCTTTTACGGTTTGAAAACCAAGAAAGGCTTCACGCGCAAGGGCTATGGCGACAAGATGACGATCGAACTTTTTTATTATCTGAAAAAAGCCGAAAAGCCGAACGGATTTGTCCGCGATGTGTATTGGTTCGATTTCTCCAGACGCGAAATCAGGCGGACGACTCCGGCCGGTTTCGATCCGAAGAAAGGCGTGCTGGTGCATGGACCCTACAAACGAATGATGGGTGGAACGGTTCTGGAAGAAGGGATCTTCTACAAAGGCACCAAGCACGGCCGTTGGATGGCGCACAACCGTTTTGATCAACTGGAGGATAAGGAAAAATATTACAAAGGCTGGCCGAAAGAGTCCATTGTGACCTACTACGACCCCGATAAAAAGACGAAGGTGAAAGAGATCATTCCGATGGAGTATGGCGAGAAGGAGGGATTTTACTACCTGCTGCACGAAAACGGCCAGGTGGCGGTGCGGGGCGAGTACCGGTGGGATCATAAAGTGAACGAGTGGGTCGAGAACTACCCTAACGGCAAGCGCAAACGCGTAATTGCCTACGCCAAAGATCCGTTTGACGAGCTATTCAGGCCGTATGTCAGAAGGGAGTTTGACGAAAACGGAAAAGAGATTTACTCGAACGACAAGGAGTATTGAAGCGGGTCCAGCCAGCAAAATAAACTGTTATCGCAAAATGAAATTGATTAGAGGCAAGTGCAAGCAAGATTAATTGCCATACTATCAATCATGATTTGGTCTCAGAGCTGGGCACAAAGTCAAAATTCCATTTTTCTCAGAACTCATAATAAGACACGACTCTATTATGTCGAACTACAGGCGCATCAGGCGAAAGTTTAAAAAATGGTCTACATTATGGATAAAGCCGGCAGCGGTCCAGTCATTCAAAAAATAGACACTTTAGACAAATCCTCCTCAACCCAATACTTCAGCAACGACCACCAGTTGGTTGTTGATGGGAAAAATCAACAATTAAGGGTATCGAACAAGGTTTTGCCCCTAGCAAGCGTGAACACAAGCTTAGCTTACTTCGACCTAAATAAGGCATACTATTTGACAATGTACTTCGGCCTGAGCGACACCTTGAATAAGAAATACCCGCTCTACCATTATTCATTCCGAAATGGGTTTTATAGCTGGGACGCAGTTCGATAAAAGATGCCAACCCGGAGATATTCAGATCAAATACCGACAGAGAGGTCAAAAAAGTATATGATAGCCTTGATACTGAGCAGAGCAGATATGTGCGCATGACCAATTTTCTTTTGGCTAATCTTCGTGAACTGCCTGACTCGACTCTTATCGACAGTCTGGCCAGCCTGCCACGAGGGCAGACAATCCCGGCCAAGTACTTCGGCACGGTTGTTTATGAAGTTGCCAGGCAAAAGCCGAATTCTTATTTCAGGGTTGCCGATGCGTTCCCGTCAAATTGGAGCATCATTTTTGGAGCAGTTCAACACGATAAGTCCATTGTAAAGTCACTAAGGAAAGCGGAAGGGAATCCTAAAACTAAAGACGCTTTTTTTAAAGAATACAAGTCGATGAAATGGGGGCCGATTGCGGGTATTGGTACTCTTTTAGTCGGTGGCGGGCTTTTGATCTTGATGCTCACAAGTTCATAGCAGGGATTCAGGCCTGCAGGTTATTCGCTTTCAATAAAACGCATCTTCAATGTGCACCACCTCAGGGGGCCGCACATGATCGCGGATGGACACGATGTCGTACCGAACGTTGCCCTGCCAGTTAATCTGATACTGGTACTCCACAGCTGCCTCCAGAATGCGATTGATCTTCTTTTGATCAACAAATTCCTCCGGGTAACCGAACGCATCGGACGAGCGTAATTTCACCTCCACAAACACCAGCCAGTTGTCGCGCTGCGCAATCAGGTCAATCTCAGCCCGCCCCGCGCGATAGTTTCGTTCGCGGATAACAAAACCCTTTTCCTGTAAAAAAACAGCTGCACGATCTTCGCCAGCCTTTCCTTTCTTCGTTTTGTCGCTCATGCACCCTACCTTTGCCGGAATTTACGACACATGTCTACGACCAAAAAATACATTGAATCGTTTACACTGCAATTGGCAGAAGGACTCAAATTAGGGCAAGCCCTGGATTTTGTGCGGCCGGGTAGCGACATCCGCAATATTGTGATTGCCGGCATGGGCGGCTCCGGCATTGGCGCCAACCTCGTAGAGTCCTTGACTTTTGGACGCATTCCGATTCCCATTACCGTTTGCAAAACGTACAACATTCCGCAGTTTGTAAGCCCGCATACCCTGTTTATTGCCAGTTCGTACAGCGGCAACACAGAGGAAACGGTTGCTGCCCTCAACAAAGCGATGTTGAAGCGAGCGGAAGTGATTTGCATTGCTTCAGGCGGCAAAATTCTGGAGATCGCCAAGGAATACAACTTACTTTACATTCAGTTGCCGGCCGGCTCGGATAGCCCCCGCGCCATGCTGGCCTACAATATGTTGGCCTTGCTGTCACTGTTGTACCACAGCAACCTGATCGGGGCCGCTTACATCAAAGAGACCGAAAACGCGATTGAGTTTTTGAACCGGGGCGAAAAAGGTATTCAATCGGAAGCCGAACTGATTGCTAAAAAACTGAAGGGCAAATTGCCGGTAATCTATTGCGACAGCCGCCTGCACGCCATGGCGCTGCGTTTTCAACAGCAACTGAATGAGAACAGCAAGCAAATGGCGCATGTAAACACCTTCCCGGAAATGAACCACAATGAATTAGTGGGTTGGAGTTTCCCCGAAGCCCTGATGCCCATGCTACAGGTGATCTATCTCTACTCGGATCACGACCACGAACGCGTGGAAAAGCGCATGGAAATCTGCCGCGACATGTTCGAGAAAAAATCGAACCCGATTATTGATATTATTGGTGAAGGCGCTTCCCTGCTGGAACAGTACTACTACCTCATACACCTCACCGATTGGATTTCGTACTACCTCGCCAAAGAAAATGGTGTTGAACCCGAGCCCATTGAACCGATTATTTACCTGAAAACCGAATTGGAGAAAGTAAAATAGGTGACTCAAACCTTGAACCCGGTTTCCAATAAATCAACGCAACTGCTGCATCTAGGTCTCGTTGATTATCAGCGTGGATGGGATTACCAAACCCGGCTGTTTGAGGAAATTCTGGCGATCAAAAAGCACAATCGTGAACGAACGGATGGTGGGCATCAGCCTACGCCCAACTACCTGCTGCTGTGCGAACACCCGCATGTGTATACGCTGGGTAAAAGCGGAGACGAAAAAAACCTGCTGATTCCGGTTGAAAAATTATCATCCGTGGGTGCCACCTTTTACCGCATCAACCGCGGGGGCGACATCACCTACCATGGCCCGGGTCAATTGGTGGTGTACCCGGTCATTGACCTGGAAAATTTTTTTACCGACATCCACCGCTACATGCGATCACTGGAGGAAGCCGTGATTCAGACACTCGCGACCTTTGGAATTGAAGCCGGCCGGCTACCTGGCTTTACCGGGGTTTGGTTGGAAGGCGAACGTCCGGATCGGGCGCGAAAAATCTGCGCCATGGGTGTCAAAACATCGCGCTGGGTAACGCTTCACGGCCTGGCGCTGAACGTTAACCCGGATTTGTCCTACTTTAACTACATCGTGCCATGCGGAATCGAAAACAAGGCGGTGACCTCCATGCAAACGGAGCTCAACCGGGAACTGCCCATGGTCGAAGTTCAACAGGAACTGGTACGCCAACTTGCCCGCACATTTGAGTTTATCCTGTATTGAGTCGAAATCGGCTACCTTTGAATACAGCATGAAGAAAGACATTGAAATCCCAGAAGTACAAAACGTGACGTTGGCCGTTGTGCGCGAGAAAAATCTGGTTAATCAGGAGGAGTGGAAGGTGTATCTGATCAACAATAACAACTTTGCGATCGAAAACACACTGGTAGCCAGCAAGGGATATGGTGAAAAAGATGGTGAGCCGCAGCGCACCTCCACACTGCGCCATTTTCTTCAAACCGTGCCAGCAAACGGGTCCGTACTCATTGAGCCCATTGATGCTGCGGTGTTCCATCTCACCAACGAATACTGGGTGAGCTACTATATCGGCCGGCAGATTTACGATAAACGTTTTGTCTTCGTACCCGAGAGTATCAAAGCAGAAAACCTGACGTTTATCAGAGAACTGGATATGGAGGGCGTGCTCCACTCCTGAGTGTAAAAGATTCGTTATCTTTCCTTCATGACGTCCGAGTTTAGAAGCATCCTGTTCCTGGATATTGAGACCATTCGTGGTGTACAGCATTACGACCAACTTCATGAGCGCCTCAAAACACAATGGGCGCGTAAAGCGAGCTTTCTCAAGCGGGAAGAAGGGCAAACCGATGCCGACTTGTACCACGACCGGGCCGGCATCTATGCCGAATTTGGTCAAGTAATTGTCATCGCCCTTGGCAAGTACACTGAAGACGAGAACGGCCAACCCGGATTAAAAACCCGGTACCTGGCCGGTGATGACGAGAAGAAACTTTTGCTTGACTTCAAAGCGCTGCTGGAAAAAATGGATAGCTCCACCCGCTTGTGTGCCCACAACGGCAAGGAGTTTGACTTCCCCTACCTCAGCCGGAGAATGCTCATCAACGACATCCTGCCACCGGACCTCCTGAACCAGTCGGGCCGAAAGCCCTGGGAAGTAAACCACCTGGACACCATGGAGATGTGGAAATTCGGTGACTACAAGCACTACACCTCGCTTGATTTGCTGGCCGCTCTCTTCAACATCCCCACCAGCAAGGGCATTATGGATGGCTCAATGGTAAATAGTGTTTACTATGACGAAAAAAATCTGTCGAAAATAGCGGAGTACTGTGTAGGTGATGTCGTGGCCATTGCACAGCTCTATCTCAAGTTCAAAGGGTTGCCCTTGTTGGCACCTCACCTTATTCATTAACCATGTCCAAAAAGAAATTCAAGGAAAAGAAACAAAAAAAGCAAAAAGAGACACACACTTCGCTGTTCCGGCAGGTGCTAAATCTTTTTGATGAAAATCCCGGCCGGGTATACGACTTCAAGCAAATCGCACGAAAGGCCGGTGCAAAAAACAAGGCGCTGAACCAAGACCTCTTTTCCATTCTGGAAAACCTGGAAGAGAGTGGAAAAATCAGACAGCTTCCTCACGGAGGCTACACATCAACCCGGAAAACAGACACCATAACGGGCGTAGTCGACCATGTTAATGTCCGGTTTGCCTACATCGCCACCGGGCAGGAGGGCAGCAAGGACATCTATGTGCGCACCCAAGACCTGGCCAATGCACTGCATGGCGATACCGTAGCGGTTGAACTCTTGAACAGGCGCACAGGACAAAACCCGGAAGGTAAAGTTGTAGAAATTGTGAAACGCGCTCGCAACCGGTTCGTGGGCCGTGTCGAGCTGTCGAAGAATTATGCGTTCGTAGTGCCGGACTTTAAGAAGATCTATCAGGACTTTTTCATCTATCCGGAAAACATCAACGGAGCGGTAACCAACGACAAGGTGGTGGTGGAAGTGACCCGCTGGGGCGAGGGCGATAAAAGTCATGAAGCCAAAATTGTGGAGATCCTCGGTAAGACGGGCGAAAACGAGGCAGAAATTCACTCCATCATGGCCGAGTTTGACTTGCCGTTTCGCTTTCCCGAGCATGTCACGGCTGAGGCGGAGTCCATCCCGGGTGAGATCACAGCCGAGGAAGTTAAGAAACGAAAAGATTTTCGTGGGGTGCTCACGTTCACCATCGACCCGGAGGACGCGAAGGATTTTGATGATGCCCTTTCGTTCAGAAAACTGTCAAACGGACACTATGAAATTGGTGTGCACATCGCAGATGTAACGCACTACGTAAAGCCGGGCACAGCCCTGGAAGCCGATGCCTTTGACCGGGCCACGTCCGTTTATCTGGTTGATCGCACCGTGCCCATGTTGCCTGAGCGGCTCTCCAACGGGCTATGCTCACTGCGGCCCAACGAAGATAAGTTGACCTTTGCAGCCGTATTCGAGATGGATTCGAAAGGAAAGATCCATAACGAGTGGTACGGGCGCACGGTGATTCATAGCAACCACCGCTTTACGTATGAACAGGCCCAAGAGGTTATTGAGACCGGCACCGGTATGTTTGCTGCAGAGCTCAAGATTCTGAATGACCTGCATCACCTTCTGCGCAAAGAGCGTTTCAAAAAAGGTGCAGTGAACTTTGAAACCAGCGAGGTGAAATTCAAGCTGGACGAAAAGGGCAAGCCGCTGGCCGTTGTGCCCAAAGTGCGCAAAGATGCTCATAAGTTGATTGAAGAATTCATGTTGCTCGCCAACCGCGGGGTGGCCACCTTCATCTACAAAATGAAGAAGGGGGAAGAGAAAAACACCTTTGTTTACCGCACACACGATCTGCCCGATCCCGAAAAGGTGCAGGACTTTGCCACGTTTGCACGCCAGTTTGGCCATAAGCTGGAGGTAGAGGATAAATCCATATCGCGATCGCTCAACCGGTTGATGGATGAAATTGAAGGCAAGCCCGAACAAAACGTGCTACAGTCGTTGGCTGTGCGCGCGATGGCCAAGGCGAAATACACCACCGAAGCCAAAGGACATTTCGGCCTTGCCTTTGAGCACTATACCCATTTTACCTCGCCCATCCGCAGGTACCCCGACATGATGGCGCACCGTCTGCTGCAACACTACCTGGACCAAGGCAAACCCGTAAACCGCAAGGAGTACGAGGAGAAATGCATACACAGCAGCGAACGCGAAAAGCGCGCGGCTGATGCCGAGCGAGCCTCCATTAAGTACAAGCAAGTGGAGTTTATGAGCATGGCCAGCAAGCGGCCATATGAAGGTATTATTTCCGGTGTCACCGACTTTGGCATTTTTGTCGAAATTATTGAAACCAAATGCGAGGGTATGGTTCGGTTGGCGGATATGAAGGACGACTTCTATGAGTGGGATGAGCGAAACTACCGCGTTATCGGCAGACGCAGAAAAAAGGTATACCGTTTGGGCGATGAAGTTATGGTAACCATCAAGAAATGTGATGTCGACCGGAGGTTAATTGATTTGACCATTGAGGAGTTCTAGAGCGGACGAGCGTATTAGAGCGAACGTTACTGGATTCTTTGAACGAACTCGGTAAGACTTCGGATTAACTCTTCTTTCAGCGGCAGATCGGGCCGGAAGTAGGTTTTGATGTTTTCGGATCGATCAGCCGGTGCCGCACGCAAAACATGATTCATACCTTCAACTTCCTGGTACGTAGCCGTTGAATGGGCAATCCGCAGGGCTTCAGCATCTGCCTTCGAAACCTGAATGTCGGTTGTACCGTGCACGATCATGACCGGCATGTTCAGCTTCTTGATCTCCACCGCGGGATCATACTTCATCCACGAGATTAGAAACGGCTGAACACTTGGTCGAAACAACCCGGACAACAACATGGGCACTTGCTTTACCTGAAGCCCCATCTTCAGTGAATCGATAATGCCATCGGCTGCCTGAATCAAGGACGCGGGATTGTTGGCGTTAGCGTGAAGCTGTTCTTTCAATACGATATCAATGGGTCGACCGGCACCGGCCACCGAAACAAACCCATCGGCTGCTGACCGTTGTATGGCCAGCATGCCCAGCAATGATCCTTCGCTGTGACCCATCACGATGACCTTCGAAAATCGCGGATCGGCCTTTAAGCGCGAGATCCAACTTGCCGCATCAAGGGCAAAGTCATCAAAAATGAGAGTTTCTTCCTTTCCGTTGTATTTGCTTTTGGCCACCCCACGTTTATCATAGCGCAAGGAAGCTATGCCATTGGCCCCCAGATTCTCGGCCAAAAGCTTCAGGTAGTCAGACTTCAAACTCGGGCTGTTGCCATCACGGTCAGTTGGTCCGGAACCGGCTATTATCAATACCACGGGTTGTTTCGTTTTATGCTCGGGGATAAGCAGCGTTCCCTTGAGCACGCTACGGGCACTGGAGTCGCTCACCAACTCCTCTTTAATGCTTTGACCCGTTGCCTGACGAATGCCAAACGAAGCGACTAGGATTAACAAGAATCGAACGGCCATCGCTAAACGGTGACGAAACAGGTTAGCCGGCATGAGTTGATAGTTTCCATGGACGCTGCATTCCCAAAGCACTTACAATGAAAGGTAACGCTATTCAAATACTTGCCGCATAGTACACCCGCTTTACGCGCTCGCTGGTGGCGGTGAGAATTTCGTAGGGTATGGTGTCAATACGGGCCGCCACCTCGGTAATCGCCAACTCATGCCCAAAGATGATGACCTCGTCACCCGCCCGCACATCCATGCCCGTCACGTCTACCATGGCCATATCCATACAAACATTCCCGATCACGGGCGCCAGTCGGCCCTTTATCCACACCACCCCTTTTCCCCGGCTAAACGCGCGGCTAAAACCATCGGCATAGCCAATGGCAATGGTGGCTGTGGTAGTGGGTCGTGCTGTAGTACCCCTTCGCCCATAGCCTATGGTATCGCCCGCATTTACAATCTTAACCTGCGACACCACCGATTTCAATGTTGCCACCGGTTTGAGCTCCGGATAAAACTCCGTTGTTGGATTTATGCCATACAAGCCAATGCCCAGCCGAACCATGTCCAACTGGCCCTCCGGAAAGCGCAAAATACCGGGAGAATTTAATGCGTGCCGAAGGGGACGATAACCCATGCTAGATTCAAATCGGGAGCATGCCAGTTCAAACAACGCCAACTGTTCGCGTGAAAATTCATCATGCTGCGACTCATCCGCTGCAGCCAGATGCGTAAACACGCTTGCCACGCGCACGTTTGGAAGTTCTTTTAGGCGGTCAAAAATGGTTGACCACTCGCCTTCGACAAATCCCAGGCGATGCATGCCCGTATCAAACTTCAGATGCATGGTAAGCGCACGGCCATCCAACCGCTGAACCATTTCCTCTAACTGCGCACGGCTGAACACTTCCGGCTCCAAATCATGTTTCAAGCATAGCTCCAGTGATTCAGCTGAAGCGTTCATAACCATAATCGGTAAGCGAATATGGTTTTTGCGCAACTCCACTCCCTCGTCCGGATAGGCTACGCCAAGGTAGTCGACTTTGTGAAACTGCAGGAGGTTGCCGATTTCTTCGCTGCCACTTCCGTAGGCAAACGCTTTAACCATCACCATTAGTTTGACGCCCGGCCGCAACCGCGAGCGGAAAAAATTGAGATTATGAACCATGGCATCCAAATCGATCTCCATCACCGTGCCATGTACCTTGCGCTGCAACAGCGAAACGATCTTTTCAAACTGAAACGATCGTGCACCTTTAACCAGAATGACCTCGTGGTCGAATTGATTAAAGTCGGCCTTCTCCACAAACTCGCTCACCGATGAATAAAACTCACAACGACCCACTTGACCGGAAATAATCGCCCGGTTTGCCGATAGCACTTCCCCGATACCGATAAAGCGATTGACACCGGCTTTGGCCAGCATACGCGACAACTCCGTCACCCAGTCCTCACCCCTGCGGCCGCTCTGCAATACATCCGATAAAATCACCGTCTTGTCTTTTTTCTGTAGGCTGGCTAAAAAATCAAGGCTGATGTGAAGGCCTCCGAGGTCGTTGTTATAGGTATCATCAATAAGCTGGCACTGATTGATTCCCTGTTTCATTTCCAACCGCATCGGCACAGCCCGCAACTGTCGCAAGCGACTCTGAATGACGGCAGGCTTTACCTTCAACCAAAGCATAACGGCTACTGCATGCAGGGCATTCTCCTGCAAGGCCCGGTCCGTGAACGGAAACGCAAGGCTGACTTCCTCTCCATCAAAAAGAATCTCCGCTCCGTCTGCGCCCCAGTGCCGCAGGTGCACATCGGAATCCGGATGCGCGCCCCACGTGAACATGCGCCCCCGATAACTCCGCTCCGCTTCTTCGTAAATAGCGGTATGGTCGCGGCAAAAGATCAACGTCTGAGCCGATTGGAATAGCTTCATCTTCTCACGGATCTTTTCCTGCCGCGACTTAAACCCTTCATCATGGGCGGGGCCGATGTTCGTAAAAAGGCCTACTGTGGGCTGAATGATTCGTGCGAGCGCGTCCATCTCACCGGGTTGAGAGATGCCGGCTTCGAAAATCGCCAGATCATGGTAATCCTGAAGTTGCCAAACCGACAGCGGCACTCCGATTTGCGAATTGTAACTGCCGGGATTCTTACAGATGCTAAAGTCAACGGAAAGAAGCTGATAAAGCCATTCTTTGATGATGGTCTTGCCGTTGCTGCCCGTTATGCCCAACACCGGCATCCGGAACGATGCGCGGTGGTGCGCAGCCAGGCGTTGCAAGGCATCCACCGAAGATGTCACCTTTAACAAATTAGCCCCAGGCAATGCGGCTGGATCGATGTTGTGCTCCACCACAAACTGACGAATTCCGGCTTTGTACAGTTCGTTCAGGAAACGATGCGCATCGTGGCGTTGCCCCCGAATGGCAAAAAATAATGTGCCGGCCGATGGTATGGCTTTCCGGCTATCCGTAGCGAGATAAACCACCTCGTGATCTTCGTTCATTGCCAGCACATGGCCACCGCAAATGTCAACAAGTTGAGAGAACTGCATGCTAGAATAAACGGGAGCCGTTGGGGACTTTTTTATCTACCGAGGTTAGGACTACATCACCTTGATCATCGGCAAATCCAGTGACCAATACCTCGGAGGTGAAGGACGCGATCTTCTTGGGCCCAAAATTGACCACACAAACGACCTGGCGGCCAGGCAATTCCTCGGGCGTGTAATGACGGGTGATCTGGGCGCTGGATGCCTTAACGCCAAGGTCAGGCCCAAGGTCAATCCAGAGCTTAAAAGCGGGCTTTTTGGCCTCCGGAAAAGGCTCCGCCCGCACCACCGTGCCCGCGCGAAGGTCGATTTTCGAAAAATCCTCCCACTGAATCATATATTTCCCTACTTTTGATATCCTTACGCAAAGTAATCTGTTAATACCATTGTAGCGCGCAGAGACTTGAAGTTAGCCGGAAACCATATTCTTTTTTCCTTCGCCCTGTTAGCCTTGAGTTCCGTGGCGTTTGCACAAGAGGGCATTCCAGGCCAGCCTGAACGCGAAGTACCCATAGAAGCTAACGAACATCCAGAGGTGTATAAAGTGGTGGTTTCAGAAGAATCTGGGAGACCACAATCTGTTCGCGAAACGCCTGTCATCATTCCGGCATCCGGCAGCGCGAATAAACCTGGTAAACCGGCAGCAAAAAACGATGCTAACGCGGCTAAGGAAAATGCCGACCCGCTAAATTTCAATTTCCTCTATTACGTTATACAAAAATTCAAGTCATCCGACATCCTGGATTAGGATGATGGCTTGATTTTTTACCTTTGCAACCCCGTTGCAAAATCTGTGCGCTATCTCTTTACTCTCGCTTTTGGCTTTTCGAGTTTGCTCTCATTGGCTCAGAATGCGCGTTGCACCCTCACGTTGTCAGGCGTGGTTTACGACAATGAAAACCAACCGCTCGCAGGTGCAACGGTGGTCGTGTTGCCCAATGGACCGGGAACCACAACCAACAACCGGGGTCGCTTCGAGTTGAAGAATTTCTGCGAGGGAAGTTATCAAATTGAAGTGCGCTTTGTCGGCTTCGGTAGTTATCGCCAGGAAATCCGGCTAGGTCAGAATACGCAATTGACGGTTTCGCTTGAGCCGGACGAAACAGCTCTTCAGGAAGTGGTGGTGGAAGATCATGCTCCGCACGTGGAGGCCACGTCTACATTCAACCGACTAAGCGGGCATGAACTTCAGGAGACGATGGGTAAACCACTGGGTGAAGCTTTACGCCAACTTGCTGGAGTTAACACGATTCAAACCGGACCTGCCATTTTCAAGCCGGTGATTCACGGGCTTCATAGTAACCGCGTGTTGATTCTGAATAACGGCATACGGCAGGAAGGACAAAACTGGGGAACCGAGCACGCACCGGAAGTGGATCCTTTTATTGCCAGTAACCTGGTGGTGATTAAGGATGCTGCTGCCATTAAATATGGCTCGGATGCATTGGGAGGCGTAGTATTGGTGAACCCGGCCGAACTGCCACGCGACCCCGGATTGGGAGGACAATTGCACCTGATCGGTGCTTCCAACAATGGGTCGCTGATAACCTCGGGCTTCGTTGAAGGGGGATCCAAGAAGTGGAAGGGCTTGGGTTGGCGGGCGCAGGGCAGTATCAAGAAGGCCGGGGACTCGCGCGCCCAGGAATACGTGCTTTCCAATACAGGATTTGAAGAACAGAGCTTCTCGCTGGCAGCTGCGTATCACAAAGCCAATCGGGGTATAGACGTATTTGTTAGTCATTTTAATACCAACATTGGCATTTTGCGCGGTTCCGCCACCAGTAATGCCGAAGATCTGGCCAATGCCATGGAACGTGAACCACCCCAACAGACAATGCCCTTCACGTATGACATTAAGCCGCCCCGGCAAGATGTGCAGCATACACTCTTCAAGTTAAACGCGCACCAAACCGCAGGTAAGAACGACTATCGGCTGCAGTATGGTTTTCAGTTGAATGTGCGCAGTGAGTTTGACCAGCGCAGGGGCAGCCTGGTTGAGATTCCGGCACTCGGATTCCGGCTCTTTACCCATACGCTCGACCTGGAGTGGCAGCGCCAACACCATGCGCGCTTCCAAAGCAACTGGGGTATCAACGTTATGCATCAGGTTAATGAGAAAATAGACGGTACGCAAACCATCCCGTTCATTCCAAACTTTACGCACAATGCCATCGGACTGTTTGCACTGGAAAAGTTTACGCTTACGCACTGGACAGTTGAAGCGGGCCTGCGGGCCGACCTGCGGAACTACGATGTAGCGGGGTTTGATTTTCAGAATCAGCTTTATCGATCGGAAATTCATTTTCAAAACATCAGTGGTACCGTTTCGGCCCAACGTATCGTAGGCAAACGCGGATCGTTCACCAGCTCATTGAGTAGTGCCTGGCGCCCGGCTAACCTGGCGGAGTTATACAGCATTGGAACGCACCAAAGCGCAGCCGCCATTGAGTACGGGCTGCTGCTGGACGAGGAAACCACGCAGGTAGTGCCCTTTGAAAACAGCGGGGTAAAACCTGAACAAGCCCTCAAGTGGGTGAGTGGGTTTACTTACACCGGTAATCGCCTCACGATAGATGTGGCGGCTTACCTGAATTACATCCGGCATTTCATCTACCTGCGGCCGCGCGGTGTTACAAATAGCCTCCGCGGTGTTTATCCATATTTCCGCTACACCCAGACCAATGCCACCTTTGCCGGTGCTGATCTGTCGGTCGGTTACAAACTTTCCGAACGGTGGAGTATGGACGGGAAATTATCCTACCTGCGAGCCCGCGATGTGGAGGAAAATGATTTCCTGATTTTCATCCCGGCCAATCGTGCGGATATCAGCATCCGATATGAATCCGGGAAAAAGGGCGTGGTCTCCTGGTATGCCGAAAGTGGCGTGCGATGGATTGCTATGCAGACACGTGCCCCGCGTGTTATTACCCCACGTCAACTGATTGACGCTACCGCCCAAGGCATCGACCTGATTGCACAGGACGACAGCAACTTCGATTTTATGGCCGCGCCAGCGGGTGTTCAATTACTGCACGCGCAAGTGGGCGTCACCTGGCAACTCAAAAACGCCAAACTGGAAGCCCGGTTGGCAGGTGAAAATCTCACCAATGAAAGCTACCGCGAGTATACCAACCGCATGAGGTACTACGCCAATGAAACCGGCCGAAATTTCATCCTGGGCCTCCATTTCAGCTTTTAGTTGCCGTTCCCGATTCAAGCCTTATATTTGCAACATCGTTGCATAAAAAAATTGAAGTTAATATGAAGAACAAACTTTTTTCATTGGCAAGCCTGTTGTTGATGGCCGGTGCGCTCGTATTTCTGTCGGGATGTGATAAGGACGACCCGGAGCCCGAAAACATTCCGGAAGTCATTACCAAAGTTGAATTAACATTTTCAGCCGTTGGCGCTGCCGACATTGTAGTGACCGCCACCGACCCCGATGGAGAAGGCCCGCAGGAATATGCGCTGAGTGGCCCGGTTAACCTGGTTAAGAACACCAACTATGGCCTGTCCGTTGATTTGATCAACGAATTCCAACCGCTAACATCGACCGAACGTTTCATCACGCTCGAAGTGCTGGAAGAAGCCGATGAGCATCTGTTCTTCTATGGTTGGACGGGCAACTTGTTTTCTGATCCAGCCGGAAACGGAAACATCGATAACCGGGCTGACGTTGTAAATTATCTGGACGAAGACGATGGCGGCCTCCCACTCGGTATCCTCACCGATTGGACGACTGCAAACGCGACCGCAACCGGCACGCTGCGCATTGTGCTTAAGCACCAACCCGGCATTAAGTCAGCCACGTCAACTGCCAATGATGGCGAAAGCGACCTGGATGTAACGTTCAATGTTAATGTGAATTAGCCGAATATAAACGTATCACGCGATCGTCCTGGCGGCCCCCGTCAGGACGATTTTTTTTGATCTATCTTTGGTTGCTTGAATAATGTTGTATGATCAGGAACCGATTCACACAAACTGTTGCTTTGCTTTTTGTAATTGCCACCGCAGTTGCTCAAAAGGCCATTACCATTGACGACTTTACCTTACGTCCTACGTTTTTGCAGCGAAGCGTTTCGGGCATCAACTGGATGAAAGACGGAAAGTTCTATACGTCTCTGCAAGACAATAAGATCGTGAAATTTGATGTCACCACCGGTAAAGCTGTGGAAACACTGCTGGATGGAGACGCCCTCTCACTTGAGGTGGATGACTACGAGTGGAGCGCAGATGAAAAAAAACTGATGATCCTGTCTGAGCGCGAAGGCATCTATCGAAGGTCGTACAAAGGCGTGTACCACGTGTATGACCTCGCCTCCAAATCGCTTCGAAAACTCACCACCGAAAAATCGGGTTACGCTACGTTTTCGCCCGATGCCACCCGAGCGGCCTTTGTACGCCATAATAATGTATACGTGGTGAACCTCAGTGACCTGAAGGAGACGCCCATAACCACAGACGGCAAACACAACGAAATCATCAATGGCTCAACCGATTGGGTGTACGAAGAGGAATTGGGATTCGCACAAGCTTTCTATTGGTCGCCCGATGGCCGATACCTGGCGTACTATCGCTTTGACGAGACACGGGTGCGGGAGTACAACATGCAGAAATGGAACCGTGGCCAGCTTTACCCGGAAGATTATCGTTTCAAGTATCCCAAGGCAGGCGAGGCCAATGCGCTGGTCGATATCTTCATCCGCGATGTAAACTCAGGTGTGGTGGTAAAAGCAGATCTCGGCACCGAGACCGATCGGTACATCCCCCGCGTAAAATGGACCACTACCCCGGGGTTGCTTTCGGTTCGCACACTCAACCGGCTTCAAAATGAAATGACGCTTTACCATGTGAGTGCCGCCACGGGTGCGGCAACCTTTGTACAGCAGGAAAAAAGTGATACCTATGTTGATGTTGAATATACGGACGACTTGATTTATACCCAGGACCAGAAGTATTTCATCTCCGCCAGCGAACGAAGCGGCTACAAGCATCTCTACCTGAACACCACGAACGGGCAGGCCGTAAACCCTATCACCGCTGGCGATTGGGAGGTTACGCAACTCGTTTCGGTGGATGAGAAGGCCAGATTGGTTTACTACATCTCTACGGAGGGCAACTATCTCAACCGCACTTTTTACTCCGTGTCTTTTGATGGAAAACGAAAGACCAAACTATCGGCCGCAGAGGGTACTCATACGATCAACATGAGCCCCGATCATCAATACTACATCGACTACCACACCAGTGCCGATCAGCCGCTCGTGGTTACCTTATTCAAAACAAAAGGCAATGCCGTGGTAAAAGTATTGGAGAGTAACGAGGCATTAAAAAAGACGCTGGACGAATACGGGATTGTCAAAAAAGAATTTTTTCAATACAAAAGTGCCGATGGGTCAACCTTGCTGGATGGCTTTCTGATCAAGCCGCGCAACTTTGACGCTTCCCGTCAGTACCCAGTGCTGGTGTACCAGTACAGTGGCCCTCGTGCGCCCAGTGTGCTAAACGCCTTTAGTGGCGGAAATTTTTATTGGTTCCAGATGCTGGCACAGAAAGGTATTATCGTTGCGGTTATTGACACGCGCGGTACTGGTTTCCGGGGTGAGAAATTCGCGAAGATGACCTACAAGCAGATGGGCAAATTTGAACTTGAAGATCTGCTCGCTGGCGCCAAACATTTGGGCGCACTCGACTACATTGATGAAAGCCGCATGGCCCTGCACGGATGGAGTTACGGAGGCTACATGACTTCGCTGGCCATGACCAAAGGCGCAGGCGTATACAAGGTAGGTATTGCGGGTGCACCGGTAACAAACTGGCGGTATTACGACACTATTTACACCGAACGTTTTCTACAAACACCACAACAGAATGCCTCGGGCTATGATGACAACTCGCCCACCACGCATGCCGCCAATTTGAAAGGCGATTTTCTGCTGATTCATGGAACCGGAGATGACAACGTGCATTTCCAAAACTCGGTGGCACTTGAAGACGCCTTGATTCGCGCAGGCAAACAATTCCGTTCGTTCTACTACCCCGATCTGCCCCACGGCTGGGGGGGTAAGCCGCGCCATCACCTCATGACGTTGATGACCGACTTCCTGCTGGAAAAACTGTAATGGATAACGAAGTACTGGAGCGAAAACTGAGGCGATACAGGCGTACAGGCTGGACGCTGGCACTGGCAGGTGCATTGTTTTCCTCACTCGGTGCTTTCATCGCCATTCCTTTATGGGGTGTTGCGGTAGGCTGCTGGGTGTTAAGCGTCTCGGCAAAACAACAATTTCAAAATCCTTCATCAACGTCCAACGAACAGGCCAGACCGGCTTCCATTAACACCATACCCGTGCTGGGAGAGGTAACTTTTTTTAACGCTTTTGTGTGGGTGTTCGGTGGAATACTGATCATTTTTCTGGTGACTTACATGGCCAGTGGCGATGCCCCATCCCCGGCAAACGAAAGCGCACCGGTTGAGGAACTTTCTTCCGCGGAGGAAACGGCTGCAGAAGATCTGACTCCTTTTGATCGTGGTTCGCAAGCCTACAACCAGGGCGATTATGCCCAGGCAAAATCCATTTTCGAGGAAATCACCAAAAAAGAACCCGGCAATGCCGATGCCTGGTTAAGCCTGGGCAATGTGTACTATTCCGAAAAAAATTATTCAGCTGCTGACGGCTACTACGACCGCGCGCTTTCCATTCGGCAGGATTTTATTGAAGCCTTGTACAACAAGGCGCTCATCCGATTTGATCGGCAGGAATATTCCGCCAGCAACGGCTTACTCACCCAGGCGTTGTTGATCAATCCCAACTATACGGATGCCTTGATTTTGCAAGGTGATTGTTCCTATGCGACAGAAAATTATTCCCAGGCGCGGGCACCGTACCGCAAAGCCTATAGCCTGGGATCAAAAATACCGGAGTTGATCCATCGCCTGGCTTGGCTGGAGGACCGCGAACAAAACGCCAAAGAGGCCATCAAACTCTACCGCGAAACACTTGAATTGGATCCGGGGCGAAAAGATATCTTTAAACGCCTGATCGAATTGGACCCCGGCCGGGCGAAAGCCTACGAGCAAAACCAGCTCGACTAAACGCCAAAATCATATCCGCTGAAAATACTACCTTGTTCTGATGAAAACACTCATTTGGCTGATTGTTCTGCTCCCGGGCTTAGTGAAAGCACAATCCGGTTCTGAAATTCTCGTACTCAATCTGAAAGTCAAGAAGGGCAGCGTCAGCGCCTCAAACCCGGTGAACGCCACCCGGCATCCGGGTTACGACAATCAACCGCATTTCCATCCGCAACTGCCCCTGCTGTATTACGCATCTTTCAATGAAGATGGGCGTTCGGACATTCGCGCCTTTAACCTCAAAACCAAGACAACGTCAAACATCACCGCCACGGCAGAGCGTGAGTACTCCCCCACGGTTACACCCGATCGCCAGTTTCTCTCCTGTATCATTCAGCGCGACAACGGTGCGCAAGACCTGGGCAAATACCCGATTGACGGTGGCGAGCCCCAGGTGCTGATCAACACCCTGACGGTCGGCTACCATGTGTGGCTCGACAATAGCCATGTCGCCCTTTTTGTATTAGGTGAACCTCAGACACTGCATTACTTACAGTTACCCACGAGGCAAGACACCATCCTTGCCTCGGGCATCGGGCGCTCCCTTCATCGAATTCCCGGTGAACGGGCACTTAGTTTTGTCTGGAAAAAAGCCGAAAACGACTGGCGTATTATGAGGTTTGATTCAGAAAAAAATACGGTTTCGGAGATTGCGGTCACACTGCCCGGCCGCGAAGACCTGGCGTGGACGGCAGACGGAAAAATTCTGATGAGTGATGGAACGAAACTCTTTTTCTACGACACCCGCTCGAACGGTAAGAACTGGATGGAAGCCGGAATACCCTCCACACCTGAACTGAGAGGCATCACGCGGCTGGCGGTAAACGCCAAGGGAGATAAACTTGCCGTAGTTGTTGCGGAGTAATCACTTCTCGCAAAACGAACCTTTGGCAATAAATAACTTTTTGGCTTCCCAAGAACCGCAAAACCGTTGGTTAAGGTGATTCGCTTCAAACCCGAGGTGGTCTTTACTCGACAATGACTTGATGTGTTTCCACTTCGTTGCGCTCAATTTGGATTTTTAAGATGTACTTGCCCTTTTTCAACTTTGACACATCTACATCTGTTTTGCCTGCCAAGGCGCCTTCAAGAACAACTTTGGAATTATTGAAATCATACAGTCTATAGTAGCCAGGTTCGGCAGAGCTTTCATTCGAAAATGATACTGTTTCACCGTTCACTTCAATGGGAATCTGTTCTATGGTCAAAGTTTTCGATGTTGGGTTAGGGAACGTGGCATATCTAAACCCACCATAAATATTAACCGCTGTTGATGTAAAGTTTTGGTTATACGCACCGCAGGGGCCGTTTGCACTCAAAGCAATGGTTGCCGAACGTGAACCCGAAGTAGGAGGGGTATATACGGTCATGGTTAAACTACCGCCCCCGCCACTCCAGGTTGCCCCGGCAGGTACCGAAACAGGTGTGTACACGAAGTTTGAGTAGTTCGGGTCTGTAATATTGAAAGCAAAATAGATAGGAGAATTTGCGGTGCAGATGCCCGATAAACTGGTATTCAATACGTTAAAAGTACTTCCTGAACAATTTGAGTTTACGCTACTAATTCCCATTGGGGTATAATTACCGACATTCACAACTCTTGTAACATTCACTGAGCCACATCCACCGGTAACGCTGGCGGTAATCGTTACCAAACCATTGAAGTTGTTCTGCCGGGTTGCTAAACCTGTGGTCGGATTTATTGACAAGCCCGAGGAGTTGCTGGTAGACCAACTCACTACTGCACTAACAGGCTGGGTTTGCAAAGCGAATGCGGCTGTCGCACACACAACGGAGGGGCCATTTATGGGTACACTTTTGAATGCTTCGACTACAGCCTGACAGGCATTAACCCTTCCGTATCCAACCTCATTATTCCAAGTTCCATTTGGCTGGCCGGATACATTAGATAAATATGTATAGCCAGTGATCTTGTCCGTTTTCGTTTCCAAGATTTGGCGGACTTGGGCTTGGGATAAGTTTGGATTCAGGGACAAAATTAATGCTGCTGTTGCTGCAGCATGGGGGCATGCGGCTGAGGTTCCGTTGAAAGATGGGAAGTAATTATTAGAGCTATATCCGGCAGAGCCAGAGATATCAGTAGAATAAATTTTGACCCCTGGTGCTACAATATCTATCCCTGTCCCAAAATTACTCCCCCACCAGTTTTCTCCATCGCAGGAGGTAGGCGTTTTCCGCTGATCGCACATTGAAGAAGCTCCAACTGCAATAACATTGCCCCTCGAAGCAGGGTAACTCACACCACTATTACCATTTCCCGAGGAAAACAATACCACGCATCCCCTCACAAGGCCATTAACATTACGACCGTTGTTTACTGCATTGTCTATAGCATTATTAATCGAATTCGAGGGACTACCCCCGCCCCACGAACAACTCAGAATATCAGCACCATTGTTTACTGCCCAATTGATTCCATTAGCGATCCAAGAATCGCTTGTTTGCCAAGCTCCATTTGGTAGTCCAAAGGCAATTCTAACTGGCAATATTTTTGAGCTGCTAGCTATACCGGCAATGCCAATTCCATTATTGGCTACCGCGGCAACTATGCCCGCACAGTTAGTTCCATGGGAATCATCTCCTTGAGGAGCCCCCAAAGAATTGTTTCCTGTGGCATCATACCCCGAAAGCAAATTTGAAGCCAAGTCTGGATGGCTTAAATCTACACCTTCATCTATTATCGCCACTTTTACTCCTTGTCCTATAGCGTAGGTCCATGCACCGTCAACATCCATATCGGCATCCACTGTGCCACCCAGGTAACCCTGATTATTAATCGCCCATTGGCTGTTATAGAATTGATCGTTTGTGTGTGGTTTCAATAGCCTCGTAAAGTTTGGTTCGGCAAATTCAACTTGCTTGCTTTTGTTGAGCTCCCCCGCCAACAAAAACAACTGCTCGGTGGAAACGTCTTGTATAGTAACGAGATATTGGTCCTTAACAAAAAGATCCGGGAAAGCTTCATATTTCCGATCCCCCATCAATTGATCGAGCGTGACATTACCAGCTAGCTTCAAAGTCAATTGGCCTTGGCAAATCTGTCGAGTACCGTCTTTGTAAACAAGCACGGGCTCGATGCGTTCAACTTTCGCACCGAAGTCAATCAAAAGCAATTTTCTACGTTCGGCAAATGGTCTTGCATCATTTGAAGCGGTAAATAATAAACTGGTTTCCGATAGGGAAGTAAAATTCACCGCTTTCTTTTGAACGATCACTTTGTCTTCCTTCCTAAAAGCCACACAGTATTGATCTTGCGAGACCGCGAACTCAACGGATTCATTTTTTCCCTGATAGCCGAGCACCTCCTGTGCCGAGGCAAAGTAGGGGCAAAAGACGAGGGTGATAAATGATAGCGTCTTCATTGTATTTCAATTTTGGTAAGTATGATTTTTTCATAAGTGTAGTCACCTGGCGCGAAAATCTTATCGCATACTGGTTTGAGATGCCCCGCAAATGTGACCGATAGTTGCCGTGTAGGGTCATTCCTTAGCGCTAATACCGCAGATGGCAAAATATCTTCGTTGCATACAATCATCGTATGAACGCAATTGCCGCAATCGATCTCCGTGTACGATATCATAAACTTATCCTTATATGAATTGTAACCTTGAATTGCCTCTGCATTATATCCGACATCCCCAATTAAATTGGCGGACTCAGTGATAGTAGCCGTTGCAGGAGCATCACAACCACAATCTTTTCTTATATCTTTTTCACAACCCAGAAAAAGCAAAATATTGCCAACAAGCATTAAATTTCGAAGTGTTTTCATTGAATGTAGTCTTGTTGTAAGATGATGAGAAGCAATCGTGCTATAAAAATAATAGCAAAAAATCAAACACCCGGCTGGGAATTCGTTATTGCTCGTCAAAAAGCACATAATCCGAGTCAAAACGGGGTTTTGTTCACCAAAAAATCAGGGAAAATTCAGACGAGTGTTACCTCTCGCAAAACGAACCTTTGGCAATAAATAACTTTTTGGCTTCCACAGCCAATAAGCCCTGCTGAACAGCCGGGTCGGTAGCAAAACGATCTGCGTTAATTGCTTCAGTGGCAATTACCAGATCTTCCAGTTCGCCCATTTGCACATGTGTGATGATCACCTTGCTCGTGTTCAGGCCCGAAATAAGATCCTGATGCGCGAGGAACAGCCGGGTCGCATCCCGCTGATTATCCTTCGTGAGTTGCGGTGCGAAACGAATAAATGAATAGTTCACCATCTGATAAGGCTCGCTAACCGCGCAAATTGATCCGATGACAGGCTTATATGGCAACACTTCCAGCCGCCAGCGCTGGGCCTGCACTCCGGGGTCATCCGCCAACCAGCGATCAATATCTGCCCGGTTAGTGGAATTGAAAATAAAAATCCCCCCACCGCCTTCAAATGGTCCGGCTGCCACGAGGTGCCCCTCCTTGTGCAGTTTTTCCATGTTGGCAAAGTGACCTTGCATGAGCTTGTCTACTTCCTCCTTTGGCATAGCGGGTAAATCCTGTCTCTTGTGGAGCATGACAAGTGTAAACTCCTTTTGAGCAAAAGCCCACTGGGAGAGGAGCAAAAAAATCAGAATGCGCATCATCGTAAGTTACGGGTCATAAATTTATTCAACATGGTTCGCAGGCGCTGATGAAATT
>ERZ1066127.333-NODE-333-length-27506-cov-9.659721_pt1 | contig 27506 bp, 42 predicted proteins | sample MGYA00382774_ERZ1066127 | MGnify/ENA primary metagenome ERZ1066127 (study PRJEB33369, sample SAMEA5778357) | biofilm metagenome | biome: Industrial cooling water; feature: Water cooling tower basin; material: Biofilm | place: United Arab Emirates | collected...
CGGCCGCCGCTGGCGGACCGCCTCCGTAACCTGAAACGCACCCATGACTGGTACCCTCCCCTAGCCCGGCGAGGCCGGGCGGAGACCGATCGGAACACACACGACGCCAGCGGGGGCCGGCGGACCTATAGATCCGGCCAGCGTATACGCTTTCTAATTAACCGCACTAGTTTCTCGGATACCCCGTATTTCACCAGTTAGTGGTCGGTGGTCGTTCGGCAGACCGGCGGCGGCTCGTGCTTCCACTTCGCGAGTTGCTCTTCGACCGTGTCGATCAGCGCCGGGTCGGCCTTCGGCTGGCCCGGCCCGTTCACCCGGCTCCGCATCCGGCCGGCCGCCGCGTGGGCGTCGGCGAACAGCCGGCCGTCGCCCCCGCGGAGCGCCTGCGAGTAGCACGAGAGGGCGTCTTGTAGGAGTACCGAGAGCGCTTTTCCGAACGGGCACCCGGACCCGGCGAACCGCAAGACCTCGCGGGCTACGGCCGCGGTTTCCATGAGGTGGGCGATTACGTCCCGGTCGTCCGGCGGGCGGTCAGTCACGGGGGGTCTCCGGTGGGGTGTGGTGGTCGGCCGGCCCGGGAACGGCCGCGCGGCACCCGGCGGCGTGGCCGGCCAGCCACGCCCGCTCCCAGACGTTCTCCAGCACCGCCCGGAGGCGGTCCGCCGCCTCGGCCGGCCGGCCGAGGGCGTAGCTGGCGGCGGTCCCCTCGACGGCCGCCCGGAGGAACTCCCGGTCGGCGTACTCGGGGGCGAGCGGCGGCGGGCGGTCCATCGGCGGGCTCCGGACGTTTAGCACTACCTATTCCCGGCGGCCGGGTAATAATACCCGGTAGGACGAGAAAGTAAATACCGGGTATCCGATGACAGCCGAAGCCGAAGACCAGGAGATCCAGCCGGGCCGCCCGCGGCCGAAGCCGAGCCCGTTCGGGCGGGAGCTCCGCCGGCTGCTCGACCTCGCCGGGTGGTCCGCCCCGGAGCTGGCGGCCCGGGCGGAGGTCGCGAAGGCGAGCGTCACGCACTACACGAACGGGTACCGGCAGTACCCGTCGATGTCGTCCCTGATCGGGATCTCCCGGGCGCTCGGGGTGCCGATCGCCCACTGGCAGCGGTTCGTCCGGGGCGACCGCCGGCTCGCGGCGAAGCTCGCCAGGGAGGCCGGCCGGGCGGAGATCCCCGGGGCCGGCCCGGTCGACCGGCTGATCGGCCCGGCCGCCGGGCTCGAAGCGCTGCCCGCCCGCGGGCTCGCCTTCACCCAGCTGTTCGGCGACCACGCGCTGCTGCTCGTCCGCCGCGGTCCGGTCCCGGCCGGCCGGACCGGGGTCTACAAGGTGGACGGGCGGTACAAGGTGTCGGCCCGCCCGCGGGGCGAGACCGTCGGCGAACTCGTGGCGGTGGTCTCCGGCGAACCCCCGCCGGCCGCCGGCCCTCTAACCGGCGAGGAGGTGTCCGATGGATAACCGCTACCCGACCGACCTGGAACTCGACGAGGCGTACGAGCGGCTCGTCCGGTCCGCCGGCGTTACCAGCGTCCAGCCCGACCCCCCGCCGGCCGTCCCGCCGGCCCCGGCCGACCGCCCGCGGCCGCCCCGGCTGGTGGTCGCCGGCGGCGGCGGGCTCGGGTGGGCGGCCGCCCACCCGGCGGGCGTCCCTTGACCGCCCGCCGGACCGGGGTAGACTCGGCCGTATGCGAGTCGCCGACCTCTACGTCAAGACCGTCGAAGTCCCGTCCGACCGGCTCCGCCCCCACCCCCACAACTGGCGGGTCCACCCGGCCGCCCAGCGGCAGCAGATGCTGGCGGTGATGGCCGAGATCGGCCTCGCCGCCCCGATCATCGCTCGGGAGCTCCCGGACGGGTACTACCAGTGCCTGGACGGGCACATGCGGGCGGACCTCCTCCCCGCCGGCCAGCCGGCCCGGCTCTACGTGATCGCCGCGGACGACCAGCTGGCGGCGAAGATCGTGGCCAGCTTCGATCAGGTCGGCCAGTCGGCGGAGTCCGACCTCGACCGGGTGAAGGAGCTGCTCGCCCAGGCCGCGCTCGACGCCCCGGCGCTGATCCAGATGGGCGAGGAGCTGCTGGCCGCCGCGACCGAGCGGTTCCGCCCGGCCCTCCTCCCGCTCGCCGACCTCAAGCCCCACCCGCGGAACTACCGCCGGCACCCGGACGACCAGCTGGCCCACCTCGGCCGGTCGATCCAGCTCTACGGGTTCACGCGGAATATCATCGTCGCGGCCGACCGGACGATCCTCGCCGGCCACGGGGTCGCCGAGGCCGCCCGCCGGGTCGGCAAGGAGTACGCCCCGGTTCTGGTCCTCGACCTCGGCCCGGACGACCCGCTGGCCCTCCGGCTACTCGCCGGCGACAACGAGGTGACCAATCTCGCGGAGGTCGACGACCGGAAGCTGCTCGACATGCTCCGGGGGATCGCCGACGGCCCGCTCGGTCTAGACGCCACCGGCTTCAGCCGGGAGTCCCTCGCCGCGGCGGCGATGACCAGCCGGACGGCCGCCGAGCTAAAGGATAAGAACTCGGCCGCCGAGTGGGCGGGGATGCCCGCCTACGAGGACGGCGGAATCCCGATCCGGCTGGTCGTGACGTTCCAGACCGAGGCCGACCGGCAGGCGTTCGTCGATCAGGCGGAACTCCGGATCGATAAGGTCGCCGGCCAGACGTGGAGCACCCGGTGGCCGTGGACCGACCGGGAGGACGTGTCCGGCGTCCGGTTCGAGACCCCGGGCGCCCGGGAGGGCTCCGAGTGACCCTCCCCCGGTACCCGGTCTACGTGATCTCGAAGGGCCGGGCCGACTGCTGCCTGACCGCCCGGTTCCTCCTCCGTGACCGGGTACCGTTCCGGCTGGTGGTCGAGCCCCAGGAGGCGGCGGCCTACGCCGCGACCGTCGGACCCTCGCCGCTCCTCGTCCTCCCGTTCTCGAACCTCGGGCTCGGCTCGATCCCGGCCCGGAACTTCGTCTGGGACCACTCCCGGGCGGCCGGTGACGCCCGCCACTGGATCCTCGACGACAACATCCTCGGGATGTGGCGGCGGTACCGGTCCCGGAAGATCCGGTGCGAGGCGGGGGTGGCCCTCCGGGTGGTCGAGGACTTCGCCGACCGGTACACGAACGTCGGGGTAGCGGGCCACAACTACTACATGTTCTCGCCGAACAAGCGGAAGCAGCCGCCGTTCTTCCTCAACGTCCACGTCTACAGCTCGATCCTGCTGAACAACGAGATGCCGTACCGCTGGCGGGGGCGGTACAACGAGGACACCGACCTCTGCCTCCAGGCGCTCTCCGGCCGGTGGTGTACCGTCCTATTCAACGCCTTCCTCGCGTGGAAGCAGCGGACGATGACGATGAAGGGCGGGAACTCGGCGGAACTCTACCAGGGGGACGGGCGGCTGAAAATGGCCCGGTCGCTGGAGCGGATGTGGCCCTACGTCGTGGACGTGAAGCGGCGGTTCAACCGCCCCCAGCACGTGGTCCGGAAGACCTGGCGGGGGTTCGACCACCCGCTAATCAGGAGGGCCGACCTCGACTGGTCGGCCCTCCCGGCGGTCGATGAGTACGGCATGGAGCTGAAACAGGTCAAGCCGGTGATCAAGTCCGCGTGGGTCCGCGGGCTCCTCCCGGGCGCCGGCTCAGACGGTGAACGGCGGGAGGTCGACCCCGGCGGTACCCGGGTCGACCCGGGAGATCCGGTAGGTGCCGGGTGACCGGGCGGCCGCCCGGGCGGCCGCCTCGGTCTTGAAACTCCCCGCCTTGGTGAACGTCAGGAACCGCGGGTCGAGCCGGGCGAGGGCGAAGAACGTCTCGCCCGCCGTCCCGTCCGCCCGCCGCTCGAACCCGCGCTTCGGTCGCCCCTTCATGATCGGTCCTCCTGCCTAGAGAATACCGTGTATCCGCGACCTGTCCAGCCGATTATCAGCCGGTCGTCAGGACGACCGCCGGGGCGTGGCCGGCCAGCCCCTCCGGGTGGACCATCGTCGCCGCCCGGAAGACCCGCCGCCGCTCGGCCCGGCCGGGGCCGGCCGCGACGTTCGCCCAGTGGCCCCGCCGCCAGTGCGGGCGGACCGTCCGCCCGGTCGGGTCGCCCGGCTCCGGCCGGACGACCTCCCGGTTGAAGATCCGGATCGCCTGGTCGATCACCACCCGCTCGGGGATCATCCGGAGCGCCCGCCGGTTCTGCTCCCGGACGGCTTCCGGGACGCCCTTCTTTCGTAGCTTCGCTTCCAGCCGGGCCGCGTACTCCGGGTTGTCCTTCCCGAGCGACCGGCACCCGTAGGTGGCGAGGAGGAGGCAGGCGTTCATCGCCGCCCGCCAGTGGCTTTTACTGACCTCCCGGGCGTCCTCGCTGGTCCAGAGGGCTGCGTCGGTCGGGAACCGCCGCATCAGCCGGTCCTCAACCACATCCTCGCTGTCCGCCGTCCACGCCATCGTGTTCATCAGGAAGCCCGGGCCGTCCCCGACGAAGACCGTCCCGATCACCCGGTTTTCCCGGTCGAGCCGGGCGAACACCAGCTCGCCGGTGCCGTAGTTGGGGTCGACCGGGAAACCGGTCCCGGGCGGGATCTCGATTACCATCACCGGGTACGGCTGGCGGTAGTCCTCCAGCCGTACCGCGATCTCCGTCCGGGCGAGCGCGTTGTACTCGTCGGCGGTCGGGCAGAAGACCCGCGGGCCGTCGATGAACACCCCGCCGATCGTCCACCCGGTGATCAGCGGGCGTGCTAGGTCGCTCGGGTCGTAATTCTCGGCCGCTTCCTTCACCCGCCGGTTAGCGTGTATCGCCACCCGGCCGTCGTGGGACTTCATCATCGTCCCGAGGTAGACTTGCGTCTGCGACTCCTTAGCGTCCCGGCTGAGTTTGGAAAACCAACGGTTGTAGTTCTTCACCGCCGCACCGCCTTCCCCGACTCCCGGGCGATCCGCCGGAGGTCGTCGAGGGAGAGGTGGTAGCACCCGAGGGCGACCGCCGCGAGCCCGGCCGGGGTCGGGCTCCAGAGGTCGTCCCCGGCGAGCTCGACACAGTTGACCAGCCCGGCCCGCAGCAGCGTCTCCATCCGCCGGCGGGTGAGCGTCAGGTTGTGGACCGACTTGAGCTCGTGAAGGGAGAGCGGGCTCCGGGAGTCCCGGAGCCTCGTCAGCAGTTCGCTCGTCCGCTCAGTCAGGTAGACGGTCGGCATCGGTCGGTACCTCGAAAATCGGTTTGTGATTCCGGACCCTCATGATCGCCTCCGCGACCTTCGCCGCCGCCTCCTGCCATTCGCCGGAACGCCCGATGAGGTAGTCCCTCGCCTGGACGGCGGCGGTGATGTCGAAGTCGCTCGGGTGGCCGGCGACCGCCCCGAGCAGGCCGAGCAGAACGAGGTAGTCGGGGGCCGGGATCTCCGGCCGCTTCTGCGCCGCCCACTTCGGGATCCCCCAGTCGGTCCACTCGCTCCCGGTGAACCCGACCGCGGGGTTGGCCGGCGGGCTCACGCTCTTCAGCGTCCCGCACCGCGGACACCACCAGTGGTGGCGGCCGGCCCGGTCGACCCCGACCTTCTGCATCGTGTGGGAACAGGTCTGGCAGCTCATTTACTCTCCTCCCTGGTCGGCTCCGGCTGGCCGTGCCGCCAGAGCACTCGGGTGTACTGGTTACCGTCCGCGTCCTCGCCGCCACCCGCTCGGGGCGGGTCGTCGGTCTTCCGGCCGGCCTCCGGCTCGTCGTAGTCGCGGACCTCGACTTCGACCCCGGGCGGGCAGTCGACGAAGATCACCGCCCCGTTCCACACCTCGACGATCACCCGCCCGCCCGGCGGCCGCCCGAGGTCTACCGGGTCATAGTGGGTGGCCGGCGGTCCGATCCGGCGGAGGAGGTCCGCGGCGGCGGCCGACAGCCGATCGACATCCTTGGCGTCCTCCCGGATCGACGGAAATTCACTCCGATACATGTCGGCCGCCGTACCCATCACGATCGGGATCAGCTGGCCGAGGAGCCGGGCGAGCTCCGGGGCGGCCGCCGTCAGCCGGGTAACGGCGAGTAGCCGGTTGGGGTCGCCGCCGGCCCGGCCGGCGACCGCGATGCGGAACTCCGGCGGCTTCCCCGGGGTCACGACCGGGATCACGTTAGGCCAGTCAGTGCCGGTCAGCTCGAACGGCGGGCCGACCCGGTACGGGCCGGGCGGGTACTGCGGGGGCGGCATCGGACACCTCGTAGGGGGCGAGGAAAAGGGTTAGTCGGACCAGGCACAGATCGCCTCCTCGAACCGGCCGGTCGTCTGGCCGGACGGGAGGAGGAACCGCTCACCGAGTTCCGGGCTCTCCCGGCGGATGATCTGCCGGAGCTGCTCGGCGTACTCCATCGACTCGGCCAGCGTAACGGCTAGGTCGGCGTCGAGGGCGAGCGCCCGGGCTTTCTGCCGGGCGTCGCCGGTTAGCCGCTCGAACATCGGTCGGTCTCCTGGTTAGGCCGGTGACGACTGCCGGCGGAGCCGCTCCCGGCGGGACAGTTCGGCCAGCCCGCCGGCGACCGCCCCGTGCATCTCGCAGGCGTAGAGGTACGCCCGGCAGGTGTGGCAGAGGCGGCCGGCGTCCATCTGCTGGTGTAGCCGGCCGTGCGGCCCGATCTCGACCCCGATCCGCCGCTCCGTCGGGTCCGCCGGCCGCTTCCGCTCCTTGGCGATACACGTCTCGGGGTCGGCCGCGGTGATGACGAGGCACGGCCAGACCTCCTCGGTCGCCAGCGCCTCGACGAGTTTAGCCGCCGCGTCTTTGATGTGGGACGGCGTTTTCATCGGTCGGTCCTCCGGGTTCGGAATCGGCGGCCACCTCGGCCGCCGGACCCGCCCCGCCGCCACGCGGGGAAAGCCCGGGGGCCGGGGCGTTAGCCGATGGCCTTAGCGATGGCCGCACGGGCGGCCCGGAACCGCTCGGCGTCGTGGTCCACATTACCCCCGATCTGCCCGGCCATCACCGCTTGCAGTGCGGCCAGCAGGTCCGGGGCGGCGGCGATCAACCGGGCGTTGGCTTCGTGCTCCTCGGTGGCCCGGGAGCCGAGCACGAACCGATCGACCACGTACCGCGAATCGCCGTCGGTGACGCACAGGTTCGGCCCGCCGATACCCTTCGCCACCCACGGCCCCGGCGTGTGTTCCACTTCGCTCATCCCGTCCCCCTGATAAGGGCCAACGCCGCCGGGCCAGCCCCGGCCGCTCCCGACATCCCCCGGTCCTAGCCCGGGGGAATCAGGAGGGGCCGGGGGGATTAGACCGCCAGGAACTTCGCCGCCACCCGCATGGCCTTCCGCTTGTCGCTCGCCCCCTGGCCGAGCAGCTTCAGGTGCTGCTGCCGGTCGACCACCTTCAGGGCGGCCGCCCGGGTGTGGTCCTGCCACTGGGTGACCGCGTTGAACGCCGCCCAGAGGGTGCCGCCGATCCCGTCGAACAGCTGGCCGTCCTCGCCCATCAGCCGCATCCACTCGCCGATCACCCGCACCGCCCGGTCCTTCGCGGACGGCTCCTCCGACTTGTCCGGGTCGCCGTACTGGTGGGCGTACACCTCCTCGAAGTAGGCGTTCAGGTCCGACCGCTGGAGCCGCGTCCCCGCCATCGCGGTCGCCCGCTCCTGGAACTTCTCCAGCCCCTTGACGGCGATCCCGAGGCAGGCTTTGGCCGAGTCGAGGTAGTCGCTGACCTTGCCCATGTGCCGGATCTTGAACCCCCGGCCGGCCCCGACCTCCCCCTCGACCGCCCCGAGGGCGGAGGTGTAGGTGTTGTTGCAGACGACCCGGACGAACGTCCACGCGCAGGACATCGCGAGCGACCCGTCGTGGCCGTTGAGCAGCGTCAGCAGCGGCACCGTCACGTCCTCGCCGGTCCGGCCGACCCGGATGTCGCGGTCCGGCCGCATGGTGAGAAACACCTTCCGGCCGCCGAGGAGCGACCCGCAGGTCTCCATCCGGACGCCCACGCCATCGGCCTTCGACTCCGCGAGGATCGCGTCGGCGAAGTCCCCGAGGTCGGCGTTCTGGATCAGCTTGTAGTCCTGGCCGACGATCCCGAGGAGCTCCCGGGTGTCCGACCGGACGTTCGCCTTGAGCGGGAGCGGCCGCTCCGCCCCGTCGATCCGGGTGTACACCGGCATCGGCTCGACCGACCAGCCGATGAACCGGTCGACCGCCTGGCGGCCCGTCAGCTCCTCGGAGATCACCTGGCCGAGCCCGTGCCAGCCGGGCTCCCGGTAGAGCCCGAGCCGGTCGGCCGTCGTCAGCTGGTGGTTCGTCACCTGCTGGACGACCGTCCGGCCCGGGACGTTCTCCAGCGGGTCGCCGGCGATCACCAGCTCCCGCTCGACCCGGATGATGTCCCGGCGGGCGTCCCCGCTCAGCTGCTCGTTCGCCCGGCCCAGCACGTCCGTCAGGTTCGTCTCGCTCATCGTCGGTCCTCGTAGGGGTGGGGCGGGTCTCCCGGGGCCGGCCCCCGCCGGCCGGTCGATCCCGCCTTCGCGTCCCCGACGCCCCCGGAGGGGCGTTTCGGCCGGCCGCCGCCGGCGCTCGTCAGGGGGTTGGTTACCGCCGGCCCGCCCGCTTAGCCGCCCGGCGGTCGATCCCGTCCTGCGTCCGGGCCGCCAGCTCGTTCGCCCGCTCCTTCGCGTCCTCGATCTCCTGGTGGTAGCTCTCGAACTCCCCGCCGTCGTCCAGCTGCCACCGGGTGTACGCGCTGTGGCCGACCCCCGGGGTGATCCGGAACCGCCCGCCGGCCGACCGGAGCGTCGGGCCGTTCCCGGTTTCGACCCACTCGACCGTAACCTTGGCCATCTCAGTCCCCCGGCCCGCGGGCCGTTAAGGTAAAACCGTTTCCGGTAACTAATCCGTTAACCGTCTTTAAACAGAATACCCGGTATCCGGCTGGTGTCTAGCCCGGAACCGGGTATTTTCTGGAAATCGTTCGGCGGCGGTCAGCCGGCGGGTGGTTGGGCCGGCGGTTCAGCCGCCGGCCCGGGGTCGAGCCGGCCGAGCTCCCGGTCGGCCGCGGCGGCCGCGGCGATCCCGTCCTCGAACTCCCCGAGGAACGCCCGGTCGCCGCCGGCGATCAGCAGCCGGATCGCCTGGTGGAACGCCCGGGCGGAATTAACCCGCCAGGCGAGCTCCGCGAGTACGTCCTGGAGCCCCCGGGTCAGCCGGGCGAGCTCCCCGGCGTCGATCGCCAGGTGTTGGTCGTTCTCGGCCAGCTTCACCGCCCCGGCCGCATTCGCGGCGATCCGCCGGGCGTAGGAGCCGGCGAGCCGCCGCTGGGCGATGACGATATCGACCCCGGTCTTCAGCTCGTCGATCAGCCGGGCGACCGGCTTTTTCAGATCGTCGCTCATCGTCGTGGTCCTCCGTTGGGTGGGTGGGGGTTAGTAGTGGCCGCTGATCGGCATCCGGGAGAAGTCGTACCGCCGGCCCGGTGACTTCCCGCAGTGCGGGCACGGCCGGGCTTCCACCCCGGCGATCCGGTCGGTCTCCGCCCGGAGGATCGTCGCCGCCTCCGCGAACATCCCGAGGAGGGTCGCCGCCCGCCGCCGGGCGCGGAGCTCCTCGATCGTTAGGTGGTCGGGGTCGGCCGCCGCGAGCTTCACCAGTTCGGTCGTGTTCATCCGTCGGTCTCCGGTAGGGTGTGGGGGTCGGGTCAGCCGGCCGCCGTCGCGGCCGGCTCGTGGGCGAGGTCGGCGATGATCCACTCGGCCTGCCGCTCGTACCCGCGCTCGGCGAGGTTGTCGGCGAGGGCGAGCCACGGCAGTACGTCCTCGCCGGCCGCCAGGGCGGCGAGCAGCAGCCCCCGCGGCTCCGCATACAGCCGGAGGTCGTCCGGCAGGAGCAGCCGGGCGAATGCCACCGCCCGGACCGGGGCGAGCGCCCGCATGTCCCGCGGGAGGATCCGGTTCGGCTGTGCGAGGTAGGTCCGGGCCACCCGCCGGACGTGCTCCTTCGTCCGCGCGTGGGTGAGGTAGCTGTACGGCCACGCCCGGGTCGGCCGGCGGACGCCGAAGCTGCCGGGCACCTCCTCGGTGACCGACGGGTGCCACCGGCCCTGCCGGTCGAACGCCCCGTCGGGGTTGGTCTCCCGGGTGTGGCGGCCGGCGTAGACGTGGCTAACCCACATGGTAACGAGCGGGTCGGTCTTAAAGATCCGGTCGACGAGGGTCTTCATCGTGATCTCCCAGTTAGTTGATTTCGCAGATCCGGACGGCGACCCGGCGGATGTCTGCCAGCTCCTCCCGCGCCCGCCGGATCGTCCGCTCCAGCTGCCGAGCCTCGGCCTTCAGCTTCTGCACCTCGCCCTCGGCCTTCGCCCGCTCGGCCGCGGCCTCCGCCTGCATCTCCGCCCGCTCCCGCCAGAGGTCGGCCAGGCCGGCGACCAGGAAGTCCGACCGGATGGCCGACACCACCGGGCCGGCGGCGTCCCGCATGAGCGGGCCGAGGTAGGGGTAGGCCGCCACCTCGTCCATGAACGCGTGGAACCGCTCGATCTCCTGGGCTTTCGTGATCTCGCTCACCGCCGGTCCTCCGGGTCCGGGTCGGGCGGACTGCCCGGCCGCTCCCGTCCCCCCGGCGCCACCCGGGAGGTCGGGAGGGGCCGGTTAGGCGACCCCGATGACCTCGACCGTCTGCCACCCGAACGGCCGGCCGAGCCGGTTCGGCTTGTACCCCCACCCGAACCAGAACCGGTCCGGGCCGCCCGCGCCCGGAACCGGCGTGTAGGTGATCCCGCCGGCGTCGGCGGTCGAGACCCGGTAGACCCGGACCTCCAGCCCGTCGGCGGTCAGCGGCGGGACGGGGTTCCGCTTCCGGATCGTCACGCGGATCGCCTGGCCCGGGACGAGGGCCGAGAGGTCAGTCACGAGACGGTCGGTCGTGGTCATCGGTCGGCTCCGTCGGTTAAACAGTTTCCGGTAACTGACACTTAAACCAACTACCTACAGAATACCGGGTATCCGACGGGTGTCCAGGCGGATTCCGGAAAATCCTTGACCGGCCGGGCCGCCCGGGGTAGATTCGACGTGCGGGGTGGAGAAGCGGAATCTCGCGTGGCTTATAACCACGAGATCGGCGGTTCGAATCCGCCCCCCGTAACTCCGGCGGCTCTGACGGGGGACGCCGGGACAGTCGGATTCGGGTCGGCCTCCCGCACTTCGGCCGGCCGGTGAGTCCGTAGGGTGCGACACAGCCCGGGCTAACCACCCGGGCTGTGTCGTTTACCGGGCCGACCTCAGCCGCCCGCGGCTACCCCGGCGCCTCCGGGTCGAAGTTCGTCCAGACGCACTCGATCATCCGCCGCTTCGCCGCCCCGCCGGCCGAGTTATTCGGCAGTTCGAACTCCGTCTTCGTCCACCCGCAGTCGCGGGCCGCGTCGTCGTACAGCTTCGACCGGTAGCCGCTTAGCAGGAACGTCCCTTTCACTTCGCTCAGGGCCACCAGCAGCGAATGGTGCTGGTCGTCCGTCATCTCGTGCGTGTAAACGTCCGGCGCCGTTCGCGTGGCTTTGACGTAAGGGGCATCACAATAGAACAAAGTCCCCGGCCCGTCCTGGCCCTTGATCACCTCAACCGCGTCCCGGTTCAGCACGACCACCCGCTTCAGCCGCTGGTGGACCGCCGGGAGCCCCTCGACCGCGGTTAACCAGGCCGACGCCTGCTCGTTCATCCCCCGCCGGACGCGGCTCCTCGACAGCGGGGCGAACGCCTTCATCCGGCCCGCCAGGCTCTGCCGGCAGAGGACGAAAAACCGCCACGCCCGGACGATATCAGAATCGCCAGGTAGGCCGGCCGGGAATTCACTAAACTCGACGGCCGACCGGTCGAACTCCGCTTCGCTGAACGGGGTCGCCTCGCAGAGCCGGCGGAACTGCTCGAACGAATCTCCCCCCTGAAGCACCTGCCAGAACCGGGTAAGATCGGTGTGGGTGTCGTTCACCACCTCCGACACGCCCTCCGGATCCTTCGCCAGAAGCACCGCCAGCCCGCCCGCGAACGGCTCCACGTAGTGGGTGTGCCGCGGCATCATCGCGACTAGTTTAGACGCTAGGTAATGTTTTCCACCATCTACATGCCACTTCAGCGGCGGATCGATCCGCGCTGAAGTGGCGTTACCCCCTTTCTCAGACATGAGTCCATGACCTCCGGTTGAGGATGTTACTGATCTGGGTCTCGCTCACACCGAACCGCTCGGCGAGGGGCTTCAGCGGCCGACCGATCCGCCGGATCTCCGCCACGTCCGCCGCCGTCAACTTTGCGGTATTCACCTTCTCGCCCTCGACGTTCGTCCCGTGCCGGCGGCGGTCCAAAAGGTTCCCCGAGTGGGTATCCCACCGGAGGTTACTCAGCCGGTCGTCCGTCTCGTTCCCGTTCTCGTGGCAACACTCCATCCCGGCCGGGGCCGGACCGACGAACGACTCGATCACTACCCGGCTGACCCTCAACTTGACCGACCGCCGTCCGAAACGAACAGTCACCCGCTTCCGCCCACGCTTATCCGGGTCCGGTTTTAACGTCTTCCACTCTTCGGATAGATACCACTCCGGGGTCCGGCCGAGCCCGCCGCCCTTGAACCGCCAGCAGCTCTGAACCCTACCGTCCGCCCAGACTCGGTAGCCGGGGAATCCTTTCACCGGCCGAGGGTCGGGCGGTTCAGGGCCATGCCATTTCAGAGGCGGGTCGATCTTCGCCATGAGTTCCCCTAGGGTTGGGACGGACCGAGCCCGGAACTACACCCGGGCTCGGTCTGATCTTATCCGGGCGGCCGGTTGACAAGTGACCACCGTAATAAACCCGCCGGCCGCCCGTTATAACACGGGGAAATTAACCCGCCGGGCCGACCGCGGCGGTTTCATATAGGGGTTACAGACTTGCGGCCCGCGTATATTCAGCCGTCCGACGAAGACCTGGCGGCCACCACCCTGACCGAGTACGACCTCAGCGAAGCGACGGAGGGCCGGATCGACCACGAGTCGTCGATCATCGCCGTCCGCCGGTACGAGGCTCACCGGCTCCGCTGCGCCGGGTGGACGCTGAAGGAGATCGGGGACCGGCTGGGCGTCAGCCACACGATGGTCTCGAAGTACCTCAAGGCGATCCGCCTGAGCATCCACCGGGCGACCGCGGCCGAGGCGTCCGTCCACGTCGCCCGGGAGTTCGGCCACCTCGACCTGATCATCAAAGACGCCTACGACGCGTGGATGAAATCCCGGGCGGACCGGACGGAGGAGGAGATTCACACGGCGGCCCGCCAGCGGCAGGCGAACCCGAACGAGCCGAGCTCCCCGGCCGAGCTGAACACCCGGCGGAAGGAGAAGCGGATGAAGCGGGACGGCGACCCGCGGTTCCTCGCGATCGCCCTGAAGGCGATCGAGACCCGCGCGAAGATGCTCGGCCTGCTCACCCCGGACGACCGGACGCGGGTTCCGGACGGCGGGGTGAAGATCGTGGCCGGGATCAACCCGGAGGACCTGGTATGACCGGTGATGTCGCCGGCATGATGTCGGTCGTGATCATCGTCCTCCTCGGCTGGCTCGCGGCCGAGGTGGTCGCCCGGTCGATCGAGCGGCGGCGGCCGAAGAGGCGACCGGCCGGGGCGTTCGCTAACTGCCCGCGGTGTAACGGCGGGGAGTCGGTTGTGATCGACCAGTCGGCGGACCGGACGCTGACCGTCCGGTGCATCCACTGCGGGTGTATGTACGCCAAACCCCCGGGGGTGTGATGGATCCCTGCACCGGAATCTCGCTCGGCCTGATCGCCTACTTCGCCCTTTGCGCGGTCCTCGAATTCCTCCGCGACCTCTGGGGGATGAACCGGCAGACAGACCAGCCGCCGGAGGACTTCGGCACCTGCCCGGTCGGCCAGGCCGACCGGCCCGCTCGCCCCGTGGATCGTGATCGTCTTCGATAACACGTTCCACCTGCTCGTTCTGTTCCTGATTCTCGCTGCGTCCGCGGCCCGCTAACCGAGGGGGAGACGTGCCGGCGATCAAGGTTCGGGGCGATGAGGATGTGGCGGCGACCGACGGGATGCCGGAGCTGGAGCCGGTCGAGCTGGTCCGGTCGTTGCTCTACTCGCTTGCCTGCCGGGTCCGAGACCGGAAGCGGTATCGCGGCCGGCTCGTCCCGCTGTGGTCGGAGGTCGGCGCCCTGGTCGGCCACGGCAGTGGGTACTCTCACCGCATCTGTCGGCGGTATGGGTACGACCCCGACCTACTCATCAAGCCACTGGACTGACGACCGCTTGCGATCGGAGCAACCGGTCAAAAATGGGAGAGGTTTAGTGACTGCCTACAAGCTGAAGGTCGGGTTCACGGGGACGCGGGAGGGGATGACCGTCCGCCAGTGGCTCAACCTGGCCGACTGGTTCACCGACCGGGCGACCGACCAGCCGCGCACGCCGTCCGAGGTCCACCACGGGTGTTGCGTCGGGGCGGACGCCGAGTTCGTCCTCGCGGTCATCCGCGGGCGGGTCGGGGAGACCGAAAATCGGTCCTGGGCGGAGATCCACGGCCACCCGTCTAATCTGACCGCGATGACCGACCGGCAGATCATCGAGCAGTGCGACGTGGTTCGCCCGGAGCTCCCGCCGCTCGACCGGAACCAGCGGATCGTCGACGCGACGAACATCCTCCTCGCCTGCCCGCGGTTAGAATCGGAGGAGCACCGGTCCGGGACGTGGGCGACTATCCGGTACGCCCGGTCGATCGGCCGGCCGGTCGTCATCTTCTACCCGTCGGGTATGATCAGCATCGACCAGCCGAAGGAGTCGCCCGATGGAAAATGACCAGATCGCGGCCGCGGTAATCCTAGCCCTCGGGGTGATCCTGATCGTCTTCGGCCTCATCAAGTCGCACGCCGCGGACTACCCGGACTGCCCTAATTGTGGGAGCGGCGGGGTTGAGGTGGCGAACCAGACGGCGGCCCGGCGGGAGTTCCGCTGCACCGCCTGCACCCACCGGTGGTTCCAGAAATGAGCGTCGATAAGCCGCCGCCGTCATACGCCCCGGTCTACGCCGCGGCGCTCTACCCCGACCTCGCCGCGCTCTTCCGCCGCCACGGGTACGCCCTGGCCGTCCACGGGAGCCTCCAGCGGGACTTCGACCTGATCGCCGTCCCGTGGGTCGCCGGCCCGGTCAGCTCCCCGAAGGCGGTGTTCGACGAGATCCTTTCGGCGTTCGCCCCCGTCCGGCTGCTCAGCGAACTCGGGACGGTCAAGCCGCACGGCCGGATCGCCTGGACGGTCTCGATCGGCCACGGCCAGTGCGCGTGCGACATCTCCTTCCTCCCCCGCGCCGGATGACCAGCGACGGCCAGTTCCAGCTGATGCTCCCGCCCCACCGCCCGCAGCTCCCGCTGATCGGGCTGGCGGAGGCGCGGTCCGGGCGGTACTTCGACCCGACCCCGCCGAAGGTCCGGGAGATCCTCTCCGCCCGCGACCTGACCGTCCTCGTCAGCGGGCCGTCCGGGACGGGCAAGACGACGGCGATCCTCGAACGCATCCGCGCCTGCTGCGCGAAGTACGAGCGGTCGAGGTGGCTCGTCTGCCGGTCGTTCCGGAAGTGGCTCAGCCAGTCGGTGCTCGTCACCTGGGAGAACAAGGTCTGCCCGCCGCACGACCTAGTGCCCGACCGGATCCGGCGGGACAGCCGGTCGGAGTACCGGTTCCGGAACGGCTCGGTCGTCGTCGTCGCCGGCCTCGACGACCCCCAGCAGGTGATGTCCGCCGAGTACGACGGGATCTTCGTCAACGAGGCGACGGAGGTGAACCAGGCGACGGTCGAGACCCTCCGGAACCGCCTCCGGAACGGCGTGATGCCGTACCAGCAGCTGATCCTCGACTGCAACCCCGGGCCGCCGACCCACTGGCTCAAGAAGGAGGCGGACGCCGGGCGGATGCGGCACATCACGACCGTCCTGAAGGACAACCCGGCGTACTACGACGCCACCCGCCAGCGGTGGACGCGGGCCGGCGAGTCCTACCGGCGGGTGCTCGACACGATGACGGGCAACCGGCGGCTCCGCCTCCGGGACGGCAAGTGGGCGCAAGCGGAAGGCGTGATCTACGACGGGTGGTCCGCCCCGGTCCACGTGGTCGACCGGTTCGCCGTCCCGTCCGACTGGGTGACGTACTGGACGGTCGACTTCGGGTTCAACAACCCGTTCGTCTGGCAGTGCTGGGCGATCGACCCGGACGGCCGGGTGATCCTGGTCGCCGAGTTCTACCACACGCGGATGCTGGTCGAGGACGCGGCCCAGGTGATCCGCCGGGAGGCCGCGCGGTACTCCCCGCCGGCGGCGGTGATCTGCGACACCGACGCGGAGGGCCGGGCGACGCTGGAGCGGCACCTGGAGGTCAGCACCACCGCGGCGGAGAAGGCGGACGTGCGGGGCGGGATCGACGCGGTGGCCGCCCGGCTCCAGCTCCAGCCGGACGGCCGGCCGCGGCTGCTGGTCTTCCGCGACGCCCTCTGCGGGCCGACCGACCACCTGCTCGCCGAGACCGGCCACCCGATCGGGCTCGCGCAGGAAATGGACGCCTACGTCTGGCACACCGACCGGCAGGGGTCGGCGGCGAAGGACCAGCCCCTTAAGATGTACGACCACTCGCAGGACGCCTGCCGGTACGGCGTGGTCTGGGCCGACCAGGCGTACCCGGCCGGCGGGGTGGCGGTCGAGCCCGAGCTGCCGGTCGACCCGTTCGCCCACTTCATCCGGGGGACCATCTGATGCACCGCCTCGCCCGCGCGTTCGCCGCCCGGCTATTCATCCGCCTCTACCTCCGGGTGATGCGGATGCCCCGCGAGCGGGTGGTGATTTTCCACCTCCCCGAGGGGTTCGGCGGGGCGGAGACCGGCCGGTGGACGGCGAGGGTCGCCGACCTCTCGGCCCGGGGGTTCGGGCCGGAAATGCCGGCCGACGTGTACCTCCCCTCGGACGCCGCGGTCGACGGGTTCCTCGCCGCCCGGCAGACGATGCTCTCGTTCGTCCCGCCCGACCGGCAACCCGGCCGGTAGACTAGAGCGGTCCCCACCGGGCGGGTAATCCGATGCGCCTCCTGCAGAACGACGGGTCGTTCCTCCAGACCGGGTTCGTCCCGTTCGGCCTGATCCCCCACGCGGTGCCGGAGTACCAGCGGGACCAGGTGCCGGCCGACCTGTTCGCCCAGCCGTACACCCAGCCGTCCGCGCTCGACCCGACCCACCTCGAAACGCCGGAGATCCGCCACGCCTACCGGGAGCTCCACCGGACGGTGCCGACCCTCCGGGCGGCGCTCGACGGGCTGGCGAAGGCCGTCTCCTGCCTGGATGTCGCGGTCAACCCGCTCAACAAGGAGTTCGAGAACGACCGGAAGGCCGCGGAGTTCGTCAAGTGGACGGTCGGGGCGTCCGAACGGGGCTGGGACGGACTCATCCTCGACATCTGCCGGCCGGCCCTCCTCGACGGGTGGTCCGCGCTGGAGATCGTGACGATGCCCGCCCGGGAGCAGGTGACGTGCTCGACTGATCACTACAACCTGACCGGCCTCCGCCACTGTAAATCGAGGGATACCGCGAAGTTGCGGCTCCAGCTCGATGTCTACCGGAACATCGTCGGGGTGGTCTCGCTCGTCCGCGGCCAGCAGGCGTTCGACCCGAAGAAGCTGCTGCTGTTCACCTACGACGAGCTGTTCTCCGACCCCTACGGGCAGTCGGCCGTCCGGGCGGCGATGAAGGCCGCGCAGTTCATCGAGGACGGGTACAAACTCTGGCACGTCCTGCTGAGTAACACCAGCGGGCCGACGGTGGTCGGGAAGGTCGCCCAGCCGAACATGCGGAAGCAGATGGAGGCGGCGCTCAACAACCTCCGCGCCCGCGGGTGGATCGTCACCGGCGAGAAGGATTCGGTCGACCTGCTGAACTTCGCGAGCGCGACGAACTTCCAGGCGTTCGAGATGAAGGTCAACAAGTGCCGGGAGGAGATCTACCTGGCGATCCGCGGGGCGTACCTGCCGTTCACCGAGGGGAGCGGGAACGACAACCGGGGCGACACCGCGGTCAGCAAGACCGCCGGGTCGGACCCGAACGAGACGCTGCTGGCGAAGGCGGTCGGCCGGGCGATCACCCGCCAGCTCGCGCCGGTGCTGGTGTCCGCGAACTTCCCGTTCGGGACCGGGTGCCCGGTCGTCACCCTCGGGGGCGTCAGCTGGGCGGAGACGAAGCAGCAGCTCGAAGTGATCAAGATGGTTCAGGACCTCGGGCTGTCGCACTCCGAGCAGCACATCCGCGACATTAGCCAGACGCCCAGCCCGGCCGACGCGGAAGACGAGGTACCGCCGCCATCCCAGGCCGGCGGAAGTCCAGGTGGCTTAGGTGGTCTAGGCGGTCCCGGGCTCCCGCCCGGCGGACCGGCCCCGGGACCGCCCGGGGCCGGTGGCGACCCGGCGGCGACCGGCCTCGGGCCGCCGGCCGGCGGCGACCCGCCCCCGCCCCGGGCGTTCGCCGCGGTAATGGACGAGATGCGGGCGGCCGTCCGAACCGCGATCGAGCAGACGGTCCGGGAGTTCACCGCCCTACCACCGCCGGCCGGGGCGACTAAAGCGGTCGCCGCCGACCCCCCCGGCCGGCGGCCGGCACAGCCCCCGGCCGGCCCGGTCATGGTCTCCCCGCGGGTAATCCGGGTCGACCCCGAGCGGTTCCAGTTCCGGGACGACGCGGACGACGAGAGCGGCACCACCCGCCCGCCCCCGCCGGAGCGGTTCGACCCGGCGAAGTGCCCGCCGCTGAGCTGCTGGGTCGACCCGGCGGACGGCGGCATTTACGTCGTCGACGGCCACCACCGGCTCGAATGGGCGGTCCGGGACGGGGTGGAGCGGGTGCCGGTGACCTGGCTCAAGGCGGCGTCCGCGGCGGACGCCAAGGCGCAGGGCGAGCGGCTGAACACCAACCGGCGGGCGGACCGGCAGCGGGAGTACGCGGCGATACCGGCCAAGGCGTTCACCGCGATCGACCCGAAGCTGAAGACGTTCGCCAACTGGAAGCCGTACCACTCGCCGGCGACCGGGCGGAACGGGTGGATCTCCGACGGCGGCCTGGTCCGCTACCAGAAGCCGAAGTCGTCGGACGAGCGGCCGGCGGCGGAGGCGGCGGCGAAGGATGCGGTCGGCAAGGCGGTCGACCGGCCGCACGAGCTGACCCACGAGCACGTCACCGCCCTCGAACCGCACCTCGAACACCTGACCAGGGACCAGATCCGGGCGCTGGCGAAGCAGCTGGAGCAGAAGGTCGGCGGGCTGAAGGCTCAGCTGGCCCGCCGGGTGGTCGACGAGCTCCGCCGCCGGGCCGGCAATCCGAAGACGGTCGACGACCAAAAGGGGGGGACTACCGATGGCGGAACCAAACCGGCCGGACCCGACGGACGAGGCGGAGGCGGACGAGACGCTGGCGGCCCTGACCAGCCAGGCGGAGGAGTGGCGGCGGCTCCTGGCCGACCCGACGACTGCCCACCTAGTGAGAAGCGGGGTGATCGCGGTGAGCCCGCTGGTCAGCGACCTGCTGGCCGCGTTCCCGCGCAAGTCGACCGGGTGAACCAGAAGATCGACCGGGTGAGCCGGACCCTCCGCGCCCGCGGCCAGCACGAGGCGGCCGGGTGGCTCGACCGGCTCCGCGAGCACGTCAACACCGTCGGCGTGCAGTCGGCCCTCGACGCCCTCGGGCCGGACAAGGGCACCAAGGGGAAGGCGGACGCCCAGTACGAGGGGGCGTGGGCGACCGACCGGGTGGCCGAGTTCGTCGGCCCGTACCTGGCCCGGCACGGGATCAGCCTGGTCAACACCTTCGACCTCGGGGCCGACGCCGGCCGCCCGCTCGTCTCCTCCCTGAGCCCCAGCCAGGGGGCGACGGAGGACCGGGGGAAGGCCGGCGACTACCTGCCGGCCGACCCCGGGCTGGCGAACAAGCTCGAAGAAGCGAAGTCGCTGCCGGGTCTGGAGAAGTCTGAGGATATTAATGTCGTCGCGGGGAAGACCGTAACCCACCTGACCGACGACGTGATCGGCAAGCTCGACGAGCGGTACGGCCAGGGGCGGTGGATCGTCAAGGCGTATGGGGATGACGCGGCGGCCGGGTACGGGGTGTACTTCCCCCAGTACGCGGCGCAGCTCCGGCGGTCCGCCCAGGACGCGATCTGGGGGGCCGGCGAGCAGCTCGCCCGGTACGGGTTCGCCCTCGACCGGGACGCCTCCGGGGCGGTCACCGGGATCGTCCACAGCGGCGGCGACCGGTACGCCTTCGGCTCCCCCGAGTACGAGCGGACGATCGGGGGCGAGGTCCGGGCGGCGGCCGACCGGGCGGCGGCGGCGGCCCCCCACGAGCGGGGGGTCGAGCTGCCCGGCGGCGGGAAGGAGTTCATGGCCCAGCCGGCGTTCTCGGTCGTCGGCATCTCCGACGCCGACCGGGCGGCTGGGATGACGATCAAGCCGGGCCAGGAGGGGCGGGTCCACGTGGTCACCCGGAACGGCAGGGCCGAGGTCGTCCCCCACTCGACGTGGCTGAAGCAGGAGCCGCTGCCGGTGGTCTTCGAGAGCGAGGACACCCGGGCGATGGCCCAGGCCGCGGTCGACGCGATCAACTCCCTCCCGGAGTCGGAGCGGGCCGGCCAGATCTACGCCCCCGATATCGTCCGGACCGCCGATGGGTACAAGGTAGTCGAGGCGAACCCGGCGAACCACACCGGGAGCAGCGGCTACCTCGGCGACAACCCGCTGGTGATCGACGCCTACGTCTCCCACCTGACCGGCCGGACCCCCGCCCACGTCCAGTTCGTCCGCGGCCTCCTCACGTCCCGGGATAGCAAACCCGGATAATACCGGGTATACTGTCACACCCTAACAGGAGGAAGCCGACATGACCGGTACGAGAAAGCCCCGCGTCTGCCCGCCGCCGACGGGCGGATTGCCCCCCGGCGAGGTCTTCCCCGGCTGGTGGCTGATCGGCCGGTTCCCCGAGGGCGACCCGGACGGGGTGGGGGCGTGGCTCCTCCACCACGGCGGGGAGGCGATGCTCCTGGAGCTCCCGCCGGGTCTCACCGCCGAGCTCGTGCGCCGCGACCTGACCGGGCTCGGCCTAAGCCTGAAGTACCTAACCGCCAGCCACGGCCACGAGGACCACTGGGATCTCGCCGCGTGGTACGATGTCCGGCGTGCGTTCCGGGAGGCTCGCTACATCAGGCCGGACCGGGCATCCGGTCCGGTTAAGCTCAACCTCGGCGGTGAACCGGTCCACCTCGTTCGCGCGCCGAAGCACTCGGTCAACGACCAGGTGGCGATCTTCCGCGGGGTGGCGATGACCGGCGACATCGAACTCGGCCGGCTGGCGTCGGTCAACGACGAGGTGTCGCCGGCGGTCAAGCGGCGGTCGATGGCGGCCCTCCGGGACTTCCCGGCGGCCGCCGGGTACCGCGTGCACACCGTCGTCTCCGCCCACCTGAACGACCTCCGCACCGGCGTCGACTGGCCCACCCTGTTCACCCCGGCGGACGGCGAGGTGCCCGATGGACCCTGACGTACTCCTCCTGGCCCTAGCGCTGGCCAAGGCCGAGGGACTGGACGCGGACGCCCGGACGGTGGCGGACGCCGCGGCGGCCGTGTCCGGCCCCGCGGCAGCGAAAGGGGGTGCCGGCGTCCCGCCGGCGACCTTTCGCGGCGAGCCCCGCTGAGGCGCTCCCCGGGGCGGACGGCCGGAAGGTCGCCGGGCTGGTCCGCACGTCCGTCCGGTCCGGCCGCCGGCTGTTCGCCGACATCTGCCGCCGGGCGGTCGAGCGGTCGTTCGCCGCCGGCCTCCGCGGGGTCGGCCCGGTCGGGTTCACCGACGCCGACACCGCCGCGCTGGCCGAGGCGTTCGCCAAGGTGGTCGCCACCGGCGAGCTCCTCGGCCGGTCGCGGGCGGTCCTCATGGCGGCCCGGGCGGGCGACCTGAACTTCGCCGCCCGGGTCGAGCCGACGGTCTTCGCCGCCTTCCCCGACCAGCTCGAAGACGTGCTCCCGGCCGACGCGATCGAGTACTTCCGGCGGCTGGTGCCGAAGCTCGGGGTCGACCCCGAGCGGTACCTCCCGGACCTCCGCCGGCGGGCGTTCACGGTCGCCCGGATCACCGAGGCGACGATGCTCACCCGGGTCCGGGACGCCCTGGCTAGGGCGATCGCCGAGCCGTCGGAGGCCGCGCCCGACCGGCAGGGGGAGGTCCGGCGGATCCTCGAAGCCGCGGGGGTGGACGACCGGGACGGGAGTTACTCGGAGATGGTGTTCCGGACGAACGTCCTGGACGCCTACCACGCGGGGCTCGACGACCAGCTGGCCGACCCGGAGGTCGGCCGGCACTTCCCGGCCTGGCAGTACCTCGGGGTCGAGGACGGCCGGCAGGGGGCGGACCACCAGCCGAAGTTCGGGAAGTTCTACCCCGGGTCGGCGACGTTCGCGGCCGTCCGGGGCGAGCGGGTGTTCAACTGCCGGTGCTCGAAGCGCCCGCTGACGGCCGGCCAGTGGGCGGCCCTTCAGAAGCGGGGGGCTCGCCTGGAAGAGTCGTGGTAGGCCGCGGGAAGGTCGCCACCTGGCCGACCGCCCGCCCAGTTCGGAAGAACTGCGGGAATAGGCGGAGGTCCGCGGCGGTCGGTGGGCCAACCATGTTTAGGTTCGAGTCCACTCCGACCCGCGCCCAGTCGGCGTACAGCCAGGCCGAAAGGTCTTCCGATGATTCCGCGGAGATCGGCCCGTCGAGCGTCACGATGACCGCCCCGGCTTCGTTCACCCAGACCCGGGCGGCTTCCAGGTCGAACCCTTCTTGGTGACGGAACTCCATCCCGGCGACCGGCGGGATACCGATCTCGATCGGCCGGATAAAGACATCGTATTTGTCGTAATCGTCATCCGGATCGGTATGCAGATCCAGCACCTGGTGTAGCCAGAACCGGTACATCGTCAGTCCTCCGAATTACCGCCCGGATAGCCGGCCCGGCGGGTAGGTCCAATCTACCCGGTATCCGCCGGGCCGGCTATCCCGTCCGGGCGACTGGCAACCGCCGTGGTAGCGTGTCGGGCATGGCGTTCGGCGACGGTCTACCCGCGGAGTGCGAGATCCGGAACTGGACGGTGTTCCGGAACGGCGCCCACCGCCCGGGGGCGTACTTCTCGCCCGCACAGGTCGCCCAGATCGCCGCGAACCACCGGACCTGCCGCGAGAAGAAGTGGCACCTGCCGGTGATGAAGTTCAGCCACGATTCGCAGCGGCGGGTGGCCCTGAACCTCGGGATGCCGAACATCGGCCAGCTGCCCGAGCCGGGCGACGTGGCCGACGACGGGCGGGGGAACCTGACCCTGACCGTCCGCCGGGTACCGACCTGGCTGGGCGGGCTGATCAACGCCGGCCGGTACACCGCCGGGTCGGTCGAGCTCAAGCGGCTCCCCGACCCGGACAACCCGGCGGCCGACCTCCCGGACGACTGCCTGCTGGCGGTCGGCCTGCTCGGCGAGGAGGAGCCGCAGGTTAAGGGGTGCGACCCGCCGCGGGCGTACTTCGCGGACGGCGCGGAAGTCCCGCCGAACTTCGAGCCGCTCGCCGTCCCGGCCGAGGCGCTCCAGTCGACCGAGGCGGACCGGCTGCGGCTGGCCGCCCTCCACCCGACCCTCTGTTTCACCGCGGGAGCTCCGACCGTGACACCCGAAGACATGCGGCAGAAGCTGGCTACCGAGTTCGGCCTCCCGCCGGAGGCGATCCCGGCCGACCCGGCGGCCCTACAGGCGCTCTACCAGTCGCTCACCTGCGACGCCTTCACCGGCCACATGAAGGCGAAGTACGCCGCGCCCCAGACCCCGCCGGCCGCCCCGCCGGGCCAGAACGTGGACATGATGTCCGCGATCACCGCCCTCTCCGCGTCGTTCAAGGCGTTCACCGACAAGGCGGAGCAGGACAAGAAGGAGTTCTCCGACCGGCTGGCCGCGACCGAGCGGGCGTTCACCGACGCCCAGACGCAGATGTCGGCCGAGGTCGCGAAGTTCACGGCCGAGGCCGGCCGCGGGGCGGCCGCGGCGGACAAGGCGAAACGGGCGGCGGTCACCGGGTGGGTCGACCAGGCGTTCCGCGAGGGCCGGGTGCTGCCGGTCGACCGGCAGCTGCACATCGACAACCTGATGTCGCTCTCCGACGCGAAGGAGTTCTCGGACGGCCCGCACAAGGGGCTGACCGAGCTCGAAGTCGGCCGCCGGGCGCTCTTCGCCCGCCCGGCCAACCAGTTCACCGCCGCGGCCGTTCCGGACCCGGTTGACCGGGACGGGTCGGCCGTCCCGACCGGCGCCCAGATGCTGATCGCCCGGGTGCTCCGGCCGAACGGGCTGGTGGCGAAGCACAGCCCGGCCCTGCACGAGCGGCTGACCGCGGCTTCCGCCAACTGACCACCGCGGCCGGGGCGCCCCGGCCGCCTGACCTTCCCGACCACCACACCCCGAGGCGAGCGGACGATGCCAGCGATCAGTTACGGCCAGCAGGGTCTGATGCCCGCGCTGGAGAGCGGCTACCTAGCCGTCAGCCTCGGGGTCAGCCTGCCGTTCGGCGGGCCGACCGGGGTCGGCGGGGCGTGGCTTCAGGGGCAGGCGGTCGGCGCGGTCGGCACCGCCGCCCAGAACGAGGTGGCGACCCTGACCATCTCCGGTACGCCGACCGGCGGGACGTTCACCCCGAGCTTCACCGCCGACAAGGTGTACACCCTGCCGGCACAGGCGTACAACGTGTCACTCGCCAACCTCCAGGCGGCGCTCGAAACGTACATCTTCGGCGCGGGGAACGTCGTCGTCACCGGCACCCCGGGGGCGTCATACGTCCTGACCTTCGGGTCGCTCCTCGGCAACCGGCGGATCGGCGGGCTGTTCTCCGCCACCCACGCGCTGACCGGCGGGACTAGCCCGAACGCCACCTGGGCGCGGACCACCCGCGGCTCGGCCGGGGTCTTCCAGTACGACGCCTACTCCCAGGCGTCGAACAACGACGTGGACGGGTTCCTGAAGTACGACTACCTGTCCGACCCGACGGGCGCCCGGGTGACCGACGCCGGGGTCGCCAGCGGCCAGCCGTTCAACCCCGCGATCTGGATCGAAGGCATCTTCTACGCCTCCGAACTGCTCGGCCTCGACGCCAACGCGTACACGTTGGGCAAGCTGACGAAGAAGGCCGGCGGCCAGTTCGTCCGCCTCATCTAACCGACCCCCGGGGGGTTCCCCGGTTTCCCGCCGGCCCCCGCCCGGGGCCGGCCGACCGACCGACTTTTCACCGAGGAACCGACCGATGGCCGTCCTGAGCCAGAACTTCGAGTTCACCGTCGGCGCGCTGATGCCGGACTTCATCTGGCAGGACGCGCAGCAGGCGGACGACCCGCTGATGAAGGCGTTCCCGTTCGGGTACGAGGACGCCGACAAGGTGAAGTGGGACCAGTACGAGAACCCCTACGGGCTGATCCCGTACCGGGGGCTCGACGGGAACCCGCCGCTCGTCAGCTTCCCGGGCTTCCGCCAGTACAACTTCGACCCCGGCTACTTCGGCGGGTACACCCAGCTCTCCGAGACGGAGATCACGGCCGAGCGCCAGCCGGGCACGATCGCCAGCCCGCTCGACGTGGACGACCGGCTCGGGATGCTCATGCTCCACGCGAGCACGATGATCGTCAGCCGGTGCCGGAAGATGCTGAGCGACATGCTCGTCGCCGGCAAGTTCACCGTCACCGGCGCCCAGGGGCAGGTGTACGGGTACCAGGTCGACGGCTACCGGACGAAGGTGCCGGGCGTCGGCTGGAACGCCAGCCCGACGACGGCCGTCCCGATCAACGACATGCTCCAGTGGCAGGCGGAGCTCCAGCGGGGGACGAGCTCGAAGTTCGGCGGGGAGTCGATCCTCCTGGCGAACTCGAACACCATCGCCGAGCTGTTCAAGACGACCCAGATCCAGACCAGCTACCGGACGAAGTACGGGGCGTCGGTGATCGGCCTCGACGGGGCGGCGGACCTCGCCGGCCTAAACTCGATCACCCAGGGGTTCGACCTGCCGAAGATCGTCCGGTACGACCACGGGTACTACCCGACGCTGGCCGACGCGGTGAACCGCACGACCGCGAACTTCACCTACATCATCCCGAACCGGACGCTGATCTGGCTCGGGAAGCGGCCAGACACGAATAAGGTCGGGCAGTTCCAGCTGACCCGCCACGCCGGGCTAGTCGAGACCGGCCAGGCGAAGGGGTACCCGTCGATCCGGACCCGCAACACCGAGGCGGCGGAGATCGCGAAGGGGCTCTACGTCCGGTCGCACTACATCAACCGGATGCCCCACCACTACGACCTGGAGTTCGGGTTCAACGGCGGGCCGGTCATGTGGTGGGGCTCGGCGGCCGCCGGGATCACCTACTCGTAAGACACCGATACGGGTCCGGAAACTCCGGACCCGTATCCCCGGCCACCCGGAGCGACGACGATGGCGACGCACAACTACCTGATCCTCTGCGACTCGCTCGGCGTCCACCGCCGGGGGGATGTCGTGCCGAGCTACCTGATCGACGGGTACCACGACGCGGAATTCCTGATCCAGCGGGAGATGATCCAAAAGACGCTGGCCGCCTCGACATCGGAAGTCGTCCTGCCGAAGACCCGCGAGGCCGACGCCGACCGGGAGGTGATCGCGGCCGAGCTCAACGACCACAAGAAGCGGCTGGCGGCGGCGGAGAAGGCGGCGAAGGCGCACGAGGCGCGGGCCGACGAGGAGAAGCGGCGGGCCGACGCGCTCAAGGCGGAGCTCGGGAAGCAGGTGCCGGAGATCGACCGGCTCAACAAGGTGATCGCCGGCCAGAAGAAGGATCTCGACGGGGCGGCGAAGAAGGCGGCCGACCTCCAGGCCGACCTCGACGCGGCGAACAAGCTGCTCGCGGACCTCGCGAACGAGCGGGAGGCCGCGGGCGGCAAGTAGCCCACGGCGGCGTCCTCCCTGCCGTGGTGTTGGCCGGCCCGGCGTGGTAGGGGACGCCGGGCCGGCTTTATTTATTGGGGTGGCCGATGCCGAACCCGGTCCCGGTCGGGGACGTGATCGAGCAGCTGCGGTCCCGGCTCGGCCAGGCGGTCGACCAGCCGGAGCCGCGGCACTTCTCCGTCCTCGCCGCCCAGGCCGCGGCGTGGGCCGACTACCGGGTGCCGATGCTGCTCGCCGCCCGCGGGTACGGCGCGGCGGCCGTCGCCAGCTGGTCGGCCTACCAGACATACGCCCTCCGGCTGGCCGTCGCCCAAGTCTTCCTCCTCGCGTCGGCCGGGACCGACAGCCAGGACGCGGCCCGGCGGGAGGTGAAGATGGTCGAGGAGGAGCTGTCGGTCCCCGACCCGCTGATCCTCCTCGACGCCACCGGCGGGGTGATCGAGCCGACGGTCCCGCCGTTCGCCGGCGGGTACTCGGCCGGCACCCTCCCGGGGTTCGCCACCGACCTCGCCGCCCTGGACGGGCTGTAATG